>Ga0210398_10002234_pt1 | contig 19055 bp, 20 predicted proteins | sample IncBWC4OmetaG_FD_161047 | JGI IMG/M metagenome (GOLD analysis project Ga0210398, IMG submission 161047) | Forest soil microbial communities from Barre Woods Harvard Forest LTER site, Petersham, Massachusetts, United States - Inc-BW-C-4-O | ecosystem: Environmental > Terrestrial > Soil >... | reverse complement strand
CGTTTTCTTCGGCTGGCCGACAACATTAAGCATGTGGAAGATCATCACTTGTTTGAGTTGATCGCCAGGCAGTCTGGGAGACTTTAGAGGCTGGGTCCAAGGGCGAAACCCTACTATTGGGAAGCCCAACCGGCTGGTTCATACTTTCCCTTCACAAGCTTCTATTTCCGAGGCGTGTCTCGTCTGTCTACAACAGGTAGCATAGGGAGGATTTAGGTTTGAGGGAATTTTTCAGCCTATACTCGGCGGCGGTCTTTTCGTGTTCCGACGAATTTCAAAGTATCCGCTTCCAACGGCCCGCCCGAAGAAGGGTCGAAATGCGCTTCGAGGAAGTTGGCCGATTAGTAACGAGAAGTCGGCTTATCGCCTGCGATTATTCACTGACAACAAGCGCGTTTATGAGGACGAATGCGGTCTCAATGAGTGCATTGGCCTGAAGTAAAGAGTTAGCATTTCACGCTTGTGAAAGGTCTCTTGTCAGCTGTTCCCTTCCTGAGTCTGTTAAGCACGGCTTCAGCGCCACGCCCGAAGATTTTTTCTAAAACGGTCAGTTGCCAACATCGATCCCAAGTCCTTTCTGAAGGCGCATCCAATCCGAAAGTACGCAACTCAACAGCTCCGCGATATCCTCAAGGAATGAGAGCTTCGCCGAGCCGGGCAAGCTGAAAAGGAGAACCATGCCCGCGTATCTTATTTCATTGTGCAGACACGTTACTGACCGCAAGCGCCTTGAAGATTACTGGGCCAATGTTGCGCCAGCGTTTAAGGGATTCGATGCCAAGCCGCTCGTAGCCTACAAGCCGTTCGAGGTTCTTGAAGGCGATGGTGGTGTGCGGGGAGTGGTCCTATTTGAGTTTTCTTCGATGGAAGAGGCACGGCACTGGTACACCAGCGCAGCCTACCAGGAAGTGAAGAAACGCCGCGAAGGAGCAGCCAATTTCGATCTTATTCTCGTGGAAGGTGGCTTTGTGCCGGCAGCAGAGCGAATGCCGGAGTCGAAATCCTGACTTGACACAGAAGAACTCAGGCCGCGCGCGACAACCCAGGATTGCTCCCCCTGAAACGGGCTCTCGGTGCAGCACTTTGCTCTCGTGCTCGTGATGATTCACGGTTAGCGCGCAGCCGCCAATGGACTTACCAACTCATGCGTTGATACCGAGAAGTCGGCATGGAGTCATGGACCATGGGCTCATGAAGAGCCCGGTTCCAGGCCGATGCGATCGTTCACTGCATTGCGAAAACGTTGTTTGCATCCCAGGTAACGCTCTGTGGTTTGCACCGAAACGTGGCCAAGCAAGAATTGGATCTGCTCCAGTTCGCCTCCTGCTTCGTGGCACAGTTTCGCGCAGGTTCTCCGAAGATCATGAGGTGCTACTCGAGAGAGACCGCTGCTTGACGCCGCCTGTTTGACAATGGACCAGATCACTTTCGGTGTGAAGCCCGTACCCCACACACGGCCCGCCTTGTTGATCGATCGAAATAGCGTCCCCGAGATGATGGACGCCGGGATTGACCACTGATCAATTGCTGTCTTGACCCAATCAGGCACCGGAACGGTTCGAATGTGACCGCCCTTGCCGTTCAGGTCGGCGAGCACCCAATGCCCCTCGCGAAGCTGTAGATCTTCGATTTTCAATGCTGCTGCTTCCGCCCGACGCAGACCACAGCCTGCCAGCACTGCGAGCATTGCATAATTCCGACGCTCTCGCAGACTCGCGTTGCCAGCGCCCGACAGCAGACGCCTGCCCTCGTCAGCCGTGAGCCAGTTACCGATCTTAACTCCGAGGCGGCGGACTCCTTTGACACGCCGGATTCCAGCCGCCAAGTCGGGGCTCAGTAGCCCGCTATCTGACGCTTCGTAGGCGAGTCGCCGGACCGCGGCCAATCTCAGATTAATGGTGGAAGGAGCGTAATGCTTCTGCTCCAGGGCGATGCGATACCGAGTCACGACCGTTTTGTTGAACGCTAGTCGTGGTTCAGAGCAATACCATTCGATGAACTCACGAATCGCATGATCGTAGGAACGCTGGGAGCTCGAAGAGACAAGGCTGCTCAGCACAGCAGATTTTGACTGTTCGAGATCAGGCAGCTTGAGAACAGTTCTCGGGACCTTCTTCCTTTTGGGATTCGAGGACTTAGCCATCGGCGCGGCCTCCTTTGCCGCGCCAAACAGGATCTTTCCGTTCGCTATTTTCTGGCCATCTGCCCGTTCATGAGGACTAATCCAGACTCGATACGCTTCGCTTTGCACCGGCGCTCAACGCATACGTCGGACCATCATCTTCATGATTGCGCTCCATCCGCGCGCACCTACAAGGTTGCGTATGGTGAGAAAGGGAAATGCAAGCGCGGGATAGCGAAGACGCGCTGATCCGTCGGTGGCGGCGCGATAGATCGCCTGCACCACTTTTTCTGGGCCAGGTAATTTGGCCGCTTGCTCCGCCCACATTTTGTCGAAACCGTCGATCAGAGCTTGATAGGCAGGATGTGGTGTTCGCACCATACTGGTGCTGCTATCAAAGTTAGTCTTTGACCCGCCCGGTTCTACCAGCTTTACGCGTATTCCATATCCCTCCAGCTCATACTGCAGGGACTCGGTCAGACCCTCCACCGCGTATTTCGTCGCGTGATACGCCGAGAAAAGCGGAAGAGTCATTCGTCCGCCGAGCGAAGACACGTTGACGATGACGCCGCTCCTGGCCTTGCGCATCAAGGGCAGGACGAGTTGAATCATTCCAATGACGCCCATGAGGTTCGTGTCCACCTCACGCCGTAAATCCTCAGGAGATGCGCCTTCGAGGGGCCCTAACAGGCCGAAGCCCGCGTTGTTGATCAGAACGTCGATGCCGCCAAACTTGGCGACGGTTTCATCAATGCCGGCTTGCATGGATGCACGATCCGTCACGTCCAGTCGCGGTGTGAACAGGCTGGCCGGGCCGGTCCACGATTTGGCTTTTTCAGGGGAACGCATGGTCGCCGCGACGTTCCAACCCTTCTTCTTGAACAACAATGCGGTATCCCTGCCGAAGCCGCTTGACGCGCCGGTGATCAGTACGGTTTTAGCCATGGTCATTTTCTCCTTAAGTGTGACTAGTCAGTCATAGAAACTGGTTAAAAAAAATTAGGCGATCATTCGCCAAAAGCCATCGAAAGCAGCCGTGCAATGCCTGTCTGCATTTGCAGGGTTCCGGATCATGTCGTCGATCGTCGCGTCCGCCAGCGCAGTCATCAGGGCTGCGACGAAATCCAGCGGGAGATCGCGCATCGGTCCATTCTGGCGGGCCCGTTCCACAAGCTCGGCGACTCCCGCGATCTCGTCAAGCGCCTTCTCACGGCTCTCCGGGGTCACATCGTCCGATACAGAAAGATGTGCGAGCGTCCGGCGCTTCTCCGGGCAGTCGGTCGCCCAGCGAAGCACATTGGACCACATATGAAACATTTGTGTCCGGATGTCACTCTCAGTTGGGATCCCGTCAAGAGCACCCGCAGCCATCTCCGCCTTGAGGTCTACATAGAGCCGGTTCAAGAGGTCAGCCTTCGTCTCGAAGTAGGAGAAGAGTGACCCATTGGAGACGCCGGCCTCTTTCGCGATCATCGCCGTCGGCGCGCTCAGCCCATGAGTACCGATCACGCGGGTTGCCGCCTCCATAATTGCGTTCTGCTTATCCTTGCTTCTGGGTCTGGCCATGCTCGTTGCCTCTGCTCCATGACCAACATATCATAGAGCGACTAGTCAGTCAATCGTGGACGGTCAAGTTCGGGCGACCCAGCATTAAATTCTCTTTCGAACTTTTCGAAGCTTCCAGGCCACTATAGAAACCACAAGCCAGAGAACGGTCGCTGCCAGCAGAACCATCCAGGGGAGATGGTCCGGCATGAAGCGCCAGATCACCACAGCAAAAGCCAGAAGACCGAGAGTTCCGATTGCCGCTCCCGCCGCATCAACGGCAGCCTCCATGCGTCCACGTCTCGTTCCGTTCAACCCTGCCTTTCGCTTCTCTTCCCTTGCATTCTTCTCAATCAACGTCGCTGACGCGGGGAAGATCGCCGGGAATGCCAGGAACAGTCCGCCGACACCGGGGCCAAACTTCTTCGCGATAATTCCCGCTGCGGCGGTAACCATTCCTCCGAATAGAAACCGAATGGGATAGTCCGACCACTTCGTTTCGCGGAGAACAGAAATATCGATCTTGATTTGCATCGCTATCTCAAGCAGTAATCCCAGATTCCCAAAGCCAGGCCAAACCAGATGGGCATTGCGGCGATCGTGACCCTCAAAGCGGCAGACTTGCCTCGCATCAGAATCCAGCTTACGACGGAGGCATATGCGAAAAACGATATCGCGCCGGCGATCATTGAACATGCTTCAGTCGCGGCATACAACCGTCCATCACCCGCGACCGTGAGCGCAAGAGTGGCCAGGGCGACCGACGGTGCGGCGCCGAACAGTCCTGCGAAACTCTTTGGTCTGAGAATGTCGCCAATAATCGCAAACGAGGAAACTACGAGGCCGCCCACCAAGAATCGAATCACGATCTGCGTCATAACATCGTTGACTTCACGGACTTCCGCGCCCGGTTTGGCCCCTTAAGCCCGAGAACCTTGTACCGCTCCCCTGACAGCTTGTGGTAGTCGACAAAAAACTCTTCCAGCTCGGCGGCGAATTGCTTGCCCAGATCGTTGACCACCTTTATATCTGCCCAACTATGGGCGTCCTTTTCGACCGCAACGATCCGATCATTTCGCACCTTTTTCTTGCCGTCGTCCTGTTCACCCTGAATAATTCCGATGACTCTGCATTTGAGAACACAGCCCGCGAAAGCAGGCTCGTCCATCAGGACCAGAACATCGATGGGATCGCCGTCATCGGCCTTAGTGGAGGGAACGAATCCGAAGTCATACGGGAACGACATACCCGCTGGCAGCACTTTCTTCAGCTCGAAGACATGCTCGTCGGCATTGAAGGCAAACTTGTTACGGCTGCCTTTCGGGGTCTCGATTACGACGCGCAGCAGGGTCTTGTCCGATCGATCGAACGGCTTGAGATGCGAGGGGTCTACCAGATAGCTCTGTTTAACCATGTAATCTCCACGTGCAGGTACGTGGATGCATCGTACACAGCGAAGGTTTGCTGGTATTTCGTACGACTAGCTTGTTGCTCGGACGTCGTTGGCGCCCTGAAAGAGCGGCATCGTGGCCTCGACGAGAGTTCCGGGTTCGACACGAGTGATCTTGAGATCGCCGCCGAACTGCTTCAGACGTTCCCTTATCCCCGCAATGCCGACCCTAACGCTCAGAGGTTGACTTCCCGAAAGGTTGAGATCTATTCCTTTTCCGAAGTCACGGACTCGGATGAGGACCCGGTCGCGCTGTTGCTCAATCTCGATTCGAGAGTCAGGACTGCCTGAATGACGGTAAACATTCGAAACGCTTTCCTGAACGATACGATAGATTGCAGGTCTCGATTTCTTTCTGGAAACGAGGAAAATGCCTTGGTTTGCATTCGAGTGAGATCCTGACAGAACTTCGCTTCTTAAACCCTTCAACGAACCAATGAAGGGCAGGGATCAAGCCCGATTCATCGAGGAGTGGCAGATGTAAGAGACAGGAGAGATTGCGAACTTTCCGATTGGCGCGTTCCGCCATCTCGACCTCGTCACTGAGAACCCCCGACTTGCCTTGATTCTTCAGGTCGAGCGTCATCTTCAAAGCGGCGAGCTCTTGACCGAGATCGTCATGCAATTCACGGGCGATGCGACGGCGTTCTTCGTCTTGAATAGCAAGGAACTGACCGGAGAGACGTTGAAGCTCTGTCGTTTTTCCCTATTGAGTAGAATGCGCTTGCTGACTCTAAAGGATTTATCCATCACAAGACCGGCTGAATTTTGCTTTATTGAGTATAGTTTTTCCTTCATTAATAGAGTTCGCGGGCCGCATTCTGTCAGCGAAAAACACCGTCACACTTTTGATTCCACATGACTTCCCTTCTACGCGCGTCGGAGGTGTTTTGCTTTAATGAGTATAGTTTCTGCAAGTTTTTCCTTAATGTATATAGCTGGATGCGGGCCGGTGTGAATAAGAAGCTCGACCATGTCGTTTCTATGGTCTTGTGACTCTGACTGTTACAACGCGATCGCATCATTGCCACGTGACCTGAGCGAGAATCTCACCCAGTTAGAGGCCGAACCGGAGCGCTACCGCAGGCGGCCGAAGGAGTAGTTCTTTGCCACTCTTGACAGATGCTCCCGACCTTTTCATTCTCAACGTGCGACACGCAGATCATCTGTTATCAGCGGATTATATTAACTACGGCAAAATCTCTATACAAATTAAAAATAAATTACGCCACGAAATGCGCCACTCTACCAATGAAGGAAAAACGAGAGAGTTTTTGCTGAGCAGCCAGTTGGGTTGCATTGCACGCCGCGTACCAAAATACTTGACGCTATGCGAACGCCTGATGCCCAGTGTAGGCATGGTGAGACCATCGCAAAATGCGAGCTTCGGGGTACCTGATAAGGTGAATTCCTCTCGGGTACAGCATATGCTGTAGCGCAAATTTTTCTCGGCTCCTCGCTAGAAACTCTTAGGCCATCGACTGATGAGGTACCCTACCCTGCACAAAATGCAGGCTGCAAATCGATGGGCGGCTCGTGCTTTCAGTACAATCGAGCAACGGTGGGAAAAAGGATGCTGACTGTACAGATTGAAAATATCGGCGAAATAGCGGTCATTGAGTGCGAACCCCTGAAGTGCGAAGGACCGGCTAGACTCGCTGGTTACGGCTACTTGGGCTAAGAAGCGTAAGAACGAGGCTCAACCAATCCGAGCTGTGAAGCTCGCCGCCGCGTGCAAGGGGGGTTCGGATTTGGGGTTGTCTCTTTTGCGAGACCATACGAAAAACAGCAGTAGCGCGAGCAGTACTACCAGAACGGCCACCGCCACCATGAATCCCCGGCACTTCTCGTTGCGTGCAATCATATCGGGCAGGTTAGATGCCCGAGAAACGTTTAGGGTGTCTGAGCCAAAATGAAGGTCATCGGCTCTCCCCCCGAGAACCGACGACCTTCACGCGGCAGATCGTAAAAAGCCGAACTGCAAACCGTAAGGCTACCGGACAGTTTTGTCTGTCCGATAGCGTACACAGCGCTTCGAAGGAGACATGTTGCAAGGCTGTTACGAAATTACGAACAGGCAACCTTAATGAGTCTCAAGGTTGGCACGCGGGTGTAAGGTTAGATAGCCTTGTTACGAATTACGAACGGCGCGCATTTAATTGTGCTGTGGAGTAAGGTTACGGTATAGGGTGACCAATGACTCCCGGATCTCCGGCTCTGCGAGTACGCGCCTTCCCCCGTTTATGCCGATTCGCAGCGCGTTGAATATCTTGAGAGGCAAAGGGGTGTGCGGAAGACGCGCACCCTTTGTGATTTTGCTACCTCTGTGCGATTTACACCAAGTTTTTCCGTCAGCGGTGGTAGTGGGTCAATTTGATTTCCACAGGTTGCGGGCGAAGAGCGCGGCAGGTTGTTGGGGATTCCACCGGGATTCCACCTAACGCGATAACAGCCCAATTCTCAAATTCAAACGGCGGAATCTTGCGGAGCTGACTTTCTGTCCACGGTTGTCGAGCTGTACTTAAAGGCCGGACTGGACGTGCCCTGTTTTGGCGGGTGTCCGGTCAATTGGTACAAAAAACATTGTATTAAATGACCGGATTGTTGTACTTAAAAACCGGAGAATCTCGCTTCTTCCGCCGTGTAACGCGAAGTGTCACTTGCACACGCGTCCGCGCTTTATTCTCGCCACGTTCACACAGCCGTCATCTTCCATTCACACTTCACCCCCTCTACTCCCGAACTGCTGGGTCGACAGCGTTGTCGAAGCAGACTCAGAGGCTACGACCAAGAAGCCAAACTAAATTCCTCGTTTCGTTCTGGGGCAAATGTCTGGGCTCGCTTTCGAGGAGCCTGCTAAAGGATGATTCTCTTCAGCTTACTGCGTGAACCTTATTCCAGCCGAATTGAGCGAGAACTAGGGTGGATACGACGCAGTGTTCCCCCATGCGTCAAGGGAGGCATTTATGAAGCAGCTCACAGTTTTGTGGTCGCTGGTCGTTCTAGAACTTTGCAGCTTCTGCATTCTGACTACCCCCAGTTGGAGTGCAGATGAGAAAGACCAATCCGACATCGAGAAAAGGATCGATACTTCTGCCAAGGTTCTCGACGAAATCATGAGCACTCCGGACAAGGGCATCCCTGACAAGATTATGAGCGACGCGAAGTGCATCGCGATTATTCCCTCCATGGTGAAAATCGCCGTCGGATTTGGTGGTAATCACGGCAAGGGAGTGGCCACATGCCGCTTAGATAAGGGAAGATGGAGTGCCGTTGCGCCGGTTACGATTACCGGCGGGAGTTTTGGCCTTCAACTCGGCGGCCAAGCTGTAGATCTTGTCATGCTCGTCATGAACGACGACGGCATGCACAATTTGTTGTCCAGCAAATTCAAGATCGGAGGAGATGCATCGGCGGCCGCAGGTCCGGTGGGCCGTCATGCTGGCGCCGACACAGATTGGAAAATGAAAGCCCAAGTACTGACGTATTCCAGAAGCCGTGGCCTGTTTGCCGGTATTGATTTAAACGGCGCTGTTTTGACTCAGGACAAAGATGAAACCCAGATTCTGTATGGGAAATTCGTGCCCTTTGACGATATTCTTGAAGGGAAGGTGCGACGCACAAGTATGAGTCGCCCGTTCCTTAGCACCGTAGCGAAATATAGCGGCGAAGCGAAAACGGAAAAGAATCAATCGGTTGCCCAAGGCAACCCAGTAGCGGAAGGGAAACGCATTCACGAAGGCGTAACAGGATGTTTGCAAAACGGCGACAAGGCAGGAACATTTTCGCTTGCCGGTGAAGATGGCAAGATCTGGTCAGTCCGAAGCAATAACATTAAATTTGATCCGCTTGTTGGTCGCCAAGTTAAGCTCAATGGCTCAACGAGTTCAACCGCTGCAGACGCAAATGAGAAAACAACAAAAGAAGGACAAGTTGAGCAGGCATCCGGCAAAGAGGAATATCGAGAACTGCGTGTCGTTGCTGTCACCATGATCAGCGATACCTGCACGAAGTAAGCTGAAGGCTATTCATCCAAAAGCCGCACTGCCGCCGGGGCCACCACCGGGGGCGTACTGGGCGGCGTACTGGGATGGCTGGCGGGTGTCGGAGCGATTGCCATACCCGGAATCGGTCCGTTCATTGCCGCCGGCCCGATCGTGGCTGCCATTGCAGGTGTAGGTGTCGGTGGCGCCGTCGGCGGAATTGCCGGTGCCCTAATCGGCCTGGGCATTCCGGAATACGAAGCCAAACGTTACGAAGGCAGGATCAAAGACGGTGGAATCCTGCTTTCGGTGCACTGCGACAACAGCATTTGGACGGCGAAGGCAAAGCAACTCCTGGAGCGCTCGGGCGCGCGAGATGTCGCCTCGTCGGGTGAAGCCGCCGCCGATTGGCAGAAGACCGACAAGCCCCTTCCCCGGGCGAGTTGAATTCGCGCTTCGGGGGACCGCACTGGCCAAGGTTCGACCGTGTGGCTTCCGGAAATTCTGAGCCGTTACTTCCGGAAATTCTGAGCCGATCGGTTTTGGCCGGCTTAAATGACGGGTCCGTCCGGAGGGTCCGCCAAGATGGATGAAGCGTCCACGTTCCAGGACTCTATCGAGGATGGCAGCTGCCAGGTCCTCGTCGTACAACACTTTTCCCCACCTCACTGAGGGGCTTGTTGGTGGTAAAGATCATCGGGCGTTTTTTGAGATAGCGATCATTCAACCACATGGAACAGAACATTGGCGGCGTCGGGGCCATAGCTGAGATACCCGATTTCGTCAAATCACGATGACGTGAGGGCGAGCACTGGGTATCCAGGGCATGCTTTCTTCAAGGCATCTACGGTGTTCTGTTGCTCGGTGGTCATCTTTGACCGCAGCTTGCCGAGTAACGCCGCCGCCACCGGGGGCGAGATCTGCCGACATAGTAATAAGGAGGCGGTCGCACCCGCGCGCGGTGCGACATTGGCGGTCGGCATCGTGGTTTCCAAAGCCACGGGAAGCGTAGGCGTTTTCCGGCCGCCACCGTGCCAGAAACTGGCCAAGTAGGAAAAGCATCCCGTGTACCCAAGTTTCCTGGATCTCCTTCACGAGTTTCGGCCCGTGTTGGCAACCCTCGGCCCAACGGTGGTTTGGCTTTGTCAGTCCATTCTCTTTTGTCCTCGTTTACTCCGTCGACTGAGCTTAAAACATCAACCTTTTGCCGCTTTAAGTCGTAAGAGTTATGCAGAATCAGGTGCCGTAGCGCATTCTGCTAGGCAATAGCTGTTTCGGACAAGAGACTTAGATTGACCCAGCATTTGGGTCGTGACATCTTCTGACCGACGGGGCGAACAATGGATTCGAGTTGACATGTTGCAATAATCTGTTAATGTCGCGTGCAAATATACCTGCACTGAGCCGCTCCTAGACGTGCAGCATCGACGTGCGGGCTGCTGACTCTTCAGGCCCAACCCGTGCCGGAGCGTTGACCGTTTCGACTGCATGGCAATGTGGGGGCTCAAACGAAACTGAGGCGCGTGTCTCTGACTAATGTTCGGACCACGCACCCGGATGCTTCTTCTTCACTCTTCTAATCTGGGGTGGGAAGCCAAATCAGCCATAGTCTGAAAACTCTGGGCGAAGTCCTGTCCCTTGGCGCAGCGGTATGCCTCGGGGAGTACCGTCCAGCGCTGTATTTCCTTGGGACCTCGGTCCCAAGGTGTTTCAACCTGGACCGAAGTAGGGTCAAGGGCAATTAGGGGACGACCCCGAACCCGTTGCAAGGAGGAATCGTGATCAACACAGGTAAGCTTGCATCAGTTTTGACTTTGGTGGTGGTGTTCCTCGCTAGCGTCACATTGGCTCAGACCGACCCTGGAGTTCAGAGTGCCAGCCGCGGTACTGGAGCAACAATCATTAATCCAGCGAATGACCCGAACGGCTTCACCGCGTTTTTTCAGGACGGTCTAGTTCGTTTCCAGGAATTGGAGAACGTTTCCAACGCCACCAACGTGGGCTTAGGACCTCGGTTTAACTCAAATCAGTGCAGTTCCTGTCACGCGCAACCTGCGATCGGCGGGAGTAGCTCTGCTGTTAATCCACAATTCGCGTTTGCCGGCAGCTCAGTCGCGCCGGATAGCACCACCCCGTATTTCATCACGGCCAACGGCCCAACCCGCGAGGCCCGGTTTCCCTTTTTCTTTAACTCGAATGGCACGGCCGACACCAGCGCGCCTAATGGAGGAGTCGAGGACCTATTCACAGTAACGGGCCGCTCCGACGCCGGCAGTTGTAGCCTGCCACAGCCCAGCTTCGCTGCGGCGCAGGCGGCCAACAACATTATCTTCCGAATTCCGACACCCGTCTTTGGCGCAGGTTTGATCGAAAACCTCGACGACTCAACTTTGCTGAAGAATCAGGCTACGAATCTCGACAACAAGTTTGGCATTGCTGGCACTTTCAATCACAACGGCAACGATGGGACGATCAGCCGTTTCGGCTGGAAAGCGCAGAATAAATCGCTGCACATCTTTGCCGGTGAGGCTTACAACGTGGAGATGGGCATCACCAACCTACTGTTCCCCCAAGATCGTCCGCTACCGGGCGAAGATCAACAAGGCACGGGTCTGCCAGCGAACTGCCTGAACCTCTCCGGAAGCGGCTATCCGGAAGATACCAACAATCCGCCGGCGACGGGTGCAACGGGTGCAGCGGTTCTTGATGATGTCTCGGCCTTTGCCAACTTCATGCGCTTCCTGGCGCCACCACCAACCGCCGGGGTTGTGCTGAATGGTTCGAGCGTGAGTGCCTCGTCGATCGCCGCCGGCAGCTCCTTGTTCAGCGCGATTGGCTGCGCGACTTGCCACAACCCAACGCCAGGCACAACGCAGGTGTCGAACTTCGTTCCAGCGTTGAGCAAAGCCCAGGTGCCCGCATTCTCGGATATCGAGATTCATCACATGGGCACAGGTCTAGCGGACAACGTCTCGCAAGGTGGCGCCGGTGGCGACCAATTCCGCACTGCGCCGCTGTGGGGTTTAGGACAGAGAATCTTCCTGCTCCATGATGGCCGCACCACGAACCTGATCACGGCGATCCAGGATCACGCAAGCCATGGCAGCGAAGCCACCACTGTGGAGGAGAATTTCTTCGACCTCAACTCCACCCAGCAGCAGGAGGTGCTGGACTTCCTGCGCTCGCTGTAATCAGGTTGCGCAACGCTTGCTGGCGAGATGCGAAAGCATCTCGCCAGCCTTTTCGATATTTGAAAATGACTCGCGACGGATTCGCGGGGCTCGCCACTCGCTTGCTTCAGATTCGGGGGATAAATATGCGTGCTCGATCTTGGTGTTCCTTGCTCATACTTACCTTGTCTGTGTCGTTACTGGCTTGGGGACAAGACGCCAAACCTCAGAGTATCCCCAACAGCGGCGGCGATTTTTCCAACAACATGCACCCGGAGACGAAGGTACCGCCGGGAGTCATCCTGGTAAAGGGCGCTTGGTCGAGCGCGAGCGATTCCGTGACTCCCGTGCCGGAAGGCGGGAGCGTAACCAACAATGTCTTCAACAATCAGTACTTTGGAATGAGCTACGCTCTGCCTTCTGATTGGACTGAGAAATATAAAGGACCACCGCCGTCCGAAAGTGGTCGCTACGTGCTTGCGCAAATAAGGCCTGCGGACACATTCAAAGGACGTGATCGAGGAAGTATTTTGATCACCGCCCAAGACATGTTCTTCACGCCACTGCCCGTGACCAATGCGTTGGAGTTAATCAATTACTCAAAAGATCATTTGCAGGCCGACTACAAGGTGGAGATGCCACCTACGCAGACTAAGATCGCGGATCGCGCCTTTACGTTCTTTGCATATTGGTCTCCGGTGGCACAGCTGCATTGGTATGTTCTGGCTGCCCAAATCCGTTGCCACGCGGTGCAGATAGTGCTGACCAGCCGCGACACTAAGTTACTGGAGAGCTTGATCCTCGACATGAACAAGATGAAGCTGCCCGCGCAGAACAATCCCACAGCGAGCACCGGCAGTGCTGTTCCCGTTTGCATCAAGGATTACGCCAGCGACAACAACGTTAGCGCGCGCGTTGATCCGGTTTTCACCGAGCACAGGTTTAACTCTGTGCCGGTCCGGATCACCATCGACAAGGAAGGCAAGGTAAAACACATTCATTTTCTCAGCGCATTCCCCGATCAGGCGAAGGCTATCTCGGACGCTCTGCTGCAGTGGAGGTTCAAGCGGTACCTGCAGAATGGGCAGCCAGTCGAGGTAGAAACCGGCATCATGTTTGGGCGCGCGCTGCTACCGACGACAGCCGCAGCAGCGAGCGCAATGACTCAGTGATTCTTGAAGATTCAATTTGCCGTTGATTTGTGGGTTGCTGCTCAACTTCGTAGAGCGACCCGCTAACACGAAGGAGGTCTGGTGATCGGTATCTTCGGTAAGAAATCTTGGGGATGGAAGGCGATCCTGGGAATCGCCATCCTTGCGGGTTATTCCGCGGCTTTGCAGGCCTCGGACTCGATCAAAGGTGTGGTCCGCAATCAGACTCGCGGCCGGCCTGCGGCTGGCGCAGAAGTGATTCTTCTCCGTCTCGATAAAACCAGCCTGGACCAAAATAGTCTGAATCAGATCATGAAGGAGGAAACTCGCACCAAGACCGATTCGCAGGGGTCGTTCACTCTCGACGTTCACGATCCGGACAAACCGCACCTGGTGCGCGCGGTGCACGAGGGCGTCAATTATGATTATCGGGCTGCGGCGGGGGATTCTGTCTCCATCGACGTGTTCGATGCGCTGCCGAAGGTACAAGGCGTAACCGGCAGCATTGAGATCATCCGCATCGGGACCGCCGATGATCACCTTCACGTCTCTGACATGGTCGAGCTTAGGAATGCCTCCAATCCGCCACTGACGCAAGTGGGCGAACGCGCGTTTGAAGTTTACCTGCCTGCCCACGCGACGATTGATTCCGTTCTGGCCGCCGGTCCAGGACAAATCGCCGCGCTGATTTCCGCGGCGCCCGTGGCCGATGATCCTGGGCACTACACGGTGAACTTCCCCCTTCAGCCGGGAGCCACCAAGTTCGCAATCAACTACGACCTGCCTTACGAGGGCCACGCCACGTTTCGTCCGAAGAGCATGTATCCGCTACAGCAGTTGGCTGTCATGATTCCGCCGACGATGAAATTCACGTCGCAGTCTCCCGCTTTTCACGTTCTTGGCACGGGCAACGACCGCTATCATGTGGAGGCGGCCAATGTATTAAAGGCGGGAGACGGGCCAGGGTTCGAAATCTGGGGAGTTGGCGCACTTTCTGCGCTTCGAGCACAAGCTCAATCTCCGCCGAAGCCTCCGGTTCCGGGTCAACCCACTCCTCCCCTTTCCGCCCCGACAAGTGTTCGAGCCCGAACTCAAGGCGCGAATAGTTCGGATGTCGTAACTACCTCCGGGAATTTCGCTGCGTCATCGGGGATGCTACGGTGGGTGCTAGGCGCCAGCGCGGTTATGCTGGTGGTCTGCGGTTTGTTGTTCTGGCGAAGACAGCGCCGGTCGGCCAACGCAATGGCGAAGGCTGGGGAAAAGACCGGACCTCGCGCGGATACGGCCGCATTCTTTGTGGCAGCCTTGAAGGAAGAACTGCTTCGGCTTGAAATCGACCGATCGCTCTGCAACCTCTCCAGCGAAGAGTATGGCGCAACCCGGCAGGCTTTGGAAGAAACAGTCAAGCGGGCCAGGGCGCGCACGTATTGAGCAACGAAAAGAGCGTGATGCCTTCGGTGGAGTTGGCAGAAGACCTCATTGGTCTGGTCCGCGCGTACCTCAAATAATCGGCCGGACGCATATCGGGCCTTTCTAAAAACTGGCATGTGACTTGGGCTGACCCGCTTGCGGCTTTGCTTGTCACTCCCCTCGCTGTCCGGGAAGGTTGGGAGTCAATGCGCGGCAAGACCCGCGGGTGTTGCAAGATCGCTGGAGCGAGGATTCCAGTGTGCGTGCCGCATCCTCTGTCGGCATGGCGTCGATATTACGCGATGAAGTTCAGCACTGTCCCGGATGAGCTTCGATTGGTTCGACAATCGGGCAGCGGCCCCTCAACGACCACCAGGGCGTTTGTCGCTGCTAAACTTAATTCCACGGTCGACCGATAACTTCCTGCTTGCCCGTCACTCGCCCGCGATCAGCTCCCAGCCAATATGAAGTTGGCATTATTCCTGCTCTTCCTCCTCGTTAGCTTGCCTATTTATATTAACTATGCTTAACTATAACAGATAATCACTGGTTAATCATCCCCAAAGTTTAACGTCGGGATGTTTGTAGCCTGTGAGCAAAGCAAAATGAGTCTAAAGACATGACGCACCTCCATCGGCTGGTGCTCATTCTCGCGGTTGTGACATCTCTACCTCCTTCTCAAGCAGTAGCACAAGGAGAAACCACGAGTGCTATCGTCGGCCAAGTTCGGGATACAACCAACGCTGTCGTGCCGGGCGCCACGGTGGCGATCACGAACCTTGAGACCGGGCTGAGGCGTAGCGCCAAAACCGATGACGCTGGCCGGTTCAACTTCCCACAGTTAAAGCCTGGGACCTACTCGGTCAAAGCGGAAGCGCAAGGCTTCGAGCCGCAGCAAAATGGCTACGTCACTTCGGGCCTGGGCCAGAAGCAAACAGTGGATTTCACGCTCAGAGTGGCTCGATCAAATGAGACAGTTGAGGTAAATAGCGAGGCTCCACTCATCAACCCGGAGAACGCAAACACATCCACAACTCTGAATACTTCGGCGCTGGAGGACCTTCCGAATCCGGGCGGTGACCTCACCTACCCGCTGCAGTTTTCGCCCGGAGCACTTATTAACACGGCCGGCAGCGGCAACGATTTTGTAGGCGGCACAAACGGCTACGGCAACGTGGAATTCAACGGGCTGCCCGCCCTCTCTAACGGCTACATCGTCGATGGGCTGGAAACCAACGACCCGCTCACGAATCTCAATAGCGGCCTCTCAACCAACCTTGTCCTGGGGTTGAATTCGATCTCAGAAGTGACTGTCAACACTCTTTCCTATTCCGTGGATCAGGGACGGTATGGAGCATCCCAGGTCAACTACGTCACGAAGTCCGGCACGAATCAGTTTCACGGAAATCTCTATGAACTGTGGAATGGTTCGCTGCTGAATGCAGCGGACTACTTTACCAACGCGACGCCGGGAAACCACAAGCCGGGAGCGACCGTGAACCATTTCGGAGGCAGTGTCGGTGGGCCGATCGCGCACGACAAACTGTTCTTCTTTTTTGATAGTGAATGGGTGCGGATAGCGCTGCCCATCGTTACGCCGACGATCGTTCCCAGTACGGCATTCCAAACATACGTCTTGCAGCAACTTTCTGGGGGGCAAACAACTGGCTGCGGATCCAGCGATCCGAATGAAAACTGCTTGTTCTATCAACAGATGTTCACCCTCTACGGAAACGCCAGCGGCACACCCACAGCGATACTTGGCTGCCCGCTTGGCGCCGCCGGGGATGGTTGCGCCAACCGGCAGAGCGTCTCGCACTCCAGCAACGACCACGAGCAGGTCCAGACCGTCCGTCTCGACTACAACATCAACTCGGGAGATACGGCATGGCTTCGTTTTCAGTCGGACACCGGGCTGCAAGCCGCGTACACGGATCCCATCAACCCAGTGTTCAATGCGCTTTCGCCGCAACCTCTTTATTCGTTCGCCGCAGGACACACGCACGTTTTCTCGCAAAACCTGGTGAACTACTTCAACCCAGCGTTCTCTTGGTATGAAAGCTTGTTTGGTCCGAGCAACCTCCAGAAGACCCTTTCGGCGTTCCCGATCGTATTGCAGGGTAGCGGGGCAAACGCCTTCACGCCCGTTGGAGGGCTCGACAACACTTGGGTACAAGGCAGGCGCGCCTCCCGGTTCTTCATCAATGACAACCTCGCCTGGAGCCGCGGCGCTCACGAACTACGGTTCGGAACCAATATCCGCATCTTCCGCCTGAATGACTACGACTTCGGGGAAGGCACGGTCCCCACTGTGACCTACGCCAACTTGCGACAATTCATCGATGGAGTGGCAAACACCGCGTCGGAAACGTTCCCTTCGAACCTAAACGAGCCCTTCAATTTTCTCAATTTCGATGTCTACGCGCAAGACACCTGGAAAGTGACTCGCACACTAACCTGGACGTTTGGCCTGCGCGACACTTTCAACTCCAATCCGCTGAATCCACATGATCAAGTCGCCCGGCTTCGCGGCTCCTTCAGTTCCATCCTTCATGACAATCAACCGTTGAACACCGTTATCCAAACTCATCTCGGCCATCTGTTCTCGTCCACGCCGGTGGCCATTCTGCAGCCGAGAACGGCGATTGCGTGGCAGTTCGAGCCGAAATCAGTGCTCCGCACCGGTTTCGGCATTTTCAGCGATATCTTGCCAGGCACGGTGGCCGATTTGATCGGCACGAATCCTCCCTACGACAAGACATTTCAGGGGGGAGTGCTCGGCAGCGTGGGCGGCACGGCCATAGCGCCGGGAGCGCCCAACAGCGCAATCAGCGCAATCGTTGCCGCCAATCGGACCTTTACTTCGGGATTTCCCCAGGGCCAGCCTTCTCTTCCACCGGTTGCGATCACGGCCGTCCCGGATGGCACACTCCACGCGCCGTACTTCATGGAGTGGAGCCTGGGAATCGAACATCAATTCGGAACGACGGCTAGCATACACGCACAATATGTCGGGACGCGCGCCGTGAACCAGCCTTACTCAACCCAAGTCAACGGTTACCAAACCGTATGTCAGGGCTGTTTTGCCCCATTCCCCCATCTGCAGCCTACTGATGCGCGATTCGCAGCGGTGACACAGTTATCCACCGGTGCGAACAGCCATTACAACGGTCTCCAACTGACCGCGATGAAGCGACTCGGCCATGGCTTGCAAGGACAGGTCAACTACACTTGGAGCCGTTGCTTGGATACCGTCTCGAACGGAGGATTCCTTCCGTTCTCTGCGGGAGGGATTCTTTCGCCTCTGCCGGGAGATCTGGCCCGCGATTATGGTCCTTGCGACTATGACATCCGGCACAATCTCAACGCGCAGTATGTCTATCAGTTGCCTGTCAGAGTGCGGAGTCGTTCTCTGGGCGACGCGCTGAACGGCTGGCAGATTTCCGGGACAGCGTTTTGGCACAGCGGAGTTGCGTTCTCGGTGCTGAGCACGCCTTATTCGGCAAACGGAAACGGCATCGTGCAGGGCAGCGGGCCGCAGTTCGCCAGTGTCGTTCCGGGCGTCCAGCTCTATGCGCATCATCCCGTCCCCCCCGTGACGCAACCGGGCACGATTCAATGGTTGAATCCCGACGCTTTTGTATCAGCGGTTGATCCGAGTACAGGGCAGTGCTCCGGCGGCGACAGCCCGCAGAATTGTCAATTCGGAAACCTCGGCCGCAATTCACTGCGCGGTCCCGATTTCCTCTGGAGCGACTTCTACCTGACAAAATGGTTTCCGTTGATCGAGCATGTGAAGCTTCGGTTTGAGGGTCAGTTTTTCAATGTCTTCAACCACCCGAACTTCGGGTTGCCAAGCATGGTGTTGGCCGGTATTCCGGGAAAGCCTTCCACGCAGACTGGCTTCGGAGCGCTCACTTACACAACTGCCCCGCCGACCGGCTTGCTGGGCGTCGGTTTGGGTGGCGATAGCAGTCCACGAATGATTGCATTTCAGGCGCGGGTGGAGTTCTGAGCGGGTACGGCGATTATGGATGGGTTGGTCGGCAACTCTTTCCGTAAAAAGAGTACGGGAAGCTGTCTGTCATCCGGCGGAAAATCCTTCCCTGCGATTGATCATGTTTTCAAGGGGTCACCGTCACCGGGTTGGGTGACAACTGGTTCTTGTAAGCCTCGCTGAACCGCACGCGGAGGAACCAATAGATCAGTAGGGGTAGCGGCAGA
>Ga0210398_10002233_pt1 | contig 19056 bp, 17 predicted proteins | sample IncBWC4OmetaG_FD_161047 | JGI IMG/M metagenome (GOLD analysis project Ga0210398, IMG submission 161047) | Forest soil microbial communities from Barre Woods Harvard Forest LTER site, Petersham, Massachusetts, United States - Inc-BW-C-4-O | ecosystem: Environmental > Terrestrial > Soil >... | reverse complement strand
AAAAAGTCCGGGCTGGGCTGCGGGCCCCGGTCTTCATATCTCGGCGCAGGCGGAGCTTCGCGTACGACGATGAGGCCGGGCACACCAATGCCGATGGATAGGTGAACCTGTGCCTGCGTGGTGAGCGCTGCGCCTGAAATGGCGCCTAACAATAGGAGTTTCTTGAAGTACATAATGTTTTATGGGTTGTCCTCCAGCGGTTTGCGCTGGGGCTGACAGCTGTTATTGCACGAATATGACGATTTTTCCAGCCGTCAGGTTGCAGATGAAGGGCATAATTGTCTGACCTCGTTAAAACTAAATTGTTTCTCCCTCAAAATCCTGCCTCAGTCCCATTTACCGCATGAAAGTTACCGGCCTCGCCATTGTCCCTCCACCCGCCGCCGCCGACCTGCCGCGTGTCACACCCGAGCTCCTGGCTTCCGTCCTCGCCCGCTACTCGCGGAGCAATGAAGGCCTCGCCGCCATCCTGGCCAAGGTTGACCCGGCGGATCCCGACGCCTCCATCGACCGCATTCTCAAGTTTGTCGATTACGGCCACGCTTCGATCGGCGGCCTGACGGGTGGCCTCGCCATCGCCATCGATGATGTCTCGATGTGGCTGGCGTGGAAAATCTTTGAGATCGCCCAAATGGCCGATGGGCAGGAATCGAGCACGCGCTACATCACGATGGATGCAGCCAATCTTCCATCAGCCGACGAACTCGGTTTGCCGACCGACCTGGCGGCGCGGTGGCGCGACGTGATGAGCCGGGCCTTCGCCGCCTACCACGCCGAGTACACGCGCCTTGATGCGCTCGCCACGGCCGAGCCGAACCGCGTACGCGCGCCCGCTGGCGCCAAGCCTGCGGTGGTGGCCCGTCTCCGCAAAAACTACGCCCTCGATCGCGCGCGCTATTTCATCCCGTTCGCCACGCGCACCAGCCTCGGCCTGGTGCAAAGCGCACGCATGTGGGCGCAGACGCTCAAGCATCTCGATTCGCTCCCACAGCCCGAGGCCCGCGCCGCGGCCGGCCTCATCCGCACCGAATTGTTGAAACAATCCCCGCGGCTGTTGCGCCACAGTCTTTCGGAAAAATCCTATGCCGAGCAGGCGAACCAGGAACTGGCATCGAGCTGCGCGCTCGGCCTGGCCCGGCTGTCCGCCGCCCCGCTGGCCGACGAAGTTTGGGTGCACGTCGATGCGTCGGCGCCGTCGTTTCTGCCCGAAACCCAGCCGGTGGCCGAGGCCCTCCGCCACCGGGCCAACCGCTACGGCCACCAAGGCGCGGCCACGCGCCGCATGCGCGTCGCTTTTGCCTGGAACAACATGGCCATTGCCGAACTGCGCGACCTCAACCGCCATCGCACCGGCCAGCGTTGCACGCCGCTCATCCAGGCGGGATTTTACCTGCCGCCGGAAATCGACCGCGCGCCGCACGCCGCGCTGTTGGCTGACCAGGCCGAGCTCACCCGCGAGCTCCTGGCCCGCGGCTCGCCAGCTTATGTTTATTCGTTGCTGCTCGGCGCCCAGACGCCCTTTGAGCACAGCACGCACGCCGACAAATTTATCTACGAAGCGGAGCTCCGCACCGGCATGGGCGCGCATTTCCGTTATGCCGAGCACCTCAGCGCCGCGCTGCGCGAGTTTTTTAAACAAGTGCCCGCCGCCCGCGACTGGGTCGTGGAGGGCACGGCCGAACCGGAGTGATCCCCATGTTTCGCGTCCTGCAATTCAACATGCAGTTTGGCCAGACGTGGGATGACGCCGACCCCGATCGCGCCCCCGTCGATCTCGAGGCCACGCTGGCGGAAATTCGCCGGCACGACGCCGAACTTATTTTTTTGCAGGAAGTCGAGCAGGCCAAACGCGGCGATGTGCAATCGGTACCGCCGCCGAATTACACGCGCCTCCGGGCCGCGCTGGCCGGTTACGACAGTTTTTTCGCCTATCCGCGGCCCGACCCACGCGAGCTGCCCTTTGGCATCGGCCTCGCGATTTTTTCCAAGACGCCGCTGCGGGCCGCGTTCCACACCGACCTGCCGTCGCCGCCGATCGAGTTCGATTTCAACGGACAGAAAACCACGCCCACCGACCGGCTTCTGATCGGCGCGAAGACCACGCTGGCCGGCCGCGAATTACAGCTGCTCAACACGCATCTGCTGGCGTTCTTCATGCTCGGCTCCTCCAGTACGGAGAACAGCGGGCAGCGCGACCTGGTTGCCGCCCATCTTCGCGCCATGACCGGCCCCGCGCTCCTCGTCGGCGATTTCAATGTGCGCAACACCGCTTCGCTCCTCACGCAATTTTCCGGCTGCGGTTTCTCCACCGTGCAACGGACGGAAGCGACCTGGCGCCGGCAACCGCACGTGCTCGACCACATTTTCTACAACGCACCGCTGCGTCCGGTGCGACATGCAGTGTTGCCGACACGCGCGTCTGATCACCACGCGCTGGTCGCGGATTTTGAATTCGTCTGAGTTCTCAGACAAATTCAAAATCCGCAAATCCCAAAAACCAAACCACAAAAAATAGCCGCGCACACAGGTCGCATCGATAAAGCTTCTGTCATTCCGAGCCGTGCGAGGAATCTCATGCTTTCGTGAGTCATCAAACGAGATTCCTCGCACGGCTCGGAATGACAAGGATGTGGGCAGGCGCCGCAGGCGCGCGGACTCTCTTGGAACTTGATACTTGGAACCTGAAACTTTTGGCGTTTGGGATTTGGAAAGGGTCAGGCGCCATCGCGCCTGACCTTCTCTTTTTCTTCTTCTCGTTCTTCCTCGATGCGCGCGCGCTCATGGACGAGCTGCGTCTTGATTTTCTCAAATTCGTCGGCCTTGCCCGCCGCCAGCGCGTCATCGAGCTGTTTTTTTAGGAAAATCTCCCGCTCGGCCAGCTTGCCCTGGTAGACGCGGTCGATCTCCCCGAGCCGGGCTTTCTGCGCGGAGGTGAGCGGCTTGGCCGCCGGGGCGTTTTTAGCCAGCCGTTCCATCGCGAGTTCGTAGGAGCTTTTCATGCAGGGAAGATATTAACACAAAGACCGCAAAGAGCGCGAAGATTTTTTTGGACGATTTCCCCCGACGGGTGGTGATTTGCCATGACCTGTAGGAGCCTGCTTGCAGGCGACATAATGATCGCCTGCAAGCAGGCTCCTACGGCGGAAGGAAAATCGACGCGTTCATCCGAACTTCACGACAAAAATCAACGCCAGCGCCACGAGGGCAAATGGCGCCAAAACCATTCCGCGCCGCCACCGGGCCGCATAACCGGCCAGGCACGCCGCGAGCAGGGCCGCCAGCAAGACGTCGGCCCACCATTCGGCTCTGAACTCCGCCGGCCAGTAAGCACCCGGCACTTTCACGAATGTGCCGATCAACCCCTGGATCGTCGCCAGGATGAGCGCCGCCGCGTGGTTGAAAAGCACGCTGGCCGAGGAAAATCCGGCCAGCCCGCACAGCAGCGAAATGAACCCGGCGAAAATCGCGAACGATGCCAGCGGGATAAGCCCGAGGTTGGCCGCCAGCGCCCCCGGCGTGAACAGCCGGAAAAACGCGATTCCGGTCACCGCCGCGACCAGCGCGGTCGCCACGCCCAGCCCGAACGTCGCGAGTATATGGTCGAGCGCAGTCATGGCCAGGCGCTGACGCCAGGTCAGCGATACTTTCGGCAGGTGGGGAAAAAGTTTCCACCGGTCCCGCAGCCTTTCACCCAGCGGTAATCCCAGCAGCAGCAAGGTGGCCACGACGCAGTAACTCATCTGGAAACTGGCGGTGAAAAGTTGCATGGGATGCGCCAACAGCACGACAAAGGCCGAGGTCACGAGCGCCGCGAGCGGGTTGCCCGGCCACCGCAGTACCAATGCCGCCTGCATGAAAATCACCATCACCAACGCACGCTCCGCCGAGGGGCTCGCGCCTGTGATGTCCACGTAGAGCCACAGCAGGGCCGTGCCGATGACAAACCGCGCCCACCGCGGCAGGCGCAACAAGGCCAGCAATGCTTGAAGAACCGATGCAATCACGCCGATGTGCAGGCCGCTGATCGCGAAAAAATGCATCGTGCCGCTTTGCATGAACAATTCCTTTCGTCCGCTGTTCAGCTCGTGTTTCTGGCTGAGCATCATCGCGCGCAGGATGCCGGCCAGCTCCGGGCGTTTGTCCGCCAGGCCCGCGCCCAGGATCGCCGAAAACTTTTCCTGGGCCCGCGCGCAAAACCGGAAGTAAGCCCTGGCGGGTTTTTCCTCGGCCAGCACGTGGCCGCGCGTGAACTTGAAACCCAGCCCGGTGTTGGCGAGATAGTCGTCAAACGAGTCCGCGGCCGGATGCCGCGGCACGGCTTGAATCAGCCCGGCGGCCGATACCACCGCCGAGCGCACCAAGGCCTTTGCGCCCGCCGGCCGCGCCAGCGAGAAATACACGCGCTGTCCGGCGAGTTCTTCGAGCGGGGCATCCGCGCTGACGATGACGGCAAGCCCGCTCGTTCGTTTTGGATTAACGGCGGCAAAAACGCGATCCACCCGCAAACTCAACCGCGCCTCGCGCGGCGGCAAGGCGTCCCATCCCGGCAGCCGTCGCGCGTGCAGGGCATAGTCCGCCAGGCCGGCGAAGAGCATGGCGGCGCCGAGTGCCGCGGCCCAGGCAAGCGGATTTCGTTTGGCCAGGGAAATTGCCGCGAGCGCCGCAATCAACGCGCCTGCGAGCAGCCAGACTGCGGCTGGGGACGCATCAACCAGCCGGCCCAGGCTGATGCCGGCGAGAAAGGGCAGCAACAGCCACAGCAGCGGGGCGCGATGCCCGAGGCAGCGGCTCTGGAGATGGAGGGGATTTGAAACCACTAATGCACCCTAATTGGCACTAATAATAGCAGGGTTTTTCCACCAAACGTCTCTGGTTGTAGGCGGGGTGTCCTCACCCCGCATGCGCGTAAGGCGGGTGAGGGCACCCGCCCCACATCAATCCGTCGAACCGCTTCTTGCTCCACGCTCAAATTCTGCCACGCTGTCCACTCCGGGTTTTTCAACAACCCATTAGTGTGCATTAGTGGTTTCCCAATAGAATGCCTTCGTCCGACCAAGCCGATCTTTTCGGCGCCTCAATCCCTGCGCCGATGCTTGCCCGCGAATCCGCGGCCTCGCCGGACAGGCCCGCCTTCCAGCCGCTGGCGGCGCGGATGCGGCCGCGGGCGCTGGGCGAAATCGTCGGACAGGACCACCTGCTGAAACCGGGCAGCCTTTTGCCGCGGCTCATTGCCACGAACCGTTTTGGTTCGATTATTTTTTATGGCCCGCCGGGCAGCGGAAAAACTTCGTTCGCCGAAGTCATCGCCCGCGAGACCAAGGCCCGTTTTGTACGCGTCAACGCCGTCATGTCCAACGTCGCCGAGTTGCGCGACATCCTCGCCACCGCGCGCCGCCTGCCCGAGGCGGGCACGATCCTGTTCATCGACGAGCTGCACCGTTTCAACAAGTCGCAGCAGGACCTGCTCCTGCCCGACGTCGAGGAGGGCAGTGTGCGCCTGATCGGCGCGACCACGCACAATCCCGGTTTCTACGTCAACCCGCCGCTGCTCTCGCGCAGCCATCTCTTCCGCCTCGAGCCGCTGTCGACCGCGGCCATTGCCGGCGTGCTGCGCCAGGCCCTCATCGATGTTGAACGCGGCCTCGGCGCGCGCGGCGTCACGGCCGACGAAAAGATTTTGTCCGATCTCGCCGTGTTGTGCGACGGCGACCTGCGCCGGGCGCTGAATGCCCTCGAGGTCATCGTGCTCAGCCTGCCCGAGCGCGCGGTCGTGACCGCGGCCGAGCTCGAGTCGTTCGCGCGCGAGCGCCGCATCCGTTACGACGCCGATGAGGACGAGCACTACGACACCATCTCCGCCTTCATCAAAAGCTGCCGGGGCAGCGATCCCGACGCCGCGATGTACTGGCTGGCCAAAATGCTCGCCGGCGGCGAGGACCCGCGCTTCATCGCGCGGCGGCTCGTCATTCTCGCGAGCGAGGATGTCGGCCTCGCCGACCCGCAGGCGCTGCCGCTGGCCGTGGCCGCGCACCACGCGGTCGATTTCATCGGCCTGCCCGAGGCCGAGCTGACGCTGGCGCACGCGACGCTCTACATCGCGACGGCGCCGAAAAGCAACTCCGCCACGCTCGCGCTGGGCGCGGCACATCGCGCGTTGAAGGAGCAGCCGGTGCAAGCCGTGCCGGTTCATCTCCGCGACAAGGGCGGGCAGGCGAGCAAGCGCGCCGGCCACGGCAAGGGCTATCGCTATTCGCACGATTTTCCCGAGGCCATCTCCGGCCAGGATTATCTCGATCAGCCGCTCGCGCTCTACGCGCCGAAAACCGTCGGCTGGGAGGCGAAGATCGCCGAACGTCTCGCCCGATGGCAGGCGTTGAAAGCGCAGGCCGGGCTGGGAAATCCCCCGATAAGTTCCAGGAAGAAGTAACCCCTTTGCCTGCCTTGCGCTTCACCTTAATCAGTATCGTCGGCCTGGCTCTGATCGCGGTCATTGGCTGGGAATTTTTTGCGCGCAAACCGAAGAGCGGGACCGCCATGGTGCCTCAAGTGGACCAGGCGACGATCGCGACCACGGTGGTCCCGGCGCAGCCCCAGGCTCAATCGCAGTCGCTTGCGCCACCGGCGTCGGATGCCTCCGTTCCTGCCGTTTCGCGCCCGGACGCCAACGATTTTTCGATGTTAAAGACGGCCTCGCGTGAAGAAATCCTTGCGTACGTGCAAGACATGCTCGCGAAGGGCCGGCCGCTCGAGGATGTGATTGCCCTCCTCGACGATCTTGCGGCCATCAAGCCGGAGTTTACCCTCGATCTGGCCAGGGACATTGGCCGTTCCGACGATGAGCGCCATGTGCTGATGCTCGCGGTGCTGGACGATTGGGCCCATGCCGACCCGGTGACGGCCTTGCAATGGGCTTTTCAGAAATCGAGCCAGTACAATGTGGCCGGCAACGCCTCGCTGCTTTACGTGGTACTTGAGCAGGTGACGGCGGACGATCCACAGTCGGCGCTGGCGGCCGCCGAGTACGCCCTGAAACAACCACCCAACGAGCTGCCTGGAACCAGCGCCAGTGAAGTGGCCCGCCTCACGGTCGAAGCCCTGACCAAAGCGGGCCACACCGACCTGGCCCGGCAAGCCGTTGAAAATTGGGCGCACGGACCGGAAGCCGCCAGCCTCGATGGAGCCGTTTATGAAGTGGTCGCAATGTCCGTGGCACAAAATTCCGCCAGGGATGCCACGGGTTGGTTGCAATCATTGCCCGCCTCGCCAGCGCGGAACCAAGCCCTTGCGACGATCGGGACGGTCTGGGCACAGGGTGCGCCGGTGGCGGCGATCGATTGGGCGCAGGGATTGTCGCCGGCGGACGGCCGCGCCGATGCGGTGACAAACATTTTCACCCATTGGCTGAACCAAGACCGGGCCGCCGCCATGCAATGGCTCGCTGACCATGAGTATTCGCCCGATCATGACCGGTTGAGTGCCGCCGCAACCGCTGATCCCAATGCAGCGCCGCTGCAACCTTAGCGTGCGTGTCGGTTTAAATGGATCCATGATGAGTGAACTGTCATTCCTCGCACGACTGCCAATGAACTCATGCCTGTTGTCATTTAATTTTAGGTTTTGGCGCGGTAGCGCCGGTAGGGCGAGACCTCCGGGCGAGCCGCGGCTCGTCGAGGACGCCTCGCCCTACCTGCCAACGCAGGCAATCGAAAATGCTCTAGCCGCCGGTAAAGCCGGGCCACATGCTAAGTTGCAAAGTTCGCGTAAAAGCTCATGGGCCGTATGACAGCACTTGCGGCGCGAAGGCTTTGGACTAAGCTAATCGGTATGAAACTCCGTGCGCTGTTTGGTAAATCCCTGTTCCTGGCGGCTTCGCTCAGCATCACCGGGCTGCTGCTGGCGCAATCCATGTCGGCCCAACCATCGTCCGATGCAGCAAAAACCCCGGCGGCCAAGGTAAAACACGAAATTCCCGGTGTGACCATCCCTCGCGCCAACGGCGGGTTTTTCGGCCTTGAAATCGACGCCAACAGCAATTTCAAACTTTCATTTTACGACAAGGACAAGGCTCCCGTCGCAGCCGATCTCTCCCTTGCGACCATCCGCTGGCATGCCAGCAATACAAAAAGCGTGGAATTCGTCGGCCTCACTCCGGGTGGCGACGGAAAATGCCTGACTTCGCCCCGGGTTATACGCCGGCCGTGGAATTTTACCCTCACCATCTTGCTGTTTGCCGCGGGCAACAATAATCCAGCGGAAAGTTACACGGTCGATTATAGTGGATAAATTTTGCCAGGCCGGGCGGTGTCAAAGCCGCTGCATGGCCACCGCAATGTCGAGTTTGTCCGTGCGGGTTCCCTTGAACACCCCGCGCGTGGGTGTGCAATCGTGGTAGTCGCGGCCGCAGCCGATCTTCACGTGCCGCTCGCCGGCCACGCAGTTGTTCGTCGGGTCGAGCGGATGCCAGAAACCGCCGGGCAGATGGACCTCCACCCACGCATGGCTTTCGCTCGCGCCGATGAGCCGCGGCGTGCGACGCGCGTGCGCCACGCCGTTTTCGGCCGCCTGTCGCTGGCTTTCCGTCTCGATGTAACCGGTGACGTAGCGCGCGGGGATCTCCGCTGAACGCAGCACGGCAATCATGATTTGGGCAAAGTCCTGGCAGACGCCCGCGCGGGTCTTGAGCACGCTGGCGAGAGGGGTGTCGATGGTGGTCGTACCGGGCGCATAGCGGAAATTTTCATGCAGCCAGGCGAGGAAACGCTGCAAGCTTTCGCCCAGCGCATCGCGCGGACGGAAAAATTGCCGGGCCAGCGCCTGCACCGGCGCGGAAAGCGGGATGGCCGGCGAGGGCCGGAGAAACTCAAAAAGCCGCAGTCGTCCGGCGTGATGGAGCTGGCGTGCGTCCGACACGTTGAAGTCGAGCGCGACCGCGGGCGGCTCGATGGGATAGGTTTCCACCTCCGTGTGGCTTTCGAGCGTGAGATCCCGATGGCGCTGCACGACCGAGAAGGTCTCCACGGCATTGCCGAAGTAGTCTGTGTAGGCGTGGATGCTGCACGCCGGCGAGGTAGCGAGCCGTCGGGTGAGGAGCTTTTGCCGCTCGTCGCTTACCGGCGTGAGGCGCGCCTCCATGAACGACTCGCTGGCGGTGCCGGCATAGCGGTAGCGCGTAAGGTGGCGGATGCGGAAACGCATGGGATCGAGTACCAGTAGCAAGTAACAGGTACCGAATGCCAAGTAGCAAGTAACAGGTAACAAGTTCCAAGATAGCCGACCACTCCCGACTTCCAAATCGCGACTCTTGTTACTTGATCCCTGATACTTGATACTTCTCTCAACTGATACTTGGTACTTATTGACTGCAGGCCGCCTTCCGGCGATTTTTATCGTTCTGCCATGAACGCCGCTGCTTCCACGCCTTTTGATTCTGTCGATTCCGCGATCCAGGAGATCGCCGAGGGCAGGCTCGTCATCGTGACCGACGACGAAAGCCGTGAAAACGAGGGCGACCTCATCATGGCCGCCGCCAAGGTCACGCCGGAAAAGGTCAACATGATGATCCGCTACGGCAGCGGCATCGTTTGCGTGCCCATGGTTGAGCCGCAGCTCCGCCGGCTCGGCCTCGGGCCGATGGTCGCGCAGAACCGCGAATCCAAGCGCACCGATTTTACCGTGAGCGTCGACGCCGCCGATGGCATCACCACCGGCATCAGCGCCTCCGACCGCACGCAGACCATCCGCATCCTGGCCGACCCGCAGGCGCGGCCCGAGCAGCTCGTGCAGCCCGGCCATGTGTTCCCGCTGAGGTCGCGGCCCGGCGGCGTGCTCGAGCGCGCCGGCCACACGGAGGCCGCGGTGGACCTGGCCGCCCTTGCCGGCCTGCAACCGGGCGGCGTGCTCTGCGAACTCGTCAATGACGACGGCACGGTCCAACGCACGCCCGAGCTCGTCGAATTCAAGAAAAAATTCGGCCTCAAGATGATCTCCATCGCCCAGCTCATCGAGCATCGCGCCAAGCGCGACCAGCTCGTCGAACTCGTCTGCGTCCGGCCTTTTCCGTCTGAATTCGGCGAGTTCACGCTGCACGTTTTTCGCGGCAAGCTCGACGGCCGCCACCACCTCGCGTTCGTGATGGGCCGGCTCGGTCCCGAGCCCACGCTGGTGCGCGTGCACGGCGAAAATCTCCTCAGCGATATTTTTCGCGCCAAGGGCATGGACAGCCACCATTCGCTCATGGCCTCGCTCGAGGCCGTGGCCCGCGCGCAGCATGGCGTCATTCTCTACATCGAGCGGCCCGTTGGCGGCAGCGAAATCGAGCGGTTGGGGCCACCGGATGGGGTGGCCAAATGTCCGCCTGGCGCCGCGCCGCCCGCAAACTTTCGCGACTACGGCACCGGCGCGCAAATCCTCGCCGCCCTCGGCCTCCGCAAAATCCGCCTGCTCTCCGGCACCGCGCGCCGCGTCGTCGGCCTCGACGGCTACGGCCTTGAGATTGTCGAGCAGGTGCCCCTGTAATTCTCGCCTTCCAGTTTTTCTCATGAGCCTCGCTTCACCTTCCTCCTCCGCCATCGACGGCGCCGCGTTTCGCCTCGGCATCGCCGCGGCGCGTTTCAACGAAAAGCTCGTGGATGAGCTCCTGCTGCAGGTGCGCGCGCACCTGCAGGCTGCGGGCGTGCGGAAGAAAAAACTCACCGTCGTGCGCGTGCCCGGCTCCAACGAGCTGCCCGCCGCCGTGCAGTTGCTCGCGCGCAGCGGGAAGTTCGATGCCTTGATCGCGCTCGGCGTGCTCATCCGCGGCGACACCCTGCATTTCGAGTTTATCGCCGATGCCGCCACCCACGCCCTCCAGCGCGTGGCGCTCGATGCCAGCACCCCGGTGATCAACGGCATCATCGTCGCGGAAAATTTCGCCCAGGCCGAGGCGCGCTGCCTCGGCAAGATCGGCCGTGGCGCCGAGTTTGCCCACGCCGCCCTCGAAATGGCCGCCTTGAAAAGGAAATTCCGGAAATGATCTTACCCCAAGATCGCAAAGACCCACGCATGAAACCTGTCCGCTTTTATTCCCACCCGCGATCTGTCCTTCGCGTGCTCTGCGACCTTGGTGTAAAAACCAGTTTCTTATTCTCCCGATGAGCAAAGCCCAATTTGCCCAGCGCCGGCCCAGCCGCATCGCCGCGATGCAGTATCTCTTTGCGTGGAGCCTCAACCAGCCGGCGAACCTGGCCAACGACCTGGAGCAGTTCTTCAAGGGACTGGAAGAGCCGCGCGAGAGTTACGCCTTCGGCGAGGAGCTCATCCAAGGCGTCCTCGGGCACATCGACGATATTGACTCGCACATCCGCGGCCTCGCGCACAACTGGGAGTTCGCCCGCATCGCCAAGATCGACCTCGCCATCCTGCGCCTGGCGATTTTCGAGATGCTGTATCGCAAGGACATCCCGCCCGTTGTCTCGATCAACGAGGCGATCGACCTCTCCAAGGAATTTTCCAACGCCGATGCCAAGCGCTTCATCAACGGCATCCTCGACCGGCTGAAAGACCAGCTCGGCCGCGATTCGCGCAAGGCGGCGGAGGAATGATTTTATCGACCACGGATTACACCGATGAGCACGGATGATTTTACTGTCATTCCGAGCCGAGCGAGGAATCTCGGTTTTTGCCAGTATCTGGCGGAGATTCCTCGCTCGGCTCGGAATGACAAACCAATCCCGCCTTCATCCGTGTGATCCGTGGTTAAAATTTCCAATGTTCAGCCTCTTCAAGAAATTCAAAGCCGGCCTGGCCAAGACCGTCGCCGCCATCGCCGAGAAAACCCACGGCCTTTTCGGCGGCCAGGCGCTCGATACCTCGTCGCTCGCTGCGCTTGAGGAGGCACTCTACACCGCCGACTTCGGCGTCGAGACAACGGCGGAAATCCTCGGCGAAATCAAAACCGCTGCGAAGAAAGACAAGGCCCTGCGCGGGGCGGACGCCGCGGCCATCGGCGCCGCCGTGCTCCGCCGCGTGCTCGCCGGCAGTGAGGGTACTCTCGAAAATAATGTGGGCGGGGTGCCCTCACCCCGCGAAGGGGGCACAACAGCTAACCCCACCGTTATCTGCCTCATCGGCGTCAACGGCTCCGGCAAGACCACGACCGCGGCGAAGCTCGCGTGGCGGCTGAAGCAGGACGGCCGCAGCGTGCTGCTGGCCGCGGGCGACACGTTTCGCGCCGCCGCGGTCGAGCAGCTCAAGACCTGGGCGCTGCGCCTCGAGCTGGAAATCGTCGCCAGCCATACCGGCGCGGACGCCGCCGCGGTGGCCTTCGACGCGTGGCGGGCCGCGAAGGCGCGCGGACATGACTACCTCATCGTGGACACCGCCGGGCGCCTGCACACGAAGAGCAACCTGATGGAGGAGCTGGCCAAGATCCGGCGCGTACTGAAAAAGAATGATCCGGCCGCGCCGCACCACGCGTTGCTCGTCATCGATGGCTCGATCGGCAGCAACTCCATCGAGCAGGCCCGTGTGTTTCACAAAAACTTTGGCCTCACCGGCCTCGTCGTGACCAAGCTCGACGGCACCTCACGCGGCGGCGCGATCGTCGGCATCTGGCGCGAGCTGAAGCTGCCGATTTATTTCCTCGGCCTCGGCGAGCAGGCGGAGGATCTGCAACCCTTCAGCGTGGAAAATTACGCCAAGGCGGTTTTCGGGATCGAAGGGTAGACGTGCTTAATGCCTAGTAATGATAGCGCGCTTGGGCGACTTTGATCGTGTTGCCTTCCACCTTGTAAACCAAGCGGTGCTCATCGGTGATGCGCCGCGACCAGTAGCCTGCCAGTGCGTGTTTCAGTGGTTCAGGCTTGCCGATTCCTTCATAAGGGCTGCGGGAGATATCCTTCAGCAGTTCATTTATTTTCTTCAGGGTCTTTTTATCCGTTTGCTGCCAATAAACGTAATCTTCCCACGATTGCGGCGAAAACAGGATATTCATCTGTCACGCAGGGCGGAGATTTTTTTCGTGATGCCTTTTCCCTTTTCCAAGTCGCGGATGGACTCAAGCAGTCGCCGGGCGTTGGCCGGGGAGCGCAGCAGATGGGCGGTTTCCTGCAAACCTTCATAGTCCTCAAGTGAAAGCATGACGACAGACTGGTCGCGGTTGCGCGTGATGATCAGCGGCGAGCGGTCGCGGCAGACCGCGTCCATCGTCGAAGCGAGGTTCTCCCGAGCAGCGGTATAGGTGATGGCTTTCATATGGACAGGATAATGTCCATTGTTGGATAGACGTCAATGCCTTGATGAGAGATTAAAAATCCAACTCCACCGTGCCGAAGAAGCCGCGGCGCTCGCCGAATTGGGCGGCGTTGACACCGATACCGGTGCCATCGCGCAGTTCGTAGCTCTTGTCCGTTACATTCACGACATCGAGCCGGGTTTTTAAAGTCTCCTTGGCGCCAACCTTGAAGCTTTGTTCCGCTCCGACATTGATCGTGTAATACGCGGGAACCGTTCCGCCATTGGGAATGGTCGAGCCGTCGGGCGCCGTCGAGTCGGTTCTCAATCCGGTGCCATAAAGCGCATCCGCATAGACCCGCGTACTGCTGCCGTGCGACTCTTTCCAAAGATAAGACGCGCCGAATGAGCCGGTGGTCTTTTGCTCATGGTCGAGATGGATCCAATGTGTTTTGCTGTAAGCCAGGCGGGTTGGATCAAACAGGAACTCCGCCGAGTTGAAGTCTTTGCCATAAGCCGCTCCCAGGGCGACGTTCGCATAGGTGGAAAATCCGCCGGTCGTATAAGAAGTTGTGAATTCCACGCCGTAGACTTTCCCTTTGGCATAATTGAAGGCCGAGAGAATGAGCGTTTGCCCGAACAATCCGTCGTCGAGTTGGTTCCTGGCCTGTTTGTAGTAGCCGTCCACGCCCGCCTGCCACCCGGTGGCGAGCTTCTGGCTGATGCCGGCGTCGAAATAATCCGAGCGTTCGGCTTTGACCGGATCGTCCTGGTCCGAGGCGGCGGCATTCGATGTGGGGTCGAAAAGCGCCACGCTGTTGGCCGAAACGTTTTCGACCGGCGGCGGCGTGAAATAGCGCGCGTAACCGGCATGGAGCGTCGTCGATTTTGTCGGCTGGAGGATGAAGTTGATGCGTGGGCTGAATTGATGTTCGTTATCGAACGACGAGTTGAAGACATCGAAGCGCGCACCGTAATTCAGGGTGAGCGCGGGCCAGATTTTCCATTCGTCCTGCAGGTATAAACCGGAAAATGCGCCGAACAGCTTGTGGTTGTCCACGATGGGAAAGGCCTTTCCCGCGGGATTCCCGTTGGCGTCGAGGTTGAACACTGTGGTGATCGAATCGGCGGAAACCCATTCGTTCAGCCAGATCGCGCCGCCGCGGATCGTATGCTGATCGCCGGCCGTGTAACTCGCGTCGGTTTGCAGACCGCCGGAGGTGAGGGTCCGTTTCACATCGCTGGCCACGCCATTGAAATAAAGGTCGCCGACCGGGTCGGGCATGAAATGCACGCTGCTGTTCCGGCCCAGGGCGGAAACCTGGAAATTCAAGTCGCCCGCCGATTTCTGGTAGGTCGCGACACCGTAATAATTTTGTTCGTTCTGCCTTTCGTTCAAGGCCGATGAATCAAAAGTCGCCGGTCCTTGGGTTGAGTTCCACGGATTGCCGCCCGGCGCGGTGCCGACCGGCAGGCCGGGCGTGTTGGGCACCTGGAAATTGCTGTAAGATCCGCTGCCGATGAAACTGATCCGGCTCGTTGCGTCCAGGATGTGGGACAGATACACGAACGTCTTGGATTGATCCGTTGTGTCGTGGATCGGTTTCGAATTGGACGTCGGATTTTCAATGCCGATGCCGTTGTGGTTGTAGCTGCCGTCCACGAAATAATTGGAATTTCCCGTCGAACCGCCGTAACCGAAGCTCGGGTGGAAGGTATCATAACTGCCGCCGTTAACCTCCACGTCGCCGCCGTTTTCGGCCGCGCCATTTTTGGTTTTGATGTCCACGACGCCCGCGGTGCGGAAGCCGTATTGCGCCGGCAGCGAGCCGGTGATGAATTCCATGTTTTCGACGAAGTGCGGATCCAGTTCCAACCCAAAGCCCGAGATGCCTTCCGGCAGGAGCACGCCATTGATGCGATATTGCAGGTTCGCGTGCTCGCCGCGGACGTGCAAATCGCCGTTGGTCGCCGAATCCTGCGCCACGCCCGGCGCCCGCAGGATCAGCTGGTTGAACGGCGCGTTGTGGCCGAGCGACAGTGCGTCGATCTGGTTTTTATCGAGGTTGAATTCCGTGCCGCCCAGGGCGGGCACGATTAGCTCGCGGGCCTTGTCGAGATTACCGGTGACGGTGAATCGATCGAGCACGACGGGGGCCTCCGTGGCATCCGGAGGGGAGGTGTTGGAAACTTGTGCCGGGGCGAATGAAACGAAGGCGACAGGGAGAAAACAAAGAACGAAAAGGGAACGTGAGTGCATGGAAAGGCTGAGTCGGTAAATGTGGATATGTGCTGACACTGCGGGCACAGGGCCCGGGACAGTATAGCTGGAAAACGCCTGCGACTTGCCCTCGGCGAAGTCGAAGGGCAGGTCCAAGCGGGTAGGGCGCGTTATCCGCAACGCGCCCAATGGGGCGGCGGATTAAGGATAATCCGCCCTACCATTTGTGCTTACTCAGCTTTGCGGAGGGCCGCACAACGGCGGCAGCAAATAATGTGGCGCGGACAGGCAGAGCGCCTCGCCCGGCCGGGCGGGGACGGCGACCAGGCGGAAAAGGGCAACGATGAGCGCCGCGAAGATCGTCGCGGTGATTACGCCGTGCGCAAAAAGCGTGACGACGCAGCCGTCTTCATCGGGCTGATCGGCGTCGTGGTGGTGCGAGCCGGTCGCGTTTGCGGCATGCGTCGCATGTTCCCCGTGGCCATGAATCCACTCGTGGGCTGCGGGGCATGCCGCCAGCACATTGAGCAACAACACCAAGGCGACGCCTGCACCCGCGGTGAAACGGGTTAAGAGTGACGGCGTGTGACGCAGACAGTTCAAAACGCCGTGAGTATGGCAGATGTGTCAAGTGGGGCGGATAATGATTGTTGTGGGCGGGGTGCCCTCACCCCGCACCGAGAGAGATCGCGGGGTGAGGGCACCCCGCCCACATTTCAAAACAAGTCACCCTCTCATGGCACCGCAGGCAACGGAACAAGCACTCGCACATCGAAGAGCCACCACTCGCCGTTGCGTTGCTCGATACGCGCGAGAATGTCGCGGCCGGGCTGCACGGCGGCCAGGGCTTGAGGCGCGGCTTTGAACTCGCGCGTGCCGGCCGGCAGCGCGCCGGGAATATCATTGAAAGCGACGAGCGCTACCCCTTGGTCGGCCTTTACGGCGACGATGCGGCCCTTGAATGCAAAGCCGTGCAGCTCGTCTGCCGTATCGTCGTCGCAGTGGCAGTCGTTCGTCGTCGGTGGCGTGGGCGCAGAATGGTCTTTGGGCGGGGCCGAGGCACACGCGGCCAAAGTGAGCACGGCGATCAAAGCCAGCGGGCGTTTCATGACGGACATACTGAACTTTACGGCCCGTACTGGCAATCCCGGGGATACACCCAACGCCGAACGTCGAACGCCAAACTACCAACGGCTAAATACCAATTACAATTAACATATCAACATATACGAATGTATTGATATGTTTTCTTGACAGTCGGCTTGGGGTGGTTTCGATTGCGGGGATGAAAGGACCTATTCCATTGACCCATACGCTCGGCTTCCCCCGCGTCGGGGAAAAGCGCGAGCTCAAGAAAGCCATCGAGGCCTACTGGCAGAAGCAGCTCACCCGGGGCGAACTCGAGCGCGTCGCGCAGGAACTGCGTCGCCGGCATTGGCTCGTCCAGCAACAAGCCGGCATTGGGTTGATCCCGTCCAACGATTTCAGTTTTTACGACCAGATGCTCGACCTGACCTGTCTGGTCGGCAACGTGCCGCTGCGTTTCGGCTGGGATGGTGGGAAGGTCGATCTCGACACGTATTTCCAACTCGCCCGCGGCGTGAGCGGAGGCGCGGAAAAAACCGGCGGTTGCGGCTGCGCCTCCTGTCAGACGTCGGCGGCGGCATGCGAGATGACCAAATGGTTCGATACGAACTACCATTATCTCGTCCCGGAGTTTCGCGCGGCCACGCAGTTTCGGCTCTCCTCGACCAAGGTGTTCGATGAATTTTCCGAGGCCCTCGCCCTGGGCATCAAGACGAAACCCGTGCTCATCGGCCCGGTCACTTACCTGACGCTGGGCAAGGTGCACGACACGGAGAATCCGCACTTCAATCGCTTCGAACTGCTGGAGCGGTTGCTGCCGGTGTATGTCGAAGTGCTGCAACGGCTGGAGTCGCTGGGCGCAGAGTGGGTTCAGCTCGACGAGCCGGCTTTCTCGCTCGATCTCACCGGCGAACAGCGGATCGCGCTGGCCACCGCCTACAAAACGCTGGCTGCGGCTGCGCCAAAGCTGCGCCTGCTCGTGGCCAATTATTTCGGCGGCCTGCGCGAAAACCTATCCGACTTCCTGCACCTGCCCGTGCAGGCGCTGCACGTCGATCTGGTGCGCGCGCCGGACGAACTTGATGTCATCCTTCGCGATTTCCCAAAGGACAAACTTCTTTCGGTCGGCCTGGTGGACGGTCGCAATATCTGGCGTACCGATCTGGCCGCCGCGTTCGCGAAGCTGGAAAAAGCCGCGGCTGCGCTCGGCTCCGGCCGCCTGCTGGTCGCGCCTTCCTGTTCGCTGTTGCATACGCCGGTGACACTGCGGCACGAGACGAAGCTCGATGCAGAATTCAAAAGCTGGCTCGCCTATGCCGAGGAAAAACTCGCCGAGGTCGTCGCACTGCGGGATTTGCTGCAGGGCGGGGCGCCGGCCCGCGAAGCCCTGGAGACCAGCCGCACGGCTCTCGCGTCGCGCGCCGCCAGCACGCGCATTCACAACGCCGCGGTAAAACAACGCGTAGCCCGGGTGGTGCCGGGCGATTTGCAGCGGGCCGCGCCGTTTCCGCAACGGCAGGCGGCGCAGCGCGCGAAACTCAAGTTGCCATTGTTTCCCACGACCACGATCGGCTCGTTTCCGCAAACCGACGAAGTGCGGGCCGCGCGCGCGCGCTGGCGCAAGGGCAGTTTGAGCACGGCCGATTACGAGCAGTTCATTGAGGCCGCAATTGCGGACGCCGTGAAATTTCAGGACGAGATCGGCCTCGACCTGCCCGTGCACGGCGAATTCGAGCGCAATGACATGGTCGAGTATTTCGGCGAGCAGCTTGACGGATTCACCTTCACCGAGAATGGCTGGGTGCAGAGCTATGGCACGCGGTGCGTGAAGCCGCCGATCATTTACGGCGACGTCGCGCGGCCAAAACCGATGACCGTGCGCTGGTCGGCCTATGCGCAGACGCTCACGCGCCGGCCGATGAAAGGCATGCTCACCGGCCCCGTGACGGTGCTGCAGTGGAGTTTTGTGCGCGACGACCAGCCGCGCCGCGACACGACGTGGCAAATCGCGCTCGCCTTGCGCGACGAAGTCCTCGACCTCGAGCGGGCCGGCCTTGCGGCCATCCAGATCGACGAACCGGCGTTGCGCGAGGGCCTGCCTCTGCGCCAGGCCGACCGCGCCGATTATCTTGCGTGGGCGGTGGGAGCTTTCCGTTTGTGCGCGGGTGGCGTGCGCAACGATACGCAAATCCACACCCACATGTGTTACGCGGAATTCAACGACATCATCCAGGCGATCACCGATCTGGATGCGGACGTCATTACGATAGAAACCTCCCGCTCCGGCATGGAATTGCTCGAGGCGTTTGAGACGTTCCATTATCCCAATGAAATCGGGCCGGGCGTCTATGACATCCACTCGCCGCGGGTGCCTGCTGTGGCCGAGATGGAGCGATTGCTCGAAAAGGCGCTGCGTGTGCTTCCGCCGGGAAACATCTGGGTCAATCCTGACTGCGGCCTGAAGACCCGCGGCTGGGCCGAGATGAAACCGGCGCTTCGAAACATGGTTGAAGCAGCCCAGCGGCTGCGTGTGCGGTATT
>Ga0210398_10002232_pt1 | contig 19058 bp, 16 predicted proteins | sample IncBWC4OmetaG_FD_161047 | JGI IMG/M metagenome (GOLD analysis project Ga0210398, IMG submission 161047) | Forest soil microbial communities from Barre Woods Harvard Forest LTER site, Petersham, Massachusetts, United States - Inc-BW-C-4-O | ecosystem: Environmental > Terrestrial > Soil >... | reverse complement strand
TGATTCGATGCGAGCAGTCTCGAATTTGAAGGCACCGTGCGCTGGGTTTATCGTGCCGGTACTGGCCCGGCGGTCATTGTGATGTCGGAGATTCCGGGAATCACACCTCAGGTTGTCGCCTTCGCACAACGGGTGGTCCATGCGGGCTACAGCGTGTTCATGCCGCTTTTGTTTGGTGAGCCGATGCGGCCCCCCGAGCGTGGCTATGCGCTGCGAGTCATCGCGAAATCTTGCATCAGCAAGGAATTTCGGGTGCTGGCGGCAAATGAGTCGAGTCCGATCGTGGACTGGCTGCGTGCGCTGGCACGTCACGCCCATGCCGAGTGCGGCGGCCGCGGCGTCGGCGCGATAGGGATGTGCTTCACAGGCAACTTTGCCCTGGCCATGATGCTGGACGCGCCGGTTCTGGCCCCGGTCTTGTCGCAACCATCCCTGCCCTTTGCCATCACCAAGTCACGGCGCGACGGTTTGCACGCATCCGCCGAAGAATTGCAGGCGGCCCACGAGAAAATCGACAACCACGGCGCTCGCATTCTGGCGCTGCGATTCATTCAAGACCCCATGTGCCCCGGAGAACGATTCGCAAGACTGCGCCACGAATTCGGCGCTGCGTTCGAAGCGATCGAGATCGACGAGAAATATGCCAATCCCCGATTTCCCAAACCCGCGCACAGCGTGTTGACCAATCATCTCATCGACGCGGCCGGCGAGCCGACCCGCGAAGCGCTGGATCGCACACTGGCGTTTCTCAAGGAACAGCTTTCGCCCGCGGCGCCGGTTTAGAATCGATGATCGGTCGGCGCTACGCGATTCCCACCGTGACGCGTTTCGCGCTCAAACGCGTGTTCGAAACGCCGGTGGACGGCATTATTGTGATTGAAAATTCGCTGTATGCGCGTGCGCATCTCGGCATGCTCGCGACGACGCGGCCCAATCGCATCCTGCTCGCTATCAGCGGCGCGGAATTTGCCGCCAGTCCGGAACTCTTGCTGCACGAATACTTTCACGTCATTCGTCAGTGGCGCCTAGGTTCCTTGACCCGATGGCGCTACCTCGTCGAGTCTGCGCGTCGCGGATATGGGGCGAATCGCTATGAGCAAGAGGCGCGCGAGTTTGCAGCAAACGCGCGCGAGCGATTCGAGCAATACTTGGCGGAACGCGTTTAGTGAATTCGCCGCCCGAGCCAATCACTCATGGTGGTGGAAACCAGATCGGCGGCATCCTGCTGCACGAAGTGCCCGGCGCCCGGGATCGTGACCAAGGTGAAGTCCTTCTCGACCAAGTCCCACGTCCCGCTGAGTGCCCCCGGCAGCAGCGCCTGATCGCCAAGACCATGAAACTCCAGCACGGGCACGGTGACCTTGGGTAGGGGAGCGGGTGGCGGCGCATTCGGGTCTTGGTCGGGGCGCGGATAATTTGCGCGGTAGTAGTTGAGCATCGCCTCGAAGTCCGAGCGGTTGAATGCTTCGATATAGTGCACACGCGCCGCATCGTCCTTGACCCAGGCGGCTAGCTTTTCCGAGCTCAGATTCTTTTCGGCACCGGGTTTTTGAAAGTTAAAGGCGTACTGGCTGTTCTTGCGCTGTTCCGGATTGTTCCTGATTTCCCGTTGAATGCCGCTCGGATGCGGAAGATTCAAAATAACGAGCGCTTGAATCCATTCCGGATGCGTCATTGCCAGGGTCCACGCCACGGCGCCGCCCCAGTCGTGACCGACGATCACCGCGCTGCTGCGCCCCTCGGCCTTGATCACCGCACCCACATCGTTGACCAACAAGGGCATCGCGTATTGTTCGATGCCGGCCGGACGCCCCGACAGGTCGTAGCCGCGCTGATCCATGGCCACGACCCGATAGTGTCCGCTGAGCGCCTGCATCTGCTTGCGCCAGGTGTACCAGAAGTCCGGAAAGCCGTGGATCATCACGATCAGCGGCCCCTTGCCGATCGCGACATAGTGAATTTTGACGCCGTTTGAATCGGCGTCGTGTTGCTCGACCCTATCCCACAGATCTTTAGGCGCAGAGTCCTTGGCGAGCCCCGGCGACGCGCCAATGAGCATCGAGACAAACGCGCTCGCGCACAGGAGATTTTTTATTTTCATACGGGGCTCCCAAAAATGGCTGTTGTTTCAGCATACCAGATGCGTTTGCAGCATAAACGCGCGAGATACTTGATTCCAACGGCGCTCAACGCAGACAGGCAAAGCCTCTCAGCAACCGCGGCGTCTATAATCAGTATCTTCGTTTACTTCATTGTTTTGGGGGCCATGTCATGCAGACTGATTCATTCGCCGGAATGTTCGATCAGAACGCGGACCAGTGGGCAAGGCGGGAGCCTGTGATCCTCTCGGATTTCACGGCCAGACCGCTCGTATTGCAGGAACTCGCGCCCCTGACAGGCAAGCATGTGTTGGATCTGGGCTGCGGCGAAGGCTATCTTGCTCGTTTAATGGCGCGGGCAGGCGCTCAGTCGGTTTTCGGCATCGATATCTCCAGCGAGATGGTAGAGCGCGCACAACGGGCCGCGAGCGGCGCGCCGTGCCCGATGAGATTTGTGAGCGGCAATGCCGTGAATTTTCAGGATTTTCCACTGCAGCAATTCGACCGGGTAATCGCCGTGTTTATGCTCAGCTATGTGAGTCGCGCTGAGATGACTGCGGTATTCCGCACGGTGCGCTCGCGTCTTGCTCCGGACGGGCGTTTCATTTTCACGGTACCACACCCACTTCTGCCCTATATCCGTCCTCTGGAGAAACCCGTTTACTTCGACTCAAAAGGACGCGACTACTTCGCCGGCGTCGATGAGTCCTATGAAGGGTACATCTGGAGACGGGACGGCAAGGCGGTACCCGTGAGCTACATGCATAAGACCTTTGCCGACTATTTCAACGCCTTGGAAGCAGCCGGGTTCCGAACACTCCCCAAAATCATCGAACTGAAGGTCACCGAGGAGCATCTGGCGCTGGACCGTGCGTTTTTCGAGGGTGCCGTGGGTTATCCCCTGCAGGTATTGTTTCGCATTGACGCGCAGTAATCGAGTGCCTATGCGCCCCGCAAGCCTGTTGATTATCATTTGTCTCATCGCCGCGCCTGCGATCGCACAGCAAATCAATCTTTCCGCCGAAATCACCGATGAGGCCGCATTGCCGCGCGTGATGCCGCGTTTCGCAAAGGCGGTCATCGCCTTTCAGCAGGCCGACCAACGCCCAGAACTGACCGCACTCTTTAGAGCGCAACTAGTTGCCGGCTTGTACGGCGACGCGCTCGCAAGCCTCGCCAAGTTGCGTGCACCGCTCACCGCTGATCCATCGCCGCGAGTTCGTGCGCGGTATCTGGAATATGTGCTGTATGCGCGCTCGCGATTGACGGCCGAGGAGACCAAGATCGCGTTCCGCGCCGCCTATCGCAAGACCTTTCACGCGTTGATCAGTCCGCTCGACAATAAGACTTCTGCGCTGGCTGTAAATCATCTGAGTTTCGGCAATCCTTCTGCTGCGAGCCAAACCCTGGAGCAGGACCTCGCTCAGCTCAAGGGCAAGTCTGCAATTTCGCGGGCCGAGAGCCTCAAATTGATCGGCGATTATAACGAGCGGGAGCTCTACCGTGCATTCGGATCAACCAGTGCGGAACTGATCGCCGAAGACGACGCGCGTCGCTACACCGTCCAGAAGGATGTAGTCGTGGCAATGGCCGACGGCGGCAGCGTCTGTGCGCTCATCGTTCGTCCCGCGGGTGGGCATAAGCTGCCTGCGCTGCTGCAATTCACCATTTACAATGAAAGGGTCACGCTACTCGGCGAGGCGCGTCGTGCGGCTTCTAATGACTATGTGGGTGTCATGGGGCTGACCCGCGGTAAGGGCTGCAGTCCCGGTGAGATCGTTCCCTACGAGCGGGATGGCGCCGACGCCGCGGCCTTGGTCGACTGGATCGCCGCCCAGCCGTGGAGCGATGGCAAGGTGGGCATGTATGGTGGCAGCTACAGCGGATTTACGCCTTGGGCTGCCGCCAAACATCACCCCAAGGCGCTCAAGTCCATCATGGTCGGCGCTCCCGTCGCTCCCGGCATCGACGTGCCCATGGAAGGAAACGTCTTCTGGAATTTCATCTACCCCTGGCCGTTCTACACGATCACGAACAAGGCCCTGAACGATCAGGTCTATTACGATCGCCGTCGATGGGCGAAGCTGGATCACGACTGGTATACGAGCGGCCGGCCGTATCAAGATCTCGATAAGATTGACGGCACGCCGAATCCGATTTTTGATCGTTGGATCAGCCATCCCGCATACGATGCCTATTGGCAGAGCATGATTCCCTACAAAGAGGAGTTCTCCCGCATCTCGATCCCGGTGCTGCAAACCGCCGGTTACTACTACGGAGGGCCTGGTGCCGCGGTCTATTATCTGACTCAGCACGTCACTTACCGGCCCGATGCAGAGCATTACCTCATCATCGGCCCCTATGATCACCTCATGGCGCAACGCGGCACCGCAATCCCGGAGGGCAATGTCGACACGATTGCCGGCTACGAGCTCGACCCGGTCGCCAAAATTGATCTCACCGAAGTGCGCTACCGCTGGTTCGACTACACCCTAAAAGCTGGTGCAAGGCCGCCGATCCTTGCCGATAAAATCAACTACGAAGTAACGGGCGCGAATGTTTGGAACCATGTTCCGTCGCTTAAAGCGATGGCCACCGATTCGGCGCGATATTACTTCTCAGCCGATCACGCCGATCACGCCGATCAGGCCAATCGCCTCAGCACCGCCGCGACCACCGCGGCCATTCCTCTCTCGGTCGACTTAGCCGATCGGCGCGACGTCGATGCCCAAACCCCGGGGGGAGGGGTGCAAGATAGGGGATTGGATTCTGCCAACGGTCTGGTCTTCGTCAGTGAGCCGCTCGCCAACCCCACGGAAATGAGCGGCCTGTTCAGCGGCCACCTCGAATTCATCGCGAACAAACGCGATTTCGACTTCGAAGTTCGGCTGTTTGAGCTCCGCGCCGATGGGAATTATTTTCAGCTCGCGCCCTATTGGTCGCGCGCAAGTCACGTGCAGGACCTGAGCCATCGTAGTCTGCTAATTGCCGGCAAACGCCAATCCCTGGATTTTCGCAGCGTGCGGCTCATGAGCCGAAAGCTGAACGCGGGCAGCCGCGTGGTCGCGGTGCTTAGCATCGTCAAGGAGCCGGGTCGGGAGATTAACTATGGCACGGGCAAGGAAGTCGTCGACGAGTCGATCGCCGATGCCAAAACGCCGCTGCAGATCAATTGGTTCGGCAGCAGTTACCTCGACCTACCGGTGCATCGCTAGCCCCACGCGAAGATTCCGGGAAGCGGCGCTGCCTGCTACAGTGCGCTGAGTTGCGATAGAGGGATGCTTATGAAGGGCAAGGTCGTGGTTATTACCGGCGCGACGTCGGGCATTGGAGAAGTCGCCGCGCAACGGCTCGCCGGTATGGGCGCGCGCATCGTGCTCGTGGCGCGTGACGCGGCGCGAGGCCAAAGGACGCTGACCCGGTTGCCCAGCATCGCATCGGGTGCGCCACATTCGATCCATTACGGCGATCTATCGCGGATTTCCGAGTCCAAACGCGTCGCGGCCGAAATCGCCGCCGCCGAACCGCGCATCGATGTGCTCATCAACAACGCCGGTGCGTTGTTCAGCACGCGCCGCCTCACCGCCGACAATTTGGAGCAGACATTCGCAACCAATCACATGGCTTACTTTGTGCTCACGCTTGGGTTAAAAGCGAATTTGCTCGCGGCGGCTCCGGCTCGTGTGGTCAGCACCGCCTCCGACGCACACAGGGGCTACACATTGGATTTCGCTGATCTGCAGGCCGAAAAAGGCTACTCCGCGATTCGCGCCTACGGACGCTCGAAGCTGTGCAACATTCTTTTTACTCGAGAACTCGCGCGCCGCTGGAGCGGAAGGGGCGTCACGGCAAACTGCCTGCATCCCGGATTCGTCGCGACTCGTTTCGGCGATGGCAGTGGCGGATTTCTATCGGGCGTGGTGCGCATCGCCAAAACCTTTGCCATTACCCCGGAGAAAGGCGCCGATACCATCGTCTATCTTGCTTCCTCTCCCGATGTGGCCGCGATCAGCGGCGAATATTTCTATAAATGCCGTCCCGCGACCCCGACGGCCGGTGGACGAGACGATACGGCAGCCAACCGCCTGTGGAACGAATCCGCGAAACTCGCGGGAATTGAGGATTAAGAGAATGAAGTACCAGATACTCGCCGCGCTCACTCTCACCTTAGGCGTGCAGTGCATCGCATTCGCTCAGGAAGCGCCGATGGTGCCTCTGCGCCCCGATCAGGTCGCGTTTCGGGCACTGTACAAAGAACTGGTTGAGACCAACACGACGCTGTCGGCCGGCAGCTGCACGCTGCTGGCGCAACGCATCGCGGCGCACCTCAAGGCCGCGGGATTTGCCGACAAGGACCTCACGCCTTTTTCCGTGCCCGATCATCCCAAGGAGGGTGGTCTCGTGGCCGTCTTGGCGGGAAGCTCCACTACGGCGGCGAAACCCATGTTGTTACTGGGCCATCTGGATGTCGTTGAGGCCAAGCGCGAGGATTGGACGCGCGACCCGTTCACGATGATCGAGGAAAATGGCTATTTTTATGGCCGCGGCGCCGCGGACATGAAGGCGATGGACGCCACCTGGATCGACATGCTGATGCGCTTCAAAAAAAGCGGTTATCACCCGAAACGCACGATCAAGCTGGCATTGACCTGCGGCGAGGAGACCACCAATGCCTTTAACGGCGCGCAATGGCTCGCAAAGAACAAGCCGGAGCTCATCGCCGCCGAGTTTGCCCTGAATGAAGGTGGCGGCGGCCGCACCGACGGACACGGCAAGCTGGTCGTGGAGTCAATCCAGGTGGGCGAGAAAGCCGCGCAAAATTATCGCCTGGAGACCGTCAATGCCGGGGGCCACAGTTCCATCCCCATCCGCGACAATGCGATCTATGAGCTGGCCGATGCGCTCACCAAGATTCGCGATCACGAATTTCCCGTGAAAATGACGGATACAACGCGGGCCTTCTTCGCCAAGGCGGGTGCTGCGCGCGCGGATGACTTAGGGGCCGCTATGGTGGCGTTGTCGCGCAACCCCGGCGACAAGGCGGCCGAGGCAACCGTTTCCAAGGATCGGAGCTATCACAGCATGCTACGCACGACTTGCGTGGCCACGCTGCTCGAAGGCGGTCACGCCAACAATGCGTTGCCGCAGCGAGCTGCAGCGAACGTCAACTGCCGCATTTTCCCCGGCGAAAGCGTCGAGAGCACTCAAGCCGCCCTGGTCGCGGCCATTGGCGATACGGGTGTCAAAGTGACGCCGGTGCAACCGATTCGACCCATCGCGGTCCCGCCGCCGCTGGATTCTAGGATCATTGGCCCGGCCGAAGCGTTGGTCGCGAAGTATTTCCCGGGCGTGCCCCTCATTCCTTCCATGTCAACCGGCGCCACCGATGGCATCTTTCTCGAGGCGATAGGCATTCCGGTCTATGGCGCCCCCGGCGGTTGGGGCGATCCTGACGGCAACGGCGTGCACGGGCTGAACGAGCGCCGCAGCGTGCGATCCGTGTACATCGGCAGGGACTTCCTCACCGATCTGGTGAAAGCGTACGCCGACGCAACCTAGGCGCGCTTCTTTTTTGGCGGGCGGACCGGAGCGCTCTTCGCCACAAAGGGCGTGGCTTTGTCGTTCCAGTCCGCGAGAAATACGCTCTCGAAGTATTGCGCAATCGGCGCGCTTTCAATGATCACGCCGGCGTCGCGGTTGAATTGAACACCATCGGGTGAGAAGTTTTGGCTGCTGACGACGACCACGCTCGAGTCGATGACAAAGCCTTTGTTATGCACATTCGGCTGCAAGGAAATATTCGCGGTCAGATCCACGCCGGAATCCTTCATTTTTTCCGCCCATTGCTCGCCATATTCGAGGCTCTCAATGAGACGGACGTCCACTCCTGCTGCGACCCGGGCGGCGATGGCCTGAAGCAGGGTGGGGTAGACGCCCGTCGCCACGGAAGCCTCGATGTATTGTAGTTGCACATACAGCGACTTTTTGGCGCTCGCGATAAGCCGGCTCATGTTGCTCGCGTACTGACCCGCGGTTCCCGGCGGCAGCGTGTCAGGCGTCAGCAGCGGCGTCATCTTGACGCTGATATTGGAAAATGTTTTTGCAGCGACCGTGCCGGTCGGCTTCGGCGCGAGAACCGGCGCCTGCGCGGCAGTCGTTTCCGCGGCGAGCTTGGCTGCGGCGTCGGACACCGCTTCGATCAACGCGGGGTTTTCGGGTATTTGGTAGGCCTCTGCGGATTTGAAGTCCTGATCGAGATACGCCTTGAACAGATTCGCAAGCGTTTGATCTTCGATGATCACGTGCCAGTCGCGGTCTTCGGTTTTGGGCGGCGAACTCGAGTCGGGCTGATTGCTGTTGTTGAGATTGCCGCTTGACAGCCACAGCACCGCATTGTCTCGGACCATCACTTTGATGTGGTAGGAAGTGGGAAACATCACCGCGGACACCAGAGTGTCGTCGCCGGCGAGGGCCCGGACAATTCTCGAACGCGGGCCCAAAGCCGCATTCAGCTCCTGGACCGTTTGTGAATCGAGCTGATCGCGCGTCGCGTTCGGTGGCGGGTTGTCGAGCACCATTTGCAAAGTCTTGGTGCCCGTCAGCACCGTTTTGAACAGTGCGAGAATCGGACCGGAGGTAAAATCGTACATCCCAATCACCAGGGACTGTGTCGTGCCCTGGAGAAACGCAGTGAGTGTAATGAAGCCCGCATCGGGACTCACATGTGCGGTGACGGTGGTCGTGGCTTGCACCGGATTGAGCGGTTGGCCCGGCGCCGGCACATAGGCGATCTTCGGTTTTGCCGCATGCGCGCTCAGTGCGTTCGCGACCAGCGGTTGCTTCGCCGCATAGTCGGCCAAGGCTTTCTGGGTCTTGCTCTTCGGGCTTTGCAGCAGCTGACCGCTAGGTATTTCGCGCTCCAGCGGCCACGTCGGCTCCTTATCCTGCGGCCGGCCAAAGGCCTGGGTCATCGCGGCCGCGGCGGGATCGTTCGCGCGCAGTCGTTGGTGCGGCGTGGCTTCTCGAACATCCACCGGAATACGGTTAATGGCGGCCGGCAATAATTGCTTCGCCGGCAGATCGCTGGTTTTGGTATGCACCGTGGCGACAATTGCCCGCTTGCCGGTCAGCTGGTGATTGGCGATCTCAAAGCCCGGCCTCACCGTCAGGACACCGGGCTTTCGAAGCTTCGATAGGTGCTGCCGAATCGTTCGATCGATCGCACTCGAGGTCAGAGCGGCCTTCTTCATTTACGCATCCTATCCAAAGTGTATGTCGCCTTCATTGCCGCATGGGACCAGGGCCGCCTTGCGGCCGGCGCGCTTGCTCGTGTCGATCCGCTGGGCGATCACGGACGGCGTTGACCGGGGCGTGGGTTGCCAGGGTGGGCGCATATTGCTATACGGGGTGCGGCGAATACAACGATAAGCGGGGAAAGCATGGCTCGATACGTAGGGGCGATCGATCAAGGCACGACGAGCACGCGATTCATCGTGTTCGACCGCGGCGGCAACATGATCAGCTCGGCGCAAAAGGAGCATCAGCAGATTTTCCCCAAGCCAGGTTGGGTGGAGCACGACCCCATCGAAATCTGGCAGAACACCCAGGAAGTTGCGGGCGCCGCCTTGGCGCGCGCAAGTCTGGGGCCCTCGGATCTTGCCGCCGTCGGCATCACCAATCAGCGCGAAACCACCATTCTGTGGAATAAGCGCAGCGGCAAACCGCTGCACAACGCGCTGGTCTGGCAGGACACCCGCGTGGATCAGCTCGTCGCGCAATACGCTCGAAATGGCGGCGCGAATCGCTTTCGCGCCAAAACCGGATTGCCGCTGGCCAGTTACTTCAGCGGCCTGAAGCTGCAATGGCTCCTGGATAACGTGCCCGGCGCGCGCGCCAAGGCACAATCCGGCGAACTCCTGTTCGGCAACATCGATACGTGGCTATTGTGGAATCTCACCGGCGGAAGCGATGGCGGGCTGCACCTGACCGATGTCACCAATGCCAGCCGCACACAACTGATGAATCTTGAAACACTGGATTGGGACCAAGCGTTGCTGGAGGAATTTCTCATTCCGCGCGCCGCACTGCCGCGCATCGTCGCGTCGAGCGAGGTCTACGGTGCGGTCAGGACGCCCGCGTTGTTGGGCACCTCCGTCGCGGGCATTCTCGGCGACCAGCAAGCGGCGTTGGTGGGTCAAGCATGCTTTCGGCCGGGCGAGGCGAAGAACACCTACGGAACCGGGTGTTTTCTGCTCATGAACACGGGCGAGAAACCGATCGACTCGACCGCCGGACTGATCACCACCGTCGCTTACAAGATCGCCGAGGAACGGGCGTGTTACGCCTTGGAAGGATCGATCGCCGTCACCGGCGCATTGGTGCAATGGCTGCGCGACAATTTGGGCATGATCGCCAGCAGCAATGAAGTCGAAAAGCTGGCCCGCGAAGTTGAGGACAATGGCGGGGTGTACTTTGTGCCGGCCTTCTCCGGGCTGTATGCGCCGCATTGGAATGAGCGCGCGCGCGGCACCATTATTGGTCTCACACGCTACGTCACGCGCGCGCACATCGCACGCGCGGTGCTCGAAGCGACGGCCTATCAGACCCGTGAAGTCTTGAGCGCGATGGGCGAGGACTCCTCGATCCAAATTCCGGAGTTGCGGGTCGATGGCGGCATGGTCGGCAACGAACTGCTCATGCAATTTCAGGCCGACATTCTCGACGTGCCGGTGGTGCGACCGAAAATCACGGAGACGACCGCCTTAGGTGCCGCGTACGCGGCCGGCCTCGCGGTAGGTTACTGGCGCAATCGCGAGGATCTGGTCAGCAATTGGGCCGTGGACAAGCGCTGGCAACCGCAAATGGCGGAGAATCGCCGCGCAGGGCTGTTTCGCTCCTGGCAGAAGGCCGTGGGCCGTTCCTTGGATTGGACCGAATAATCGAATAAAAAATCTCGAGGATCGTCTTTAAAAATAACGAAGGGGATAGCATGCATTCGGCATTTCTCGGCGAATTTTTCGGCACGATGATCATGATTTTGCTCGGCAATGGGGTCGTGGCGAATGTCGTCTTGCGGCAAACCAAGGGAGAAAAATCAGGTTGGATCGTGATCACCACGGGCTGGTGTTTTGCCGTGATGGCGGGGGTATTCACCGCGTTGGCAATCGGCAGTGATGGACATTTGAACCCCGCGGTGACGATCGGCGTCGCCGTTTCGACCGGAGATTGGAGCCGGTTCAGCGCGTATGTGCCGGCCCAAATCTTAGGTGCGATGGCAGGTGCCGCGCTGGTGTGGCTCACCTACCTGTCCCACTGGGAAAAGACGCCGGAGCCGCTGGACAAATTGGCCTGCTTTTCGACCATACCCGCCATCCGCGCGCCGCTCGCCAACATCCTCACGGAGATCATCGGTACCTTCGTGCTGGTACTGGTCGCCGCGGCCATTTCGTCAAAATACGGCACCGGTGTGGGCTTAAGCCCCGGACTCGGCCCCTTCTTGGTCGGCTTTCTGGTGTGGGGAATTGGCTTGTCTCTCGGCGGCCCCACCGGCTATGCCATCAATCCGGCGCGCGATTTGGGTCCGCGCCTCATGCACGCCGTACTTCCCATTCCCGGAAAGGGGACATCGGACTTCGGCTATGCGTTCGTTCCCATCGTCGGTCCCTTAGTGGGGGCGAGTATCGCCGGGATCTTGGTCAAGATGATCGGCATCTAGCGGCAGCCGCGCAGTGAAACTGGTGCCGCGTTCTTGCGAGGATGTGACGGACAGTGTGCCGCCGTGAGCGCGCACGATTTGGGAACAGATATATAAGCCCAGCCCCAGCCCCTCGCGATTTCCCGCTGCAGAGTGGCGCCAGAACGGTTCGCAGATCTTGTCGATGTTTTCAGGCGGTATGGGTTCGCCGGCATTCCAAACGTTGAGTACGAAATCCGATTCCTCGGCTTGCGCGGAAACCTTGACCGGACCTTCAGGCGCGCCGTGCTTCAGCGCATTGCCGATGAGATTCGACGCCACTTGTTGCACGCGCCCGAGGTCGCAGCGCACTTTACGCGTCACGCTGATGTTGGCCAATATTTGACGATCAGGCTGCCCGTCTTGAAACTCTCTGACCACCGCGTTGAGGCCGGCATCGATATCTTCCACCTCAGCGACACGCACACCCATTCCTGCGCCGAGCCTCCCGCGAGCGAAATCCAACACGTCGTTGATCAACGATGACATCCGTTTCACACTGACTCTGATGCGTGCTGCGACGTCCTTGAGCGTCGGGTCCGTGATTTTTTTCTCGAGCAAGACGCCGGCGGAGTACACCGCCTGTAGAGGATTGCGCAAATCGTGACCGAGAATGGCGATGAATTGTTCACGCAGCTCATTGTCGGCATGCGCGCCGCGCAATGCAGATTGATCCTCCTGCCGCGCCATCTCGCTGTCGAGCTGCGTCGCGATGAGAGCAGCGAAGCGGGTGAACATGCTCAAGATTCTGGGGTCGGCCACCCGGGCCGGCGCCGGATCAATGGCACAGAGATTTCCAAAGTAGCGTCCATTCGAAAGAACGATCGGTACCGACACGTAGCTCTCTATCCTGTAGATTTTCGGCGTGTGATGGTTGCAGTAACGAGGGTCGGTGCTCGCCTGCTCGATGACGATCGGTGCACAGGACCTCTTTGATTCGATGCAAAGTGTCGTTTCAAGATCCAGCTGTCCGCCGGAGGTGAGGCCGAAGTTGATGTCATCCTTGACGACACATGCCGTCCAAGTGCTTTCGCTGACTCGAGCCACGGCGGCGAATCTCATCCCCGTGAATTCACAGAGGACTTCCAGCAGTGTGGGCACCGCCTGCAGCCGGCCCACGGCAGCAACATCCCGCGCGATTTCTTCGGCGGAATCGCGGACGATATTCGGCGGGCTGGGCGACTCGGCGGGCATTCAAGATCCTTGCTGCATAGCGAGAGCGGGTCGGAATTGCGGATCTAAGGGCCGCATGCCCCTACAATCTAGCACTACTTCGAGCCGAGTTGTGGCGCAGAGCGGAATCCTGACAAGGCATGACAGGTTTCAATAGTAGTCTGCAATAACCTGGGTGAATATTCGGGGTGAACTTTGAGAAAATCAGTACTCGCAAGCGCCGCAAAGGCGGCCGCCGTGCCGGGTCAATGCCTTTGCGGCGACGTGCACATCGAAATCGATTTTCCTGCCCGATGGGCTTGGCATGACCATTCCACAGCGACCCGGCATGCCCACGGCGCCGCATATGCCACGTACGTGGGCAGCTGGCGTCGCCGCTTCCGCATTACGCGAGGTCGGTCGAATATCACGCAATTCGAGGACGCCGCCTCCGGCACCACTCGAAGTTTTTGCGAGCGCTGCGGCACGCCGATTTGCTATGAGCGCGCCCGTTCGCCGCATATGGTAAATGTGCCCCGCGCCCTGTTCAAAAGCCGCACCGGCAGGCAGGCGCGCTATCACCTCGGCATCGAACAGATGCCGGAATGGACCTATCTGGGCGAGCGACTGGTGCCGCTCAAGGGATTCCCCGGTGTTGTTTGGGATCGCTCGAAAAGGAAACCGCGCGCTCCGCCGATATCAGGCAGTTCACAAATTTAGAAAAAGCAGGCAGCACCTTAAACCTCAACTCGCCATGTCGCGCGATCAGTCTGCTGCGACCGACATAACGGCATCCCACGGTTTTACAGAAGACATCGCACGATCGATACCGCGAGTTGGGTCACGTTGTTACAGAGCCGCCTCACGCATTGTCGGCGACGATGAGTCACTGGTTTTGAATCAAGGTGAGAGGATGAAATCAGTCAACGAGCTTCTTGAGTTGTTCACGCGACAGGCCGCGCTCGAAAAGGCGATGCGACAGCCAGGCGGCGCTCGCGTGATTGAGGAGCAGGAGCTGCTCGCGGTCCGGCGTAAACTCGCCAAACTCCCGGAAGCAATGGGCATTTCGCTCACTTCCGCCATGGACTCAGCAGGAATGACAAAATCCGACGGCGGAATTGACGGCTGAGCAGGCCATTGTCAGGTGCGCGGATGCCCGCGATCGGCCTTCGGCGCCGGCGTCGGGGTCCGGGTCACGATCGATCTTTGCAGCGCTTCAATCGACGGCTTCTTTGGCTCTTCTGCGCTTGACCCCTCTAACGCAACGACAAGAAGACCCCGCTCCTGCTCCAAAAACCGCTATCTGGCGCTAAGACTGCATTTTTGTTCCATGTTATTTCGAGCCCTGTTCCGGCCAAGGCTAACCCTCGTCATCGGCACCCTCAAGATCCACTTCGTGACCAATGAAGGGTGCCGGCGTACCCCGCGTCATGTGGTGAACCCGTCGGCTCCCCCGGCTTTGGGACGAAATCGTCGATTGAGGGGACGAACTCGTCGATTGGCCGCCGCCGCTGAGGCGCCGCAACGTCTCTCATTCAATAAGGGCCAAGAAGCAAAAATTGACGAGGGAGACCCGCGCCGATGCGATTACTCGATAGTGTTGCCCGTTGCCACACACCGCTGGTCCTACCATCCGGCAAAGCCGACGCGCAGGTCCAAGTTGCAGGCCCGAGCCGGTTTGCCTCGCAAATCGCGGCCTGCCCATTGCGGTTCGTGCTGGGAGATGATTTGACCCAGGCCAGCGCCGACTTGGCCTATGCGGACGGCGCCCGGCTCGTCGGCTGCTTGGATCTGTTGCGAATGCCCGCGCCGCACCTTTGGATCGAGTGGAATGACGAGGTGCACAAACGCACGATTCACGAGACGCGCTCCGCGGCCGCATTCGATTCGGCCGCCGCGGGACGCAAAGTGGGCATCTTGCTGCGCGCATCGGCCAATGGGCTGACGGCCGTCGGGCGCACTTTTTGGGCGCATACGGCAGCGGATGAGCATGCCGACGTGACGCTTTCGCCATTGGAAACGCATTTCAACCTACGCGGCGAATTCGAGGATTTTAAAGCCACCCAGGATGTCCTGTCTGGCGGATTGCTCGACGCCACGCACGGGGGCAATGCGGCCACCGCATCCTTGTTGGACCACGTACGGTTTCGCTTCGAAGAGTCGTGGGCTGCATATTATCGAGAGGCGGCGGGCGGTGCGGATTTCAAGCGTCGCTTGATCAACGAATCGATCGTTTCCATTGCCTGGGATGCGCCCTTTGTGCTGGCATTCTTGCTGCTGCTGAGCGCAAAAGAAGCCACGCGCCTCATGCCGGTATCGCGCGCTGCCATCAATCGCAAACGGCTGGCGAATGGCCGCGCGCCGCTGCTCGATCACATCGAGGTGAATGCCTCTCTCGATGCCGTATCCACGGCGGAATCGGCGGACGAGGCCAGCGGGCGTCAATCACCGCGCTTGCACCATGTTCGCGGTCATCTCGTGCGGCGCGAAAATCGAGTGTTTTGGCGCGTACCGCACCTACGCGGCAGCGGAAGCCGCGGCACGGTTCGTTCCCGAACCGTCTGCCTGGCGTTTACGAGAAGGGTTGATCACGAAGCGCGGGTCTAAAGTACTCAAGGATGTGCGCGCATGCCGTCCTTGGCGAAGGTCACGCTGCCCGCAAAGTTCTCGCGAATGGATTCCAATACCACCCGCTGCGATTCATCGACGGCGGGCGAAATATGACTCAGTAAGAGCCCTCCCGCGCCGACTTCCTTGGCAAGCTGTCCGATGGCGTGCGGCGGCGTGTGCAAGGTATAGAGAATCGCAGGGGAGCCGGGCGGATCGAGAACCACGGTGTTGAACACCAAGAGGTCGGTAGACGTGGCGAGGCGGCGTAATGCAGGCAGGCCCTGCGCATCGATATCGCCCGAGAATGTGACGCTCTTGCCTGCATGCTCGATGCGGTAAATCACGGAGGGTGCATCGCCGTGATGCCCCGCCATCGCGGTGATCAAGATGCCCCCTTGCTTGAAAATCTGCAGCGGTGCCGCGTTTGCGAGTGGCGCAGGCATGTCATGCCCATGCAGCGTGATCGGCGCCGCGAAATCGTTCAAGTAGGCGAAGGCGCCCTTCGGTCCGAATAACAAGCGTAGAAATTCACGCGTGCTGGGAAAGTAGGCGTCCTCACCCACACCCTGCGATCCTGTCGGGCCCCACACGTTGAATACGATGGGCCCGGAGCCTGAAACGGCGCGTGCTTTGAACAACCCGGAGATTTCCCCGGCATGATCGATGTGCAAGTGAGTGAGCAGCACGATGTCGGTGTCGGCCAATGAGGCTTTGGCCTCGCCGAGGCGCGCGAAGGATCCGGGACCCGCGTCGAGGAGAATGCGTGCATCGCCGTCAATGAAGATCAGGTAACTGGATGCCGCGCGTCCCGCAGCTCCGGGACCGCCGGACCCGAGTACCAGCAGTTCGAGCGGCGGGCTCGGCTGTGCAAATAACAAGGGGCTCGAGCCGAAAAACAGCCACATCAGAAGCGCCAAGCGGCGGATCAAGAGGCACATGACGCGTAATTCATAGCACAGATCTCGCGCGCCCGCGCGCTGGCTGCTCATCTGCGGCTTTGGGCTCGGGATCGTTTGCCTTTTGATGACCGCGCTGACACTCTGCCTGTCTTAAAACAATGTAGGGAGCCGCCTTAATGTCCGCATACAAATTGAATTCAGTCCTGCGCAGCATCGGGCGACGGGGGCTGTGCGGGTTCGCGGCATCGCTCATGGGCTTCCTCGGTTTTGCAATTCCCGTGGCGGCTTACAGCGCAAATTCAAAGGCGCCGGCTGCCCCGCTCAAGGTCTATATCTCGGTTGATATGGAAGGAATCGCCGGGGTCGTCACGGCGGACCAGCTGCTACCCAGCGGTTTTGAGTACGAACGATTCCGCCGCTTTATGACGGATGAAGCCGTGGCGGCGGTTCGGGGCGCTCAGGCGGCGGGGGCCACGGAGGTCGTCGTCAGCGATTCGCATGGCAACGGCGAGAGTCTCTTGATCGAACTCTTTCCGAAGGACGTTCGAATTGTGCGGTCGTGGCCGCGGCACGGCGAAATGATGGCGGGCCTCGACTCCACCTTTGCCGCCGCCCTTTTCGTCGGCTATCACGCATCCACCACCAATCCCCAAGGCGTGCGCGCTCACACCATTTCGAGCGCACACTTTACGCGCGTCGCACTGAACGGCACTGCCGTCACCGAGGCGGAATTGAACGCGGCCTATGCCGGCGCAATGGGCGTACCGGTTGTATTCATCTCCGGGGACGATGTTGCGGTCAGCGAGGTCACGACGCGCTTAGGGCCCATGGAGTCGGTGATCACCAAAAAGAGCCTGGGATTTCACTCCGCTGAGTCCCTCACACCGGCCGCCGCGTGCGACAAGATTTATCAGGGCGCATTGTCGGCCGTTGCGCATCGAGATCAACGCAAGCCCTATGTCCTTCCGACTCCCATCACTCTGGACATATCATTCAAGAATTACACGTCGGCGGAAATTGTGGCTTACCTGCGTTCAGTGCAGCGCACGGACGCTCATTCGATTCGCTTCGTGGGCCGCGACATGGAAGAGGTCGTAGATTTCATCGTTTTTCTGGACTACTACAATCCCGACATGACGCCGTAAGCGATGAGAGTTAGGAGGTTCGAAAGTTGGCGAGGACCGCGCTCGTCATTCTCATGCAGACCCACCCTTTCGCTGCAGCAGATCCCAGAGATTGCCGTACAGATCTTTGAATACCGCGACCATACCGTAGCCCTCTTGCTTCGGATCGCGGACGAACTTGACGCCCTTCGCCTTATAGGCTACGTAGTCGCGCCAGAAATCATCGGTGTACAAGAACAGAAAGACCCGGCCGCCGGTTTGATTGCCGATTCGCGCCGCTTGCTCCGGGCTCGCGGCTCGGGCTAGGAGCAGGCCCGACTCGCTCGACCCCGCCGGCGCGACAACCACCCAGCGTTTGTCCTGCGCGGCGATAAACGTGTCCTCCACCAGTTTGAAGCCCAAAACCTCAACATAAAATTTCAAAGCCTCGTCGTAGTCGCGCACCAGCAATGAGGTCAGGCCGATGGCTTGCTTGATCATCGGCGCTCGGGGTCAGCTAGCGAGCCCAAGTTTTCACGAAGTCGGCCAGATTCGGCAACACATCGACCGCGGCATGTAGCAGCACGATCAGCAACAAACTGCGCGTTCGCGCCCATAGCGTTCCAAACAGCACCGCCACCGGCGACAGTACGGCGATAGTAAAGGCAATCACCTGGACCGGGTCGGTTGAGTAGCCGTCGACGCCCGGGTGCCCGCGCAGAAACAGGCCCGGTACATGCGCCAACGCGAACAGCACGGCGCCGCCGACAACCGCCCCAGCCTCGGTTTTCAAAGCAGCCGCGAGTCGGGTTTGCAGCACGGCGCGAAACAGGAATTCCTCGCAAAGTCCTGCCTCGACCGCCAGCCAAATGAATGAGGCCGGCGCCGCCCAGACAAGAGTCGCGGCGGAAGCGTGCAGCGCTTCGATTTCACTGAGCGCCGGCGACACGAAGCACAGCAACGCGAGAATAATCGCCCCGAGCACCAGCAGCGGCGGCCAGAATCCCGGCCGTCCCACCCATGCGCTGAACAGGGGTGCAATTTTGGCGCCCAGCAATACGAGCAGCAGCGCCGGTGCAGCCACATGCATTAGCAGCTTGACCACCAGCACCAGCAATTCCTGCTCGCGTCCTGCAGGCAACGCAGCGCGGGTCGCGCTCATTCCCCAGCCCAGAAACGCGACCGCGTAGAAAATCAAGAAACCGAGGATCACCCACAATTCCAGCGCCGGTCTTGCCACAGTGATTTTAGGCGGCGCGGCTTTGCGGGTCAGCGGCAGGCTCAGCAACGGCAACGCGACGCCGAATACGGCGAGCGAGATCGTCGGCAGCGTCCGGTCGGCGCCTTTGGCCGCGAGGTATGCAGTCGCCGCGCCCCAGAGGACAAGATAGCCGCCCACGAACATCGCGGCGCGGTTAGGGATGCCTGAAGCAAAAGACATGCGTGAAGTAACGGACACGGT
>Ga0210398_10002231_pt1 | contig 19058 bp, 15 predicted proteins | sample IncBWC4OmetaG_FD_161047 | JGI IMG/M metagenome (GOLD analysis project Ga0210398, IMG submission 161047) | Forest soil microbial communities from Barre Woods Harvard Forest LTER site, Petersham, Massachusetts, United States - Inc-BW-C-4-O | ecosystem: Environmental > Terrestrial > Soil >... | reverse complement strand
ACGCACTTAAGATGCACCTACTTTTGGTTGTTTGGATACTGGGCTAGGACTTTTCGAATCTAGCTGAGGGCGTTCTTGAGGCGCTTGGTGGTTTTTGCTAACTGGCGCTTCAGAGCGTCGACTTGTTTGGAGATGTCGTGAAGCTCCTTCTTGGCCAGCGTTCCGGCCTTCACAACCTGATGAGCTTTGCGGTCCGCTTTGCCTAGCGCGCCACCGATGCTTGCGGCGACTTGATTGAGCCTGCTCTTCTTAGCCATTCGTGGCCTCCTCGATTGCACTCCTAGGGTCCACAGTCATCGTATACCTATAGATAAGATGCAATCCACAGCGAAGAAGATACGGAGGGGAAAACGAGACTTGCGAGTCTGCGCGTCCGGATCATTAACAGGGATGAATTATTTCCCCGCGGCGCCGAAGGAGAGGGGGCCGAGTTCGGTGCGCGTTTGCATGACGCGGAGGATGGAATCGCGTGAGACCATGCCGATGATTTGGGCGGCGCCGTCGTCGGAGCCGGAAACGATGGGCATTTGGTTGATGTCGGCGCTTAGGAGGCGCTCAAGAAGGCCAAGGAGCGGCTCGTCTGGCGTGGCCCAGAGAATACGTTCACGAGGAATCATTACGGCTTGGACGGAGTTGTGAGCCCATTCGTCCCGGGGGACAGAATTGAGCGTGTGGACGTTCATCATGCCGACAAGGCGGTCGTCGGTGATGACGAGGTGGCAGCGTCGGCCGGTGCGGAGGACTTCGGCGCCATAGTCTTCGAGAGAGATGGCGCGGCCGACGGTCGGGACTTCGTTGCTCATCACGTCGGCGGCGCGGAGGCCGGAAAGAGTTTCGCGTATGGCGGCCTGGGCGACGGTTTCCTGGGCCGCGTTCAAGAGGAAGAAGCCTACGAACACGCTCCACAAACCGTAAACGACCACGCCCTTGAAGACCGCAAAGCCACCCAGAAGTATCATCGCATAGGCGATCAGGCGGCCCGTGGTACCGGCAATGCGGGTTGCGCGCGAAAAGTTTTTTGTTGCGCCCCAGACGATGGCGCGGAAGATTCTGCCGCCATCGAGGGGAAAACCCGGCAAAAGGTTAAAAACGGCCAGCAAGCCATTCATGTTTCCGAGCCAAAGGGCCGAGGAGGAAACGACGGCGTTACTTGGAAAGATCTTTGTCAAACCTAAGAAGAGTAAACAGAGGAGACCGCTAGCCGCTGGTCCGGCGACGGCGATGTTGAATTCCTGGGTGGCTTTGGAAGGGTCGCGCTCGATGCTGGCCACGCCGCCGAAGATGAACAGGGTGATGGAGAGAACGCGAATTTTATAATGTTGCGCGACCACGCTGTGCGCAAGTTCGTGAAAGAGCAGCGAGGCAAAGAAGAGAACGCTGGTGAAAACGCCGACGCTCCATTGCTGAGCAGAAGTCCAGAGGGGATTCTGCTGCTCGAACTGCATGGCGAGGGAATACGTAATGGCGGCGAAAATGATCACCCAAGTAGAATGAAGATAGATGGGTATCCCGAGGATTTTGCCGATGCGCATTCCGGGGCTTTGAGGCATATCGAGTGGTTTTGGGATGCAAGGTGGCGCCTCCCCTGGAAAATGCCGAAGCGGGTGTGCGTCCCTGCTGCTATGCTTCCTTACGGTCCTTTTTCTGACACTACTACAATAGCTCTGATTGCCCGCAAGGCCAAACGCGAGTGCGGAATGCGCGTCTCTGTGGCCACGGCGTGGCTACCTTAACACAAGCCAACTTTTCTTCAGAGAAGATAAGCCGTTTATTTTCAGCACATTCTGCGTGGTGCTCAGCGTGCCATTCCCTTCATCGCAGGACATTGTAGGACTGGGAGGCACACCATGATCGCCACGCTGCATTTCGCAACACTTGTCTTTACGACTCTTTTTGCCGCCGCTGCCGCCGTGGCGTTCAACTGGATGCTCTTGCGTGCGATGTTCTTTTTGATGCGGCCAGCGACGGCCACCCGCTTGAATTCGCCAACGCACCTTGTGCGCGGGACGACGCAACTGACGCGGGCGTACGCGTCGCAGCGCTGAGCCGAGCCGCCAGCCAGAGCAAAGCCCGAGATTGAGCGGGCAGGATTCCCGGCCGAGCGGGAGCGGCGGTGTTGGCGGTCACCGCTCCGCCCGGGAGTGAAAAGGAAGGGAGCAACACCCATGCTGGCTTTGAAGTATTTGCTGATGATTCTTGGAGTTGGATTGTTCGGAAGCGCGGGGTCGTTAGTTGTCTACGACATATTTATCTCCGAGCAATTGCGGCGGCTGCTGGCGCGCAATAAGACGAATGAAGCGAGTGCGGGTGCGGGGTTAACGGTATCGCGCCCTTTCGGTCCGGTCCGCTGGAGGCTGGCAGAGCGGCTGGCGATCGCGGGCGTGCTGCCTATCTTGCTGGCGCTGAGCATCGTGGTGATTCCGGACGGGTCAGCCGGCGTACGCGTCAGCCAGATTTGGGGCGCGCGGCCCGGCACGCTGTATCCGGGAGTGCACTTCGTAACGCCGCTCGTCGACAGCGTGGCGCTCTATGACACGCGGGAACAGGTGTACTCAACGGCGGCGAGCACGACGGCAAAATCGGAGAACGAAGTTTTGGTCGTACAGGCGCGGGAGGGATTGAACATCGGCTTAGCCGTTTCGGTGAGGTACAGGCTGGACCCCCGGCGCCTGGATACGATTCATGCGAATCTGCCGCAGCCTGTTGGAGAAGAAGTAGTCGCGCCTGTTGTTTCGACAATCTATCGGCAGCTTGCGCCGAATTACATCACCCAGGAAATTTTTGCAACGAAGCGGGAGGAGTTGCGCGCGAAGGCTGCGGCGGCGATTACGACGCGGCTGGAGAGCGACGGAATACTCGTGCGCGAAGTGTTGCTGCGCGATTTGCAGCTTCCAGCGGAATACGCGAAGGGTCTTGAAGGATTGCTATTGAAGGAGCAGGAGAACGAGCGGCTGGGAACCGAGCAGGAGATCAAGCTGAAGGAAGTGCGAATTGCAGAGCTTGAAGCGGAGGCCCAGAAGGCGCGCGATGTGAAGCAAGCCGAAGGGCAAGCGGCGGTGCGCGTGTTGCAGGCCAAGGCCGAAGCGGATGCGATGCAGTACACCCTGCCGCTGAAGCAGAAGCAGATCGAGCAGACCAAGCTCGAAGCCGAAGCGCGCAAAGAAGCGACGCTGCAAAACGCGGACGCCGCGGCGCAGGCGAAGATCATCGACAGCAAGGCGGAAGTCGAGCGGCAGAAAAATCTGTCGGACGCGGAGGCTAACCGGATCCGTGTGACGGCGGCTGCCGATGCCGAGCGGATGAAATTCGAGGCGGCCGTGCTGAAGCAGAATCCGATGCTCATTCAGAAGATCATCGCCGAACGGCTCTCAGACAAGCTGCAAATCATGATGGTGCCGATGGACGGGAAGAATTTTTTTGCGAGTGACGTGATGCATTCGGCGTTTTCTGGTGTGACCAACGGGAATGCCGGTGTGGCCCAGGACGATCCGGCGGATGCGGATGGCTCGGCGCCGGCCGTCAGCGCGCAGAAGCGGCCAGCAAAGAGGCCGTGAGGCGGATTTGACGGAATTTGCAGAAAGGCTGCACGCAAGATTGCACAGACGGAAGTCTGTGCTACTGGTTCCGCTAGCCAATACCCCTGTGGGTGGCTCGGGACGCGTCACTGGAAAGGAGGAAAGATCATGAGCATTCCGGCAAGCACCGCCGCGCTTCGCCCAATTTGCCAGGAGATTATTCCTCCCCTAGAGATGCGGCTCGGGCCACTCGGCCAGCGGTTGAATTTAAGACAGATTCCACCGATGGACCATGCTCGCATTCCGCGCGGCCGAAGAGCCGTGCGGGTTTTTCGATCGGTGATATTCCGCGCCGTTATGACTGCGGTTCTTGGTCTTTTCCCGCCTTTTCCCAAAGCAGAGCAACGTCTCAACGCCCAGGGCCCTCAACCAGACTCCATGGCGGATTTCCGGCAGCGCTTACAGAATCTAGCGGAGTTGTCGCCCGACCCGTGCGGTCCTCACTTCGGAGGGGAGAAAGGCTGGGACTCCACAAAGGATGAACGCCGCCTGCTTTCGCGAGCCGCGCGCACGGTTGCCGAAGGACTAAACGCGGTCCCTGCCAATGCACGACAGCCAAAGGAACGGGCCGCAGAGGCGCTGAAGAAGCTGGAAGCGCTGAGCGCCGAGATTAATGGCGCATGGCCCGAAGAGAATCGATTCCATTTTCAGATACTCGACATCCCGCCTGCTTTGGTCGTGAAAATGACGATTCGGACTGTTGCGCGATATTTCGTTTATGCCATACCGGATGAGGACCTTTCCGGCAAATCCACAATTTGGCAGGAGGTTGGCAGAGACGACCTATCGTTTCAGCACGATTCGGCCAGTTCCCTCATCGAACTTTTCGCGCTTCGTCGAGCAGCTTCTGGAAACGCGAGATTCTTGGCAAGGATCGAGTACTTCGGTTGTGCCGGAAGCATCGGCGTTGTGCACGATGCACGCGAATGGAACTCCAAGGGAATGGGAGGCCTTGCCAGGGTCATCGAGCAGGAGGGCGCTCTTGGGCTGGATGATAAGGTACCTGGATTCCCGCATATTGGTGAGCTCCGAACGGAAGGTTCGCGCATCACGCTGCCGTATTGTTGGTTCTCAGCGATCGATACTTGGGACAATCCGAGCTTGTGCGCCGTGGATACCTACGATTTGTCCGGTGACAGCGTCCGGTTTCGTTCTCGCATTTACAATAGGCCAGACTTGTTGCCTGTCGCCAAGGTTCTCCAATATGCCGAACAGCGCGACTACCTTGCCGTTCGAGGTTACTGCGCTTCGAGCGAGCTCGCGCGTCGCGTGGTGCGCGAGCTCCCCCCGGACTTCGTTGCTGGAGATATTCGGGTTATTCGTACTGGAATCGGGAAGGAGCGCGTCGAACTTGGCGACGGCGCCTATCGCTTTGACGTGGAAAGGCGGGATGGTCGATGGCTGGCGGTCGGATTCGGTATTCAGTAGGAGCGCCCGAATCGACATAATGTTTGTCCCATTCTGCGGCTTGAGTCAAAGGGCCAAGGCGGCCCGCTGCGGGGATGGGGTGGCGCAACATGCTGCGCCCCTACAATCTTCGGCCGCTTCACTTTTTAAGAATAGCGCAGCGCTACTTGGAGCCGGGGAATTTCGGACGCGGTGGAAGACCTTTGTAGTCCTTGAGGGCTTCCTTCGCCAGCTCGATGGCTTTTTCGAGTTGCGGATCGTGTCCTTCCACAACGAGATCGGGCCGCTCAGGCACTACGTAGTCTGGATCGACGCCGTGGTTTTCGACGACCCAGCCTTCTTTGTCTGCCCAGGAATAGAATCCGGCGGAGGGAGCGGTAACGAAACCGCCGTCACGCAATGACGCGCCGCGATTGATGCCGACGAGGCCGCCCCAGGTTCGCGTACCGACGATCGGACCGATTTTTTCGAAGCGGAAGAGCCACGGGAAGAGGTCGCCGCCGGAGCCGGAGAGTTCATTGACGAGCATGACCTTCGGTCCATAGATGGCGACGGGGGGATAGGGAACGTCCTTGCCATCGCGGGTGGAGATGACGGCGAGCAGAGAGCGCTTGAGCTTTTCGGTGTAGAAGTCGGGAATTTGGCCGCCGGCGTTGAAGCGCTCGTCGACAATCATGCCGTCCTTGTCGAGCTGCCCAGCGAGCGCTTTGTCGAACTCGATGATGCCGGGAATGCTGGTGTCGGGGACGTGCATGTAGCCGACGCGGCCGCCGGTGGCTTCGGCGACCTTGCGGCGGTTGGATTCAACCCAATCGAGATAGCGGAGCGTGGTTTCCGCGCCGATCGGTTTTACAGTGATATCCCACGCGCCGTCCGCGCTGGGCTTGCTGTTGATTTTCAGAACGACGAGTTTTCCGGCGAGATCCTGGAAGTAGGAATAAACGTCCTGGGCAGCGCGGGCTTCTTGGCCGTTTACGGCGATCAAATAATCGCCGGCTTTCACTTTTAAGCCGGGCTCGGTGAGCGGTGAGCGCGTGTCGTCGTTCCAGTTCTCGCCGGGATAGATTTTCCGGATGCGATAGAAGCCGCCGTCCGGCTCGTAGTCGGCGCCGAGCATGCCTACGGTGACGCGAGGCTTTTTTGGCTGGTCGCCGCCGCCGACATAGGTGTGCGAGGTACTGAGTTCAGCGATGAGCTCCCCGATCAGGTAATTCAAATCGCTGCGATGGGCTACCCAGGGAAGAAGCGCTTCGTAGCGCGCGCCGATTTTGTTCCAGTCGTGGCCGGTCATGTTCGGGTCCCAGTAGAAGTCGCGCTCGATGCGCCAGGCTTCGTGGTAAATCTGGCGCCACTCTGCGCGGGGATCGATATGCACTTGCATCCCGCTGAGATCGAGTTTGCCGGCGCCGACTTTGGCTTTGCCGGGAACCGCATCGGTGATGCCAACGACCGGTCCGGCCTTGTAAAGCACCTTCGAGCCATCTTTGTTGATGTCGTAGCCGTCGATGCCTTCGAGCAGAACTTTGTCTTCGCGCTTGGTTACGTCATAGACGTGAAGGACGTTTTTCGGACCTTGCTGATCCGGCGCACCGAATTGGCGGGCTTCCTGCGGTGTGGAGACGTAGAAGAACTTATCTTTGCGGGCCGCAAGGTTGCTCAGAATGCCGGCCCCGATGGGAACGGGTGTGACGCGATTGCTGATGCCATCGAGATCGATCTGAATGGGTTTAACGGTTTCTGTTTTCTTTTCTTCTTTCTGTTCGTCGGACTTTTGATCGCCTGATTTGGCGGCGTCGTCTTTCTTGTCGTCTTTCTTTTTGTCCTTATTTTCGTCAGCAGTTTTTTCTTCGTCGCTTTCGGGTTTGAAGGGCGAGGCTTCGTCGGCCTTCAGCGTGACGGCGAAAACGCCGTCCGTCGAGTAATAGTTAAAGCGCTGATCGAGCTGGCCGATGCTTGGGTAAAAATACCGAGTCGAGATGAAATAGAGGTACTTGCCGTTGTCGTCGAAGCTGGGGCTGTTGTCGTTGTAGAAGCCCGAGGAGACTTGCGTGATTTTCTTGGTGCCGAGCGAATAGAGAAAAACATCGCTGGAACCGCGGCGATGGGGCTTCGAATAAGTCAGCCAGAGGCTGTCGGGCGACCACGAAGTATCGTTGATGAGGCCGTAATCGGACGTGTCGACGAGAACTGGTTTTTTGTCGTCGAGGCTCACGTACCAAAGTTGATTGGACTTGTCCCAGTACACCAGTTTCTTGCTGTCGGGAGACCACGTTGGGCCGAAGCGATAAATGTTGCCATCGGTCGTGATGCGCGTTTCGTCGCCGCCCATTTGCGGGCGCGTGTAGACCTCGTATTCGCCGGTTTTGTCGGAGAGATAGGCGATCGATTTGCCGTCGGGAGACCATGCGGGGTTAAGTTCGTGGATGCTCGAGTGTTCCGTCGTTAGCGTGCGGACGCTGCCGTGCTCGGCGGGAACGGTGAAGACGTTGCCGCGAGCTTCGAGGACCGCGCGCACGCCGGAAGGAGAGATGGCAGCGCTGCCGATGCCTTGGGCGACGCTCTTAAATTCGGGGCGGGCTTCGATGTCTTCGGCGCGAACGACGATAGGGAGGCTGCGCGTTTTGCCGTTATCGAGATTGTATTCGTACAGTAAGCCGCCGTTTTCATAGACGATGGCGTCAGGGCCGAGGCTGGGCCACTTGATGTCGAACTCCTGGTAGTCGGTGAGCTTTTTGGTTTGCTTGGACAGGAGATCGTAGCTGTAAAGGTTCATGGTGCCGTCGCGGTCGCTGATGAAATAGATGGAGTTGCCATGCCACATAGGGAACATGTCCATGCCGGCGGTCTTCGGCAGCTCTTCATAGGTGTTCTTTTTCAGGTCGTATATGGCGATCGGCAGGCTCCAGCCGCCGCGATAGCGTTTCCAGGTGCGAAATTCCTGCGAGGTTTCGAGATAGGCGATCTTGGTGCCGTCGGGGGAGAAAGAAGTGAGGTCGCCGCGCGGGACGGGCAGCGGGTGGGCCGACCCGCCTTGTGGCGAGACTAGATAGAGGCGCGTGTTGCGGCCCAAAGAGGTGCTCAAGCGGTCCGAGCGGAAGAGGATGTTCTTACCGTCGGGCGTCCAGCCGAGGACGATGTCGTTCGAGGGGTGGAAGGTGAGGCGCTTAGGTTCGCCGCCTTCGGCAGAGATGACGTAGACGTCTGGATTGCCATCGTACTCGCCGGTGAAGGCGATCCACTTGCCATCAGGCGAAAATTTCGGGTAGAGCTCGTCGCCGACGTGGGAGGTGAGGCGACGGGCGGCGCCACCTTCGCGCGAGGCGACCCAGAGGTCGCCGGCATAGGCAAACACCACTCTGTCTTTCGAGATGTCCGCGAATCGCAGAAGGTGCGTGGGGCCATTGGGCACTTGGTCCGCGGCGGATTGAGCTCTTGCCGGGAGAGCAGCGAAGCTAGCGATGGCCGCGACGGCCAGCCACAGCAATACGTTCAGGCGATTAACAACTCGATTCATTTTCGGCATCCTTGAAGACAGAGATTTACCCGTTGTCCAGCCACATAGATGGACGCGCGTCCTCCGAAATCGTTTCGCCGGGAGCACTCATTTCCCGGCCCGCCTGGCCAGCTCTTTGGCTTGCATGCTGGAAGATTTACAACTTGATACGGCACAAGAGCGTTTTGGCGTTCCGCGCGTTGCCTTGCAGCCGTGATATCATCATCCGGCAAGCCAGTGTCCGCCAAGCAAAATCTGTTTTTGCCGCCCCCGCGCGGCCTCAGCATCTTCTGTCCACTATTGGGATTTGCTCTTCTTTTCCTGCCACTGCCATTGCACGGCGAATCGATGGAAGATGCGGCGCACGAGTTAGCAATGAAGGTATGCCTGGCTGCGCACAAACAGCCTGTCAAGATTGCCTGGCAAGAATCTCCCGGGTCCCCCGTCTACTTGACCGATGCACGCAAGAAAATATTCCTTGATCAGATTTCCGCCTGCGGGATGGCAGCAGCAGAAAACTCGGACGCTCCAATTTTAACAGTCACAGTGCAGCTCACCCCGTCCAAAGCCCTCCTGATTGCCAGTTCCACGGAGAGGGTGAGCCCACAGATTTACGTGGTCGAACTCCCGCGGGCTTCGTTGTTTGTCGCAAGAGGAACCGCGCCCGCGCCCCAGCTTAAGCGGGAACTTTTATGGCAGCAGGAGAGGCCGGTTCAGAGCGCTTTGGAGTGGCAGGATCCAACCACCGAGGAGCGATTTCTTCTCTTGTTGAGTGAAAACTTGTTCATGCGTTTTGATTTTGAAAACGGCGCTTGGAAGTGGATGGACTCCGCTCAATTTCTTCCGGTCGGGCGTCGACCTAGGACCGGCGAAGTGAGCCTCTTTTACGATCATGCGAAAGAGCGCGTGCAACTGGCCTTGCGAAAAAAAGTCTGCGATATCGATCCGACCGTACATTTTGGGTATACATGCACGGGAACTGAAGTCAGCGACAGGCCAGCGGAACTATCGTCCGCCTGCGAAGACTCCCCTCGATACCTTGCCACCGGCAAAGGTGACTTCACGCAGCCCGATCGAATCACGCTGACAAATGCCGGGGCCGTAGCCGCAACCTCTGCCGACGACAACTATGCGGGTTCGCTGGACATGCCCGGGCCGGTGCTCGATATCAGCGTCGCAGAAAATTCGAAAGCCGCGGCCGCCGTGGTCAAGAATCTTTCAACAGGGAACTATGAGGTCTATCGAATCACGGCCGTTTGCAGCAATTAGTTTTTTGTTGCTCGCCACGCATCTTCTCCTGGCTTTGCCGCTAGCAGCCGCGACGCACCCGAGGTATGGCGGCACGCTGCGGGTCGAAGTGCATGCTGCCGAGATTTCGTTCGATCCGCGCGAGTGGCAAGTTGGCTCGCTGGACGCCGCCGCGGATGAAAGGATGGCGGAACAGGTGTTCGAACGCCTCGTGGCGCTCGATAATTACGGGCGGTTCCAGCCCGTGCTTGCCACCGAGTGGTCACACGACGCTTCGAGCAAACGCTGGCGGTTTGTAATTCGCGCGGGAGTTAGGTTTTCCGACGGTACGACATTGAATGCGGAAGACGTTGTTGCGGCGTTCCAGCCGCTGCTTCCGGCAACAGAACAAATATCTGCTTCGGGCAATGCGGTTGTGATTCAGTCGAGCGTGGCAGCGACTGACCTGCTGGAGCAGCTTGCTTCCGGGCGCTACTTTGTTTATCGGGTGCTGGCCAGCGGAGCGCTCGCCGGAACAGGGCCGTTTGTGTTGGGAGACGCTCCGGGCCTCGCAGGGCAGAGTGGAGAGAAAGCTTCTGCTCCGCCGCGGGCCGACATGCCGAGCGGCACTCCTTCGCGAGCCGCAGGCGGACATCTTTACTTTCGTGCGAACGAAGAAACCTGGTCTGGCCGGCCGTTTGTGGATGGCATTGATGTGACGCTTGGAGTGCCGCCGCTGCGAGCTATGTTTGATTTGCAGCTCGGAAAGGCCGATTTAGTCGAGCTAACGCCTGACCTCGTGCCTCGCGCAAAGCTAGCCAATGTGCGCGTCTGGATTTCGGAGCCGGTCATGCTTTACGGCTTGCGCTTCGACGACGCCCAGGCCGCCGCATCGGATGTTCGCTTGCGCGAAGCACTTTCCCTTTCGCTCGACCGTGCCAGCATGGCCAACGTGTTGCTGCAGAAGCAAGCAGAACCGGCGGCAGCCCTTTTGCCGCGGTGGCTCTCGGGATATGCTTTCCTGTTCAACGTGGACACCAATCTCGAGCGCGCAAAGGAATTGCGCCGCGGCCTTCGTGCGAATGAAGCTGGCGGCGCGGAGCCGCTGCGTCTGCGTGTCGATCCGGCGGGCGATCTGGCAAAGCTTCTCGGAGAGCGCGTGGCTGTGAATGCGCGTCAGGCGTCTATTCAAGTGCAAGTCATCGCCAGGCCGGCGTCGCGCGCAGGCGCGGCCTCACCTCCCTCAGCTGACCCGCCTTCCGGTGTTCACCTTTTCGCATGGCACTACTCATCTCTTTCGCCGCGCGCCGAACTCGATTCCCTATTTGCGGCATATAATCTGACGGAGCCGCAAGAGGTGAATGCCACGAGCACGGATCACGAACAGCTCTTTGCGCGCGAGCGCCGGGTTCTGGAGGATCGGCGAGTCTTGCCGCTCATCATGCAAGCGGAGTCCGTTGGACTAGGCGCGAGCGTACGCGATTGGATGCCCGCGCGATGGGGCGAATGGCATCTCGCCGATGTTTGGCTGGAGACCGCGAACCCTGCTCTGACGGATTCCTCAAGCACCGCGAATACTGCGATCCCATCTTCCCCGCAACCGCGGGCGGCTGCCCCCGGAGCAAAGCCATGAGCTTTCGCACAAAATTGTTTCTGGTTTTTCTGGTCACCGTGCTTGCTTCGGTTTCGCTGGTGGCGTATGGCGTGACGCACTATACGCAAGCCGCGTTCGAAGAATCGGACGCGCAACGCAGCGAAGCGCTCGTCTCGCAATTCAACAAAGAGTATGCACAGCGAGGCGATGAGATCACGCGGCAGGTAAAAGATATTACGGATGCCGACGTCACGCTAAAGGTAGCGATCGACTTGGCAAGGCCCAATCCGGACCTTTCTTTGTATGTGCGGGACGCGGTCGGAGCGGCGCAGGATCATGGGCTGGACTTTGTGGAATTCGTAAATTGGGACGGCACATTGATCTCATCCGCGCAATATCCCGCGCGAGTCGGCTATAAAAATGAATGGGTCACGTCAAACAAAAACTGGAACGACTCGGGATTTTTTTTGCGGAAAGAGGAATTGCCTGACGGAGTAGCGCTTTCGCTGACCGTAGTGCGCGTGCTCTCCGGAGGAAACGACAAGAACATGTACGTCGTCGGCGGGCGGCGGCTCGACCAGAATTTTCTGGCTTCCCTGGTTCCCCCCGCAGGAACGCGCGTGCTTCTGTATCGCAATCTGGAGCAGGGGTTCCTAGCCTCGGCGCTCACCGACGTGAATGGGTCGTTTGAACAGGCAGACCGCCTCGAGCCGCTCATTGAACAGATTCAGAAGCAGCCGCAACCGACCGTGCGGACTATTGATTGGACAGCGAACGCGGAGGACGCCGAATCCTTTCATGCCATTCCGCTGATGGGGCGTAACAACGAACTGCTCGCTGTGCTGTTGCTCGGAAGTTCGCGCAAAGAACTCGTACTGTTGACGCGGCATATCCTGCAGATTGCGGCGGTGGTTGCCGGCGCGGCGCTTTTGATTGGGTTGCTGATCAGTTTGTGGGTATCGGCAAGAATCACGCGCCCTCTCGAAGAGCTGGCGGAAGGTGCGCGCGAAGTCGCCTCCGGCCGGTGGGACACGGTCATCGATTTGCGCGGCAAAGATGAGATTGGGCAGCTTGCTTCCGCGTTCAACGAGATGACCGAGACTCTGGCGGCGCAGCGCGATCAGCTCGTGCAGACCGAACGCGTGGCGGCTTGGCGCGAATTGGCGAGGCGCCTGGCACACGAACTGCGGAATCCACTTTTCCCGCTGCAAATTACGGTAGAGAACCTGCAGAAAGCTCGGCAGTTGGACGCGAAGCAATTTTTGGAAGTGTTCAACGAATCCACGGCAACATTGAAAGCGGAACTCGCGAATCTCAACACGATTGTCGGTCGGTTCAATGATTTCTCGAAAATGCCCGCGCCGCACTTCGCCCGCGTCAACGTGAATGAATCTCTGCGCAATGCCGTGCGCTTGTTCGAGCCGCAATTCAACGCCGTGGGTAAGCCGCCGGTCATTCCGGAGTATTTTCTCACCGAGCCGCTGCCGGAGATCGACGCCGACGCCGACCTGCTACATCGTGCTTTCCAGAATCTTGTGCTCAACGCACTGGACGCCATGCCCGCGGGAGGCACGCTGACCATGCGCACGACCGAGCATGAAGGCAAAGTTCGCATCGAGGTGTCGGATACGGGGAAAGGCCTGACGCCGGAAGAGTGCTCGCGGTTATTCACTCCTTACTACACGACGAAAGTGCAGGGAACAGGCCTGGGGCTTGCCATCATCCAGTCGGTGATCAGCGATCACCACGGAACCATTTCCGTTTCGAGCGACGAAGGGCATGGGACGACGTTTCGCATCGAGCTGCCCCAGCGCCAGTCCGCGCATCCGCCAGCTCCGCCGGAAGAAGCGCCAACAGAAAAGAGGCCGCCGCAGAGTTTCACGGTGGCCGCCTCCGACTGAGCGCTGCTGCCGAGGACACACATTTGCCACGCAAAGCCCACCTGTTGCTCGTCGACGACGATCCCAATACCCTGGCTTCGCTTTCGCGGGCGTTTCGGCTTGCCGGTCATGAAGCCACGGTTTGCGACAATGCGCCGCGCGCTCTGGAGCTTTTGCGAACCGAAGCCTTTGACTTGATTCTCTCCGACGTAGTTATGCCTGGTAAGAGCGGCATTGAGCTGCTCGAAGACTTGAAACATGCCGGCGTGAAGACACCGATCGTCCTTATCTCCGGGCAGGCGAATGTCGAAATGGCGGTGAAGGCCACGAAGCTCGGCGCGCTCGATTTTTTGGAGAAGCCGCTCTCGACGGACAAGCTGCTTGTCACGGTGGAAAATGCGCTGCGACTCTCGCGGCTCGAAGACGAAAACCGCGAGCTGCGCCACCGGCTGGGAAAGCACGAACTGGTCGGATCGGGCCCGGCCATGAAGAAGCTGCTCGCACAGATCGATCGCGTCGGCGCGAGCGAAACGCGAGTCTGCATCCTCGGCGAAACGGGAACCGGCAAGGAACTCGTCGCGCGTGCCATTCATGAAAAATCGCAACGCCGCGAAAATCCCTTCGTCACGCTCAATTGCGCGGCCGTCCCCGCCGAGCTGATCGAATCCGAACTCTTCGGCCACGAAAAAGGCTCGTTCACCGGCGCCGCCGCCAAACACCTCGGAAAATTCGAACAAGCAGAAAGCGGCACGCTCTTCCTCGATGAAATCGGCGACATGCCCGTCTCCATGCAGGCAAAATTGCTGCGCGTGCTGGAAGAAGGCGAAGTCGAGCGCGTCGGCGGCGACAAGCCGATTCGTGTAAATGTTCGCGTCCTCGTCGCCACCCATCGAAACCTCGAAACTCTGGTGAAGCAGAACGCCTTCCGCCGCGATCTTTTTCATCGTATTTACGTTTTCCCGTTAACGCTTCCGCCGCTCCGTGAACGCCCGGAAGATTTCGCCGAACTTGTCGTTCATTTCGCGCGGCAAGTGGCCGCCCAAAACGGCTGGAAAGAGAAGCTTTTTGCGGCGGATGCGATTGCGGAACTTCGCCGCTACGCTTGGCCGGGAAATGTGCGCGAACTGCGCAATGTAGTGGAACGGCTAGTGCTTCTATCCGCGGAAGATTCCATCACCCCCGGCGATGTGCGGCTTGTGCTTCCGGCGGAAGACTCGGGTGCCGGTTCGGCAGCTTCTGCCGCAGCCGGAGCTGTTGCGGGCGGGACACTTGCCGAGCGCACGGAGGTATTCGAAAAAGAAGTGCTGCTGGGAGAGATTAGGCGGCACAATTTTCACATGACCAACGTGGCGCGAGCGCTGGGTTTGGAGCGCAGCCACCTCTATAAGAAGTGCCAGCAGCTCGGAATCGATCTGCAGTCGCTACGCAAACCCGACTGAACCGTTCGACGAAGCGCCGTCCCTCTCGAGTTTTAGCAAATAGTGCGCACCGTTGTGCTCCATTCCTTGTAGTGACGCAGCTTGCTGCGCCACTATAGGCGCGCGCATCGAAACCCCATCAATCTCCGTAAAGCATTGAAAACAGATTAGATATAGTTCTTGACATAAAATAGCGAAAAGTAATAATGTATTTGCAGATTGCAATACGTGGGTTCTTCGATGACTCTCGGCAACAAACTCCGTTCTCTCCGCTCCGTGGAAGGCTCCCTGCGTGGCTTGGGCCGTCCGATGACGCAACAGGAGCTGGCAAAGGCCATGAAGAAGGAAGTAGGCCGCGGCCTTAGCCAGGCCTACCTCTCGCAAATCGAGAGCGGCACGCGACCGCATCTCACGCACGGCACGCGCACGCTGCTGGCCCGCTTCTTCCGCGTCTATCCCGGTTTTCTGGTGGACGATCCGGAAGGCTACACGCCGGAGTTGCAGTCCGCGCTTCGGGTTGTGGACGCCAAGATCGATTCGTGGCTCTACGCCGGCGCGGAACAATTTGCCGCCGATCCGGAACTGCGCCGCGGTCTCCTGGCGGTCGCGGGACACGATGATTCGCGCCGGGCGCTTTTGCTCCTTGCGGAGATACTTCGCACGCCAGGTTTGGCAGATCGGCTGGGAGAAGTTTTGCATTCGGGCAAGCATCAAGGCAGTGGATATCCACCGCCTGCGAGTTCACTGAACAACTGACTTCAAGGGTCCGCGTCTCGAATTCCAGTCTGCGCAGCAGGGTGCTGCGTTTCGGGGTGACTTATGACCTGGTCTGATTTCTATCTGCTTTGTTTCCTGGTGGGCTTCTCGCTAAGCGTTCTTTCGTTTCTGGCGGGAGCGGTCAATATCCATCTGCCGTTCCACACGCACCTGCCGTTTCACGGCGCGCACCATGCGGGCGGTGTTTCCGCGGGTGGTCCCGCGCACGGTGGCGGCCTGAAAAGCGCCAGCATGAAATCTGGCGGCCACATGTCCTGGCTTAACGCATCGACGATTCTGGCTTTTCTGGCGTGGTTCGGCGGCGTCGGCTACATCCTGGCGAAGCACTCTCATTTTGTGGCCGTAGCCACTCTCAGCTTTGCCTTGTTGGCAGGGCTTTTTGCGGGCTTGTTCGTATTTCAGTTCATGGTGCGAGTCGTGAAGGCCACCAGTGCGCCAATGCTGGACTGGGACTACCGCGTGGAGGGAACCGTTGGGACGGTCAGCATGTCCATCCGGGAAAACGGAACCGGGGAAGTGATCTTCGAACAAAACGGTGGGCGCAAGAGCACCGGCGCACGCAGCGAAGACGGTACGAGTTTGCCCAAGGGAACGGAAGTGGTCATCGCACGCTACGACGACGGCATCGCCTACGTGAAACGTTGGGACGAATACACGAAATAGGCCCAGGGGTCTGGCGAAGAAAAGAGTTTCTCGGGCTGATGCACGATACAAACAGTCCGGTCGGATAAAAAGGGAGGTCCACTATGTTGGATTTTTCGAGTGTATGGGTCATCGCCGGGTTGTTGGTGCTAGTGGTCATCGTAATCCTCGTGACGTTCGCAAGGATGCTGCGGAAGGTAGGACCGCACGAAGCGCTGGTGATTTACGGCATTCGAGGACCACGAACAATTACCAACGGCGGCACGATTATCCTGCCGATGCTCGAACAGTGCCGCGAGCTCTCGCTCGAGTTGATGTCGTTTGACGTCGCTCCGCAGCAGAGCCTTTATACCAACCAGGGCGTTGCCGTCACCGTCGAGGCGGTCGCTCAACTCAAAGTCAAGTCGGATCCCGTGTCGATCCGCACAGCCGCCGAACAGTTCCTGACCAAGCGGCCCGAACAGCGCGAAGGTTTGATCCGGCTAGTGATGGAAGGCCACCTGCGCGGCATCATCGGCCAGCTCACGGTGGAGCAAATCGTGAAGGAACCGGAAATGGTTGGCGACCGCATGCGTTCTACATGCGCCGCCGACATGAGCAAGATGGGACTCGACGTCGTGAGCTTCACCATCAAGGAAGTCCGCGACAAGAACGAGTACATCACCAACATGGGCCGGCCAGACATCGCGCGCATCAAGCGCGATGCCGAAGTGGCCGCCGCTGAAGCCGATCGCGACATAGCCATCAAGCGCGCGGAAGCGACACGCGCCGCGGCCGTTGCGAAGGCGCAAGCCGATCAGGAGCGCGTCGCCGCCGAAACAGCCTCTTTGGCCAAACAAGCCGAAGCGGAACGCGACCTCGACATCAAAAAGGCTAGCTATCTGGAAATGACCAAGAAAGCCCAGGCTACAGCCGACAAAGCGTACGAAATCGAGACCAACGTCATGCAGCAGCAGGTAGTCACCGAAGGCGTGCGCGTGCAGCAAGCGGAGCGCGAGTCTCAAGTGAAGGTGCAGGACGCGGAAATCGCGCGCCGCGAGCGCGAACTCATTGCCACTGTGCTCAAGCCCGTGGAAATCGAGCGCCAGCGCATCGAAACGCTCGCGAACGCTGAACGACAGCGCCTCATGAGCGAAGCCGAAGGCCGCGCCTCTGCCATTCGTGCGCAGGGTGAAGCCGAAGCCGAGATCATCTTCAAGAAAGGTGAAGCGGAAGCCAAAGCCATGAACGTCAAGGCGGAAGCTTTCCAGGAGTACAACCAGGCCGCCCTGGTGGACAAACTCATCAGCAGCTTGCCGGAAGTTGTGCGCGCTCTTGCGGAGCCGCTCAGCAAGGTCGATAAGGTCACCATCGTTTCGACGGGAAATGGCGACGCCGCCGGCGCTTACAAGCTCACCGGCGACATCACGAAGATTGCCGCGCAAGTGCCGGCGCTCTTCGAAGCGCTCTCCGGCATGCAAGTGTCGGATCTGCTCAGCAAAGTGCGTTTGATCGGCGACAAAGCGCCGAAACCAGAAAAGCCAGCAGCACCCGCATCCCGGGCGTAAGCCGTAACGTTCGCTTCCGTCCCGGCAGGCCAGCGGGCTTGCCGGGACGCTATATGGAGGTTGGGGGACCGCCATGACATGGAAAGACGAACTCCTAATGTTGTGGATCTTCTGCTCTGTGGTGATTGCGCTTGCCGTCCGGCACTTTCTTGGAGGGGCGGTCTATCTCGTAAAGCAAATGGCGGTGTTTAGCCTTGCCTATTTGCCCGGCCTCCTGCATCTGCTCGCCGGGCATTTGCATTAGCCGGGTTTGCTTTGCGCCGGCGGGATTAGTTTTTCATTCTGTTTTTGGCAGCAATCGTTTTCGGCAGTTTGAAAGGAGAAATGTCATGGGACTTTTGGAAAGAGTCAGCACGTTAATCCGGGCCAATCTGAACGACATGATTGATCGTGCGGAAGACCCGGAGAAAATGATCAAGCAAGTGATGATGGACATGGAGAATCAGTATCTCCAGGTCAAGACACAGGTCGCGGTTTCCATCGCCGACCAGCATATGCTCGAAAAGAAGCTTCGCGAAAACGAAGACTCCGGAAAGGACTGGATGCGCAAAGCAGAAATTGCCGTTGATAAAGCGCAAGACGATCTGGCTCGCGCCGCGCTGGACCGTTTCCACACGGCTCAGCGGCTGGCGTTGAGCTATAAGGAGCAGGTCGATGACCAGAGAGCACAGGTCGACGCGCTGAAGAGCGCATTGCAAAAGCTCGAGCAAAAGCTCGATGAGGCGAAGTCCAAGCGCGACTTGCTTCTGGCGCGCCATCGCCGCAGTGTGGCGCTTGGCAAAGCGGCCCGAGCAGGAAACGCGCTCGGCGACAACTCCAAGAGCGCCACCTTTGACCGCCTGAAAGACCGCGTGCATCTCACCGAAGCCGTCGCCACCGCGGAGGTCGAGTTGACCTCCGATGACGTGGGCGAAAAACTCGTCCGCCTTGACCGCGACAACGAGGTCGAGCGGCTGCTCAACGACCTGAAATCGCGCCGCGGCCTGCCCGGGTGACGTCTGAAGAAAGCGTCTATTAAACCATCAGGCTAAATTCTCAGACCTAAGCACGGCCGATAGCCCGCGCTCAGCCATTGGCCTAAAGTCGAAGGAATGGAATGCAAGCAGATTAAGAGACGGCTGGCTTACTTTGAGAGGACTTCTAGTGTGGGATCAGGATCTCGATCGCGACGAAGACCGCGTTGATTCCTGCTGAGATGAGGAACGCTTGCATACGCCTAATGCCGTCGATTTCTTCAAACACAAGCATTAGAACTGCGGTCCAGGCGATTCCAGCGGCATAGACGCCGGCGACCGGAATCACAATCAGTACGTTTACAAACCAGCCCAGAAACAGCGGGCGCATCACGCCGGCAAGAGTTCCGGTGGCCCCCAAAAAGATTTTTGCGATGGCGTGGCAAAGGCCAATCTGGATGGCGGCGATGATGCCCATATAAGTCCAAAAAAAGACCAGACCTAACAACAGTCCCCAGAAGATCGTGCCCGGAGTTCTTCCTTCG
>Ga0210398_10002230_pt1 | contig 19061 bp, 11 predicted proteins | sample IncBWC4OmetaG_FD_161047 | JGI IMG/M metagenome (GOLD analysis project Ga0210398, IMG submission 161047) | Forest soil microbial communities from Barre Woods Harvard Forest LTER site, Petersham, Massachusetts, United States - Inc-BW-C-4-O | ecosystem: Environmental > Terrestrial > Soil >... | reverse complement strand
GGCGAACCCGTGCGCGGCCGGGTAGGTCTCGATCGTGTGCTCGACGCCGGCCGCTGTCAGCGCCTTGTCGAGTTGCTCGGCATGGTCGGCGGTGAACCCGGCGTCGTTCTCCGCGCCGCCGACATAGATCGCGGCCTGGATCTGGTCGGCCTTCAGATGCGGGCTGTCCTCGGTGTCGGTTACCAGCCCGCCGCCGTGGAACGACATCGCGGCGGCGACTCGGTCGGGTACCCGGCCGGCGACGACCACTGATGTCCGCCCGCCCATGCAGTAGCCGGTGGTGCCGAACCTGTCCCCGCTCACCTCGGGACGACCGGCGAGGTAGTCGAAGTATGCGCGGGCGTCGGCGGTCATCGTCTCCGGTGTGACGCTGCCGATCATCGACATCAGCCGCTTGCGCTCTTCGGGATCACCGAATGCGGTCTTCATGTCGATCGGTTTCCAGTCGCCGAGGCGGTAGTAGACGTCGGGCACCAGCACCGCGTAACCGAAGTCGGCCAGCTTGGCGCCCATCTCGTCGAAGCTTTCGCGCGCACCGCCGGCGTCGGGGTACATGACCACCCCGGGCCAGGGACCGTCGCCCTCGGGGGTGAACAGGCGGACGGTACAGGTGCCGTCGGGAGTGGTGATGGTATCGGTGATATTCGGCATGCCCTCCGTTCTACTCCCTGGCTTTGGACGTAAGGTGAACGGCGTGCCGATCGCTACGCCGTACGAGGATTTACTGCGTCTGGTGCTCGAGCAGGGCACACCCAAGGCCGACCGCACCGGCACCGGAACTCGCAGCCTGTTCGGCCACCAGATGCGGTACGACCTGTCGGCCGGCTTCCCGCTGATCACCACCAAGAAGGTGCACCTGAAGTCGGTGGTGCACGAGTTGCTGTGGTTTTTGCGCGGCGACTCAAACGTCGGCTGGTTGCAGCAACACGGAGTCACGATCTGGGACGAATGGGCCAGCGACAGCGGCGATCTCGGTCCGGTCTACGGCGTGCAGTGGCGATCCTGGCCGACGCCTTCCGGTGAACAGGTCGACCAGATCAGCGCAGCGTTGCAGCTGCTGCGGACCGATCCGGATTCCCGACGCATCATCGTGTCGGCGTGGAATGTCGGCGAGATCCCGCAGATGGCGTTGGCGCCGTGTCATGTGCTGTTTCAGTTCTATGTGGCCGACGGCCGGCTCAGCTGTCAGCTTTACCAGCGCAGCGCCGACCTGTTCCTCGGTGTGCCGTTCAACATCGCCAGCTATGCGCTGCTGACCCACATGATGGCCGCGCAATCAGGTTTGGCGGTCGGCGAGTTCATCTGGACCGGCGGTGACTGCCACATTTACGACAACCACATCGAGCAGGTGACCGAGCAGCTGAGCCGCGATCCGCGGCCCTACCCGACACTGGTTTTGGCGCATCGCGATTCGATCTTCGACTACACCTACGACGATATCGTCGTAGAGAACTACCACCCACACCCCGCGATCAAAGCCCCCGTCGCGGTATGAGGCGCGCATGAGCGAACTGGGCCTGATCTGGGCTCAGTCGACGTCGGGAGTCATCGGCCGCAGCGGCGGTATTCCGTGGCAATTGCCGGAGGACCTGATCCGCTTCAAAGCCCTCACGATGGGTCACACCGTGGTGATGGGCCGGCGCACCTGGGAGTCGCTGCCGGCGAAGTTTCGGCCTTTGCCGGGCCGCCGAAATGTCGTGCTGACCCATCAGACCGGCTTCGTTGCTGGAGGCGCGACGGTGGTGCGAAGTCTCGACGAGGGGCTGACCGATCCGGACACCTGGGTTGTGGGCGGCGAACAGATTTATGCGTTGGCGATGCCGCTGGCCAGCCGCTGCGAGGTTACCGAGGTCGACGTCGACCTGCCACGCGATGACGGCGATGTCATCGCTCCGGTGCTCGACGAAACGTGGGTCGGCACGACCGGCGAATGGGAGACGAGCCGCACGGGACTGCGCTACCGGTTCCACAGCTACGTTCGCTCCTGAGCACGCTATCTGCGCCGACGGCATGACTGACATACTCTCGATTAGAGGCCGGTCACAACGGGTCGAGCAGGCGATTTCAGAAGGGGAATTGACGATGGAACCCGAATTCGCGAGGACGTTTTCTCGCACGTTGGCGGGCTATAAACCGGCTGCGGTCGACGCCTACATCGAGATGCTGACCACTAAGCAGCGGTTGCTGCTCGACGACGTCGAGAGCCTGAGGGCCCGGCTGAAAGACCTCGACGATGAATCAGCCGGCTTGCGCAAGGAGGTGGCCCTCCTCACGGACACTTCACCGTCGCCGCACGCGGTGCAACAACGGATGGCAAAGATGCTGCGGCAGGCCGTCGACGAGGTGTCCGAGATGCAGGCGGAAGCGCGCACCGAGGCAGCGGCGCTGATCGCGGATGCCCAGGCCGAGGCCGACGCCGAGCAGCAAAAGCACAAAGAACTACTGGCGGACTTGAGTGCGCAGCTAAACGCCCGCCAAGCTGAATATGACGAAGCCAAAGCAAAGGTCGCGGCCGAATTGGACAGGATGACCGCTGAAAATCAATCGGCGATCGAGGAGGCCTTGCGGGACGCCCAGCAGGAACGTGAGCAGCTTCTCGCCGACGCGAAGCTGGAGGCTGATCACTATCGTGAGCAGGCCCGGCAGGCGGTGGACGAGGCGGGTCGGCAGCGAATCGAGATCCTTGAGCAACTGATGGGCGTGTACCGCGACCTGGAATCGGTCCCGGCCACCCTCGAGTCCGCTTACCATGAAGTCAAGAATGCAACGGAGGCGAGTGCAGAAGCGCCGTCGGAGGAGACAGTCAACGCTGGCTGAGCTCGCGGTGTTCTCGGCGCTGTGACCCGGCCCGTTAGGCTGACCGCCGCGCAGGCCCGGCGGATAGCCGTTGCAGCCCAAGGATTTAGCGAGCCGCGGCCCGCCGGCGTGGTCACTCGTGCGCACCTGCGACGGCTGATCTCGCGCATCCAGGTGCTGCAGCTCGACTCGGTATCGGTCGCGGTGCGTGCCCATTACGCACCGGTGTTCAGCCGGCTCGGTGACTATGACCGGGCTGTTCTGGACCGTGCGGCCTGGGATCACTCCGCCCGCTCGCCGCGGCTGCTGGTGGAGTATTGGGCGCACGAGGCCGCGCTGATGGCCGTCGACGACTGGCCGTTGCTGCGCTGGCGGATGCGTCAATACCGGCACGGCCGGTGGGGCACCCACATCGTGAAGGCCAACCCGCAGCTCGCCGACAAGATCGTCGCCGCCGTCACCGAACTCGGTCCGAGTACCGCGGGGCAAATCGAGGCGCAGCTGGCCGCCGAGCCCCGCGGTCCGAGGGGAGCCTGGTGGGGGAGCCGCAGCGACACCAAGTGGGTCGCCGAGGCGCTGTTCGCCGCCGGAGTGCTCACCACGGCGACCCGGGTCGGGTTCGCGCGGCACTACGACCTGACCGAGCGGGTGCTGCCACCCGATGTGCTGGCGCGGGAGGTCGACGAGGACGACGCCGTCCGCGAGCTCGCACTGCGGGCGGCCACCGCACTGGGCGTGGGTACCGAGGCCGACCTCCGCGACTACTTCCGGCTGGCCGCGGGACAGGCCAAGCCGGCGATCGCCAAACTGGTGGCCGACGGCGAGCTGGAGCCCGTCGATGTCGACGGTTGGTCGGCGCCGGCGTATTTGCCTGCGGGGCAGGTGATTCCGCGGCGCGATCGCGGCACGGCGCTGTTGTGCCCGTTCGACCCACTGATCTTTTTCCGTCCGCGGGTGGAGCGGCTTTTCGAATTCCACTACCGCATCGAGATCTACACGCCCGCCAACAAGCGCCAATACGGTTACTACGTCTGGCCGTTTCTGCTGGACGGAGAACTGGTCGGGCGGGTCGACCTCAAGGCCGACCGTGCCGCGGATGCCCTACACGTCGTGGGGGCGTTCGTCGAGCCGGGTCGCTCGCCGTCGCGGGTGGCCGCAGCGCTGACATCGGAGCTTGCGACGATGGCGTCGTGGCTGGGATTGGGTGGCGTCACCGTCGGCGACCGCGGCGATTTGGCCGGCGAATTGCGCTCGGCATGACATCGGGCAAACGCGTGCAGCTGCCGCCTGCTCCCGAGCTGACCGACGGGCCGGACCTGGTGTTGCGGCTTCCGATTTCCGGCGATGTGGACGACATCGTTGCGCAGTGCCGCGACCCGGAGTTCCAGCGCTGGACGACGGTCCCGGTGCCATACCACGCGTCAGACGCACAGGAGTTTGTGAATCGGGTCGCTGAGGGCTGGCGGGCCAACGTGGCGAGGTTCGCGATCGCGTACGACGGACGCTTCGCCGGAACCGTGGATTTGCGGTTCGACGGCATCGGTGGTGCCGAAGTGGGCTTCGGGCTCGTCCCGTGGGCGCGGGGCAAGGGTGTGATGACCCGCGCGCTACGGCTGGTATTGGCTTGGGGTTTCGGGCTGCCGGGCATCGAGGTGGTGTATTGGCGGGCGCAAGTGGGCAACTCGGCGTCGCGACGGGTCGCCGGCCGGTGCGGGTTCCGCATGGAGGGGACGGTGCGTGGTCTGCTGGAACAGCGCGGCGAGCGGCGCGACGGTTGGATTGGCTCGCTGCGCCGTGGCGAGCCGCTGACCGGGCAGCCAGACGGACCGGCTCAGGGCGCCTAGAGCCCGCGAATGCGGTGTTAACGGGTCGCCAGGGCCTCCCGTCCTCGTTAACCGTTAACGCCGCTGAGCAGACGCCATGCGAAGCCCTGTTCGGTGACGGCGTTCGGAAAGTAAAGCCCCACATGCTGATCGAGGAACCTCATGGCCGCGACCGGATTTGCGTCAACGCGCGGGGTCGGCCCCACCGGTCTCTAGGATTGGGTCGAAAATTCGTCCGGTTGGCGGGTGGCTGGGATTGGGCGGCGTGACGGTTGGCGAACGAGGCGATCTGGTGGGCCCGCTGCGGAAGGCCGTCGCGCGCCGGTGACTTACGCGTTGATGTTGACGTTTAATGCGCTTGGGTAGACCAGCCATATCGCGCGCGGTTGGCTATCCATCTTGGCCTGCAGCGTGGCGAGATCTTTCTGGAACTCGAACATGGCCGCCTTGGCGAGCGGGTCGAGCCCGAAGTAACTGAAGTCATACATCAGTGCGCGTCGGCGCACATTCAGGATGTAGTTCGCGTTGACCAGCCGCTGGTAGACATCCAGCGGTTCACGTGGGCGATCTTTATAGTTTTTGTATATTCGCGGCGGCTGGCGGTGCGTCCAGAGCTGATAGTTCCACATGAAGCTGCCGAGGATCTCGTGTTGCACGGTCACCAGGTACAGCTGATTCGCCAGCAGTCGCGCCAACGTGCCCCGAGTGACATTTGCGGGAGTCACGCCCACTCCGTGAGGGACGCGTTTGTCGAGTTCCTCGAGCCAGGCCATCACCTGTTGGTCGCTGCGCACGCTGCCGGCGCCGGTGGCACTCGATGAGTAGTAAATCTTCACATAGTTGAGCGCGAATTGAAGCATGGTATCGAACAGCGCCTCTAAGTTGTCCTGCGTCGGTGTGTCGAAGCCGGCACCGCACACCCCGCGCGAATTGCCGTCCCGTTCAGGATCGTTGACGATGTCGTGATACTGCAGGTAGGAGTCGTCGAACAAATCGCACATGCCTTTGAAGCTGAGGCTGAAGGTCGTCTCGAAATCGCCACCGGGGACCATCTGTCCGCGAGTGACCATGTCGTTGCTCTGTTGGGTCCCGTAGATGTAAGGCCATAGCAGTCTGCACAGCGGGTGATCGGCCGACAGGCAATTGCGTGTCGCGATAGCCAACTGTGCACCGCCTGCCAAGTGCACCCAGTTGAAGTGGCGCACAAGGGAAAGGTGGGTCGAGGCGGCGCACAATGCGATTTTGCAGGCCCGGTCCCAGAGTGGATCTTTTGGCGTGATCTTGCCCAGTTCGCATTCGATGCGATAGGCCTCCAGTGCACGTCGCCGCTTATCCAGGCGGAATAACACCCGCGAGCCGATGTTGATGAGGTCGTCGTGGTGCTCGTAGTCCCTGAGCGACAGCAGATCCCACTCCCAGTCGGTGCTGTTTTCTACCTGCTTTGTGTAACAGGCGAATGGTCCGCGCACTGCCAGTGAGCCGAGATCTGGACTGCCCAAATACTCGGCCGGCATGTCGGGTGGATCAAATAGGTCACAACGTAGCCCGCTGTAAGCCCGCTTCAACGCCACATGCGGGTCTTCGTGGATTGATGGCAGGCCCGGCTGCATCGGGGACAGCCGGGTGGTGTAGAGCCAGACCTGGACGGCGAAGAATATCGTATTTCGTAAAGATCGTTCATCCCGGGGGATGTCGGCGCGTGTGCACACCTTCACATTGCGCAGCGGTATCTGGGGGATTGCTGTGATCATCGGCTTCGGTTCGATGTACCACCGTTCGGTCGGTGGCAACTTGATGTCGTCCGGCTTCGCGGCCCGGAATTTCACAAAGGCAAGGAAATCCCAAAACGCGCGCCGCAGAAACCACATCAGCATTCTGGGCTGCCAACAGTGCTTACCCACGGCGGTGCGTGCCGCCACGCCAAGGGTCAGGTTGCGTTTCGCTGTCCCACGCGCGCAGCGGATGCTGCTCGGGCCTCAGCTCGGGACCGTCGTCCCAAGGCTCGAACGCGTTCTTGATGTTGGCGAGGCCGGTATCAGCAAGCTCAGGATAGTGGCGCAGAATCACGGTCTTGAGGTCGGTCTGGTCGATCCAGCGCAGGCCTTCCGGGGTGTAGACGTCCTCGTTGTAGCAGTCGGTGTAGAATCGATCTGCCTGCAGCCGGCGGCTGGCACTGAGGATGAAGATCTGAAACACCGTCTCGCCGAAGCCGAATCCGTTGGGCCGCTGGGCTTCGGCTAGCGTACCGATCAGCAGGTCGAGGTCCTCGACGCCCTTGCGGCCGCTGCCGTAGACCGACTCAAGCTTCTTGGTGACGTCCGGGTCGTCGGTGACGTCGTCGAAGCTGCGAATCGGGCTCAGCCCTAATTGGCGGCGGAACTCGTTATAGCGCGGTACGCCGCGTTCCCGCGCGCGGACGATATCGACCGTGCCCATATCGAGGAACGTATTGCCCGGGACGCTGAGTTCCTGCATGAAGCGCGGAAAGTTGTTGAGCACCAGCGCTCCCGGGTGCTGGTTGCCGAACGAGTAGAAGAGGTCCGACATCGCGTATTTCTTCGTGCCTCCGGTGGAGAAGCCTGGGCATTTCTTGTCCGTGCAATCCTGCGTCATGCAGGCTGAGCCGTGCTGGCGCGTCGCGGGTAACGGCACAGGATCGCTTTTGTCTTCGCCGGGCCGTCGCAGCCGCAATGTCTCGGGTAACAGTGAGTGCAGTCGGTAAACTTCAACAAACTCCTCAGACAGCCCGTACACGCAGCCGTGCCTGTTGATTGGGTTGCCGACGATGCCGCCGAGTTCGGGGTTGCGGATGTTCACCTCGGCAACTGTCTTGCGCTCCTTGCCTTTACGCAACAGGAAGGTCAGCAAGCCGTACCAGTTCGAGTTCAGCCCCGTCTCGAGCGTCTGGTTGGGCAGAATGGCCGGGGTCCACTCGACGGAGTGGATCTTGGCCATCAACGCGGCGTTGATGAGCCGCGCGACATTGAACAGGCAGTCATCATCCCAATGGGGGTACGCGTCATGCAACATGTCGCAGATGGCGTTGTGTTCACGCACGAAAAGGGTGTGCAGCATGCTGAGGCCGACCCACCAGTTCCGCAGGAATCCGGCTTCCTCCACGCGCGTGCCGGAGTCAACCGGCAGAGTGCCGTCGGCATTCAATCGCATCTTGCCAAAGTCATTGCTGCGCAGGCTGTCCTGAGTGTCCTGGTCGCTGCCGTAGATCTGTGAGCCGTCCCACCAGTGGGTGACTTCGTTGATGAAACTCGTAGCGGCGGGCTCTTCGGCCGCGCGCGTCGGACCGCCGAGCGTCGGGTCGACCTGCGTCTTGCCGATCGCCAACTCAGTCTGCAGGTAGCGGTCCCGTGCGGGATCTTTCTCGGGCAGATCCACGCTGATGAAGTCGTCAGACTGGGTATCGCTGTGGCTGACCCAGTCATGAATCATGAATTGGATCCACGACGCGGCCAGCAGATTGAGGAAGGGGACTACTTCTACCTTGGGTTGGCCGTTGTCATCGTCTGGCCGCCTGAGGAGCTCGCGGCTGATTGTGCGCGCGTTTGGCGTCTTCAATCGCTCGTCTGCCTCGGGTTTGGCGGCGGAAAGGTCGACGTTGCGCAGGAAGCGCGTGCCGGCGGCGCCCTCTTTGGGATCGTCCAGATTGTTCCAGCTCCCGTCGGCGGTGCGGAAGTTCTCGACGCTGGGGGGAGCTGACTGGCCCCGCGTCTGGAAGGCGACCAGCTCCCCGGCCGGGTAGGTGCTTACCAGGTTGTGGGCGTTCAGCACCTCGCGTATGTAGGCCAGCGTCAGAACTCCCGACAGCCACCGGCGACCGTCCCAATTGGTCCAGACCCGGGCACGGTAGTCGTATTTCCAGCCCACCCAGCGGGTGGCGGCGTTTATCACCACCGTGCCCAGTGCACCCAGGGACTCGCCCAAGAACAGGCGCAGTCGTCGCACCCAGCCGTACCGTCGGGGTCGGTCCGTCGGGCAGATCAGCTCACCGTCGCGCACTGAAGGAGGCTTGAGCAGGTCGTCGTCATCCTTGAAGTAATGCGGTTTGGGCACCTCGGTGTAGATCTGGGCGGCGTGGTTCGCCTTCGCAAGGTTGCTCATTTCCCGCCACTCGCGGAGCTCGCTGTCCGAACCGCCGGCTTGACCTGCCTTGTCGTATTCTTCCTCAGCCGCGCCGTATTGCTCGAGCTTGAAGTGGGCCAGGCCCGCCAACGCGTGCAGCGTGCCGTCGGACTGCGGGCCGGCGAGGAGAGGTTTGAGAAGAGTCAGGGCTTTTTTGTATTCGCGCTGTGTCAGGGCTTCCCGCGCCCTCTCTTCTGACATACGGAGCTCCTTGCATGGCAAAACCAGGAACAAAAATTTACTCGACGCACGTAAACGTGGGCATGAAACCCGCTATTCACCAGTGGGAAGCTCGCTTATCCTCAATTCGCTTTCTCGTTTCATTCGGTGAAAAGAATAGGGCAGTGACCCGGAAGTTGCCGACTTAAAGCGTTGGCTGCCCGCGTGTGTCGCAGGTTCCACATGGCGTCGTCCCTAACGCCGGCGGTCGATAATCTCCTCTGCTGCGCCTGGGAGCCTTAAGGTTGGTGCATCAGGCGGTTCGCACCAGTGATCAGCGGGGGGAGAGGTGGATGGGGCCAGCAGGCGCAGTGTGCCGAGCATGCGGCACTGACCTTCGCCACGGCGCCCGGTTCTGCGACTCCTGCGGGGCGCCCGCGCCACAAGCCGGAGAACAGCCGGAGTTCAAGCAGGTGACGGTCTTGTTCGCCGATGTGGTGAATTCCCTGGCGATCGCCTCGACGCTCGGGGCGGAGCGGTTGCGCGAGATCATGGCCGACGTCTTCGGCTGCGCGGCAACGATTACTCGGCGTTATGGTGGCACCGTCGATAAGTTCACCGGCGATGGCATTATGGCGCTCTTCGGCGCGCCAGTCGCGCTGGAGGACCACGCTTTTCGGGCCTGTTTGGCGGCGTTGGACATCCAAGAGAGGATCGCGCAGCTGGCTGACGAAGTGCAGCGCCGCGACGGCGTCGCGCTGGAGCTGCGGGTCGGGCTGAACTCGGGACAAGTGATTGCCGGCGAAATCAGCTCTGACGCAAGGGCGTACACCGCGGTCGGCGAGCAGGTCGGGCTAGCACAGCGGATGGAATCGGTTGCCCCGCCCGGCGGGGTGATGCTTAGTGAATCCACCGCACGGCTGGTCGAACACGTTACCGTGCTGGGGGCGCCCGAGTCCGTGATTGTCAAGGGCGCCGAGGAGCCGTTGGCCGCGCGGCGGCTGCTGGGAGCTGCTGCTGAGCGGATGGGGATCGGCCGCCGCGAGCCGACCTTGGTCGGACGCGCCTGGGAGATGAACACGGTCGCCGGCATCCTCGATCAGGCGCTCAACGGTGCCGGCTGTGTGGTCGGGGTGGTCGGGCCACCCGGTATCGGCAAGAGCCGCATCATGCGCGAGGCTGTGACGCTGGCTACCGGCCGCGGGTTCGAGGTATTTACCGTCGCGTGCGAATCCCATACTCGCGATGTCCCGTTCCGTCTAGTAGCTCGACTGATGCGCACCGTGTTCGGGGTCAGCGGCCTCGACGAGCAGGCGGGCCGGGCGCAGGTCCGGGACCGCATCCCCGACGCCAACCCCGAGGACCTGCTGTTACTGGACGACCTGCTCGGAATCGGCGACCCCGACGCCGTGCCGCCCGCCATTACCGCCGATGCCCGTCGGCGCCGGTTAGCCGCCCTGCTGAATGCCGTCGCCCTGGCCCGGCGCACACCGGCACAATATGTGATCGAGGACTTGCACTGGATCGACGATGTCAGCGAGGCCATGCTCGCCGAGTTCGTCACCGTTCTGCCGCAAAGCCATTCGCTCGTGCTGCTCACCTACCGCCCGGAATACCGGGGCGCGTTGTCGCGGACACCGGGCGCACAGACCATCTCACTGGCGCCGCTCAACGCGGCGCAGACCGCGGCGTTGACCACCGAGCTGCTCGGTACCGACCCGTCCGTGCGTGCTCTGGCCGCGCGGATCGCCGAGCGGGCCGCCGGAAACCCGTTCTTCGCCGAGGAGATGGTGCGTGATCTGGCTCAACGCGGTGTGCTCGACGGCGATCACGGCGCCTACCTTTGCCGAGATGACGCCGCCGATATCAAAGTGCCGGGCACGCTGCAGGCCACCATCGCCGCGCGCGTCGACCGCCTCGGTAGGCCGGCCAAGCACTTTTTGTATGCCGCCGCGGTCGTCGGTGCGCGGTTCAGGGCTGAACTGGTGGCCGCCTTGCTGAATGACATTGGAGTAGGGGAGGCGATCGCCGAGCTGCTCGAGGTGGAGTTGATCGACCAGGTGATGTTCACCCCGCGGGCTCAGTACGCGTTCCGGCACCCGTTGATCCGAACCGTCGCGTATGAATCCCAGCTGAAGGCCGGGCGCACCGAGCTGCACCAGCGCTTGGCCGTCGCGATAGAACAGCAGGATCCCGGGGCGGCCGACGAGAACGCCGCTCTGATCGCCGAAAACCTCGAGGCTGCAGGGGATTTGCGCGCGGCGTTCGATTGGCACATGCGCGCCGGCGCCTGGTCGGCCTTCCGCGACATTCGGGCGGCCCGCACCAACTGGCAACGGGGACGCCAGGTCGCCGACCGGCTACCTGCCGACACCCCATATAGGACGTCGTTGCAGATCGCGCCGCGCAACCTGCTCTGCGGCACCCTCTGGCGAACCGGTGGCAGCATCGCCGACACCGGATTCGACGAGCTGCGAGACCTGTGCACCTCTGCTGACGACAAAGTGTCGCTGGCGATCGGCATGACCGGGTTCATCATGGCGTTGACCTTTCACAACCGCTTCCGCGAGGCGGCCCGAGTGGCTTCGGAGCAGAGCGAGCTGCTCGAATCGATCGGAGATCCGACGCTGACCGTGGCGCTGCTGTTCGCGGCGATCTACGCCAAATGCCAAGCGGGCGAGATGATCGAGGCGCTGCGATTGTCGAATCGACTGATCGACTTGGCCGACGGCGACCCGACCAAGGGCGACTTGATCTTCGGCTCACCGTTGAGCACGGCGGTCGCGATGCGCGGGCACGTCAAGATGTGCCTGGGAATGCCAGGATGGTTAGACGACGCCGCCACGTCGATCGCGATGGCCGCTCCGCTGGACCCGACGAGTTATGTCTTCGCCCTGCTCTGGAAATACGTTGCCTCCATTCCGTTCGGGGCGCTGCCGGCCGATGACACCGCGAATCGCGAAACCTCCGTGGCGCTGCGCATCGCAGAGAGTTCCAGCGACGACTTCGTGCTTGGAATGGGCCGTCTCTGTCGAGGTCTCGTTCTGGTTACTCGCGAGGGCCCGCAACGCGAGGCCGGCCTCGACTTGTTCACCCAAGCCCGTGATATGGCCGTGGCGGAGCGGTTCTCGCTGAGCCCGCTGATCATCGTCGACCCCGAGTTTGCGATGCAGAAGGCCCGCGCCGGTGATCTCGATGGTGCCATCGAGATGATGCGGGAGGTCGGACGGCGCCTACGAAAGCGGTGACATGATCTGGCGCGGAAGGGCCACCGAGGTTTTGGTGCAACTGCTGGTTGGACGCGGATCTTTTGGTGACCAACAAAATGCGCAGGCGGCAATTGACCGGCTGGACGCCGTGCCGACAGATCCCGGCTTCGTGCTCCACGAACTCCCACTGTTGCGCTCGCGGGCGCTGCTTGCGCACGCGCGCGGCGACGAGAACAGCTATCGAAACTTCTTGGAACAACACCGTGCCAAGGCAGCAGCCGCCGGCTTCGACGCTCACATGGCCTCCTCAGATGCGACTGTGATTGCGCCCCAACATGACTCGGCCGTCCAGTGACGAGCGTTCGACTTCCGCACAGGAGTTCCGCCATGGCAGGACTGGGTGAGCGCGCGGTCGTTCTCGGGGCGAGCATGGGTGGCCTGCTTGCGGCGAGGGTCCTGGCCGAGTTCTTTGGAACCGTCACTGTTGTCGAGCGGGATGTATTACCGGATGACCCCGCTGTCCGACGAGGGGTACCGCAGGGTCGGCATGTTCATGTTCTGCTGGCCCGCGGCGCGCAGATCTTGGATGAGCTGTTCCCCGGCTTTCTCAACGAACTCGTAGCCGACGGTGCTCCCGTTTGGGACGACGGAGAGCTGTCCGACCTGCACTTGTCTTTCGGCGGCCACGAGATACTCCGGTCGGGCCAGATAGCGAGGGAGCCCAAGGCACTGGCGGTCTACATGCCGAGCAGGCCGTTTCTGGAATGCCATGTCCGGCGGCGCCTAGAGGCGATGAGCAACGTGACGATTCTCAGTGGCCACGATGTGAGCGAGTTGACGTCGACACCGGATCGCGGTCGCGTCACCGGAGTACGGGTGGTTAACCGCGACGGCGGTGCCGAACGGGAGTTGAGGGCCGATGTCGTCATGGACGCGATGGGCCGCGGTGCGCACACGCCGGCTTTTCTGGAGAGCCTCGGGTACGGCCGACCGATCGAGGACCACATCGTCATGCACACGAACTACGTAAGCCAACTGCTGCGAATCCCCCCGGGCACGCTGAAGCAGATGCTGGTCGACATCGGCCCCGCGCCAGACAGGCCAACCGGAATGTTTCTGACCGGCTATGAGAACGACACGTGGATGTTCACGGTCTTCGGGATGGTGGGGCACCAGCCGCCTCGCGACCTGGCCGGCATGCTGTCATTCGCCCGCGAGTACTGCCCCGCCCACCTAATTGCGGCGATACGGGCCGCTGAACCCATTGGCGAGGTGGCACATCACCACATGCCGTCCAGCCAGTGGCGCCGCTACGACAAGATGCTCCAACTACCCGATGGTCTGCTGGTGTGCGGCGACGCAATCTGCAGCTTCAACCCCATCTACGGGCAAGGGATGACTGTGGCGGCGCTGGAGGCTGCCACGCTGCGGAAGTGTCTGCGTGATGGCGGCACCCATCTGCCCCGGCGGTACTTTCGCGCGTCGGCGAAACCGATTGGCGTGGCCTGGCAGATGGCAGCGTGTTCTGATCTAACCTTCCCCGAGGTGGCAGGGCGACGGTCGAGGTGGATGGGCGTTACCACGCGGCTTCTGGACTGGGCGCTGACCGCGTGCGAGTCCGATCTCGTTGTCGCCGTGCGCTTCTTCAAAGTCAACGGTCTCATCTACTCCCCACTTCGCCTGCTCCACCCCGTGTTCGTCTACCGAGTGGCCGTCGTCAACTTGCGCCGCCGGCGAGGCGATGGGCAATTTCCGCGGCCGAAGTCGCCAACCGAGCCCGCTAGGGCTTGATTGCCCGCCTCCTTTGCGGGCCGTTCCGGCCCATATCGGCGCCCCGCGGGGTTGGTACCGCAGGAAGCCGTGCTCGGTGACGCGTTTGAGAAGTAAAGCCGCACATGTTGATCGAGGAACCTCGTGGCCGCGGTGTCGACCTGGTCGGTGTATCGAATTTACCTAAATCAAATGGTCATCTGTCCGCGGGCGAACCGATAACGCTGTACTGACCTCTAGTGCCCTCGACCGGATTTGCGTCAACGCGCGCGGTCCGCCCCACCGGTATCTACGATTAGTTGGACAATTCGTCCGGTTGGAGGGGACCTGGCTTTGCGCGCCACCTTGCGATCCCCTTGCCACGCCGTCCGTAGGACGGCGTGGCGCCGCGATGGGCGTAAGCGGTGAGCAGTCCAACTCTTGACCTCGAAGGTCTTATGGTCGACCGAAAGGATGAGTTCGCCGAACTTCGAGCCGCGGTCGACGAGGCTGGACGCGCCGGCGGCGGATTCACGCTGCTCAGTGGCACTCCGGGGGTAGGCAAGTCGACGCTCATGCACGCCTTAGGGGCAGAGGTTTCCGGCCGCAACTGCGTGTTTGCCTACGGCAGGTACCAGGACGGTGCGGCGGCACCGTACTCGGCGCTGGGAGTCGCGCTTGGCTCGCTTGTCCGCAGCATGGAGGCCACCGGCACCGCTGAGCGTGACCGTTGGCGCGCCGACCTGGTCAGCGAGATGTCGGCGCTCACCGGCATCCTCGAGGCGCTGGTGCCCGAGTTGGCGCAAGTGCTGGGCGCGGCTGTGCCGGTGGCTGACCTGGATGCGGCGGATGCTCGGCGCCGGCTGCAGCGGGCCGCCATCCGCCTGTTGTCCACCACCGCCTCCTACCGAACGGTCGTGCTGGCAATCGATGACTTGCAGTGGGCGGACCGGGATTCTTTGCTGCTGCTATCCGAATTGTTGACGGTGTCGGTTCGCAATGTGCTCGTCCTCGGGGCGCATCGCGCCGGCGAGTTCGATTCGGCTTCAGCGGGCCTCGCGTCGGTCGGCGTCCGACGGATGGACCTCGCCCCGCTGTCTCACGAGCATCTGGAGGAGTTGCTCGCGGCCGTGTGCGGCCACGGGATCGACCTAGGCGATGTCGCCGCTGAGTTTCATCACCGAACCCAGGGCAATCCGTTGCAGGTCCGTCAGTTGCTGTACCAAGCGCAACGAGAAGGCGCGCTCGTCCCCGTCGGCGCAGGGGGGCAGCCGACCTGGGACCTGCGCGTCCTGGCGTCGATCCAGATCACCGCCACGGCCGCCGAGTTCCTCGGCCAGTATCTCGATCAGCTGGGCACGCTTGATCGGTCGGTGTTGAGTTCGCTGGCGTGTATCGGTGGCGAGTTCGACCTCGCCGACGCAACGGCAGCGGCCGCCCAGCCGGCTGATGTCGTGGCCCATGCGCTCTGGTCGGGTCTAGAGCTTCGCCTGCTCGAGGCCGTCGACAGCCGCGGCCAGCGGATCGCCAACGCGATCAGCCGCGAGGCGCGGTATCGCTTCAGCCACGACCGGGTGACCGAGGCGGCGCGGGAGGGCATGTCCGATGACACCCGGCGCGCGACGCACCTCCGGATCGGCCGTCGGTTGGCCGAGATGGGGGACGATCGGCTGTTCGAGGCCGCCCGTCACCTAGGCATAGGTGGCTACCAGCTGGCCGACGAGGAGCGTATCCAGTTCGTCGACGTGCTGCGCCGCGCGGCACGGAAGGCTCGTGCGCAGGCATCGTTCCCACTGGCCCTCGAGCACTGCCGAGACGGTCTTGGCCTGCTCGGTGCATCGCGCTGGTCCGTTCACTTCTCGTTGACCAAGGAGCTGCAGCTTGACGCCGCGGAGGCCGCCCTGCTGGTGGGCGACGCGGTGGCGCTGCATGGGCTGCTCGACGAGGCCGAGGAGGTCCTGCACGAGCCGGCCGACCGTGCCCGACTCGCCTTCCTCAGGCTCAAGGGGCGGGTAGCGCAGAACCGCCTCCAAGACGCGCTGGAAACCGGACTGCGGGCGCTTGAAGAACTCGGCGAGCCGCTGCCACGCAATGCGGGCAAACCTCGGATGGCCAACGCGCTGATGCGGATAAAGTTCGCTACGCGCCGCTGGACCACCGAACGGCTGCTGGAGCTGCCGCATTGCCAGGACCGGCGTGTCATCGAGATCCAGCGGATCCTCTCTGAACTGCGCAGCATGTCCTTCATCCTCAAGCCGAATCTCTTCCCGTTGATCGTGCGTAAGCAGCTCGAGCTTCTGTTGGCCCACGGCCATACCCTCACCTCGCCCACGGTGCTCGCCAGTTGCGGCCTGCTGCTCGTCCTGACGGGCGACCACGCCGGCAGCCAGCGCTTCGGCGAGGTTGGCCTGCGGCTCACGGAGCAGAAGGAGTTCCGGGACGCCCGCCCGGAGACGCTGTTCTATTACCTGACATTCATCCGCCACTGGCGACACCCAGTTCACGACGGCCTGGGCCAGCTTCGCGAAGCCGTCGATGAGGCGCTCGACCGAGGTGACCAGGAGTACGCGGGTTTCCTGGCCGCGGTCCTGCTCTCTCAGTTGTTCTGGGTCGGCCGCCCAATGGCGGAGATCGACGCCGTCGCACAATCCCTCGTCCCCGAGATCCGTTCCCAGCCGGTGCCCCTTGCGCTTTGCCAAGCTGTGCAGCAGCTTTGCCTCAATTTGATGGGCCGCAGCGAGAATCCCTTCCTGCTCGCCGGCGAGAGCGGCTACGACGAGCGTGAGGTGTTGCCCGCGGCCCGCCGTGAGGGTGACGGCGTGGCCCTGGCCGCCGCCCTGGCCGTGAAACAGGGCCTGCACTTCTGGTGTGGCGACCACGCCGGCGCGATCCGCGTCGCGGACGAGGCCGTCGAGCACATCGGCGGTATGGCCGGCATGGCGGGCATGCAACTCTATTACCTGCTCAGCGCGCTGAGCAGGATTCGGGCCGCGCCGAGTGACCGCTCGACCCGGCAATCGGTGCGCCAGGCACTAGCGCTGCACCGCAAATGGGCAGCGAGCTCGCCGGCCAACTACGCGGCACCTTATGCGCTGATCGAGGGTGCGTGGGCGCGGGCCCGCGGGCAGCACAGCAAGGCGGAGCGCTTGCTCGCCCGGGCGATTGAGCTCGCAGCGGAGCACCAGCTTCCGCTGATTGGCGCGCTCGCCCACGAAGAGGCCGCCACCCACAGCGCCCAGACCGATCGGCCGAGGCTCGCTGCCCACATGCTGCGGTCGGCATACCAGGGTTACCTGAGTCTGGGCATCGCGGTGCGCGCGGAGCGGCTCGCGGAGGCTCATCCATGGCTGCTCAGCCGCGACCTCATTCCGGCGGGCTCAGCAGGAATCGACCCTGTCAGCGCGCATCAGGTGGTGCGCGCGCTGCCGACAGCGCGCACCCCAGATGGCTTGGCCAAGATCCTGCTGGGAATGGTTGCGAGCACGACCGGCGCGGCCCGTGCTCTGCTTCTCACCGGCGAAGGCGGACAGCTTGCGGTTCGGGCCGTCCGGGAGCACGGTGCCACCACGATCATCGAAGGCCCCTGGACCGCGACGACCCATGACCACTCCGTTGTGGTGCGGGTGGTGGACAGCGGCCGTCCGGTCATGGTCGCGGCCGATCCGGTCCGCCCCGGTGATCATCCGCTCGGGCCAGACGAGCGCCAAGCGGCGATCCCGGCCCTCCTCGCCGTCCCGGTACTCGTGCAAGACAAGACGATTGGGGTTATCTACGCCGAGCATCACGAGCCGGGCAGACGCTTCTCTGCCAGGGACGAGGAGGCGGTCGCCTTCTTGTGCGCCCAGGCCGCCGCGCCGTTGTGGAACTTCGAGCTCGAGGCCCGGTTACGGGCCGCCGACGAGCATCGGCAGTCCCTCATGGACGTGCAATCGAGATTTGTGCCCAACGAATTGCTGCGGATTCTCGACATCGACGATCTGCGTCGTGTCCGCAGCGGCTACCGGGTCGGGCGTCAGATGACGGTGCTCATCTCCGATATCCGCGGGTTCACAACCATGATCGAGGACATGGACGTGCTCGAGGCGAGCAATTTGGCGATGGGGTTCCTGCGAGCGGTCGAGCTGCCGATCATCAGCTGCAACGGCATGATCCAAGACGTGCGTGGGGACGAAATCGTTGCCGTTTTCGAGTCGGAGCCGGACAACGCCGTCCGCGCCGGGCTCGCCATGCTGCGGTCCTTGCGGAAGCACAACCAAGAACGGTTGGCACTGGGCTCCGAAGAGCTGCGAGTCGGAATCGGTATCAACACCGGCGCCGTCGGGGTGGGGTTGGTCGGTGGGGTGAACCGCATGGTCCTCACGATCATCGGTGATGCCGTGAACCTGGCCGCGCGTATCGAGAGCGCCAACAAACGCTACGGCTCGGCCCTGCTCATCTCGGACGCCACGTACACCCGTCTGTCAAACCGCGACCAGTTCGACATCCGCCGGATGGAACGAGTCATGGTGGTCAACCGGCGCCGAGCGGTCACGATGTATGAGGTTTACGACGGGGATCCCGCGCCGGTGCGGGCGGCGAAGCGGGCGGCGCAGCCCGCTTTCGACGAGGCCTTTCGGCTGTTCGACGCGGGCGACGCCGAACTGGCGCGCGCCGCCTTCGAACGATGCCGCCAGTTGCTGCCAGACGATCCGATCGCAGCACTGCATCTGGCCCACTGCGACGCGATGGATAGAGGTGAGATAACCCCTGGGCAGGAGGTTGCGCTTAGCCAGAAGTAGCGAACCAACGCTTACTTCCGGTCGTCAGACGGCGCTGTGACCCTGCCCGTTAGGCTGACCGCCGCGCGGGCCCGGCGGATAGCCGTTGCGGCCCAAGGATTTAGCGAGCCCCGGCCCGGTGGGTCGGTCACCCGTGGGGGAGCCGCAGCGACACCAAGTGGGTCGCCGAGGCGTTGTTCGTCGCCGGGGTGTTCACCACATCGACGCGGGTCGGGTTCGCGCGGCACTACGACCTGACGGAGCGGGTGTTGCCGCCTGACGTGCTGGCGCGGGAGGTCGACGAGGACGACGCCGTCCGCGAGCTGGCACTGCGGGCGGCGACCGCGCTGGGCGTGGGCACCGAGGCCGACCTCCGCGACTACTTCCGGCTGGCCGCGGGACAGGCCACGCCGGCGATCGCCAAACTGGTG
>Ga0210398_10002227_pt1 | contig 19073 bp, 19 predicted proteins | sample IncBWC4OmetaG_FD_161047 | JGI IMG/M metagenome (GOLD analysis project Ga0210398, IMG submission 161047) | Forest soil microbial communities from Barre Woods Harvard Forest LTER site, Petersham, Massachusetts, United States - Inc-BW-C-4-O | ecosystem: Environmental > Terrestrial > Soil >... | reverse complement strand
CGCGGGCTTCAGTCTCGCCGAGGTGATTCGCACGCGAGTCTTCGTCACCGATATTTCGCGCTTCGCGGAAGTCGCGCGCGCGCACAAGGAAGTTTTCGGCGACAATCCTCCCGCCTCGACTTTAGTTGAGGTCAAACGCCTCGTTCATCCGGACATGCTGATCGAGATCGAAGCGGACGCATTCGGCGGCGCGGGCAGCGTTGCAGCTCCGGCCCCGCTGGTGAAAGAGAAGAAGCAGGTTGCCGCGGCGCCCAAGCCGACAGCTTCCAAACCGGCGGCCAAAACCGTCTCGCGCGCAGCGGTGAAAGCGAAAGCCGCCAAGCCGAAGCGCAAAAGATAACCGCGCCGCTGGAACCGCGCGATATCGATGTTGATGCGCTAGCGCTTGCTGCCGGGCGATGGCCGCGGATCAACGATCTGCCGGCCCGTGGGACGCACTTCGACTGCGCATCCGAATAACGACTCGTCGCGCACCAGGTAGGCGACCGCATCCGCGATGTCCTCGGCCTGCAGCATCTTCGAGGGCGCCCATGATTTCAGTCCCGCTTTGGTCGCTGCCTCGAGTCCGCGGCGCACCATCGGCGTGTCAACGATCCCGGGGCATACGCAGTTGACGCGAATTTTTTTCTCCGCTGCCCACGGCGCGCACGAATAGGTGAAGTGCACCACGCCGCCCTTGGCCGCGCCGTAAATCGGATCCTGCCGATGCGGATAGAGCCCCGCCATCGAGGCGGTATTGATGATGGCGCCGCCGCCGCGTTTGTGCATGATCGGCGCGGCGAGCCAGGTCCCCATGATCACAGCAGTCAGATCGATGTCGATGACACGCTTCCATTGCGGCAGTGAGGCTTCAGGAAATCCCGGAATCCCGGTTCCGATCCCGGCGTTGTTGTAGAGAATGTCGAGGCCGCCAAGCTTCGCGACCGCGGTATCGATCATGTTGCGCGCGTCGGCTTCGAGGGTAACATCGGCGCGCACAAACAGCGCGCGGCCGCCTTCTTTCTCGATCAGCTTGACGGTCTCGGCACCGCCTTTCTCATCGACATCGGCGACCAGGATCGACGCTCCGTCGTTGGCGAGGCGAATTGAGGTGGCGCGACCGATTCCCGATCCGGCGCCGGTGATGACAGCAACTTTTCCGCGGATTTCCATGATGTCTCCGATAGTGGCGTTACTTGAGTTTTTCCGTAGCCAAAGATTATCGGCCTTTTCAAGCGCGATCGGCTAGCCGATGCGTCCCAGCAACACACCCGCCACCAGTCCAATCAGAACATAGGCGGTAAGTCCGACAAAGGTGTAGTCGCGCTCTTTCAGGAACAGCAGGAAGCAGAACGCCACCCGCGCCAGCGGCACCAGCGTCAGGATGAAGAGTCCTAGCGTCATGACAGAATGAGGATCGCCGTTCAGCGCCTCGGAGATATCCTGCGAAAAAGTTTCGTTCGGATGCAGCTTGCCCGCTTGTATGGAACGGAAGCGTTCCACATAAAAGGTCGGCGTCTTGGTCGCCATCAGGAAGAGGCCAAACACCAATACAATTGCGGAGGCGATCAGAATCGTACGCAGCAGGATCGGCGTCCATACCCGCATGATGCGATCTTCTTCGTTGAGCGTGCGCTCTTGCACTTCAGCCATTTAGATTCCTCGCACCGCGCGCCATCCCATTTCGATCGCGATTAAAACCAGGATCACGACGAAGCTCATCCGCAGTGCTTTGATGTTCGCATGCGGAAGAATTTTGCTCCCGGCCAGCGCGCCGACGGTGACGCCTAATGCGACCGGCGCCGCCACCGACGTTGCCACATCGCCGCGCGCGAGAAACACCAGCGCCCCCGCACCCGCGGTGACTCCGATCATGAAGTTACTGGTCGCGCTCGAGACCTTGAGCGGGATGTGCATGAAGTAATCCATCGCCATCACCTTAAGCGCGCCCGAGCCGATTCCGAGCAGACCCGACATCATGCCCGCCATCACCATCAGCCCCGCGCCGGTGGGAAAATGAACGACTTCGTAATGCACCATCTTTCCGTCTTCGTCCAGGACCTCGCCGCCTAGATGCAGCCGCTTGGAGATCGGATCGCCATTTTCGATCAGATCATCCTCCTGCTTCTGGAATGAAAAATATGCCGATTGAAGCATCGTCAACGCGAAGAGCGCCTCGAGGATCCAGACCGGGACCACCCCGGCGAGGTAAGCGCCGGCCAGCGCGCCGGTGACGGTCGCGCATTCGAGCACCATCGCCACTTTTAGATTAGTCCAGCCGTCGCGCACAAATGCGACGCTGGCGCCGGCGCTGGTGGCAACCACCGAGATGAGACTGGCGCCAATCGCGACCTTCATCGGCAGGCGCGCGAGGATCACCAGCGCCGGCACGATGAAGACGCCGCCGCCGAGTCCCGACAGCGCTCCGATGAAGCCGGCGCCGATCGAGAGCGCGAATAACCCGAGCAGGATTTCCCCCACTTTAAAATTTCCCTCGACTACGCTCCGCTCCGCGTCGGGTACGGCTGCGCCGTGGCGCTACGCGCCCCCTTCGGGCCTCGCTCCACATCGTTGTTCAGAGGTCACAAATCGCGCGCTCCAGGTCCAACACCATCAGCAAACGGCCGAAGCCGATATACTGCCCCGCGGCCATGCCGATTTCGATGATCTCGGCGTCGCTGAACTGCGCCCGCATCCGCCGAAAGAAATCGTCATCGAGCGAGGTATGATTGGTCGCCATTTTCTCCGCGAATTCCAGCGCGATGCGCTCGCGCTCCGTGAAGGCCGGGTCGTCGCGAAAGTGTTCCAGCCGCGAGATTTTCTCTTCCGTCAAACCTTTTTCCATCGCCGATGGAAATCTTGCTTTCTTTCAAGTGAGGCATTGATTGAGCGCTGCGATCTTGAGCCGCACCAGCTCCTTCAGCGCCGGATCCACGATGCCGCTATTGTGCAGCGGATAGTAGAACTTGAAGTAGGACTCGATCATGTCGGGCCGATGGCCCAACACCCGCAACACCGTCGAATCCGCGCCGGTAGCATCGATAGATTCCACCTGCTTGCGCAGATCGCCGGTCAGCTCTGCATTGCCCGGTATACTAAGCCTCGACATTTATAATCTCCCTCGACTACGCTTCGCTCCGCCTCGGGTACGGGTGCGCCGTGGCGCTGCGCGCCCCCTTCGGGCCTCAACCCAACATCATTCTAATAATGCCGCGGATATAATCTCCCTCGACTACGCTTCGCTCCGCCTCGGGTACGGCTGCGCTGTGGCGCTGCGCGCCCCTTCGGGCCTCAATCTAACATCATTCTAATAATGCCGCGGATATAATCTCCCTCGACTACGCTTCGCTCCGCCTCGGGTACGGCTGCGCCGTGGCGCTGCGCGCCCCCTTCGGGCCTCAACCTAACATCATTCTAATGATGGCGCGGAATGACGGTGAGCAATCCGGTTGGAGGTGCGCTGCGCAGCCCGCGATCGATTTGGTCCACAATCTCGCGCACCGCGCGCACCGGCTCGCTGGCTTTCCAGATGGGACTGCCCACCACCAGGAAATCGGCGCCGGCCTGGATCGCCGCGGCGCCATCGACGAACTCATTGGCACCATCACGGAGGCATGGCAGCGGCGTAACAATGATGAAGCGCCTTCCGCAAATGTTGCGGATGCGCGGGGCGCCCTGCGCCGAGGTGAAAACTCCGTCGAGGCCCGCGGTCGCGGCGTGCCGCGCCAGCTCTACCATTCCATCGAGACCGGGACTGACGAGGCTTTCGGCGCCCTCGCGCGTCACCCCCATCAGCATCGCGACCGCGACGATGTGCGGTTTGCGCAGTCCCTCGTTCTGGCACAGCCGGTTGATTTCCGCGCGCACCTTCGCGACCGACTCGCCATGCCCGTTGAGGTGGACGTCGAACATCCGCACTCCGAGGCGCGTCGCCTCCAGCGCGGTGCGCATCAGGGCGCGGGGCGTATCATGAAACTTCAGATCGAGGAAAACTTCGGCGCCGCGACGGCGAACTTCGCGCACCAATTCCGGCCCGCCGGAGACGAAGAGCTGCTTGCCGATTTTGAACATGCCGACCAGACGCCCGAGTTGGTCGACCATCTTCAAAGCGGCGCGGCGATCGCCGAGGTCGAGCGAAACGATGAGTCGCTCGCGCAAAGCGCCGTAACGGGTGAGGCCGGAAAACGGCCAATATTGACTCATTAGCGATCCCGACTCATTGGCCACTCATTGGAATGATGCCCGGAAAAACTGTACACCGATTCGATTCGTAATTTCTAACCCGCGAGCATTGCGCAGTCGGGCCAATGCAGTAGAAGGACTGCATCCGAATTTTTTAGGAAATCAGGCGCTCAAAAAACCCTTGATTATCAAGCCTTTTTCCTGACGATTTGATGGCATCCTGCTTGCTCCCATTCCCTCTGCGTGAGCGCTAAGCTGCCAGAAGGTCGTCGCCAACCTCCCCAAACACGGACGGCACTTAAGCGGCCAGGCCAGGAATCATGGGTTTTATAATCGCGGCAATAATCATTTTCGCATTGGTCCAAAGACACAGGTATCGGCGCATGTCGTGCAATCAAGGCTTCGATAGATGGTCGAGAAAGTGGGAACGTCACATGCGCAAATACGAGCGGCGCGCGAATCCATCGGATCGCCCGGCGGCCACCGCGGAGCATCGCGGCGACTGGCCCCGGGACTTCAAGGACTTCGAAGATTGGGGCCGCGCCGAATGGAAGGAGTTCAAGGCGTGGTCGCGCCAGCAGGACTGGAAGAGCGGCGCCAAGGATATCGAGGCGGCCGCGCGCGACTTCCAGCATAAGCTGCACGAGACATTTAATCGCGAAGCATCGAAGTTCACCGGCAAGGCGCCGGCCGCAGCCGCCGTCGCGCCCGAAGCTCCTCGCGAAGCGAGCCCCAAGCCGAGCGACGATCCCAAGTTCAAGACTGATGATGAGCGTCGCGCGTATCTCCTCGCGCGCAAGCAGGCCTCGCGCGAGGCCGGCTTTTACGTCCACTTGATGTGGTACGGCATCGTCATCGGATTCCTGTTCCTGCTCAACATGTTCACCAGCCCGTTCCAATGGTGGTGGCAATGGCCTGCATTCGGCTGGGGCTTCGGCATCGTCAGCCACTTCGCCGCGGTGTACGGATGGGATGTCATTCGCCAGCGCGTCTTCGAACCCGCCATCCAGCGTGAGGTGCGCGCCGAGGTCACCAAGGAAAAAGAAGTGATGGCGACCGAGAAGCAGGCCTCGCTCGACGAGTTGACCGCCAGCTTCGCGCACGAGATCCGCAACCCCATCGCAGCCGCCAAAAGCCTGGTGCAGCAGATGGGCGAGGATCCCACCTCGCAGGAAAACGTCGAATACGCGAAGGTCGCGCTCGACGAGCTGCAGCGGGTCGAGAAGAGCGTGTCGCATCTTTTGAAGTATGCGAAGGAAGAAGATTACAACTTCGACAATTTCAACCTGGCCGCCATCCTCGATGCGTCGCTGACCCAGATGCGCGCCAAGCTGGAGTCGAAGAACGTTTCCATCTCGCGCAACTACATCGGCGGGCCCACGGTGCGCGCCGATGCCGACAAGCTGCGCCAGGTTTTCACCAACATCCTCGACAACGCCATCGACGCGATGGATGCCAACACCGGCGATCGCCATCTCGACATCACCATTCGCAGCAACAACCCGGGCATGGCGACGGTGACGATTCGCGACAACGGATGCGGCATTCCCGAGGACAAGCTCGCCAAGATTTTCAATCCTTTCTACACCACCAAGCAGACCGGCACCGGCCTCGGGATGGGTATCGCGAAGAAGGTGGTCGACTCGCATCGCGGCAAGATCGAAGTGAACAGCCGCGTCGGTGAAGGCACCGAGCTCTCGATTTCGATTCCACTGGCTGATGCGGCCCGCGCCTGGATCAACGCCGATATGAATGGCGCCTCGCCCACCGCGAGTCAAAACGGCGCTTCAGCGTCGGTGCAGCCTCAGCCTGTGGTGTCGCCAGTAACCAGCACCAACAACCATTCGACCACGATTCTGGATCCGTCACCGACCGCGCAACTGAGCGCGGCGGCTGACTCGATGAGGGGACGGCAATGAAGGGGCGCTTACTGATCGTTGACGACGAGCGCGGCATCGTCATCGCGCTCAAAGGACTCTTCTCCAAAGAAGGCTACGAGGTCGAGACCGCGGAGTCCGGCGAAGAGGCTCTCGAAAAAGTCAAAGCCGCGCCGTTCCACGTCATCATTACCGACCTGAGCATGAAGGGGATGAGCGGCCTCGATTTGCTCCGCGCGGTGCGCCAGCTCGACGCCGAATGCGCGATCATGATGATCACCGCCTACGGCTCGCAGCGGATCGCCGTCGAAGCGATGAAGGCGGGCGCCGAGGATTATCTCCCCAAGCCGTTCGACAACGACGAGCTGCGCATCAAAGTGCGCAAGGTGATGGAGAAACAGCTCCTGAAGCTGGCCCACCAGCAGTTGAGCGAACAGGCCGCGCGCGAGGCCGGGCGTTTCGCGGACATGGTCGGCGGATCGCTCGCTATGGTGCGCGTCTACGAGACTATCGACAAGGTTGCGCAGACCGATGCGACGGTGCTGGTGCGCGGCGAATCGGGAACCGGCAAGGAACTGGTCGCGAAGGCGATCCACTTCCGCAGCCCGCGCGCAAAAGGCCCCTTCGTCGCGGTCAACTGCGCGGCGTTCTCGCGCGAGCTGGTCGAGAGCGAGCTCTTCGGTCATGAGAAGGGATCGTTCACCGGCGCGATCGCGCGGCGCGAGGGAAAATTCGAAGCGGCCGAAGGCGGCACGCTTTTCCTCGATGAAATCGGCGACATGAACCTGGAGACGCAGGCGAAGTTGCTGCGCGTCATCCAGGAGAAGCGCTTCGAGCGCATCGGCGGCAATCAATCGCTGTCGGCCAACGTGCGGATCATCGCCGCGACCAACCAGGATCTCGAAACGATGGTGACGGAGGGGCGCTTTCGCGAGGACCTCTACTATCGCATCAAGGTGGTGGAAATTCGCGTCCCGCCATTGCGCGAGCGGCGCGAGGATATTCCGCGCCTCGTGCAGCATTTCCTGAAAGAAGCCTGCGAGCGATTTGGCACCGCGCAAAAGCCCATCAACAAGCAACTCACGCCCGAGGCGATGCGCGCCTGCGTCGAAAATCCCTGGCGCGGGAATGTGCGCTCGCTGCGCTCGGCTATCGAGCAGGCGGTGATCCTTTCCTCAGGCGACGAAATCACGCCCGCCGAGCTGTTCGGCGGCGCTGCCCCGGAGGCAACTATGAAATTAGAGAACGGCGCCGGCGCGTCAGCATCACAGCCGGCGGACAACCACCTCAACCCTCAACCGCTCGGCGAGAACGGCAACGGCGCCAATGGGCTGCGCTTTCGCGAGGCGAAAGAAAAATTCGTCAGCGAATGGGAGCGCGATTACTTTGTGCGCGCCCTGCGTTCCACCAATGGCAACATCTCACGCGCCGCGGAAAAAGTCGGCATGTATCGGCAGAGCTTCCAGCAGAAAATGCGCGAGCTGGGAATCAGCGTCGCGGAGCTGGGGCTGAAAGCCGAAGAGGAATGAGGACTGCGAATCATGGATGAGAGTTCAACCGTATCGAGCACTTCCAACGCCTCCAGCGCAGCCACTGGCAGTGGCCACGCAACCGGCTCGATGAATACCAGCTATCCGACGCCGCGCAGCCTGCCGATTCCGCCGCCGCTGCTGGCGCTGCTGTTGTTGATCGGCGGCCTGCTGCTGCATGCGATGTCGCACGGACCGCGCCTGGTTTTCGCGCACCACATTCTCGGTCTCCTGCTGATCGCGGGCGGCGTCTTGATTGCGGCCTTCGCGGCCGCGCTTTTTCAGGCGCGCAAAACGGGCCTCGATCCGCGTGGCGAAGCGACCGCATTCGTGGTCGAGAGACCATATACCTTCACCCGCAACCCGATGTACCTCGGAACGACCTTGGTGCTGTTCGGATTCGCGGTTTTCTTCGCTTCGATCGTGATGCTGCTCGCGCCGATCGCCTACTTCCTCATCATCGATCGGATGGTCATTCCGCTGGAGGAACATAACCTGGAGCGGCTGTTCGGATCGTCGTACCTCGATTACCAGACGCGCGTGCGGCGCTGGCTATAAGAATACTAGAAGGAGTTAGAAAATGTTTATCGAAAGAATTCTGAGTCTGTTCGGCGGCAAGTTGCGGCGATGGGTCAAAGCGCGCGAGTCGCGCGACCCCGAGGCAGTCTATGAATCCGCAATTGCCGATCGGGTCCGTCGCTATCAGCAACTGAAGAGCGCGGCCGCCGGTGTCATCTATATGCGCAGCAAGCTGGAGCGCGACCTCAAGCGCAAAACCACCGAGCTGGTCGAAGTCGCGGAACAGGCCGTCCAGGCGGCCGATATGAACGAGGATCAATGCGCCCTCATCCTGCTGCGGCGCAAGCATGACCTTAACGCCGAAATCGATCGCCTCAAAGAGGAGCTGACGCAGCTCACCACCGAGGCCGAGGACGCGAAGAAAAACCTGGTCGCGTTCAAGGACGAAATCGAAAAACTGAAAGTAGAGAAAGTGCGCATGATGGCGCGGCTCCGCAACGCGCAGGCCCGCGTGCGCATCCAGCAGGCGCTCGAAAGTCTCTCCTACGACGAGGATGTGCGCTCGCTCGAGGAAGTGCGCGAGTCGATCCAGCAGACCCTCGCGCAGGCCGGCGTCAATCGCGAGCTGCACAGCGCCGAGGTCGACGAGAAGCTCGCCGAGATTCGCCGTCGCAATGCCGAGACCAAGGCGCAGGCCGAGCTCGACGACATCAAGCGCAGGCGCCGCGGCCTGGTCCCGATGGAAGTATTCTCGCATAACGGCGCCAACGGCACGCCTCACGTCGGCAACTGAACGGAGCGCGAGGACGATGCCGAATCTCATGCGCGCAGCGATTGTTCCGTTAGCGATGGCAGGCCTGACGTTTGCAGCGTGCCAGTCGCGACCGCCGCACCCGGCGCGGATGACACCGGGTGGCGATGTGAAGGTGTCGAACGACGTGGTCAACGCGTTCGGCATCTTCGGCGGCGCCAAGGTCACCATGACGGCGGTCATCCTGTGCGCGGGGCGCATTCCCCTCACCAACGGAAGCGCCATCGTGAAAGACGCTCGCTTCACGGGCGACACCAATATTGTCATTTGCACCGACGCCACCGGCATAAACGCGGTGCAATGCACCCCGGGCGCCGGATCGTTACTGGTCGGCGGAAGCGGCAGCGACGTTATCGCTTATGCGCGGATGCGCTGAAATAATATGAGCATGCGCATCCTGATCATTCTTATTGCGTTGAGCGGTTTGCCGGCGGCCGGATGTTTCACCTACTCCGCGCCGCCGCCTCCTCCTACCTCGATGACGGCATGGAGTCCGACCGGCAGCTTCAGCTTCAGTTCCGGCGGCAACTGCGCGGGCCAGACCACCCTCGTCGGCGGCTTCGCGACGGTTACCGACGCCTGCTTCACCAGCAGCTACAACGTGGTGCTCTGCAGCGACAATACAATGGCGAACCCGGTGCGCTGCACCCCCGCAATCGGCTCGCTGTCGCTCTCTGGAACCGGCAGCGACTCGATCTCTTACGCGCGGATGAAGTAAAAATTACAAAACAAACCCACCAACATTCGCCGCCTGATCTTTTCTGTGCTCCGCTGTTTTGTTCGTCCCCCGTTTATCGGGGGAGGTGGCCCGGCGCAGTTCATGAGCCGGCTGCGAGCATGAACTGTGACGGGTCGGAGAGGGACCGCAGCTCTGGATTCCGCCTCCGCACTCCTCGTGGCAATCTGCTATCATGGGGTAGCGGCGCCGGATGAGCGCTGCGGTCATTTTGGCGCGTCGAAAATGCATGCGAGAGTACAAAAACAAAGCCACCGGGAGCATCGGGAGCAGTCGCCCTGAGGCTCTGCGAAAGACCTCGGAGGGGCAGCCGCGCGAAAATTGGATCTGCAAAACAAAGCCACTTTCATCAACAAAGACGTCGGTTTCTTCGCGAGCCCCGCAGCGTTCGCGGCACGTGCCCGGATGGTCGCGATTTCCGGATCGGTTAAAATTCGACGCCAGGAGGACCTTCGATGGCAAGAACAGCTGAGTGCGCCTGTCGGTCACTTAAGGTCAGGGTAGAGGCAGAGCCAATCGTTGTCGGCGCATGCAATTGCACGCAGTGCCAGCGACGTTCGGGTAGCGTATTCGCGGTCGTCGCTTATTTTCCGAAAGACAACGTGCAAGTAGTTTCGGGAGCCTACAAGACTTTCGACTACACCGCGGACTCCGGCCGAAAAGGTGAAATGCACTTCTGCCCGGAGTGCGGCTCAACGGTTTTCTGGGACGCAGAATATCGACGAGATCTCCGCGGAGTTGCCGTTGGCTGTTTCGCGGATCCCACTTTTCCTCCGCCGCAATCGGCCGCTTACAACAGAAGCCGTCATCCTTGGGTCACCTTCCCTCCAGGGATTAAGTTGTACGACACAACTTCGCTCGCGGCAGCGAACGCCGAGCAGCCGGCAATCAACTCAAAGCCCAACCAATGAGCGACGCGCGAAAATTCGATGCGCAAAAACAAACCCACTTCGAGTTGGAGACGCGATCAACGGAATCGCAAAAAACAAACCCACTTCGCTGATCAGGAGAACAAACGGCGCAACTCCTTGATATCGCTCAGGATTTTGGCCTTCGGCTGACCGGCGGTTAGGGCAAAATCTAGCGCCGGAAGAGTTGCGATTCCTCGATCGGAATCCGCAGCGCGTAGCGGCGCAACCAGTCCAGCGCCACCTGCGAGCCGAGCAGCTTCACCCAATCGCGCGTGCCGCGCATCTGGTAGCGGCGCGAAGTTTTGACGTCATCGGAATCGAGCGCGATACAGACCGTGCCGACCGGCTTGTCGGGCGTGCCGCCATCGGGCCCGGTGATACCGGAAGTCGCGATTCCTACATCCGCGCCGGCGCGTTTGCGCGCTCCCGCCGCCATCTCGCGCACGCACTCCTCGCTCACCGCGCCATGCGCCTTGAGCGTCGCCTCGGTGACGCCGAGCAGTTCCTGCTTCATTTCGTTGGAATAGGTGACGAGATCCGCCAGTAGGAATTTGGAACTCCCAGGCACATTGGTGAGGCGATGCCCGATGAGGCCGCCGGTGCACGATTCCGCCACTGCCAGTTTGAGGTGATGGTGGATCAGGAGCTGCGCGACCACCTCTTCCATCGAGGCGTCGCCTTCCGCGAAAACATAGTTGGAGATCTTCTCGCGAACCCGCTCGCTCAATTCCTCGAGTCTCGTCTCGGCCTCCCCGGGCTCGCCCTCGACGGCGATCTTCATCGAGATCTGCGGGAAACTCGCGCGAAATCCGACCTTGCCTTCCTGCGGCTTGATGAGCCCCTGCACCGCCTGATCGAGACCCGACTCGCTGATGCCGAAAGTCTGAAAAATCCGCACCGCGAAAACCTTGTTGGTGCCGCGATTTTTCCCCAGCCATGGCACCACCCAGTTTTCCATCATCGGTTTCATTTCGCGCGGCACCCCGGGCATCACGATCAGATGACTGACGCGATTGCCGTCGGGCACCGGCATATGAAATCCCGGCGCGGTGCCGAGCGGATTCGGAATCACCTCGGCACCTTCGGGAAAGTCGGCCTGCTTGAGATTGTTCTCCGGCATCACGCGATTGATGGTCGCGAACATGCGCCGCATCGTGTCGACGCTCGCCTCGTCGCGGAAAAGTTTGCGCCCGGTGATGCGCGCGATGGTTTCGGTCGTCAGATCGTCTGCGGTCGGGCCGATGCCGCCGGTCGAGAGCACCACGTCGCCGAGCTGGATGCCGGTGCGCCACGCCCATTCGAGGCGATCGGGCACATCGCCGACGGTGATCACGGCCGCGAGGTCGATGCCGATCTCGTGCAGCTTGTCGGCGAGATAATTCGCGTTGGTATCGACCACCTTGCCGGTGGTGATTTCGTCGCCGGTGGAAAGAATGACCGCTTTCTGAATCATCGCTGCCTCCGCTGAATGCGCGCGGACCAAATCCTACAATAGGTGCACTAAAATTCTGAGGACGATATTTGCATAAATTCCGGCGAACAGATCATCCAGCATGACCCCGGGTCCGCCCGGCATTTTTCGATCGATAACATCGGCGGGAAACGGCTTGATGATGTCGAACAGTCTAAAAAGCAAAAACCCACCCAGCATCGAGGCCCAGGTCAACGGATTGAGGAACATCGTCGCGATCATGCCGAGTACTTCGTCGAGCACGATTTTCGAGCTGTCGTGCTCGCCGAAAATTTCCTCGGCGCGCCCCGCAATCAGGCAGCAGAGAAACAACACGGCCGCAAAGATCACGGCGAAGATCATCGGCTCGTGCTGCCACATCGGCGCGCAGAAAAAATATCCGATGATGAGTCCTACCACCGAGCCGGCAGTCCCGGGCGCGAATGGCGAGTAGCCGGTATAGGCTCCGGTCGCGAGAAAGATGATTACCTGGCGCATGCGATTTTCGGCAAAGCCGCGACCATAGCATGCGCCGCCGAGACGGGTAAGCGATTTATTCGGCTCGCAGCGGCATCGGAGCGTCGTCGGCGCCAATCTCGCAAGACTTCACGCCCTCGATGCCGGCCGCGACTTGCCGCGCCAGATCGTCCCACGGCGCCACCAGCCCGGGACCCTCCATGCGCAGCGCGCCGCGCACGCAAACGACATTGATATCCGCGAGGCCGAACTTCGGATGCGAGAGCAGCGCGGCTCGAACCTGCGCGGCAACCGCGGCATCGCGTAGCTCCTGCAATCCGCGCCCATCATCTCGACAGTCAACCTTCTCCACGCACGAGCGCAATAACGCCACCAGGATATCGAACGAAAGCGCGGAGGTATTGAGCACCAGATCGTAGATGCCGGGATCGTCGATATCGAAACTGTAAAGCGTCTGCGCGCGCGATTTGACTTCGGTGTCGTGCGCGCGAACGCGCTTCTCAGCCACGGCGGGAGTGAGCTTCTCGAGGCCCGCGATGTTGCCTACGCGAATCGGCAGCGGCGCCATCGCGCGCACCCGCACGGCGCATCCATTGGCGGGCATCAGCTGCGCGCCCGAGCTGCTGGCGAATACCACGCGGTCCATCGCCATTTCCTTGAACAGCGCGGCGCGCAAAAAAGCGCGCAATCGATCGGCGTCCACTTTCGGACGCTCCCAGAAGTGCGGCTGTCGCTCATCGATGATGAGGAATTGTTCCGGCCCGACGTGGTACGCGCGCGAGGCCGCGCTGACGAGTTCCGGCCGGCCCCAGAAGCGGTAACCGAGCGCTTGCGCCGCCAGCCGGCCGAGTTCGTCGCCCCGACTACCAAGTTGCTGGTTGATTGCGATTACGGCCATCGCGCATACCCCAAGCGAAAGATTTTCAAGCCCCGTGGCAATCTTAGGGTTCGTAATTCGGCACGTGCAAACGAAAAGGTGGAAAGCCGGACCCCGGATGAGTAGGATTTCGGCGGTCTGTCACAGCCCGAGCCCCGCGGCATTCGCACGGACAGACTCCCTAGAAGCAACTGGCCCAGGAGACGTCATGGCGCAGAAGAAGAAACGGCCGAGCCTGCTCGGCGGCCAACAGATAAATCCACAGGCGGTGCGCGGCGACATGAGCGCAGCCGAGCTGATCGACAGCGCGTTCCTGGCGTATAACGGCCGGCGCTTGCGTGAGGCATGCCGCCTGTTTGCGGAGAAAATTCTCGAACGCGACGTGGTGGTCGGCATGAGCGTGACCGGCGCGCTGACGCCGGCAGGCCTCGGCATGTCGTGCCTCATCCCGCTCATCGAAAATGGCTTCGTCGATTGGATGGTATCGACCGGCGCGAATCTTTATCATGACACGCACTTCGGCATCGGGCTCAAAATGTTCCAGGGCTCGGCCGAAGCGGATGACGTGGCGCTGCGCGATCAGGGCGTGGTGCGCATCTACGATATCTTTTTCGATTATAAAGTGCTGCTGTCGACCGATGCGTTTTTTCGCGAGGTCGCGCGCAACGAGGAATTTCAGCATCCGATGAGCAGCGCGGAATTTCACTACCGCGCCGGACGCTATGTCGCGGAGCGCGAGCGGGTGCTGAAGCTGTCGCGGCGTTCGTTGCTGGCGGCGGCCTATGAGCACGCGGTGCCGATTTACACCTCGTCGCCGGGTGATTCGTCGATCGGCATGAACCTGGCGCTGCTCGAACTCGAAGGAGCGGCGCTGCGCATCGATCCGCTGGCCGACGTGAACGAGACCGCGGCGATCGTCTATGCGGCGAAAAAGAGCGGCGGCAAGAGCGCGGTGTTCATCCTGGGCGGCGGCTCGCCGAAGAATTTCGTGCTGCAGACCGAGCCGCAAATCCAGGAAGTTATGGGGGTGGCGGAAAACGGCCACGACTACTTTCTGCAGGTGACTGATGCGCGTCCCGACACCGGCGGTCTCTCGGGCGCGACCCCCTCGGAGGCGGTGAGTTGGGGAAAAATCGACCCCAGCAAACTTCCGGACTCGGTGGTCTGTTATGTCGATTCGACCGTCGCGCTGCCGCTCATCACCGCGTATGCGCTCAACAAGCGCAAGGCTCGGAAACCGCGGCGACTCTACGAGCAGCGTGAGAAGATGCTCGGCGAGCTGACTTCGGCCTACGAGAAGGTTCGCAAAAAGCGGCTGGCGCGCGGCGAATCGTAACCTGAGGTAGAATGAAAAGCATCAGCGATCCGATGAGGCAGGGAAGGGTGATTCGATCAATTAAAAATACGGTGACGGGCGATCTCGATCTGACGCGCGAGGTTGAATACGCGCGCAAAGCCGCGCTGGCGGCGGGCGAAATCCTGCTGCGCTACTACGGCACCGACTACGAAATCGGGTCCAAGGGAAAAAACAATCCGGTCACCATCGCCGATACCGAAGCCGACAGCGCCATCAAGGCGATTCTCATGCACGCGTTTCCCGACTACGGGTGGCTCTCCGAAGAAACCGTCGACAGCGAAGAGCGCCTCGGCAAGGAGCGGGTCTGGATCGTGGATCCGCTCGACGGCACCAAGGAGTTCATCAACAAGGTGCCGGAGTTTTGCGTGGCAATCGGGCTTTCCGCCCACGGCCAACCGGTTGTAGGCGTTACCTACAATCCGATCACCAATGAAATGTGGTGGTCGGCGCGCGGCATGGGATGTCACCTGGGCGAGCATCGCGCGCACCTGACGCGGACGCGGATGCTGCATCGCGCGAGCGTGCTGGCCAGCCGCAGCGAGATAAAACGCGGCGAATGGGAAGTCTTTAACGGGGTGATGAAGGCGGTTCCCACCGGCAGTGTCGCCTACAAACTCGCGCTGGTGGCGGGCGGAAAAGCCGATGCGACGTTTACCCGTTCACCGAAGAATGAATGGGACATCGCATCGGGCGCGGCGCTCATCATCGAGGCCGGCGGCACCATGACAGATATCGACGGCCAGCCGATGACCTTCAACAAAAAGATCACCAAGTGCGCGGGACTCATCGCGTCCAACGGAATTTTGCACGACCAGTTGATGAAGGTCGCGCCGCATCACAGCGGCTACCTCGCCAAAAAGTAGCACCGGTGGATTTCCCGGCCGCATATGGAGCGGCCGGCTTCCCAACCTGGTAAACGACCATTTAGTCGGCTGGGTTAAAGTGATAGGGTGTGGTCACCCACCAGTCCGAATCGGGCATTATCAAACGGCAGCTATGGTAACCGAAAAACGAATTGCGCTTCTGGCGTCAGCCGAAACGCGGCACAAGCCGCGGAAATCGCGCCCGCGGAAATCCTCCGCCGTGGAAACTGCGAGTTTAGGCGGTGCGGAGGACGGGAGCACCTCGACCCGCGAACGAATTCTGAAATCTGCGACCCGCTTCTTCGCCGAGCAGGGTTTTTCGAGCACCTCGATGCCGGCGATCGCAAAAGCCAGCGGGGTTACCGCGGGCGCCATCTACAAACACTTCAAGAGCAAGGCCGATCTGCTGTTCGAGGTCACCCGCAGCGCGCTGATTTCGATTCCGCTGTTCGTACAAGCCTCGCAGCGCGAAAACGATACCGCCACGCTCACCTCGTTGGCCGCGATTTATACGCAACCGGAGCTGAAGCTGCTGCGCCAGCTTTCGATCGAGGTTCATTCCGCGGCGACCAAGGATGCGAAGGTGAAACGGGCAGTGGCGGTCTCCAATGAGCAGGCGATCGCCGGCGCCCGCGCGATCATCGCGGCGGCGCAACAAGCAGGCAAGATCAACCCAAAATTGAACCCCACCTTCGCCGCGTATGCGTTCAGCGTCTTCATCATGGGCCTGAACCATCTGGAGACGCTGGCCCCGCAGCTGGTCGGTGACTCCGAGTGGCGCGCCTTCGTGAGCGATCGTGTCGCGGCGCTGATCGGTATGATCTGAATCAGCCCGCCGCCGCGGTCGCCGTCTGCACCTGGGTGGTTCGGCCCTTGCCGGTTTCGGGCAACAGGTACATGCAGCCGATCGGCAGGAACTGGAAAACCAGGAAAAACATCATCACGTTCTTGAGTCCGATGGACGAGGCCAGCGCTCCGCCAACGATCGGCGATACGAACGCGCCGGCGTAACCGACCGACCACACAAAGGCGAGACCGACGCCCATCTTTTCGGGCGTCATGCCCGGAAGTTCCATCACCAGCGTCGTGATCGCTGCGAGCGATCCGGCCGCGCCGATTCCAACCAGCACCAGCGACGCGCGAATCAGCATCGGATCGGGCAACATGATGGCGCCGAAGCATCCGAACAGGGTGCAGATCGCAACCGGCCACAGGAACGGCTTTCGCAGTCCCGACATGCCGGTCCCGAGTCCGCCCGCCAGCGCGGCGAAGATGCCGGTCAGCGGCAGCACCGAGGTCAACGCCGAGGCTTCCGCGAGGCCGAGCCCGCGATACTGGCTGAAGTAGGTCGGCAGGAACGCGGTGTAGAGCTGGAAGACCCACATGCCGCCAAACAACCCGGCCGCGATCAGCAGGATCTCGCGACGCTTTGCGACTTCGCCGAGCGCCGAGCCGCGCTCCTCAGCCGATTCGGCAACCGCGGCGTCGACGATCGCGATCCGGCGCTCATAGCCGAAAATCGTCCACGCCAGCGCCACGATGGCGCACACGATTCCGTAGTCACGCAGCACCAGCAGCCATGAAAATCCGACCGCCGTGTAAATCGGCACCGTCAACTGGAACACCGCGAACAGCCCGATGTAGGCGCACAGCGCGTTGATCATGTTGATGTAGGGCCACTCGTGCTCGCCGAACCACTGCATGGTGAGGGCGCCCGGCGGCGCGATGATGACGCCGTAGCCGATGCCCTCGAGCACGCGCCAGAAGAGTAGCTGCGAGAAACTCCCCGAGTAGCCGCTGAGAATTTCCGCGATCGCCATCAGCCAGATACCCGCGATGAGCGCGCGCAGGGCGCCGAGCTTCTCCATCACGATCGCGCCGACCATCGAGAAGATCGCGATGCAGAGTGCGATGATGGAAATAATGAGGCCGGCGCTGGCCGGCGAGATGTTCAGGCTTTTGATGATGGGGACCAGGATCGGCGCGGGGGCCAGCCAGGTCAGCGACTGCGAGAGCAGGGTGAGGAGGAGCAGGATTTCGATAACCCATCGATACGGCGAAAGTTGATTTGCATCACTCATTAAAATAACCCCGCAACTGGCCTAGCCCTCCTCTATAACGCGGCGGCGCGGGGAATTGCCACCATGATTTTTCATCGCGGCGCCCTGCGGTTGTCGGCCACCGAGCGCGGATTTGGAGCGCGGAAAACGTTTCCCGAGAATTATTTCGTTTGACATCAAAAACCGTCACATGGAAGGTCTGGTCGTAGCGGCGCGTGGCGAGACTCGCCAGCCCAGGCCCATGCGCACGCTGGCCGCGTACTCGCAATGACGAGAAAAGGAACGAGCTGATGAAAACGATCTGGTTTCACATGCAGGGCTACCGCGATTTGCCCGACGACTTTCGCGACAAGTACGAAAGCATCTGGGTCACGCCACCGAATGACGAATTGTGCCGCTCCGAAGACGTTGCCAGGTACCTGCACTGGAACCTCGACGAGCTCGAAATGGCGGATGACCTCGGCTTCGACGGCCTCGGGCTCAACGAGCATCATCAGAACGGGTATGGCTTTCCGATTTCGCCCAACATGATCGCGACGGTGCTGGCGCGCCGCAAATCGAACGCGGCGCTGGTCGTCCTCGGTAACACCCTGCCCCTTTATAACCCTCCGATTCGCGTGGCCGAGGAATTTGCGTTGCTGGATTGCCTCAGCGGCGGACGCCTGGTGGCGGGATTTCCGGTCGGCTCGCCGATGGATACCACTGGCTGCTATGGCATCCCGCCGACGCAAGTCCGTCCTCGCTACTACGAGGCGCATGATCTCATCAAACAGGCGTGGACACGTCCGGGACCGTTCGCCTTCAACGGCCGCTTCACCAAGCTACGTTATGTCAATCCGTGGCCGAAGCCGCTGCAGAAGCCGCATCCGCCGATCTGGCTGGCCGGCGGCGGCTCGGTGGAGACCTGGAAGTTCGCGACCGATCACGATTACACGTACAGCTACCTGAGTTTCATGGGGCATAAGTACGCGAAAGTGCTGATGGACGGTTATTGGGACTCGGTCGCCAAAGCCGGGATGGATGACAATCCGTATCGCGCCGGCTTCGCGCAACTGGTGGTGGTGGCCGATACCGATGCGGAAGCGGAACGAATCTACCTGAAGCATCTACGCAACTTCTATTCGAAGTCGCTCCACGTCGCACCGCATTTCGGCAACGTGCCGGGATTTATGACGAAGAAGAGCTTCGAGTTCCAACTGAGCCATCGTGGCGCGAGCGCGTTCAGCTTCGACTTCAAGCCGCACGAAGCGACCTGGAAACAGTTGGTGGAAGACTCGCGAATGGTTATCGGCGGCAGCCCCGCAACCGTCGCGGCGCAAATCGAGGAAGCGGTCCGCAACATCCGCGTCGGCCATCTCATGGTCATCCTACAGATTCAATCGATGGATCCGGAGCTGACCGCCTACAGCAGCGGGCTGTTCGCTGAAAAAGTGCTGCCGAAAATC
>Ga0210398_10002223_pt1 | contig 19097 bp, 15 predicted proteins | sample IncBWC4OmetaG_FD_161047 | JGI IMG/M metagenome (GOLD analysis project Ga0210398, IMG submission 161047) | Forest soil microbial communities from Barre Woods Harvard Forest LTER site, Petersham, Massachusetts, United States - Inc-BW-C-4-O | ecosystem: Environmental > Terrestrial > Soil >... | reverse complement strand
ATCCACCACTTTGAACCGTGGATGGCGTTGTCCTTCACCGAGGGCAGCATTGGCGGCGACATCGAAACCGTCAACCTCGGAGCGCTGGAAAAATTTTATGGTCAGCCCAAGGCGCCCCTTCCCGCCACCGCACCGGCTGCGCCGGCCGCGGCAGCGTCGCCCGGCGCAGGGTCCCCCGATGAAGCGTCGCCCGGTGGTTCCAACGGCTTTGCCATCGCGCCGAGCCGCAGTGCCTCCGGTCACGCCCTGCTGTGGATCAATCCGCACACCTCATATTATTTCCGCTCGGAATTACAGATGGTCAGCGAGCAGGGATTGAACGTTTATGGCGCCGTCACCTGGGGACAATTCTTCGTCTACCAGGGATTCAATGCGCACAACGGCTGGATGCACACGTCGTACGGCGGCGACGCCATCGATGAATACGCCGAAACCATCGTCAAGAAACCCGACGGGCTGTACTACGAATACGGCGGCGCGCTGCGAAAACTGCAGGTCAGCGAGGTCGCCATTCCGCTGAAGCAGGGCGGCGGTCAGACCTTAAGGAACTTCACGGTCTATCACAGCCATCATGGCCCCATCATCCGCGCCGAGAACGGCCGCTGGATCGCGATCAAACTGCTGCAAGATCCCGTGCCGGCCCTATCGCAATCGTACCTGCGCACCAAAACCAAGAACTACGCCGAGTTTCGCAAAACGCAAGATTTGCGAACCGACACCTCCAACAATACGGTGTACGCGGACGGCGACGGCACCATCGCGTATTTTCATGGCAATTTCATACCCAAGCGCAATACCGCATTTGATTTCACGCGGCCGGTGGACGGCAGCAATCCGGCCACCGAGTGGCAGGGACCGCACGCCGTCAAAGACACCATCACATTGCTCAATCCCAGCACCGGCTTCATTTTCAATACCAACAATTGGCCATTCTCGGCGGCGGGATCGGCAAGCCCCAAGCGCGAGGATTATCCGGCCTACATGTGGCGCAAGGGCGAGAATGCGCGCGGCATTCACGCGCTGGAGGTTCTGCAGAATATCCGCGGCGTGACCGTGGACAGTTTGATCGCCGCCGGCTACGACGCGCATTTGACCGGCTTCGACGTGCTGCTGCCGCCACTCATCACCGCTTTCGATGCGCTGCCCGGCGATGATCCCCGGCGTCCCGCCATCAAGGATGCGATCGCGAGCTTGCGCAGCTGGGATAGGCGCACGTCGGCGGATTCCGTGCCGACGGCGGTAGCGATTTTCTGGGGTGTGGAATTGGTTGAACGCAAAGGCGCCGAGGCTCGCGACGCGGATGAACCGGTGTTTGATTTCCTGGTCGGGAATCTGACGGACGCCGAGCGCATCGATGCGCTGACCGGCGCCCTGCAAAAGTTGCAGCGCGACTTCGGGCGCTGGCAGGTTCCGTGGGGAGAGATCAACCGATTTCAGCGCCTGACAGACAACATCGTGCAGCCGTTCGACGATTCCAAACCCAGCCTGCCGGTGGGTTTCGCGCCGTCGCAGTGGGGCGCCCTGGCTTCGGTCGACTGGACCAAGCCCCGTCGCACCAAGAAAATTTACGGCGCGGAGGGCAACAGCTTCGTCGCGGCCGTGGAATTCGGCCCAACCATTCACGCGAAGGCCGTCATGAGCGGCGGCGCAAGCGGCGATCCAGCCTCGCCCCATTTCACCGATCAGGCCCTGATGTTCAGTCAGGGACGCTTCCGCGATGTGCTGTTCAGCCCCGAGGAGGTCCGTGCCCACGCAGAACGCAGCTATCACCCGTGAGCGTCGTCGCCTCGCGGCTTTGCGCAGGCCTGGGGGCTAGCGCGAAACTCGGGCGGACTAGCGCGAGTTGTGCCGCGCCGGCGGCTGTGCGTGAGCGGGTGGGTGCGGCGGCGCTCGCGGCGCCGCGTGCACCGGGCCATGCTGGACTGCGTAGCGGCGCTGCTCCGGGGTCATCTGGCGCCACTGCCGGCGCAGTTCCGAACGCTGTTCCGGCGGCATTTGCCGGAAGCGATTGAAGGATTCGCGCACCTGTTGTTGGCGCTCGGGCGGCAAGCTCTTGAATTGCTGAAAGCGCTGACGCAGCAGCTGCCGCTGTTCCGGCGGCATGGCGCGCCACTGCGTAAAGCGCTGCTGCGCACCCGAGCGCTCCTCGGGTGTCATCGACAGCCAGCGCTGACTGCCCTTGGCCAGCGACTGCTGCCGTTCCGGAGACAGGCTGTTCCACTCGCCTTGATGGCTTTGCAGCAGTTGTTGTTGCTGCGGCGACAAGCTTCCCCAGGCTTTCGGCGCCGGCGCGGCCGCCTCCGCCGCGGGAGCCGGGTTGGATGCAGGCGCAGGCGGAGGACTCTGCGCGAAACCGTTCGCGGCGAGCACGAGACTTGCGGTGACTATAAACGCCCTGATCATTTCTTTGCATCCTGCGGCGGCGGCGCGGGGGGATTGTTCCCCCGCGGCGGCGCCCTTTTCAAAAATTCCCACAAAGCCGAATCTCCCACATCATCCGAGCCCAGGAACTCGATAAATCCATCCTCTGGCGGGTCCACTTTGGACGCCGGCGCCGAGGCCGAGGGCACCGCCGGCGGCGGTGGTGGCGGCGGTTGCGCGGCGCTTGCCGCGGCACACGCAGCGCCAAACAACAGCCAACTGCTAGGCCCTGTCAACTGAAGTTCAGCCTAGGCGGCCGGATCCGGGCTCGCCGCCTTGTCCGCAAAATCATAGAAATCGATATCGTCCTGCAACATCTCCATGGTGTCACCCGATCCTTCCGACGAAGCGACGAGTTCAAGATCCTCGAAATTCGACTGCCCATCGGCAACCGTTGCATGCTGCCCCAGCGGCGAACCCACCCACAGGGCAACGCCCAACACCGCGGCGGCGGTGACGCCGACTGCCGGTGTCCATATCGTCCAGCGCAGATACCAAGCGCGGCGCCCGGCGGCCTCGATCGCGGCATGGCGCGCCTGCGTGAGCCGCGAGCGCATCGCAAAATCAAGGTTGTCGACGCTGTCCTGAAACAGCGCTCGGGTGCGCGTTTCAAATGCATCGCGATGTTGTTCGCTCATCACCAAACCTCGCCTAGTTGTTCGCGCAATGCGTGCACCGCGCGCGAATAGTGCGTTTTGACGCTGCCTTCCGAACAAGCCATGGCCCGGGCCGTCTCGGCCACGTCCATGCCTTCGAAATTGCGCAGCATGAATGCCTCGCGCTGCCGCGCCGGCAGGGCGCGCAAGCTTTCCTCCAACCGCTGCATCGCTTCCGCCTGCATCAGTTTCTCGGGAATGGCGGGCGCGGCGTCCGCGACATTCTCGAGCGGATCCTGCGCCTCGTTGTCAGGATCCTCCTTCGGGCCTGGCAACCAGGTCATGACGCGTTTGCGCACAGTCCGGCGCCGCTGCAAGTCGCGGATGCCGTTTTCCAGAATTCGATAGAACAGGGGCCGCCATTCGGCGCTGGGGCGCGATGCGTAATTGCGCGTCAGTTTGATCATCGCATCCTGCACCACGTCGAGGGCATCGTCAGAATCGCGCAGCGCGACTTGCGCCATACGAAATGCCCGGCGCTCGATTTCCGCGAGGAACTTCTCCAGTTCTCTTGTGTACTCCAGAACCGCTCCCTTAACTGCTGGAGCGAGACTATCCCAGACCATCCAAGCTGTGTTGAGCGTATCCATGGGTGTACTCATCCTGCGCCCATCCTCTGCCGTCGACGGATCATTGCCATTCCAGGTATAACGCCTGGGCCGAAGCTGCGTTGACGGTGGGGCGGCAAGATCAGCGACTTACGCACACTGATTGTGACCGCCGTTGCAATATTTTCGATCGATACCTCAGATTGGAATCCACAGGGATTCGTAATCTATTGAATTTAAACGAATCATTTCGGTTTCGACCACTTTTTCGCCATTTTGAACGAGACCCGAAACGGAACGGGCACTTAGGGTAAATGATCCCTGCTTCTCAACAGACTTATCCACAAGAATTGTGGACAAAAGGCTCGATGATTCTGCAAATCGCCCTGGACACCCCGCTGCGTCGTGTATTCGATTACCTGCCGCCCGCCAAGGCGGTGGACCCGCCCAAGCTCGGCGTGCGCGTGCGCGTACCGTTTGGCCGTCAACGGCTGATCGGCATTTTGGTTGGCGTCGTTTCCGAAAGCAGCGTTGCCCCCCTTAAGCTCAAGACTGCGCTGGAGTTTTTGGATGAGCGGCCCATCTACGATCCGGTCACTTTCGATTTGCTGCGCTGGGCCGCTGAGTACTATCACCATCCTGTCGGCGAGGTGTTTGCCGCGGCCCTGCCGATCAACCTGCGTACCGGTCAATCGGCGGCTGCGCAGCTTAAGGCTTGGAGCATCACCGAGCGGGGACGCGAGGAACTCGAGCATCCAAGCGCGCGCGCGCCCAAGCAGCGCGCCCTGCTTCAGTGGCTCAATACTCACGCCAATGCGACGACCGGGCAAGTCCATGAATTCTTCAAGCCCGCGCAGCTCAAAGCCCTGGCAAGCCGCGGCTGGATTGCGGCGCGCGCCGTCACTGCCGCCGCACCTACGCCCGCGCCCCTGGAAACGCGGCAGAGTGATGTAACGCTCACCCGGGACCAGGGTGCAGCCGTCGAGGCGATACTCGCCACGCTGTCGACCTTTGCCGTGCACTTGCTGTACGGCGTGACCGGCAGCGGCAAGACCGAGGTGTACTTGCGGGTCATCGCTGCCGCCATTGCGGCGGGCGGCCAGGCTTTGGTTTTGGTGCCCGAGATCGCCCTGACACCGCAGTTGCTCGATCGATTCCGCCGCCGTTTCAGCGCCGGCGTGGCCGTCGTGCACTCGGGTCTTTCGGACAACGAGCGCCGCGATGCCTGGCGGGCGGCGCACAGCGGCGCCGCCCGCATCGTCATTGGCACGCGCTCCGCGGTTTTCACGCCGCTCACCAAGCTCGCCCTCATCGTGGTGGATGAGGAGCACGATGCCTCGTATAAACAGCAGGAAGGATTCCGCTATTCGGCTCGCGATCTGGCGGTGGTGCGCGCGCGCCGCGCAGCCACGCCCATCATTTTGGGCTCGGCGACCCCATCGCTGGAAACGCTGGAAAATGCGGCGGGCGGACGCTATGCGAAGCACGTGCTGCCGCTGCGGCCGGGGCGTGCGCGCGCGCCGCGCATGTCGCTTGTGGATCTGCGCAGGCATCCTGCGGATCAAGGACTGTCGACTCCGGCGATTTCCGCGATCGGCGCGCACCTGCATGCCGGCGGTCAAGTCATCGTATTCTTGAATCGGCGCGGCTATGCGCCGACTTTGTTCTGCAATTCGTGCGGCTGGGTCGCGCCCTGCGCGCATTGCGATGCGCGCATGACTCTGCACCGCCGCGCGCAGCAGCTGCGCTGCCATCATTGCGGCGCGCATGCGCCGGTGCCGGTGATTTGCGGCAACTGCGCTCAGGCGCTGCTGCCCGTGGGCCAGGGTACCGAGCGGGTCGAGGAAACCTTGATGCGTTTGTTCCCCGACGCGCCCCTGGCCCGGCTGGATCGCGATACGGCGTCTGCGCGCGGCTCGATTCAGACCGTGCTCGACCGGGTCCACAGCGGCGAGGCGCGGATCCTGGTGGGCACGCAAATGCTGACCAAGGGTCACCACTTCCCGGAAGTCACGCTGGTGGTGATCCTGGACGCCGATCAGGGTTTGTTCGCCAGCGATTTTCGCGCCACCGAACGGCTGGCGCAGACCATCATTCAGGTGGCGGGCCGGGCCGGCCGCGAAGAGCGCGCCGGGGAGGTGATGATTCAAACGCAGTATCCGGAACATCCGCAGCTGGTGCGCTTGATTGCAGAAGGCTACGAAAGCTTCGCGGCCAGTGCTCTCGCCGAACGCCGCGAAGCCGGTTGGCCGCCTTATTCGCGGCTGGCGCTGCTGCGCGCCGAGGCAAAGGATCGCAGCGGGCTGGATGCATTCTTGATTGCCGCCCGCGATTTGAGTATTCAGTTGAATGAGTCCGCGTTGCAGGTGCTGGGTCCGGCAACCGCCTTGATCGCGCGGCGCGCCGATCACTTCCGGGCGCATTTGCTGGTGGAGACCAAGGCCCGGGCGACGCTGCAGCGCTTTCTCGGCCGCTGGCTGCCGCTGGTTGCAGGGCTGCAGGGATCGCCCGGCCTGCGCTGGTCGATCGATGTCGATCCGCTGGAAGTGGACTGAGCGCTTTGCGGTAGACTGCCGACCCTTTGCCAATAGAAAAACACGGATTGATTTTGAAGAACTTGATCGAAACCTTGCTCGCCGAGGCGCTCGCGAAGCTTCCGGAAGATCTGGTGCCGGCGGCCGCGCGCGGCGTCGGTATCGAAGTCGAAGGCACGCGCGATACCCGGCACGGCGATTTCGCCACCAATCTGGCCATGCGCCTCGCCAGGGCGACCCGGCAGAATCCGCGCAGAATTGCCGAAGCGCTGCTCAAGTCGATAGCGGCGAGCGGCGCCGTCTCCAAGGTGGAGATCGCCGGCGCGGGGTTCATCAACTTCTTTTTGACGCCGAACGCCTATCACGATGAGATACGGCGGGTGCTCGAACTTGGGAGTGCCTACGGCCGCTCGCAGCTTGGGCTGGGCGCACGCGTGCAAGTGGAATTCGTTTCGGCAAACCCGACCGGTCCGCTGCATGTTGCGCACGGCCGGCACGCGGCATTCGGCGCTTCAGTCAGCAATCTGCTCGAGGCTGTGGGCTACGATGTCGAGCGCGAGTACTACATCAACGATGCCGGCCGTCAAATGGAGATCCTGGCGGTCAGCGCCTGGCTGCGTTATCTCGAGCGCTGCGGCGAACATTTCGTTTTTCCTTCGAATGCCTATGTGGGCGAATACTTGACTGCCGTGGGTGAAAAGCTGTTCGCTGCCGAAGGGACCTCGTTGAAGCATCCGGCTGTGGAGATATTCAAGGACCTGCCGCCGGACCAGCCGCAGGGCGGCGATAAGGACGTTTATATCGATGCGCTGGTGACGCGCGCACGCGTGCTGCTCGGCGAGGCCGCGTTTGCCCGGGTGTTGCACACTTCGCTTGACGGCATCGTCGGCGACATTCGCGAGGATCTCGCCGAATTCGGCGTGACCTTCGATTGCTGGTTTTCGGAGCGCAGCTTGAGCGCCAGCGGTGCGATCGACAGAGCGATCGACACTCTGAGGAAATCGGGCCATGCTTATCTTAAGGACGGCGCGCTATGGTTCAAGAGCACGGAATTCGGCGACGAAAAGGATCGCGTCATCGTGCGCGACAACGGCATCAAGACTTACTTCGCATCGGATATCGCCTATGTGTTGAACAAGCTCGAGCGTGGCTTCGAGCATTTGATTTACATCTGGGGCGCGGATCATCATGGATACATCGCGCGCCTGCGCTCGGTATTGATTGCACTGGGCGGAACGGCCGAGCGCTTTGAGGTGCTGCTGATGCAAATCGTCTCGCTATTTCGCGGCGGCGAAAAAGTGAGGATGTCGAAGCGCTCAGGCGACTACGTGACCCTGCGGGATCTGCGCAAGGAGGTCGGCAACGATGCCGCGCGCCTGTTCTATGTCATGCGCAGCAACGATCAGCATCTGGATTTCGACCTGGAGCTCGCCAAGGCGCGCTCCAACGACAACCCGGTGTACTACATTCAATACGCGCATGCGCGCGTCGCCAGCGTGATGCGGCAGCTTCAGGAGCGCGCAATCAACCACGATGCCGCGCACGGCCTCGAGTCCCTGGCAACGCTGGCCGAACCGCAGGAATTGCAGCTGATCAAGCGCGTCAGCGCATATCCCGAGACGCTGCGGCAGTGCGCGGTGCAGCGCGCGCCGCATACGCTGGTGCATTATTTGCGCGATCTGGCAAACGATTTCCACACCTACTACAGCGCGCACCAGTTCATCGTCGAAGATGCAGGCACGCGCGATGCGAGGCTCGATCTTGCGCTTGCGGCGCAGACCGTTATCGCCAACGGCCTGAAGATTTTGGGCGTCTCCGCGCCCGACACCATGTAGCTCGATGGCGCACGATTACAAAACCAGGCGCGGCCGTCCTGCTGCTTTCTCGGGACCGACCGGCCTGATCATTGGACTAGCGTTGGGATTGGCGGTTGCCGGCGTCGTGTATCTGAAGGATCATCGACTCGACGCCCCGTTGGCGAACGCCGGCAAGCTGATCAAGAAGAAATCCCGTGCCAACGAGCCTCCCGACGCCGCGGACTTAGGCGTCGACGAGCCGGCAAAGTCCTACGACTTTTACGATCAGTTGCCGAAATTCGAAGTGGTGGTGCCGGAGAAGGACAAGGAAGTGCGGCCCGACATCAAACCCGTTCCCGAGACGCGCCGCGGCACCTACGTCCTGCAAGCCGGCTCGTACAAGAACTTTGCCGATGCGGATCGGGTGCGCGCCAAGCTTGCGCTGCAAGGCATCGAGTCCAATGTCCAGAAGGTGTCCGTGGACAACGATACCTGGCACCGCATTCGCATCGGCCCCATATCGAAGCTCGATGAGCTGAACCGTTTGCGGCAAATTCTGCGCAAGGCGGATGTCGACGTGCTGGTGATCAGAGTGGGGGACTGATGAACACACGCCGCGCAATCAAGATCGGCTCCGACGAGCATCGCGAGCTTTTCTGTCGGGAGTTCATCGATAGTTATACCGACTACGATCCGGCCACAATGCCCTGGCCCGCGTTGACCGCTCTGGAGCTCGAGCGGCTGCGCAGCGTGCCGTTCTGGCAGGAAGTGCTGCATACGGAACGCCGCGCCGGAATGATCGTGCAGACATTCGCGGCGACGATAGACGACGCCATCGTGCGCAAAGCGGTCGACCTGCAAGGGCGCGAGGAGGCGCGGCACGCGGACCTGTTGCGCGAAATGGTCCGACGCTACGGGATCGCCGTCGCGGAGCTGCCGCTCGAGCCGATTGCGGGAGATGTCGAATTGGCCTTCAAGGATTTCGGATTCGGCGAATGTCTTGATTCATTCCTGGGATTTGGTGCCTTCAAGCTCGCGCGGCAGTCCGAATTTTTGCCGGAAAGCATGTTTTCGATCTTCGAGACCCTGATGTACGAAGAAACCCGGCACATTGTGTTCTTCGTCAACTGGATGGCTTGGCAGGCGGCGCGGCAGGGACAGGGAGCCGCTTGGCTTCGAGGGATCACATCTCTGCGCTTCTACTATCGAGCGCTCAGTCGCATGATCGGAACGATACGCCGCGGTCAGGAGGTCAACGACGGCCGCGACTTTGCCGCAACGCAAGCCAACGTGTTTCTTCAGGATTTCACTTTTCGGCGGTTCCTGGCCTACTGCTACGCGGAGAACAATAGGCGCATGGCGCCCTTCGATGCCGGCCTGCTGCGGCCCAGTTTCATGCCCGCGCTGGCGGACATCGCACTGTCGAGCTTGCGTATCTTAAATTTCGGACGTTCTTCTCACGATCGACGCTAATCGTCACCTAATTGCCGAAAATCGACCCCTAATGCCCGCAATTTGCGGTACAGGTGCGTGCGTTCCATGCCCACCCGCTTCGCCAATTGACCCACCTTGCCATTGCACAGCAGCAGCTGCTGCTGCAGGTACGCCCGCTCGAACTGTTCACGCGCTTCGCGCAGCGGCAGGGCCAGCAGGTCCTGCTTCACCAGGGGCTCATCGACGCCAAGTTTCACGGCGAGCTCGCGCTCGATTTCCTCCAGCCGAATTTCCTCACCCGCGCCCAATATGAGCACGCGCTGCACCAGGTTCTTCAGTTCCCCGACGTTGCCGGGCCACGGATAGTTGCGCAGCCGGTTTTGCGCGGCCACGCTGAAACGGCGCAGTGGCAGATGCTGATCATCGACCAGGCGATCGACGTAGTAGCGCAATAGATCGGGCACGTCCTCGGCATAATCGCGCAGCGGCGGCACACGCAGCGTGATCACGTTCAAATGCGCGAGCAGATCGCGGCGCAACGGCTCGCGCGCATTCGATTCAAACCCTTCCTGGGCGGAACTGATCCAACGTACGTTGAGTGCGATGCGCTGCCGGCCGCCCACGCGGGTGTAGGCGTTCTGCTCGATGGCGCCGAGCAGAGCGCGTTGCGCCTCGCTGTTCAAATCCTCCAGGCCGCTCAAGTACAGCGAACCGCCCGCAGCCTGATCAAATGCGCCGGGTTCTACTTTGCCGTCGCGCTCGCTGCCGAACAGCGCGACCGCTGGGTCCTGCCCAAGACTCGCGGCAACCACGATGAAAAACGGCTTGGCTGCGCGAACGCTGAGGGAATGCAAGTAGCGCGCGTACGCCTCGCGTCCGGATCCCAATTCGCCGGTGAGCAATACCGGGGATGAACTGCCGGCAGCCTGCTGCACTTGTTCGCGCAGCATCTGAGTGCTTTTTGCCTTGCCGATGGGCACGGCCAGCGCCGACCCTTGGCTGCGGGCCGACAGGCGCTTGCGCCGCCCGGCGTCGAGCGCTCGTTCCACGGTGCGCAGCAGTTTGGTCAAGCTGAGCGGCTTCTCGACGAAATCGAACGCGCCAAGCCGGGTGGCCTCCACGGCGGTCTCCACCGTGCCGTGGCCGGACATCATGACCACCGGACAGTCGTAACCATCGGTGACGGACCACTCGCGCAATAAGGTGATGCCGTCGGTATCCGGCATCCAGATATCCAGCAGCACCAAATCCGGCACTTGTGCCGCGCGCGAGGATCGCGCCTGGGTCGCGTCCGCCGCGATTTCCACGTCGTAACCCTCTTCCGAGAGAATCTCTTTGAGCAGCCCGCGGATATCTGCCTCGTCGTCCACCACTAGAATTCTGGAAGCGGTCATACGCGTTCTCTCCTGTGTTCGCCCTTGCGCGGCTCACGTGCGCCCGCGGAGCGCGCGCCGTCGCCCAACGGCAATAGAATTCGCACGCGGGCGCCCCCCGAGCGCTGATTATCCGCCTCAATGCGTCCGCCGTGCTCTTCAACGATTTTCTTAACAATTGCCAACCCTAAGCCCGTGCCCTTCGGTTTGCTGGTGACATAAGGATCAAACACCGTGCCGATCAAGTCGCGCTGAAACCCCGGTCCATTATCGGTGACCACGATCGCCACCGCCGCTCCATGCCTTGCGCCGTCGTCCGCCAGGCTGGTCTCGATCTCGATGCTCGCGCCCACCCTACCCTCGAGCGCCTCCAGCGAATTGGTAACCAGGTTGTTGAGAATTTGGCGGATGCGCATGCGGTCGGCCGAGATATTGGGCAAATCCTTGCCCAGCCGCAATTTGAGATCCGCGCTGCTGTCTTGAACGCGGTATAGATCCACGACCTCGGTGATCAACTGGTTCAAATCAAAGGGCGAGAAATGCATATCGGGCGCGCGCGCGTACTCGCTGAACGCGTTGACCATCTGCTTCATCGCGTCGACCTGGGCGACGATCGTGTGCGTCGCGCGTTCGAGGATCTGCGCGTCTTGCGCGTTCATGCTGCCCAGGAACTTGCGGCGCATGCGTTCCGCGGACAGCTGGATCGGCGTCAGCGGATTCTTGATCTCGTGCGCCAGGCGGCGCGCCACTTCGCCCCAGGCGGCATCGCGCTGCGCCTGCAGCAGCGTGGTGATGTCATCGAACACCAGCACCATGCCGGCGGTGCCGCCGATGTCGTTTGGCAACGCAGTGCAGGCGCACATGAGCACGCGCTTTCCGGATTCCGACAAAAGCTCGATTTGCTCGCGCCAATCCGAATACGAAGGCTGCAGGCGCTGCTTGATCGCAGCCAGAAACTGGCTGAACAAGGCGCTATCGCTTATGGACTCGGCGAATGGCTTGCCGATGGCCGCCTCGAGGTCGACGCCCAGGATGGCGCTCGCCGCCTGATTCGCCGTGCGTACGGTCAAATTGGCCTCGAGGGACACCACGCCGGTGGAAAGCCGGGCGAGAATGACGGCAAGTCCGGCGCGCTCGGCTTCAACCGCTTGCTGGCTGCGGCGCGTCTCCTCGCGGGCCCTCCCCAAGCGCTTGGTCATGTCATTGAAGGAGGTCACCAAAAATCCCAGCTCGTCCCGGCCGGGCAGCGGCAAGCGGGTGTCGTAGTTGCCTTTGGCCACGGCCCGGGTGCCGGCAATCAGATCCTGCACCGGCTGCACCAGGCGCTGCGCCGCGAAAAAGGCGCCGTAGACGGCGGCTATCATCGACATCAGCACCACGAAGCTCAAGATCAGCACGAACGTGGTTTTGAGGGGCCGGCGCAGCTGCACCAAGTTGGCGTATTGGGTGTAGGAGCGCTGCACGGTATCCGCGAGCTGGCTCAACTGCAGCGGCACGGGATACAGCGCGATCAGCACGCGCCCGCTGCCGCTGCCATCACTGAGGGGCGCCGCCGCGCGAATCACATAGCCGCCGACCGCGTCCATATCCAGGCTCACGTACGGCCGGCCGCGCCGCAACTGCAGCATCATCTCATCGGTTACCGGCGCCGGCAGGGCATCCATCGGGCGGTCGGAGTCGGAACTGGTGGCGATGATCCGGGCTTGCGCGCCCACGACCGTGAATTCGATAGCCGTGCTGTCGCGCCGCTCGCGATCCAACGCGGCCGCCAGCTGAAAATCCGGGAGCGCCGACAGCGCGTGCGCCACGGTTTGAGCGTGCTGCAGAAACTCCCGCTCGCGAACTTCGAGCGCCGCGCGCGACAGCTCGCGCGTATCCTTCAGTCCCTGGCTGACCTCGAGTTCGAACCAGCTGTCGATGCCGCGGCTCAAGAATTGCAGAGAAAAATAATAGACCACAAAAATCGGCGCCAGGGCCAGCGCGCTGAATATCGCCACCGTGCGCCCCTTGAGACGCGACCCCGGCACGTGCCGGCGAAAGTCGCGCACCAAGCGCGCGAGCTTGCCGGCGAGGAGCACGCTTAAGGTGAGCATGCCGGTGATGTTGACCAGCAGGATCCACGGCAGCCACTTTTCGAATTTCTCCGAGTTTTGCGCGGCCGAGGCCAGCAACCACAGCGCAAACAGCCATAGCAGCACGCCGATGCAGCCCAAGAACGTGGAACCGTACTTGCGCATCATGGCTGAAAGGTCCACGCGTACCAGTCGGATTCGCGATGCCAGTCGCTCACCCAGAACATGAGCAAACGCAAGCTGAATGGCACCGTTCCGAAATCGATTTTCCCGCGCAAGCTGGCCTCGTAGCGGCGGTTCGCCGCGATCAGGGCCTTGTCCAACACCGGCAGGCTGCGTACCCCCGACAGCTGCTCGATCGCCGCATCGAGGGTGCCGACGGACACCTGCTGGCCGCTGTTCACGTTGCGCAGGATGTAGCTGCTGCTCACGGCGTTGAACTGCAAACGGTATCGCTGGGTGAGCTCGGCCACGCTCGAATTGGGCAGCAGCTGCCGCACTCGCTTGATGGAAAGATCGAGTTCGAGGGCGAGCGGCACTCCATCCGCCAAACCGCGCCGCACCGCGTCGCTGATCGGCAGATCGAGGCGCGCATTCATGTGGTACACGCCGTCCGAAAGTTCGAGATCCGCTGAACGAACCTCGAAGCGGCCCTCCAATCCATCGGCGCGCAGCGGCAGCATCCAGAGCGCCATGGCGGCCGCCGCGCATCCGCAGCACGCCAGCCGCACCAAGCGTCGCGCTCGACGGGGATCCAGCTCCTTGAGGTTTAAGCGTGCGGCATTCATTGTTTGGTCAAGGCAGCATAATAGAAGCCGTCGGCACCCGCCTCACCCGGAAGAATCTGCCGGCCAAATTCATCCCCTTCGCCAAGATCCGGCCAGCCTTCCCATGCCGATGGCGGGACCAGCTTGGCGCCCGGCGTGCCGGCCAGGAACGCGGCTATGACGCCGCGATTTTCGCTGCGGGTCACGGTGCAGGTGACGTACACCAGCCGCCCGCCCGGGGCGAGCAGGCCCCACGCCGACTTGAGCAGTTTGCCCTGCAAGGCAGGCAGTTTGTCGATGTCCGACGGGGACTTACGAAGACGTATGTCGGGATGGCGGCGAATGACCCCTAATCCCGAGCAGGGCGCGTCGAGCAGTATTCGGTCGAACGGGACACCGTCCCACCAGGGCGCAGGGTTAGCCGCATCGCCGCAGATCACCTCTGCCGCAAGTCCTCCCCGGCTCAAGGTGGCGCGGACACGTTCGAGCCGCTGTGGATCTATGTCGACCGCCACCAGCTTCTTCAAGTTTGGCTCGCGCTCGGCGATCAACGCGGTCTTGCCGCCCGGCGCCGCACAGGCATCGAGCAGCCGTTGATTGGGTGCTAAACTCAAGGGAAATGCGACGCATTGGGCGCCCAAATCCTGGACCGAGACCAGCCCCTCCGCGAATCCCGGCAAAGCGTGCACGTCGCAGGGCGAATCGAGCACAACGGCCTGGGGCACTCTGGTGCTGGCGCGTGCGCCGATTTCAGCCATCTGCAGCCTCTGCACATACTCATCCGCAGTGGCGCGTCGGCTATCGACGCGCAACCACATCGGCGCTTGGAGATCGCTTGCGGCCAGCAACTGGGTCCAACGCACCGGCCAATCGGCACGCAAGCGGTCGCTGAGCCAGATGGGCGCGGCATGGCGAGTCGCCGGCGTGGCAGAGATCTTCGCGTCCAAAATCGTGCGCTCGCGCAAATAGCGTCGCAGCACCGCGTTGATGAGCCCCGACGCGCGCACAGCGTCGGTGGCCTTGGCGCAGCGCACGGCCGCATCCACCACCGCATACTGCGGAGTCCGCTCATCCTCGAGTTCGTAGAGCGCTACCGACAGCAGCGCGCGCACCAGAAAATCCAGGGATCGCACCGGCTGCGTGAGCAGCATGCCGAGGATGGCTTCGTGGCGGTAGTAGCCACGCACCGCGCCGTAGCTCAAGGACCGCACCGATGCGTGCAGGCTCGGGTCGGCGGCGGCAAGGGCGTCCTTCAAGGCCGTATCGAGAGTGACGCCCTCGCGCAGCACTCGCGCCACTGCGTGCGCCGACAAGGAGCGTGCAGTGGCGGCGGCCGCGGTCATGCTTGCTCGAACGTCGAGCCCACGAGCCGCTGTCCTTTGAGGAATTCCCCTGCAGACAAAGGATTACGGCCGGCGAGCTGCAGCCTCGTCACCCGCAATACACCCTGTCCGCAGGCAACGTCGATGCCATCGGGCGACGCGGCAAGCACCAGCCCCGGCGCTCCCGCGGACGCGGTGGAGGCATTCGGCCGCGTTGAATCGAAAGGTTCTGCTTCCCAGATTCGCAGCTGTTGCCCCTCGAAGCGGGTTTCCGCAACCGGCCACGGATTGAAGGCGCGAATTTGGCGCCAGATACTTAGCGAATCCTGGCTCCAACGGAGCAGCGCCTCGCGCTTGCTGATTTTTTCAGCGTAAGTGACGCCGGCGGCGGGCTGCGCAATCTCGTGGCTCCTGCCGTCGCGAAGCGCGTCGAGGGTTTCCTCGATGAGTTCCGCCCCGAGTATCGCGAGCGCATCATGCAGGGTTTTCGCCGTGTCGCGCGCGCCGATGCTGATTGACCGCGCCGCAAGTATCGGGCCGGTATCAAGGCCGGCCTCCATGCGCATGATGGTGATGCCGGTGTTCAAGTCCCCTGCGAGCAGCGCACGCTGAATGGGCGCCGCGCCGCGCCAGCGCGGCAGCAGCGAGGCATGGATATTGATGCATCCCAGCCTGGGCACCCTTAGCACGGCGGCCGGCAGAATCTGGCCGTATGCGACGACGATGAGCGCGTCCAGCTCCAAGGACCCCAGTAGCGCGATGACCTCGGGCGCCTTGAAGGTCGTGGGTTGCTGCACTGGCAAGCCCTGTTCGAGCGCACGGCGTTTCACCGGACTCAAATGCACCGTCCGGCCGCGGCCGGCGGGGCGGTCGGGCTGGGTGAACACGGCGCAAATTCGATGCGACCCGGCGAGACGCTCGAGTGCGGGAACAGCGAAGTCAGGCGTGCCGGCGAAGCCCAGCTTCAGGCGGGAAGGATTTTTGCTCAAGGCTCAAAGAGCCGGCTTTGAGGAAACGGCCGGCGAACCGGACGCTACGCCGCGCATATTTGCCCGAAAATCGCTGCCGGTGGATCGTTGTTTGCGTTCCTTTTCCAAGCGGCGGCGAATCAGCTGGCGTTTCAGCTCGGAGAGGTAATCGACAAATACTTTGCCCTCGAGATGATCGATTTCATGTTGGATGCAGACGGCCAGCAGTCCGTCCGCATCCAATTCGAAGGGTTGGCCGTCGCGGCCCAGCGCGCGTACGCGGATATTCGTTGCGCGCGGCAATTTGTCGTAGATGCCGGGCAGCGATAAACAGCCCTCCTCGTTGATGGCCTTGCCTTCCAACTTCAGGATTTCGGGGTTTATCAACACCAGCGGCTGATCGCGGGATTGGCTGACGTCCAGCACGATCATTCGCTTGTGCACGTCGACCTGGGTGGCTGCGAGCCCCACGCCATTCGCGCTGTACATCGTTTCCAGTAAATCATCCGCCAATTGACGCACCGCGTCATCGACAGTGGCCAGCGGTTCGGCCTTCTTACGCAGTCTTGGATCGGGATACTCGAGAATTACGAGCTTTGTCATGGGAGTTATGAGAGCAATATCGTGTTTTTGGCTTAGGAATGTTGCTAAAGTTCCGCCGCTGCTTAACTTAATGCCCTGCTTGGCGACGCCGTCGAAGGCTTTGGGCAAAACCGGGCGATGCGTCCCAGTCTTGAGCGGCAGGGCGGAAGTATACCAGTCAGTCTGCAAGCATAAGCTGACTCACGGGAGCGAAACGAATGCAAGGTCATCAATTATTAGCCCTATTTGTCTCTGTCGCGCTGATCGCGGGATGCAAGTCGGCGCCCCAGAAGGCTGCCGCTCCAGTACCGGTGGCCGCAACCGAACCCGCGGAAGAGGGAACGGCGGTAGGCGATCAAAAGACCGCCATGGAAGCTGCCGTCGAAGCAGCCGGAAGCGCTGGACAGCGATCAGAGGCGCCCGCCCAGAGTATTCCGCTGGCGCCAAATGCGCCGGACAGCTATGTCGTGAAGCGCGGCGACACCCTCTGGGGCATCGCCAAGGTCTTTTTGCGCGACCCCTGGTATTGGCCGGAAATCTGGCAGGTCAATCCGCAGGTTCACAACCCACATTTGATTTATCCGGGCGACACTCTGCGTCTGGTGTTCATAGATGGTAAGCCGCAGATACTGTTACAGCGCGGCGACGAGGCTCGAGTGGAGCCGCGAGTGCGCAGCGAACCGCTGGAAACCGCGATCACGACCATCCCCTATGCGACGGTCGCAGCGTTCATGTCCAAGCCCTCGGTGCTGGACCAGAACCAGATCAAGAACGCGCCGTATGTGCTGGCAACGCGCGATTTGCACGTCGTCATGGCCGAGGGCAATACCCTGTATGCCCGGGGATTTACCGGTCCGGTTGAATCGGGGGCTCACTACAACGTGGTACGCGTGGGTGAAAAACTGATCGATCCGGACGACAAGCGTCTGCTTGGCTACAACGGCATCTTTACCGGCGCCGCCCACGTCACCAGGGACGGCCCCACCGTCTCGCTCATCATGACTGAATCGGCGCTTGAAACCCGCGCGGGCGACAAGTTGCTCCCGGGCGGGGTCGATGTGCCGCTTGATTTCATTCCCAGTCCGCCGCGGGTGCAAACCAACGGCCGCATCATTGCCGTCTCCGACGGCGTCACTATCATCGGTCAATACTACGTGGTGGTGATCAATCGCGGCGCGCGTGACGGCCTGGCGCCGGGCAATGTCCTGGCGGTGTACGACACCGGACCCATCGTGGATGACACCGACAAAAAGGGCTTCTTCAACACGGACCGGTTTCTCACCAAGAACGTGCAGCTTCCATCCGAGCGCACCGGCACATTCATGGTGTTCAAGACCTTCGACAACATCAGCTACGGTCTCATCATGGAAGCCACCGACCTGATACGCGTCGGCGACAAAATCCAGAGCCCATAGCGGGGACGTCAGGGCGAATCTGGATGTTTGCAGCGCGCTAGCCCGCGGCTTACGGGGATCTAGGCACGCATAATCGGCGGCATGCTGCGCGCCGAAGAGGTGTTTGCGTGGGTGGCACTGTCGCGTGCGCCCGCGCTCGATCCCCAAATTCTGTCAAAGGCCTTGGGAATTCTCGGCGACGCGACGGGCGTCATCAGCGCCTCGGACGCCGCGCGCCAAAGCGCCGGACTTCCGCCGCTCATCCGCGAATATCTGTCGAGCGCCGCCGCCGGTGTGTGCGGCGCCGAGCGCGCCTGGCTTGACCACCCTGCGCATCATGTCGTGCCGTTTACCGACCCGCGGTATCCCGGGCTGGTGCGCCAGCTGCCGAGCTGTCCAATCGCTCTCTATGTCGCCGGCAATGTCGGCGTTTTGAACGATCCGCAGCTCGCCATCGTCGGCAGCCGCAACCCTTCCCCGGCAGGCCGGGATATCGCGTTCGAATTTGCGGAATCGCTCGCAGGATGCGGGCTCGGCATCACCAGCGGACTGGCCGACGGCATCGACAGCGCCGCACATCGCGGCGCCCTCAAGGCGCCGGGCATCACGGTGGCGGTGCTCGGCTCGGGGGTCGATGTCATCTACCCGCGAATCAACCGGACTTTGAGCGACGAGATCTGCCGGCAGGGCGCGCTGATCAGCGAATTCCCCCTCGGAACGCCACCTCGGCGCCAAAATTTTCCACGCCGCAATCGCATCATCGCCACCTTAACCCTGGGCACACTGGTGGTGGAGGCCGCGCGGCGCAGCGGCTCCTTGATCACGGCCCGACTGGCGGCCGATCACGATCGGGAGCTGTTCGCGGTGCCGGGCTCGATACGCAATCCCCTGAGCCGCGGCTGTCACGAACTCATTCGCCATGGCGCGAAATTGACCGAGAGCGCCGCTGACATATTGAGCGAGTTGAACTTTTCGGCGTTTTTTGAGCGCTGGCGCCTTGCCGCGGGCGACCGGGCGTCGCCCTCGAGGAATGAAGCGGGCATGGACAAGGAACACAAAATCTTGTTAGATGCGCTCGGCTTTGATCCGGCGGACCTCGATGCATTGGTCGACCGTACCGGTTTCAAACCAGAAGCCGTGTCCTCGATGATGCTGATCCTCGAGCTAGAAGGCCACGTTCAGGCCGCCCCCGGGGGCCGTTACTCCCGAGTCGTTAGGAGCCGGAGGTGA
>Ga0210398_10002222_pt1 | contig 19100 bp, 15 predicted proteins | sample IncBWC4OmetaG_FD_161047 | JGI IMG/M metagenome (GOLD analysis project Ga0210398, IMG submission 161047) | Forest soil microbial communities from Barre Woods Harvard Forest LTER site, Petersham, Massachusetts, United States - Inc-BW-C-4-O | ecosystem: Environmental > Terrestrial > Soil >... | reverse complement strand
CACCGGAAACACCGACAAGATGTTCGCCACCGGAAACAAGGCGCTGGAGCTGGACCCCGATAACGTGGACGTGCTGGCGCTTCTGGCGATGGCCATTCCGCGGCGTGTGAAACCCACCACGCCGGAGGGCACGGCGCAATTGCAAAAGGCGGAAACCTACGCGCATCACGCCATCGATTTGATTCCCACCATGGCCAAGCCCGCGAACATGGACGACGCCAGTTTTGACAAGGCCAAGAACGACAAGCTGGCCCTGTGCCACAGCGGCCTGGGCTTGCAGGCTATCAATCATCAGAAGTGGGACGATGCCCGCAACGAATTGACCCAGGCAGTGCAGCTAGCCACCAGTCCCGATCCCGTGGACTACTATTTGCTCGGCAATGCGGACGATCAAGCCAGCTTCCTCAACGGGGCCGCGGCCGCCTTCGACAAATGCGCCGCCGCGGGCCCGCTGACCATGCAATGCAAAGGTCGCGAGGACGCCGTCAAGAAAAAGATCGCTGCCGGAAACACCCTCAGCCGGGACTAAGCGGAAGCTTATGGCGTTCACCGGGATGGCGGAGCTCGAGGCGATCCTCGGGCACCAGTTCCACGAACCTCGCTGGCTGCTGCAGGCGTTGATGCATAGCTCACGCATGCCGGAACGCGCGCCCGAGGAGCCCACCGAGAGCAACGAGAAGCTGGAATTTCTGGGTGACGCCGTCCTTGAGCTGCTGGTGAGCGAGGAGCTGATCCGCGAATTTCCGGACTGGAGCGAGGGCCAGCTCTCCAAAAGCCGCGCCCGCCTGGTCAATGCCACCGCTATCTCGCTTTCCGCGCAGCGCCTGGGGATCGGCAAGTACCTGCGCCTGGGCCGTGGGGAAGAGAAGACCGGCGGGCGGAGCAAATCGGCGATTCTGGCGGATGCCTATGAAGCCCTGATTGCCGCGGTATATCTGGACGGCGGGCTGGAGGCGGCGCGGGGATTTGTGCGTCGCTCACTGGTGGAGGGGGCGATTTCCGTGGAGGCCGAGCGCCTGGGCCACACCGATCATAAATCCGCGCTGCAGGAGTTTCTGCAGTCCCGGGGCATGACCCCGGGCGTTTATCACGTGATTTCGGAAAGCGGGCCGGACCACCAGAAAACCTTTCACGTCGAGGTTCGCATTGCCGGGCAAGTGACAGCCGCGGGCTGCGGGAAAACCAAAAAAGAGGCCGAGCAGTCCGCGGCCATCGCGGCCCTGATACAATTGGGAGCGGAAGAGAACTGAGGCCGGAAGTGACGACGGAAACCGTACAGGCGGTGGGAGCGCGCGAAGCTGCGGCGCAGCGCGCGGAATCGCATTCCGCGACGGTGCGCGAGTACATCGAGTCGCTGCTGGTCACGGTGATCCTGGCCCTGTTCGGCACCACCTTCATCGTTCAGGCGTTCAAAATTCCCTCGCAATCCATGGAGCCGACGTTGCTGGTCGGCGATCACCTGCTGGTGAACAAATTCATTTTCGGCGGCCGCGGCAACTGGTACGACCATGTTCTGCCGTATCGCGAGACTCGCCGCGGCGACATCATCGTCTTCAAATTTCCCTACCAGGATCATCCCCACTACGTAAAGCGCGTGATCGGGATTCCCGGGGACCATGTAAAAATCGTCGACCAGCAGGTATACGTGAACGGCAAGCGCATCAGCGAACCCTACATCGTGCACGATCCTGCCGCGCCCTACGACCCCTTCGGCGACAACTTTCCCCCGCGCAGCCCGCAATACCTGCAGGCCAATATGCAGCCGGAATGGGCGGACGAAATCTTCAACTACATCCACGACGGTGAAATTGTGGTCCCTCCGGAGAAGTATTTCGCCATGGGCGACAACCGCGACCACAGCTGGGACAGCCGCTTCTGGGGGTTCGTCGATCGCGACGCCATCATGGGCCGCCCGGTGATGATTTACTGGTCTGTGGTGGAGAACGAGGATTCGGCGTCCAACGCCAACTCCTGGTTCCTGAACCTGATCGATGTGCTTCTGCATTTGCCGTCACGCACCCGCTGGTCGCGCATGCTGCATGAAGTGCACTGACGCCGCGCTTTTCTTCTTCCCCGCCTTTTGCCACAATCCCTGATTGCCCGATGGCCAAGCGAAAGTGGCTGCGTGCGGTTTTGATCGGCGGCGTATTGCTGTTCGCCGCGAGCGCCCTGTTTTCGCGCGCGCTGCGCGCCGGCGCCGCGCGCCGCTACCTTATCGCCCACCTCGCGGCCAGTTTCGGCCGTCCCGTCGAGGTTTCCTGGTTCGAGTTCAGCTTGTTCAACGGCGCGCGGATTGAAGCCCATCAGGTCACCGTTTCGGACGATCCACAGTTCGGCAACGAATATTTCCTCCGCGCGGACATCCTGGCGGCCGGCCTGCGCTGGCCGGCGCTGCTCGCCGGGCGGCTGGAGTTCGGCTCCGTTTCTCTCACGCGCGCCAGCCTCAATCTGGCGCGTGACGCCCAGGGCCGCTGGAACATCGAGCGCTGGCTCCCGCCTCCGCCGCAGCCGGGCTCGCGCCCGGGCTTCATGGGTCCGGTAGGTCCGCAGCGGGATGCGCGGGCGGCGCGGCCGGCGCAGATTGACGTCGACGGCGGGCGCATCAATTTCAAGCAAGGAGACGACAAGAGCCCCTTTGCGCTGGTCGATGTCTCCGGCCGTGTGGAACAAACGGGCGAGGGCCGCTGGCAACTGGACCTTGAGGCTCGTCCCCTGCGCGCCGGTGTCGTGCTGCAGGATATTGGTCTGCTGCGTGTGCGCGGCTCGATTGCGGGAACGACTGCGCGCCTGCAGCCGGCCGAACTCAATCTCACCTGGCGCGCCGCGTCCCTGGCCGATACGCTTCGGCTCGTTCGCGGGGATGACTACGGAATGCGCGGGCAGTTGGCCGTTGATCTGGACGCGCGCGTGGCTCCGCAAAGTCCTTCCTCGTTGCAGGGCGCGAATTCCTCCGCGGCGCTGTGGTCCATTTCCGCAACGGCGCGCTTGACGGGAATCCACGGCTGGCGCTTGGCAGAACGCGACGCCGATCCCGCCGCGAACTTTTCCGTGGAGATGAGCTGGCGGCTCGGTGAGCGCCGCACGGAGATTCAGAAGCTGCTGTTGGAAATGCCGGGCTCGCATTTGCAGGGCCTCGGAGAGGTGGATTGGTCGCGCGGGGTGCAGCCGCAGTTGCGCGTGGAGTCCTCGACCGTCGCGCTCGCCGACGTTCTCTCCTGGTACCGGGCTGTGATTCCCGGCGTCGCCGACGATTTACAGGCGCAAGGCGTGCTGAGCGTCAATGCCAGGCTGGCCGGCTGGCCGGTGCGCGTTCAGGAAGGCGGAGTTGCCGGGGACGGGGGCTCGCTGGCTGGGAAGCCCCTGCCCGCGCCGCTTCGCCTCGGCGCGTTGAAAGCGAGCGTCACGCGCGGAAGAATTGACATTGCGCCGGCGGAAATTTCCTTTGCTCCCGCACCGGCGGCGCCAGCCAAGGAAACGGCAGCCGCTGACGCGTCGCGAAATTCGTTTGTCGCGCGCGGCGCGCTGGTGCCGCGGGCTGACGGCGCGCTGCACTGGCCGCTCGATTGGAATCTTTCCATTGAAGGGGACACGCCGCGCGTGCAGGACTGGCTGGCGCTGTCCGCGGCGCTGGCGCAACCCGTGAATTCCGGATGGAGCGCCACAGGAGGCATCGCCGTAAAGATGCGGGGAAGCCGCATCGTGGGGGCGGCCGCTTCCAGCCTTGCTGGTCCGCCGTGGCTAGGAACGATCGATTCGCTGGACCTGACTCTAAGCCCCGCTTACGTCAACCAGCCGGTGCGTCTGCCGAAGGCCCACATGGAGTTTGCGCCGGCGCAGCGGATCATCGCTTTTTCCGCGGCGGAGGCTTTTGGCGCGGTGTGGCAGGGCTCGATTTCGCGCAAATACAATGACCCGCAATGGACCTTCGATCTGTCTGCGGATCAGATCGACGCCGCCGACCTCGACCGCTGGCTCGGCCCGCGCGCCCGGCCTGGTTTTCTTGCGCGATTTACCGGATCGGCTCCGGCGGTTTCTGCGGCGTCCCCGGCTGATGGCGTGGTCACGCGCCTGTCCGCGCGCGGGCGCCTCCGCGCCGCCGCGATTTCCATTGCACCCATGCAGATCGAACAATTCGATGGCCAGGTGGAGCTCGCTGGGAGTACCATTCACATTCGCAACGCCCAGGCCGATTTCTTTGGCGGAAAAATTTCCGGCTCGTTCGATGCGCAGCTGCTGCCCGATCCCTCCTACCTATTTCAGGGCCGCTTCGACCGCGTGAACCTGGCCCAAGTGGCGCGCGCCGTTCCGCTTCTCACCGATCGCATCGGCGGCAGCGCCTCCTCCACGCTCACCCTTTCCGCTCACGGTATTGGCCGCCAGGACCTGATTGCCTCCATGCAGGGGCAGGGAACTCTGACCGGGCGGAATGACTCGGTGCAAGGGATCCGTCTTTACAGTGAGTATCCGGACGTCGATCCGTACGCCCTGCCGGAAATTTTCTCCTCGGTCCAGGGGACCTATCACGTTCAAGACAAAGGGATCGACCTCGCCGGTTTTGTTTTTGAGAGTTCCCGGGGGCGCGTGCAGGCCGACGGCCGGATCGATTTCTCGCACGCACTCAACCTCCGCTTGCGCCCTGCGCTTTTCCCCGCCGCTGACCCCTCCGCCGGGCCGCCGCCGGTGATTCTCATGGGTGGAACGATCGAGGCCCCCAAGCTGATCCTGCCGTCGGTGGCTCCCAAGCCCTCGGCGCGGGCCGCGTCCCGCTAGGCGCTCGAAGGCGAAATGTAGCGCCTGCGTCTCGCAGGCGGTTTTGCCGCTGCCCAGGTGCAAGAACGCCAGCGCCACGGAAGGAGCACCGCTATCTTTGCCCGTGCCACTTTGCAGGGCGGAGATTCTGCATCATAGTATCGGCTACCGTTGAAGGTTCCAGGCGAAGGTTTCAGGTCGTCCGTGCGCGTATGAGTGATCTTCGACCAAATTCGCACCACGCCGCATCGATATGCGCAATTCTTCTGGCAATCCCTCTTGCCGCTCGCGCTCAATCCGGCACGCCCCAGAAACCCTCCGGGCCGCAAGGGAAAAAGAGCATCGCGACATCACCGCGTGTCTCTCTGGCCCCTCACTTTGTGCCCGGCCAGACGTTTCGCTACCAGATGGAATTCGAGACCACCACCGAAACCTCGCGAACCGGTTTCGCCTCCGATCCCGAGGGACCGTCCAGCCTGGTGGTTACTTGGAGCGCCAGCGTTCGCGTCGAAGTTCTTCCCGCCGGCGCCGCCACGCCTGGAGGAATCCGTCTGCGCACCACCTACGAAAAATCCGCGGCCGGCGTGCGCAGCGACACCTTCGATCCCGCTGCGGCCCAAACCGAGGACCAATTTCACAGCCTGGAAGGCAAGGTAATCGAGTTCACTCTGGACGCCGCCGGCAACGTGAAATACGTAGCCGGCCTTGAAGGAATGGTGGACTCGGAAAAAGCCGTGCAATCGGCGCGCCAATGGATCGGCCAGCTCAGCGCCAGCGCGGGCGCGCCGCCCGGCGGCGTGGCGGTCGGCCAAGCGTGGTCTTCGGAGCAGCCCGCCGACTCGCTTCCGCTCGCCGGCTTGGTCTGGCGCACCGACTCGCAGTACCTTCGCAACGAGCCCTGCCATCCGCCGAATCCGGATCTGCCAGGCGCAGACGGGGCCGCAGCCGCCGCGACCTCCGCCTTAAGTTCGCAGCCGCCATCGGATTGCGCCGTGATCCTCGCGAATCTAAGCTTGGTCCGGTCCAAAGGCGCAGGCCGCGATCAGACGCCGGAAGACTTCCGCAAGAATGGAGTCCAATCCTCCGGCAAATGGGAAGGCTCGGCGCAAAGCTTGGTGTACGTCTCCCTGGCTTCCGGCATGGTGGTAAGCGCCACGCAATCCGGCTCGCAGCAAATGGACGTAGTCATGACGTCCAACCACCTGAATACTTCCATGCGCTATTCCGGCACCATCTCGTCGCGTTCCCAGGTTTCCTTGGTCGCTGGCGATTCTGCCGGCGGCGAGGCTCAGGGTAAGCGGTAGCCGGCCGCCGGCGCGCGGGGTTTGCCGCGTGAGGTATAATAGTGGGCTGCGCGCGGCCTGCTTGGCGCGTCGTTTTGGCCTGAGGCGATGAACTTCAAACTCATGAGCGATTACGAGCCTCGCGGCGACCAGCCCGAGGCCATTGACCAGCTTTCGCATGGCCTGGAGGCGGGCGAGAAGCACCAGGTGTTGCTTGGCGTGACAGGGTCGGGAAAAACGTTCACCGCGGCCAAAGTCATCGAACGCGCCAATCGCCCGGTGCTGGTGCTCGCGCACAACAAGACGCTGGCGGCACAGCTGTACAGCGAATTCAAGAGCTTCTTCCCGCAGAACGCCGTCGAGTATTTCGTCAGCTACTACGATTTCTACCAGCCGGAAGCCTACCTGCCCGCTTCGGATACGTACATCGAGAAAGAATCCACCATCAACGACGAGCTGGACAAGCTGCGCATGAGCGCGACGCGTTCGCTGTTCGAGCGCCGCGACGTGATCGTAGTTGCGTCGGTCTCCTGCATCTACGGCATCGGCTCACCCGAGGCCTATTACGGCATGCTGCTGATGGTCGAAAAAGGGCAGAGCACGGCGCGCGAAGCGTTGCTGCGAAAGCTCGTGGACATGCAGTACGAGCGCGCCGAAGACTTGCGCCGCGGCACCTTCCGCGTGCGCGGCGACCGCCTGGAGATTTATCCGCCTTACGAGGACAACGCTTACGCCGTCGAGCTGTGGGGCGCGCAGGTGGACGCCATCCGCAAGATCGACCCGCTCACCGGTGAAGTGCGCTCCGGCCAGAAAGACCTGTCGCGCCTGACGGTGTATCCCAAATCGCACTACGTGATGCCCGCCGCGCAGCGCGAGCGCGCCATCAAGACGATCCTCGAGGAGCTGGACTGGTGGAAGCCGGAGCTGGAGCGCCAGGGCAAGTACGCCGAGGCGCAGCGCGTCTGGCAGCGCACCATGTTTGATATCGAGATGATGCGCACCATCGGGTATTGCCACGGCATCGAAAATTACTCGCGGCACATGTCCGGACGCCTCCCCGGCGAAGCCCCGCCCACGCTGCTCGATTATTTCCCGCAGGATTATCTGCTCTTCATCGACGAATCGCACCAAACCGTGCCGCAGCTGCACGCCATGTATCACGGCGACCGCTCGCGCAAACAGACGCTGGTGAATTACGGCTTCCGCATGCCCTCGGCGCTCGACAATCGCCCGCTCAATTTTGAGGAGTTCGAGCACCGCACCGGACAGGTGATCTACGTCTCGGCGACGCCGGGGCCGTACGAGCTGACGCGCTCGGCGGGTGTGGTGGTCGAGCAGGTGATTCGCCCCACGGGCCTCGTGGACCCGGAAGTCGAAATTCGTCCAGTGAAGGGCCAGGTGGACGATTTGCTAGAACAGATTCGCGTGCGCGCCCAGCGCAACGAGCGCGTCCTGGTCACCACGCTCACCAAGCGCATGGCCGAGGACCTCGCCGAATATTTCACGGAGACCGGCGTGCGCTGCCGCTACATGCACTCGGAAGTGGATACCCTCGAGCGCGTGCGCATTCTGCGCGACCTGCGCCGCGGCGAGTTCGATGTCCTGATCGGCATCAACCTGCTGCGCGAAGGGCTGGACCTGCCGGAAGTGTCGCTCGTCGCGATTCTCGACGCCGACAAGGAAGGCTACCTGCGCAGTGCCACCGCGCTCATCCAGACCATGGGCCGCTGCGCGCGGCACATCGAAGGCCGCGCAATCCTCTACGCCGACCGCATGACCGGCTCGATGGCCCAGGCCATCGAGGAAACCAACCGCCGCCGCGCCAAGCAAGTGGCTTACAACACCGAAAACCACATCGTGCCGCAGTCCATCAGCAAGTCCGTGGACATGAAGCTCGCGGCCATCGTGGAAGCCGACTACGTCACCATCCCGGCCGAGGATTTCTCCGACGCCGACATCACCAGCGAAGCCAAGCTGGGCGAAGTACTCGCGCAGCTCGAAGTGCAGATGCGCGACGCCGCCAAGAAGTTCGAGTTCGAGCGTGCCGCCGCCCTGCGCGACCGCATCCGCACCCTCAAGCAGCGCGACCTGTCGGGGTTTTTCTCTGCCGCAGCCGAACCGGCTGCATCTGACGCCTCAGGGCCTGGAGCCTAGGAGAGGCTCTGCCGATGGTAGGGTTGAATGGCCCAAATCGGCGTTGCTGAGGAACGACTTGCCAACCTTCACTATCCGCCAAGCCCAAAGAAACCTTTCCCGGCTAATCCAGAAGGCGTGCGAGGGGGAGGAAGTGATCATCACGCGAGGCTCAAAGCCAGTGGCTCGGCTCATCCCGGTTGCCGAAATAAAAAAGAAGCGCCAGCCAGGTTCGATGAAGGGCAGGCTTGTAGTTGGCCCCGAGTTTTTTGAGCCTCTTCCGGAAGATGAACTGGCAGCTTGGGAGCAGTCCGATCCCGACCCGCTCGACGATAAAGAATAGAGGCATCGAAGAGGACTTGAATGGCTGCGCTCATAGGTCGCGCTCGCCGAAGTGGTAGACGGCGATTCCCAACGCAACCAGCAAGTACAGGCAGGCGTAGACGACCATGGCGTTGCTGGGGATGGAGATGTCTGCAAACGGCGAGAATTGCAGGGAGCCCGAGAGCGGCGACTCCATTTCAAAGGCGGCGCGGCGCCAGATGGCTTCGCTGGGCATGATCAGGCTGGAGACGATGCCGACCATAGCGAGGCGCGAGCCTTCGGTGAAGCCGCTCATCTGCTCCAGCCAGCCGCCGAGGAAGGCGACGCCGAGCAGTCCGAGCGTGACCACACCGCTGGTCAGCGTGGAAAACCAGGTGCCGAACATGAAGGTGACCGTCAGCGCCACGATACACTCGAGAAAAACCAGCAAGCCGCCCTGCAACGGACGCTCCGCCAGCACTCCACCCAGATAATACCCCTCGGCAATCGTGCCACCGAACATCAGCGCCACATACACGCCGGACATAGCCACAAACCCCAGCCATTTGCCCACCAGGATTTGCCAGCGGGGAAGCGGCTTGGTGGCGATGGCGTGAATCGTTCCCGAGGAAATTTCTCCCGAGATCGTGTCCACGGAGGTGAGCGTGGTCATCACCACCGCGAGCAGGTCGACCGTGTACAGGCCGATCATGAGCATGGCGCTGATCACCTGGTAGCGCAAAAACGGCGGCACGCTGGAGTTGCGGAAATCGCCCACTTGAAAGCGCAGGCCGATGCCGAACACCAGAAGAAACGCGGCGCCGGCCAGCAGCGCGGTCCACAGGATCTTCTTGCGCGCCGCCTCGCGAAACGTGATCCCGGCCATGATCCACACGCCCATCAAAATCCCCGATCCTCGCCCATGATGTTCAGGAAAAGCTCTTCGAGTGACATCTTCTGCGGCGTGAACTGGTACACCTCGGCGCCTGTTTCGACAAGGTAGCGCAGCAAATCCGGCAGAACTTCGCGCGACCGCGCCGTGAGCGTAAGCCGCTCTTCGTCCACCTGCGCGGAATCGCCCCACTGTGCCAGCCCCGCAATGCACACGGGAGAGAGCTTGCGCGCGCGCACCTCGACGCGCACCGCTTCTTCCTGCTGCGCGCGCATGTCGCGGCTGGTGACCACCTCGCCTTCGCGGATAAACACCACCTGGTCGCAGGTAATCTCGATTTCGCTGAGGATGTGCGAATTGAGAAACACGGTCGCCCCGCGCTCGCGCTGCGCGCGAATGATGTCCCGCACCATGCGCCGGCCCAGGGGATCGAGCCCGGAAGTCGGCTCGTCCAGAAAAATCACGTCCGGCTCGTGAACCAGGGCCTGCGCGAGCCCGATGCGCTGCAACATGCCTTTGGAAAAATTCTGCAGGCGCTTGTCGATGTGCGGCGTGAGCCCCACCAGATCGATGAGGGCCGGAACGCGCGAGGCAAGCGTATCGGACGAAACACCACACAGGCGCCCGTGCAGATGAAGAAGCTCAGGGGGCGTCAGCCATTCATAGAAACGAAAGTTCTCCGGCAGGAAGCCTATCTTGCGCCGGACCTCCACATCGCCCGGCGGCGCGCCCATCACCAGCGCCTCGCCGCTGGTCGGCCGCGCCAGGCCCAGCAGCATCTTGATCGAGGTGCTCTTGCCCGCGCCGTTCGGCCCGAGGAAGCCGAAAATTTCCCCGTGGCTCACGGTCAGGGTCAAGTCGCGCACCGCGACCTTGCTCCCGAAAACCTTGCGCAAATGTTGGGTTTGGACCGCGAACTTGCTTTGCTGGAACAGATTCGCCTCCGTTTACTTCAGCGAATCCGCGAGCACCACGGCCTGGCTGGAGTCCCCAAATCCCGTGAGCGAATACACGATTCCATCCTTGGTCCAAATCAGCGCGTAGCCCGGCCCGCGCCTTCCGGCCATGGCCAGCAGTGTGCCGTTCGTCCCGTCGACCGCCACAGTCTGGTACGAGCGCAGAGAGCGCGGAACGGAGAGCGTTAGGACCGCCTTCCAATCGACGGTGTGCAGAAAATCGCTTGCCTGGGCGGGGGTCATGCCCGCTGTCTCCAGGCCAATTTCAGCAAGCCCGCCGACATCCAGGCTCGATGGCATGTTCACCACGGGCGTGGGCCCCTCACGCAGCCGCACGCAGTCGCTGTACTGCGTCGTGGTGGGCGACGGCCCGGTGATATTGTCGGCCACCACCTGGCCGGCGCTGGCACCCCGGGGGCAGGTTCCGTATTCCAGCTCTACTGATCGCGGGACTTGCACTGCGACCGTCGCGCCGTCGAGCGACTGCGGCATTACGATTTCCGGATGCCCGGCTTCGGTGGCGATCGCTTGCAGGCGCGCGCGGTCCACGCGCACGTCGATCTTGTGCGCGCCCCCGACCGTCAGCTTGGGCGCATCTTTGCGCGCGCTGAGCAGCACGACGCTAAATCCCGCGAGCTTGCTCGCGGAGGCCGCGTCGGCTGCCGGCTGGTCCTCCTCGTTCGTTTCGACCTGAACTTTGTCCGAAATCATCTGCGTGACCATCTGGTGCAGGGTGGGGTTAGCGCCCGCGTCCACGTAGGGTGAAAAATCGGCGTTCACCGCTTGCACTTTTTGCATGCGCAGCGATTGCAAGGACTTCAATCCCGCGTTTCGCACGGCCGGGATGGCCAAGCCCCCGGCGATAATGACAACGACGACAAGAGGCAGCCAAATGCGGCGTGAAGATGAGGCAGTCGCCATGGGATTTCCTTTCTGTCCCGCAGGTCTGCAGGGTCCGTAAACTCCGACGGTCTTAAACGGTAGCAAGAAAACCTGAAATTTACATGAACGCTCGGCAGCACCAAACAACGCCTCTGCGTGTGGCTCGCCTGGCGCCGGCGAGACGCCAGCGCTACATTCAAACCATGCCTTTGCGCAATTCCTCCAGGGGGTAAAACGTATCCCGCCAGACCACGCCGCCGCGCCACAGCGTGGCAACCGCCGAGCGCCCGATCATCCAGCAAAACAGCAGCGCGCCGAGCGGATGCGTGAACCCGTAGAGCGGCGAAGCCTCGGTCGACCACACCATCGCTGCGTGGATCAGCACCGCCGCGCCCGCGGCGATGCCGGCAAACACGCGCGCCCAGCCCGTGGCAAAGGCCAAGCCGAAGAACGGGAGCACACTCATGGTCAGGGAAAGCAACATAGCGCCCACGGCAAAAAAAGGATTGTAGTGCACGGCAGCAAACATGTTCTTGGTAACGCCGCGAATCACATTACGAACGCCGCTGTGCCAGCGCACATGCACCAAGTCTTGCGCTACAGCCACGCCGGAGCGGCAACCCGCCATTTTGATCAGTTTGCCGAGCTTCATGTCCTCGATCACGTCCATGCGCAGGCGCGCGTGCCCGCCGCTTTTCTCGTAAGCCGCGCGGCGCACCAACTGAAAGGCGCCCACTCCCACGTAGCGCGCCGATCGGGGGTTCGCCGCCAGCCACGGCTCATTGCCAAAAACAAATCCCAGTCCAAAATAGGTAATCGCTACTTTCTCCCAGAAACCGCGCATCTCCACAGCAGTGAGCAGGGTCAAGTGATCCCACCGCCGTTCACTGGCCAGGGCCACGGCGCGCCGCAGCACATCCGGCGCAAAGTGCACATCGGCGTCGGTAAACACCAGCCAATCGCCATGCGATCGTTCAAAACCGGCGACTAGCGCGTGCGGCTTCCCCAGCCAGCCTTGCGGTAGGTTGTCAATCGTGGTGACAATTAAATTTTGGCGCGTGCCTTCCAACTCGTGTAGGATCGCCGGGGTTTGGTCCGTGGAGCGGTCGTTGGCAGCGATTACTTCAAATTGCGGGTAATCCTGGGCGAGCAGCGTAGCGATGGCAGCGGGCAATTTTTCTGCTTCGTCGCGCGCCGCAAAAATCACGGAAACAAGGGGAGCGCCACCGGAAAGCGCCGGCGCGGTGGCGGACAGCCATGGCAGTCCGGCCATGCCGATACCCGCCCGGACCCCCTGAACAAGCCATAGCAAAGCGATAGAACCAAAGATTACAATAAAGAAAGTATGCAATGGTGATTTGCCCGCGGCTGCACACGCGCTTTCGTTAGAATGCTAACACAGCGAATGTCTGAGACTGTATCCGTCGTCGGCGCCGGCCGGGTGGGCCGCGCCCTGGGGCGCCGCCTGCACGACCTCGGCTGGCGCTTAGGCGCCGTCACTGCCCGCTCCGTTTCCAACGCGCGCGCGGCCGTTCGCGCCATCGGCTCTGGACAGCCGCTCGGCGCCCTGACTCATGAGATCCTCAATTCGCAGGTGATTCTGATCACCACCCCCGATGGCGCAATCGAAGGCGTAGCCAAACATCTCGCGCAGCTCGGCGGCGCCGAGTGGTCTGGCAAAGTAGTGCTGCACACCAGCGGCACGCTCGAATCCAGCATTCTGCAGCCGCTGGCAAAGCTGGGCGCGGCGACCGGATCGATGCACCCGATGCAGACGTTCTCCCAGCAGAACCCGCCGGACCTGACCAATTGTATTTTCGGTATCGAAGGCCGCCCGGGTGCGCTGCAGGTGGCCCGCAGAATGATCCACCAGATGGGCGGCGTGGCGGTGCGCTTGTCCGGAGCGAACAAGGCGGCGTATCATGCGGCGGGGTCGTTCGCGTGCGTCTATGTTCTGACCTTGATGGAAGCGGCTACGCGCCTGCTCATGAAGCAGGGTTTCAAACGCCGGCAGGCCATGCGCGCCCTTTTGCCGCTGGTGCGGCAGACGCTCGACAATTTCGAGAGAGTCGGCCCGCTGGCCGCATGGACCGGGCCCCTGGCTAGGGGCGATTTTTCGGTGGTCGAGCGGCACGTCAAAGCCCTGGCGGACGTCGAGCCGGAATATCTGGAGGCTTACAAGACGCTGTCGCGCCTCACGGCGGGCGTGCTCGCGGCGCAGCCCGGCGCCATGATCAAGGAGCTCGAGCGCATCTTCGGCGCGCCTCCGGCATCAAAAAAGAAATAGCCGCGCGAGTCTGGGCATTAGCGGCTGGCGGATTTTTGTTTTGCGCACTCATATAAATTTCTTGGGGGCCTCTTGACGCAACTGAATCTTCCCATCGAAAACGCGACGCTGCCCAACGGCCTGCGGGTGGTCATTTCGCCGGATCGCACAGCGCCCGTTGCCACCGTGGGCGTGTATTACAACATCGGGTTCCGCATCGAGCCGCGGGGGCGCAGCGGGTTCGCGCACCTGTTCGAGCACATGATGTTTCAAGGCTCGGCCAACGCCGGCAAGATGGTACACATCCGCCTGATCAATTCTTCCGGCGGCGTGCTGAACGGCTCGACGCACTATGACGTCACCAATTACTACGAGTCGGTGCCCTCGAACGCGCTGGAGCGCGTCCTGTGGCTCGAGGCCGACCGCATGCGCGCGCTCAAGGTGGACGACGAAAATCTGCGCAACCAGCGCGACGTGGTGAAAGAAGAAGTGCGCGTCAATGTCCTCAACCAGCCCTACGGCGGCTTTCCGTGGCTCGATATGCCCCCGGTCGCTTATCGCAACTGGGCGAACGCTCATAATTTCTACGGTGATTTCGACGATCTCGATGCGGCCACGCTCGATGACGTGCAGAAATTCTTCAAGACCTATTACGCGCCGTCCAATGCCGTGCTGCTCGTTCTTGGCGACGTCGATCCCGACGAAAGCATTCGCCTGGCGGAGCGCCATTTTGCCTCCATTCCCTCGGGGCCGCAGCCCACGCCGGCCAATATCGAGGAGCCACCGCAGATCGAGGAGCGCCGCGGTGTGGTCGACGAAAAATTCGGCACGCTTCCGGGAATCGCCATCGGTTATCAGGCGCCGCGTCGCCTCACGCCCGAGTGGCACGCCACGGCCATGCTGGACCAGGCGCTGCACGGCGGGCGCGCCGGGCGCGTCTATCGGCGCTTGGTGCTCGAACAGCAAATCGCCGTGGACGCCGAGGGCGGTATTCACTACCCGGTCGGCGACCTCTTCGATTACAACGGCCCGACGCTGATGGTCACGCGCCTCTTGCACAAGCCCGAGTATTCACCTGGGCAGACGCTGGACGCCTACGATGCGATCATCGACGAGATGAAAGAGAAGGGAATCACCGCCGAGGAGCTGGAGCCCATCAAAGTGAAATTCCGGTCGAATTATTTTTCCATGCTGGAGGGCGGCCACGGCGCTTCCATCCCGCGCTATGGCTTGATGCACCTGCTGGCCTGTTTCACGCTGTTTGACAACGAGCCCAAGCTGGTGAACACCATCCTCGACGGCTTCATGGAAGTGACGCCCGAACGGGTGCAATCGGTCGCGCAAAAACTGCTGACGCATGATGCGCGCTCCATCGTCATTCGCCGGCCGGTGAAGAAAGGAGCCGCGTAATGGCTTCCACGCCTCGCTCGGAGTCTCCCACCGCGGTTCCCGCGCTCGCCCCGGCACGCCCGGTGATCTGGCCGCCGCGCGTGCACAGAACCCTTTCGAACGGCCTCGAAATCGTTCTGGTCGAGTCGCACACCATCCCAAAACTTACCGGCGAGCTGTTCTTTCGAAGCGGAAACGCGGTAACCGCCGCGACGGCGCCCGGCCTGGCCGACATGACCGCTACAGTGGCCCGCACGGGCACACAGCGGCGCTCCAGCCGCGCGATCGAGGAAGATTTGAGGCGGATGGGCGCGGATCTTTCTTCGGGCGCTGGAGCGGACACCAGCGTGATTTCCTTTGCCGGGCTGGCGGAATTTTCGAACGAACTTCTCAGCCTGGTCTCCGAGCTCGCGCAGCAGGCTTCCTTTCCCGAAGACGAATTCGAACGCGAGCGCCGCCAGCTGATCGAGGGCTTGCGCATCGAGCGCACCACGCCGGGCTTTCTGGCCAGCGAGCGCCTGCGGCGCGTCCTGTTCGGCACGCATCCCTACGGCACGATTTCGCCGACGGAAGAGCAGGCCAAGAGCTACCGGCTCGAGCAGCTCCGCGAATTTTACCGGCAGCACTATCGCCCCGGGAATGCGCTGCTGGTGATGGTCGGGGATTTCTCGCCGCAGGACATGCTGGCGCAAATTGAGAAGATATTCGGATCGTGGCCGTCCGGACCGGTGGAGGAGGCGCCCGATCCGCCGCTGCCGGAGCTGCCGGGCCGCCGTGTGTATCTCGTGCACCTGCCGGATTCAGTTCAAACGCAAATTGCCATCGGCAATCGCGCCATCACCCGCAAGCATCCGGACTGGCTGCGCCTGACGCTGGCGAACTCGATTTACGGTGGAGCGTTCAATTCGCGCCTGGTGATGAACATCCGAGAGGACAAAGGCTACACGTACAGTCCGCGCAGCGGCGCGCATCCCCTGCGGCGGCACGGCTATTTCAGCATTGGCGCGGCGGTGCGGGACGATGTGGTGGCCGCCACACTCACTGAAATTTTCTACGAGGTCGATCGCATGCGCTCGACGCCGGTCGGCGAGGAAGAGCTGGATGACGCGCGTAGTTATCTCACCGGCGTGTTCTCCCTGGGCCTGGCTACGCAGGACGGGTTGGCCGGCCAACTGGCTACGGCCACGCTCGAGAGATTGCCGGAGGATTATTTGGAAACGTATCGCGAGCGCGTGCTGAAGCTTACGGCGGCGGACGTCCTGGACGCGGCGCAGAAATATTTCGATTCAGCGCACGCGCAAATCGTGGTGGTTGGTGACCGCGCGCAGATCGAGGCGCAAGCCGCGCAGTTCGGCGCGCCCGAGGTGTATGACGCGCAGGGGAACCGAATTTAAGTAGGACAGGCTTCGAGCCTGTCGGGTTTTGACCTTGCCTCCGGACAGAAAACCGACAGGCTCGAAGCCTGTCCTACTGAAACGCGAATGCACATCACACCGCGACGCGCCGCGATTCTGTTTTCCACTTTGGTGTGGCTCGCGCTGTGCGTAGCCGCACAGTCCAAGAAAACGCCTCCTGCCAAGCCGATCGACCTGAATCTTGCGAATGCCAAGGAATTGCAGGAGTTGCCCGGCGTGGGGCCGGTGACGGCGCAGCGGATTATTGACTTGCGAACAAAGAATGGCCGGTTCAAGCGCGTGGAAGATTTGCTGGCCGTGCGCGGTATCAGCCAGAAAAAACTGGACGCCATGCGGCCATACGTCATGGTCTCGCCGCCGCTCGCAACAACGCCCAAAACGCCATCGACGCCACCAGGCAAAAATTCGCAGGGCGCTTCGCCAAGCAACGGCCATGGGTAAGGTTCACATCCGCGCGGCAAGCCCGACGGATCTTCCCCGGCTCACCGAAATCTACAACCATTTCGTAATTCACACGGCGGTGACCTTCGATGTGGAGCCGTATTCCGTAGAGAAGCGGTCAGTCTGGCTGCAACAATTTGCCTCGTCGGGGAGATACAGGCTTCTGGTGGCGGAATCGGATTCTGTTGTTGTCGGCTATGCGGGAACCGCTCGCTTTCGCCCGAAGCCTGCGTACGAAACTACCGTAGAGACGTCCGTGTATTGCGCACCCGAGGCCATCGGCCAGGGCTTCGGGACAAGCCTCTATTCCGCGCTCTTCGAGTCCATCGCCGGCGAGGACATTCATCGCATCGTCGCGGGGTACGTCCTCCCCAATCCCCAATCGGAGTCGCTTCACGCTAAATTTGGATTCAAACCGGTCGGCATTTTCCGCGAGAACGGCCGCAAATTCGGCCGCTACTGGGATGTGATGTGGGTGGAGCGGCCGCTGCGCCTCGCGTAGCACAGACTTCAGTCTGTGGGGTTCCAGATGATCTTGGCTGGCGCGCGCAGTCTGGGTTCTTTGACGGAACCCCACAGACTGAAGTCTGTGCTACTAAAGCGCCTGATGTGTACGTTTTTTTGCTGATGCAGTGCGCAGCGGGACCTGCTCGACGATGGTCAGGCCGTAGCCTTCGAGCGCGACTACCTTTTTCGGATGATTCGTCAGCACGCGCAGGCTTTTCAACCCTAAATCAATCAGGATTTGGGCGCCGATGCCGCTTTCGTGCTGCAGGAGGCGCTGGCGGGCAATATCCATGTCGATCTGCTCGCGCGAGTGGTACAGGATGCGCGGCAGGGCGCCGGAAGCGGGCGCTGCGGCGTCGATGCCGAAGCCGCGTCCGGTATGGTGCAGGTAGACGAACACGCCGCGATTTTCCGCGACGATGGTTTCGAGCGAGCGCTCGATGATTTCGTGGCAGTCGCACTCGGTGGAGGCGAAGACGTCCCCCGTGAGGCAGTGCGAGTGCACGCGCACGAGCGGCGGCACGCCGGTCAGGCTGCCGCGCACCAGGGCGATGTGCTGCTCGCGGTCGACGTCCGAGGCGTACACGATCATGCGGAAATCGCCGTAGCGCGTGGGCAGGGCCGTCTCGGCCACGCGCCGCACATAGCGCTCGTTGCGCATGCGGTAGCGGATCAGTTCCGCAACGGTTAGCAGCTTCAGCCCGTGCGTGCGGCAAAACTCGGCGAGCTGCGGCAGGCGCGCCATGGTGCCGTCATCGTTCATGATTTCGCAGATCACGCCTGCGGGAGTGAGCCCGGCGATGCGCGCAAGATCGACCGAAGCTTCGGTCTGCCCGGCGCGCACCAGCACGCCGCCGTTGCGCGCGCGCAGGGGAAAGACGTGCCCAGGGCGCGCGAGGTCGGTCGGGCGAGTGTGCGGGTCGATGGCCGCCAGGATGGTAATGGCGCGATCGGCGGTGCTAATTCCCGTGGTCGTGCCGCGCCGCGCGTCGATGGATTCGCAAAAGGCTGTGCCGTAGTTGGAGGTGTTCACCGGCGTCATCAGCGGCAAGGCCAGGTCGTCGCAGCGTTCCTCGGTGAGCGCCAGGCAAACCAGGCCTCGGCCGTTCTTGGCCATGAAGTTGACGGCGTCCGGGGTGATCTTCTCCGCCGCCATGGTGAGGTCGCCCTCGTTCTCGCGGTCTTCGTCGTCCACCAGGACGATCTGACGCCCCTGGCGGATTTCCTCCACGGCTTCCTCGACGGTGGCAAACGGGATCGGTTCTTCAGGCATAACGGGCGACAAACTCCTAAGGCTTGGCCTTGAAAACGGCGATTGCTATTAAAAACTATATCGAATTGGCGCACCTACGGCAACTCACGGCAGCTGTAGCGCCCGCCGTTCTTTTCAGGCGGGCACTCGCCCGGACGCAGACCACGCTCCCGAAGGCAGGAGCACAAACCCGCGGATTAACGACGGAACAAACCTTTACCCGTCGGCTTTGTTGGCCGGTTTCGCTGAGGAAACCCGACAGGCTTAAAGCCTGTCCTACTAGGCGCTTGCGGGCCGGGCGCCGGTCGGGGCGCGGTAGCCGGAGGTTGCGGCCTTGCGAATGGCCTCGAGACCCTCGGTCGCTTCCATCAGCGGCGTGGTCTTGATGGATTTCACCGCGCCTCCCGCGGCGGCGGCGATAGCCAGCGCGGCGGCGGTCACGTTGTTCGGAAATTCCGTGATTAGGACGAAATCGTAGTCGCCGAACGCGAAGTAGGCGTTGACGACGCGTCCGCCCAGCTTTTCGACTACGGGCCGGATCACGTCCAGCCGGTTTTGAGGATTGGCAACCAGCGCTTGCCAGCCGGTTTCGTTGTAAGCGACTTGGCTTAGAAAGAGTGGCATCGGTACAG
>Ga0210398_10002220_pt1 | contig 19101 bp, 28 predicted proteins | sample IncBWC4OmetaG_FD_161047 | JGI IMG/M metagenome (GOLD analysis project Ga0210398, IMG submission 161047) | Forest soil microbial communities from Barre Woods Harvard Forest LTER site, Petersham, Massachusetts, United States - Inc-BW-C-4-O | ecosystem: Environmental > Terrestrial > Soil >... | reverse complement strand
GCTGTTCCGCGTGGGTTTCGGCTCGCGACGTGTTTCTCAATCGAACAACTGATTCTGGATCACTTGCTCGGCCACGGTCGTAACTCCTGAAGAAAACGGGTCGGCAACAACTTCAAGTCCTGTATCTGGTGTCGCTTAGGCTTAGGGAGCAGGGTAGCTCTTTTTCTCTCCCCCAGTTGTACCGATCGTGTACCGAACCGTCTGAGGTTGCAGACTCGACACTGTGTCGCTTGGTATCAGAGGGAGTTTCTATTTGTTTGAATCCTAGTTGCCAAAAAAATGGCTTCATAGTTATTACAATGGTAATAACACGTCGGAGGTCAGCTAGGGTCGAACTCCAGGTTCGCAAATTCGGGAACTCGCTCGGAGTTGTCCTGGCGAAAGAGGTCATCAATCGTCTGCACACCCGGGACGGTGAACCGTTGTTCCTAATCGAAGCTTCGGTGGGCGGCTGCCGGCTCACGCCTTACGGTCCCCGCTTCCAGGAAAAAATGGCGAAGGCGGAGGACATCATCAGCCGCTACCGCAATACACTCCACGTTCTCGCAAAGTAAAGGAACCAGTCTGGATCGACGAGCGCGATGCGCTTGCCCTGCACGTGGCTGACGGTGTTTCGACGTCTTTCGAGGGCAGCGACTTCAGAAGCAGATTCCCGATGGCCACAGGTTGATGCTCTCCCGCACGTCCGACCAGTGTGTACGCTCCCTTGTAGTCCAAGGTGCGTTGATACCAGGAATCTTGGTGTGCGATCCACCATCGAATAGTGATGGCCCTTCTTCCAGCCAAGCGGGATGGTAGCCGCTATATCAACCCTGTGCCCACCAAGGTGGGTGGGCTCTCACTCATGTTCAAAATGGGCCCACGTTTCTTTTTCGGAGCAGCGGCGCGGTCGCCGAGGCAATCGCCGGGGCCGTTTCACACCGATCCACGAGTTTACGCAACAAGCCCACAATCCGGCCTGCGCATTACCTGGTTCGGTCACTCCTCCTGCTTGGTTGAAATCGATGGGGTGCGCATACTCATTGATCCGATTTGGGACCAACGCGCGGGTCCTACGCAGTGGGCCGGTCCAAAGCGCTTCTTCCCGCCACCCCTCGCGCTTGACGATTTGCCTGCGATAGACGCCGTGCTTATTTCCCACGATCACTACGATCATCTGGGAGCGGGCACCGTGAAGCGTCTTGCCCAAATGGACGCCCTGCGGCAGGCGCGCTGGATCACCGCGCTGGGTGTAGGCGCCATCCTGAAAAGACTGGGCGTCGATCCGAGCCGCTGCACGGAACTTAACTGGACAGAGAAGGTGAAGGTCGGATCGCTGGCCATAAGCGCGTTACCAGCCCGCCACTTCTCCGGGCGCAGCCTCTTCGGTCGTTTTAAAACGCTGTGGGCATCCTTCGCTCTCACCGGCGTGGCTCACCGCGTCTACTACGGCGCCGACTCCGGGGAATGGTATGGATTCCGCGATATGGGCGAGAACTTTGGTCCATTCGATCTCACCATGCTCGAAATCGGTGCCTCAGATCCCCTCTGGGCCGACGTACACCTGGGACCGGAAGGAGCCGTTCGCAGCTTTCGCGCGTTGGGCGGCCACGGCTTGCTCATGCCCATCCACTGGGGCCTCTTTGATCTTGCGCTCCACCATTGGAAGCAGCCGATCGAGAGCGTGTTCGCAGTCAAATCTCTCAACCTCTGGTCCCCCGAACCCGGCACCCCATCTGAGGTTGTTCAGGGCCAGGAGATTCGCTCCGAGTGGTGGCGTTGAAGCGAGAGCGATCTGGAACTAACGACTCCGGATTCCTCGTGATAGACCCGCTGGCAGTAAGCAACCGATCGCTGGCGAGAACCCGACTTATAGGTACTGACGGGGACACGCGGTCTCATCAAAATGACACCCACCTGAAATCCTCACCGGCCGCCGCGCCGGACTCTCACGCGCAGACACTCTCTTAATTTGTTTGGATTCACCGTTTCCACGTATCCGAGACAGCCCAATCCAAGTCTCAGCGCCACCTTCGGAGTGGCTGGGAACTTCGCAAGCGCGCTGAGACCCTGAGTCAACGGTAGAGCTACGTTGGCTTACCTACGATACCCCCAGCTGTATTAGCTGTTTAGCGATCAGCAATGGGACGCGGCTTATTGCCAGCAGGCAGCGGCAAGTGAAGCGAGGTGCGTCTTCTGATGCGGTTTCCGCATCCGCCATCTAATGTTTCTGCAGGGACTCTATCAAGTCCGCGACCGCTTTGCGAATCGGTTTTAAGTCAAAATCCGGCGACAGAGCGTCGCGGTCGAAGCTCGCAGCCAACTGGTCTATGCCGAACAGGGCCCTGGGGAATCGCGCATAAAGAACTTGGCCAAGAAGCTTGTGCGCCGCCTCCGCACTGCTGCGGGCTGATAGCCCAAACGTTGTCTTCAGGTAGGCGCTCACTCGGGCTTGGACTTGCGTGAACAACACGTCGAAATACTGCGATGCCTGCTCGGGAAATCTTTCTGCCTCGGCCATACTCACACGAATCATCCGGATCTGGGATTGATAGAGCAGAACCTCCAGGTATCGGCCGCAAAACATCACGAGTGCATCCGCAGGCTTCTGCGAATAGTCCTCGGGCATCTTCAATCTGCTGAGGAAAAGGCCTCGCACGAACTCAATGATGGCAAGGAACAAATTCTCCTTACTCTCGAAGTAAGCATACAAGGACCGCTTGGAGGTTTGGGCGCGGTTGGCGACCACATCCATCGATGCGCGCTCAAAACCCATTTCCAGGAATACGTCTTTAGCGGTCCAGAGAATATGTTCGCGAAGTTGGTCGCCACGTCGTGCCATACGCTATTGTCGCCAATTTCTCCGCCTTGACAAGATCTAAATGGTACTATAGAGTTTACTTAGTAAACGGTACTGTACCGTTTACTTTGTAATTTCACTCCCGGAGGAAGCATCCATGATCGTCGTCACCACACCCACCGGCAATATCGGTCAACAGATCCTTTGCGGCATCCTCGACAGCGGAGAGCCGGTCCGCGTTATCGCACGCGACCCCGGGCGGCTGCCCTCACACCTTCGCAAGCACGTCGAGGTCATCGAAGGATCGCACGGCGACGGCGACGTGGTGGAGCGAGCCTTCCAGGGAGCGGATTCCGTCTTCTGGCTTGTGCCGCCGGACCCCAAGGCTCAGAGCGTCGAGAAAGCTTACGTCGACTTCACCCGGCCAGCGTGCCATGCTATCCGAACTCAGGGAGTCAAACGCGTCGTCATCGTCTCGGCCCTGGGCCGCGACTGGCCCAGAAGGACGGGGCACGTGTCGGCGTCGTTGGCGATGGACGACCTGATTATGACGACGGGTGTCGACTGCCGCGTGCTGACGATGCCGTCATTCATGGACAACCTCCTGCGCCAAGTGCAGTCGATCAAGAGCGACGGCACATTCTTCTCACCAATCTCCGGCGACCTAAAGGCCCCGACCTGCGCCATTCGCGACATTGCGAGCGCCGCCGCCAAGCTGCTGCTCGATCGTTTCTGGACGGGACAGAGCAGCATCCCAGTGCTCGGACCTCAGGACTTGTCCTTCAACGACATGGCGCAGATCCTCTCCGAGGCGCTGGACAGATCAGTACGCTACCAGCAAATTTCGTTCGATGCCTTCAAGGCCAGGCTCACCGGATTCGGCATGTCTGAGCCAATGGCCCAAGCGATGGTCGACATGATGGTGGCCAAAGACGAGGGCCTCGACAATATGGAGCCGCGCACGCCACAGTCCAGCACTCCTACCAGCTTCCGGCTGTGGTGTGAGGAGGTGCTGAAGCCCGCGGTTCTCAGCTAGTCACGAAAAGCGCGGTCCGATTGCTCTGATTTAGATGGGGTTCACTCGTAGCACCAAGAACGGCGTCCCCTCAACCTTCAGATGTGGCGGGTAACTTACAGGAGAAAACAGATGCGTCCAACGGGCAACACCATCCTCATCACCGGCGGTACCAGCGGCATTGGCCGTGCCCTCGCCGAGGCTTTCCATCAACGCGGCAACCAGTTGATCATCGCCGGCCGCCGTCAAGATATGCTCGACGAGATCACCGCCGCTAACCCCGGCATGCACGGCATGCAACTCGACGTCGAGCATGAGCACTCCATCGATGCCTTCGCTGCGCGCGTCCGGGAGAGGTTCCCCAAGCTGAACGCTCTTATCAATAATGCCGGCATCTCCAGACGGGAAGATTTCACCGCTGGCCACCCCGATATCTCCGTCTCCCGATCCATCATCATGACCAACATCGTCGGCGTGCTTCAAATGACGGCCGCATTTCTTCCCATCCTCATGCAGCAGCCGAGCTCAACGATCGTTACGACGAGCTCAGGGCTAGGCTTCGTTCCCTTCTCCCCATTCCCTACATATTCCGCAACGAAGGCGTTTCTTCACTCGTGGGTGCAGTCCTTACGATTTCAGCTTCGGGAAACGTCCGTGGAAGTTCTTGAACTAATTCCGCCCTACGTGCAGACGGCACTTGCTGGGGCCTCTGGGCCGACCGACCCCCATGCTATGCCGCTCGCAGACTATGTTGCCGAGGTGATGCATTTCTTCGACAATCCACACTCGTCTGGGGGTGAGATCCTTGTCGAACGTGTAAAGACACTCCGCTTCGCGGCGAAGAATGATTACGATCGGATATTTCAAGCCAACAATAATCGCTGATTGGCATCGCGCGAACCACACTGTTCGCAAAGGCTCTCACGAGATCTGTCGGCACATAACCAGTCAACATGAGGGCTCGAAAAGTGAGCTCACGGGATCTGTCTCGGCCGGGCGGTCAATTTTTCGAGGAAGTATCGAGGGGGAAAAGCATTTGCCAGAGCGCAACTAAAATCATCGCTGGCAGGTTGCGGGCTCCAATGCACAGTCGGACCCGCAGACTGCCGCAGAAAGTTCGGCTCGCGGCACGACCATCGTACCGGTTGCTCAGAAACAATTAATTGTGAGCGATACGTGAACTGGAGGTCAGATACCGGGCAGGCGTTTCAGTAAAAGGATTGAGCATGCAGGGAAAGGACACTCACAAACATCCGAGTTCGTTTGCATCCGACGCCTTGGAGGTGGTCAACGTGGTCAGCGTCCCGAGTGGCTGTTTCTCGCTTCGACGGTGCCCTGTTACCTCGCTAATCACAGCGGAGGGCCACCATCGGGTCCACCTTGGTTGCCCGTTGCGCGGGGAGCCATGCTGCGAACAGCGTCATCGCGCTCACTACGGTGAGAGCAACGGTGAAGGTCATGGGATCCAGAGCGCTCAGGCCGAATAGCTGGTCTTTGATGTATTTGGTCGTCAACAGGGTTAGGGGCAATCCCAGCCCGACGCCGATGACGAGCAACAGGAGCGACTCGCTCAGAATCATCCACTGCACGGCTGGAGTTTGTGCTCCCAGAGCAATGCGCAGGCCGATCTCGTTGGTACGGCGCACCACGTTGTAGCTCATCACACCATAGAGGCCAATCGCCGCCAGAATCAGTGCAAGCAGCGAGAACAAGCTGGTCAGGGAGGAGATGAGTTCGTCGTGCGTCATGAAATTCGAGATTTGATCGTGGATGGTTGTGACTCTGAGAAGAGGGAGGTTGGGATCGACCGATGTTACTGCTGCACGGAGATCGGCGATGGTGTAAGCCGGGTCGCCGGCGGTGCGCACCAGGATCATCCCGGCAAAGCGATCCTGATTTTCTTCGCGGACCACCGCGTCGGCGGCGACACCGGTTGCCCCGACCGCAGATGAATCGCCCGGAAGATACAGGTCGATCTGCGCAAGCGGAATGTAGGTCATTCCAACCCGGTCAACTTCGCGAGGATTGCCGGATTTGGTGTCGCGGGCGATACCGACAATCTGCCATGGCCCTTTGACGCTGTCGATATCGATGATGATCAACCGCCCCACGGCGTCGCCTTTGGGGAAGAAGTGGCTGGCGAGCGTCTGGTTGATGATGGCCACTTTCTGGCTATTCGCGCTGTCGGCATCGTTAAAGGTACGCCCTGCGACCATTGATATTCCAGCGGTCTCAAAATACTGGCCAGAGACGCGATTGAGGACCGAGTGCCTGTTCTCCTTGGGCGCGGGCGTGTAACCGGGAATGGTGACATCAGAGGACCATGTACCCGCGCTGATCGGCGGCGTCGCACAGAGGGCGACCGAGCGAACACCGGGAAGCGCGGAGAGGCGTTCAACCAGACTCTGATGCAGACCAGGGGTCTGGCTCGGCTTGTATCCTGCAAGTTTCGCGTTGAACTCGGCGAGCAAAAGGTGGGAGCGCTCAAACCCGTAGTCCTGGTTCTGAAGATTGCGCAGGGTACGGAGAAACAGTCCTGCGCCGACCAGCAGAAGCAGCGAGAACATGACTTGCACGGTGACTAGCGTTTTAGGCCAGAACCGGACCGATTTGCCGCCACCGCTTTGCGCGGTGCGGGTGCCGGCGCTCAGATTGCTTGCGGCTCCGGTGCGTGCTGCGGCGAGGGCCGGGGCGATTCCGAAGAGGATTCCGGTGAGCAGAGAGAGGCCCAGCGTGAACAGCATGACGGTCGTATCCGGCGTGGGGTCCATCGCGATATAGGCGTTGCCCTGGCTGACGACGCCAATTAGAACGCGTGTGGCGGCGAACGCAATGCCCAGTCCTAGCACTCCGCCGGTGAGTGACAACAGCAAGGTCTCGATCAGGCTCTGGCGGACGATGCGTGCGCGGCTGGAGCCCAAGGCGAGCCGCGTGGCGATTTCGCGCATTCGGGTAGCGGCACGGGCCAAAAGGAAATTCGCCAGGTTGGCGCAAGCGATGAGCAGCACCAACGCGACAACGATCATCAGGATCTTCAGCGATTCGCCATACTGGCTGCGGATGAGTGAGACCCCATGAGCTGCCGGTACAAGGGGAACATTGACGCGGCTGATCTCCAGCTGGCGATCGGCTGACAGGGTTCCGCTCTCACGCTCGCGGATGCCATTCCTGACCTGCTGATTGAGCCAGTTTTGGCTTTGCGCAAGTTCGGCCCTGTTCCTTGCGGCTCGCGGACTCAGGCGCCCGAATACATGAAGAAAGTACAAACCGGAATGCGCGGTAAGCATCGACGGTTGCTGTAGCACAACGGTCTGCATGCTGATCGGCGTCCACAGGTCCGTTGGCTCCAACTCCTGCTTGATGCCAAGAAATCCTTGTGGCATCACGCCGACCACTTCGAACGGAGTGCCGTTGATCGCGATCGATTTTCCAAGGATGCGCGGATCGGAGGAAAGAGACTGCTGCCAAAAGTGATAGCTCAGCACGGTAACGGCGCCGCTTCCCGGCGCGGCGTCGTCGGAGGGGAGGATGGTGCGGCCAAGCAGAGGTTGAGCACCGAGGACGCTGAAATAGTTGCCCGAGACAAGATTGGCCGGTGCGAGCACGGCAGGCGAACTTGCGTTTGTAGGGCCGCTGGCCGAAAGGGGCCGGACGCTCACCTTGTTGGAAAAGCTGCAATATGCGGCGATTCCCTGAAAGGGGCCTGCATCGGTTTGCAACGAGCGCGTGAAATCCCAAGGGAAATAGCCGCCAAATGCGCCTAAATCGATGCCGCCGGCGATGCCACCGAATTCGGAATCACCGAATGCAACCAGCTGCTCAGGATTCCGCACCGGCAGATTGCGGAGCATCACCTGGTGAATGAGCGTGAAGATTGCCGAATTGCCGCCGATGCCAAGGGCCAGCGACAGGAGGGCGATGGCGGTAAAGGAAGGGCTCTTTGCCAACATCCGTACGCTATAGCGAAGATCCATCGATAGTTCGTCTCGCAATCGCAACCCCAGCGACGCACGGATGGCATCTTTGTGGGACTCGATGCCGCCGAACTGGATGCGCGCCCTACGCATCGCTGCCTGCGGCGGAACGCCGCTGCGAACCAGGTCTTCGGCAATGCTCTCGATGTGAAAGCGCAGTTCCGCCTCCATTGCAGTTTCTAGGCGCGCGCGCTTTACAATCCATTTCAACCATGAACGAAGCCTCGCGAACGGTCTCACACTTCCTCCGGTGTCGTACGGAGAATGCTCGCGATAAGCAACGCCATGCGGTTCCACTTCTCAGTCTCGGAGTGCAGTTGACGGCGGCCAGCCGCGGTCAGCCGATAGAACTTGGCCTTACGATTGTTGTCGGATTCGCCCCACTCGCTGACAATCAAGCCCTGGTGTTCCAGTCGGTAGAGTGCTGGGTACAACGATCCTTGCTGGATCTCCAATTGCTCAGCGGAGATCTGCTGTATGCGAAGCAAAACTCCGTAGCCATGTAGCGGGCCCAGAGAGACGGCTTTGAGGATCAGCATGTCGAGGGTACCTTGCAGAAGATCGATCCGTTTGCCCACAATCTCTCCTTGTCGATCTAGGAGACGATATCAATACTCTCCTAGAGTGTCAAGGAGAGAGCGCGTGTCGCTTAGGAAGCAGCTACTGCTTTTTCTCTCGCTCCGTTGTACCGATCTTGTACTGAAAGGAGGGAATCCGCAATTGTTAGTCGACACTTTGGCGGTTGTCATCAGGAAGCCTGACGGCGACGCTGGCAGACCCTCCCGATTGTAGAGATTGCAGTCCGGAATCGGGGCGTACTCCGCAACCGGCTCAGTCGGGCTGGAAACCAGAACCGGTCGATCCATCGATTCGGGCCTCCGGATAGGGGCGGTTTCGAAAGGAGGCGGGCAGCTGGATTTGAAATCTCTGGGGGGGGAACTTTGAGTTGACCGCTGACATCGCAGCAAGTGGACTAGTCGTATACTAGTCGTACGAAGGGATCCTATTGGCCAACCTGCAGGGCAGCAACACTGTCGGCGCTTACGAGGCAAAGACCCATTAACGTCCTCGCGATGGCGGAGCGCAAGGGTCGTGTCACTCCGAAGCAGTCTGACGCTTTCATCGCCGACCTGGGCAAGCTCGGAATCGAGCGAGACGACGAAGCAGTTGATCGCGCCTTTACGCATCTTTTGGCATTGTGCCGAACCCATCGCCTAACCAGCTACGAGGCGATCTACCTCGATTTGGCCATTCGCCGAAGCTTGCCGTTGGCAACGCTTGACGACGACTTGCGGAGAACCGCAAAGAAATTGGGCGTCGGTCTCCTAGGTTAGAGGGCTCCGATCGCAGTTGCTGTGCTTGGCCAAGACGGGCGTGAACACGCCGGGGACAATGTTTCCAGATTCGGGTCCCGATTAGATTTCCCAGAAGCCTTCAAGACCGTGTCGTTCAAAATCACTTTGCCGGATTTCCACTATTTTCCGCCAGACGGAATAACGCTCAAGACGCGCGTTGTAACATCCATGCCACACGATTCGTACGTGCAGGCATAATCAGCAGCGCGATCCCGTGCCCGGTGAGGTTCTCCTGATAACCGGCTCGGGTCTTCGCTGATAAACGCGGGGGAGCCACGGATCGTCGTAATCTGCTGCGGCGGCATCTCAAGCCAGCAGTCAAGAAGCTTGGTTTGCCGGCTACGGTGGACTTCAGGAGTTTCCGAACTATGCATTCGAGCCTCATGAGCAGTCTGGGTGGTTCTGCCTGAAGTGACGCGGGACAATATGGGACACTCGACTGTCGATGTAACTCAGAATGTCTACAACAAGAAGTGGTGGGAAGAACGGATTGAAGCCGTGAGCATGGCTGCCGCGACCGTTGGCGGGAGTTTATGCCTACGCCGCAAACTGCCTAAGCCAAAGTAAGCCTTTTTGTAAATCCTCTACGCCTCGGCAAAAATGTAAGTGGTTGATCAGAAATGGTCGGGGAGAGAGGATTTGAACCTCCGTGGCGAAGAAAAACAAGAACAAACGGAAGAGAAGGAGTGAAAGAAGTACATATTAAACAAGGATTTTAATGTGCTGACGGATCCAGTCGAGGATTTGCGCAAAGCGGAATTCGTGTCGATCCATCGATCCGTAGATAAACGCTTGTCCGTCCAAGCCTTCGACCTCAATGTAAAAGCCATTGCGTCGCAGGATGACATCGGTGGCAGTGAAAGCGATGCGTTTATTGCCGTCGAGGAAGCCGTGATTGTTGCCGAGCGACTCCATCAGGGCAGCCGCTTCTTCGTGGATGGAGTTGTAATAGCCGGTTTGCGGACGAAAAACGGCGGCCTCGACCGCGCCCTTGTCGCGGACACCATGGAGACCGCCGAACATCTCGATTAATCGATGCTGCATCCGGTAGACTTCCGCTACCGTAAGATATTCCGCCATTTACTTGGCGAGACGCTGCAACAAGTCACGATTGCGAGCCACCGACTGCTCGAAGGCATCCATCACCTCGGGGCGGACCAGGTGTTGGGAGGGAACCACGTTGTGCAGGTAGAACCCGAGCGCCTGTTCGAGGACATACCGCTTCGTTTGCCCATTCTGCTCAGCAACCGCAACGAACTCATCGTAGAGCTTGGCGTCGATCTCGGGAGTGAACTTTTTGGTCATCTGGGCTGGCATGGTTTCCCATCTCTCCTGTTCGACTTCTATCTTACCTCTTGACCATGATATGTCAATATAAATCTTGATATATCCATATCATTATAAATAAGCTACTTAGCATGGTTAACGACTCTCCAAGTGTTGACACATAATCAGTGTCCACATATACTGTGTTCATGAACATCACCCTGTCCATCGAGGACCAGCTCGTCGCCCGCGCCCGCAAAAAAGCGGCGGCCCTCGGCAAGAGTCTCAATCAACTTGTCCGCGATTATCTGCAGACGGTCGCGGGAGGGGACGACCCCGAAGGCAGCATCGAAGAATTCAAGCGTCTATCGGGCAACGGCCACTCCCACGGCTGGCGATTTAACCGCGACGAGATCCATGAGCGTACAGAACACGAGCATACAAGACACGATCGTACAAAAGACGCCCGGCGATAATGCGCGCTCGTACCTTCTTCGACACCAACGTCCTCGTCTACACGGACGACAAGGCCGCTCCGGCCAAACAACGACGCGCCCTCGATCTCATCGCAGAACATCGCCGCGCCAAGACCGGAGTTGTGTCCTTGCAGGTGCTCCAAGAGTATTTCGTCACGGTCACCCGCAAACTGCACCTTGACCCACGCATCGCCCGTCGGAAAGTCGAACTGATCGCCGAGTTTGACATTGCATTTCCAGAAGTCGCCGACATTCTCGCGGCCATCGATCTGCACCGCCTTCACGGCGTTTCTTTCTGGGACGCCTTGGTCCTCCGAGCCGCGAAGCAAGCGGGCTGCAGCATTCTCCTCTCAGAAGATATGCAAGGAAATCGGGAAATCGATGGAGTTCAGATCGTCAACCCGTTTCAGTGAGAGCTCGTGTGGGACGGCCGAGTTCGCGGTTGCCAAAATAACGGACGAATTATTCACCACATATAAATCGTGAATGATTCGGCGCACCCGGTGAGAAGGGTGCTCTGGAAAGCCGCTTTGGGGCGTTCTGGCTGCCGGACGAGGTGCAGGCCGCCTTTGCGACCAGCATGCAGGGGTAGCTACGGTCTCCTCCGCGTGCCACCAGCCAAGTCTGGGGTAAACTTCGGGTAATCGCAGCCCGGACGACAAAGTCAGGCGGAAACTTCTAGCCGATCGTCATGCGATTCGACCACTTGTTGAATAATCGGCTCAATCGGCATCTCACGCTGAACGTCGAGCAGGCGGTGCCAAGGAAATAGCCTTGGAAAAGGGCGCAAAACGGCGCGGGACAAACGAAGCTCAATGACATGACAAACGACGGTTCTGCCAACTTGATGGATTATGGTTTCCTCACGGTCGTTATCAGTCGTGAACAGATCGAAGCTGGCGGTATCAGCCACCCTTTGGGCGTGCTTCGTCAACTCCTGAGGCGGCAAGCAGTGATCAAGTTCTGCGAGCAGGTGGAGATATGCGTTACCGGGTTTGACGACGATCCCAGAGAGCTTTACGAGATGGCCGAAGTTCGCAACTTCGTTTACAAGCTCGATGCGGAGTTCCCGTACTGGCTTTATTTCCTCACCAAGCGGGGGACAGGGCTGAGCTTCATACTGTCGTGCCTCTGTCCCCCATTTCTGACGCCTGAAGAAGAAAGGCGCAGCTGGGATGAACGAATAGCGGACTACCTGCTAAAGCGCGGATTGCCAGCACTAAATCACATCTGCCAACGTGCTGAATGTTCGGAAGAAGAGAGACGGCGGCTGACAGATCGCATCGCCGAGTACCTCCTTAAGGGTCCAGATGTGAGCGAGGTATAGAGGTCACGAGACGATTGGAGTCGATTCTGTGACGCCGTAGCTTGAGACCCGAATCATGGAGCCTGGGTACAAAAAAACAGCCCCCCGCGCAGGAGTACGTGAGGGGAAATCCTCGATCCTTCAACCCCGAGCGAATCGCCATTGCGCTTGAGCAGGTAGCCACGAATAAGGCTCACGTCCTTGGCTCTTTCAACTGAAGCGCGTCATCTTCGTGATGCATAGCGGAGAAGTTATGAAGGATGAGAGTGAGACGGGAAAACATACGCCACAATAATCGTTGCGTTCTGCGGGCAGAGTGAATCCGGTTAGCGCTTCTAGCCGAAAGGAAAGGACGAGTGCGCGAATTTTCTGGTCTAGGACGCAATAAGGATCGGCCGGCTGGATTTTCTTGAGCCGATCGCCTTCCCTCGACTTGGTCGCACCCGCACTGTCAAGATTCAGTTGCCAGAGCTCTGGCATTGCGAGTTAGACGGACCCTCCTATGCACTTGCACGATGGGCTCAGGCTTTACACTCATGAGATGGTCCACCCTGTCGAAGACCTTCGCATACGAGCCAGTAAAGTTCTGCTCCCTCCTGCATTTTTGGAAGAGGAGTTGCCAGTTACAAAAAGTGTATTGCGCACGGTCCAGGAAACGCGGACTGAAATCTCCAAGATCCTTCACGGTGAGGATCGCCGCTTGCTTGTTCTCGTCGGCCCCTGCTCAATTCATGATCCCGACGCGGCCCGCCAATACGCTAGTCTGCTTTTGAAAGCCCGAAGAGAGTTCAGGGAACAACTCTGCGTCGTGATGCGCGTCTATTTTGAAAAGCCGCGCACGACGGTTGGCTGGAAAGGACTCATCAACGATCCTCACCTTGATGAATCGTTCAAAATTAACGATGGACTTCGCCTGGCTCGCAGACTCTTGCTCGATTTGGGTGAGATGGGAATGCCCGCCGGAACGGAGTTTCTCGATATGATCATCCCGCAATACCTGGCTGGACTCGTAAGCTGGGGTGCTATCGGTGCTCGCACGACCGAAAGCCAGATCCACCGGCAATTGGTCTCAGGGCTCTCCTGCCCCGCAGGATTCAAGAATGGTACGTCCGGCAACGTTCAGATTGCGGTGGAGGCGATCCAATCTGCCGCGAGGTCGCATACATTTCTTGGCCATACGAAGTATGGGCAATCTGCCATATTCGTCACCACGGGCAATCACGATTGCCACGTGATCCTCCGTGGTGGAGGCAATACGACGAACTACGAATCGGCATCTGTTGCGGACTCATGCGCACTGCTCGAGAAGGCGGGATTACGCCCGCAAGTTATGATCGACTGCAGCCATGCAAACAGCAGGAAGAACTACACGAATCAGAAAGTCGTTTGCCGCGATGTGATCGAGCAGATCAAAGGCGGGGAGCGAGCCATAGTGGGCGTGATGCTTGAGAGCAACCTTGTGGAAGGGGCACAGAAGTTGGAGCGGGGAAAGGCTCTCGTTTACGGTCAGAGCATTACTGACCCTTGCATCGCTTGGGAGGATACGCTAGGCCTTCTTGGAGAGCTTGCCGCTGCAATTCGGCGCGTCAACCATATTTGACCCGGGGATGAAACCAAAAAACGTTCCCCAACTTAAACTACCCGAGAATTATCGCGAACGGGTCTAGCTGACGACCGGTTTCGACATGAGCTACAGCCCGAATGCGATGCAGATGGATCACCACAGGTTCGACAATGCCTTTGTTAACGCCGAGGCATATAAGGCATTTGTCAAGACCGGGACCTGGCCCGACAAGACGATGCTTGTGCTCGAGAACCGGATGGCTCAGGGCAAAGGCTCCTCACCTATACAACGAAGCGAAAGATATCGACCTTCTCTTTGAGGTGTTGCGACGAACATGCGCATGAATCTACGAGCACTTCGTCGGAGGATGATGCCACTCACCTCAGCAGTACTGTTTGTCAGCCTAGGAGGCCGCTCCGAAATGAATAGCCGCAGCACATTTTCACCAGCAACCCAGCGAGACGTTATGGCTTTGCGGGCCGCCGCGCAACCTTCCGATTACTCCTACGAGCAGGTGCGGTTCCTATGTAACAGCATCGGGCCCCGACTGAGCGGCTCCCAGCAAGCCGCAGCTGCTGTGGACTACGTCAAGAGACAAATGTTGGACTTGGGATTTGAGGTAAAGCTCGAACCGGTAACAGTGAGGCACTGGGTGCGCGGACAGGAGGAAGCTCAACTGACCCGCTATCCCGGACAAGTATCCGGGACTAGCCAAAAGATTGTCGTAACCGCGCTCGGAAATGCCGTAGCAACGCCGCCCGACGGAATTACTGCACCGATTATCGTCGTAAACACATTCGACGAGTTTGACCGGCTCTCCACAAACACAATTAAGGGCAAGATTGTGCTCTTCAACCATCCTTTCGATGAATTTGCAGCGCTAGCGGGCCGAGCGGAGCAAGCTTATGAATCGGCTGTGAAATATCGTAGCCAAGGTCCGGCGCGTGCGGCAGAAAAGAGCGCCGTTGCGGCACTGATTCGTTCTATAGGACCGAGTGGGTCTCGACTGGTGCATACCGGTATCACTAAGTACCGGGAAGGAGGGCCGCAAATCGCGGCTGGTGCCGTTACCGCCGAAGATGCGGACCTGATTGCCGACTTGGCTGCGAGAGGGGAGGTTGAAATTCATCTCCTGCTGACACCACGCGATTTGCCCCCCGCGCAAAGTTACAACGTAATCGCCGACTTAAAGGGCTCGCAGCATCCAGAACAGATTGTGATCGTATCTGGCCACCTGGATTCGTGGGACTTGGGAACGGGCGCGATCGACGACGCTTCGGGGGTTGGCGTTGCGATGGACGTACTCCGCATCATCAAACAAGTAAATGCGCGACCTGCACGAACGATTCGGTTCGTTGCCTGGATGAATGAAGAGAACGGTGTTGCTGGCGGTCGCGCCTACGCGGAGGACTACCAGTCCGAATTGCCACAGCACATTGCCGCTATCGAACTTGATTTCGGCGACGGGAGCCCACTGGGCCTTAAAGTGCATGCGAGCGCCGAGAAATTGGAGTCCCTATCGCGAGTCCTGCACGGCATCGGTGATTCGATCGGGGGTGTCGTTACTGTGGAGGACAGTCCCGGTGTCGATTTGCGCCCTACGGACGAGCTGGGCGTTCCGACGATCGCACCGTTGCAAGATACCCGCCATTACTTCGATTACCATCACACGGCCGCCGACACTTTTGACAAAGTGCGTATTGATGAACTACGCCAAAATCTCGAGATTATCTGCTCCCTTGTGTACACGCTTGCCCAGGAAGTAGACGGCAGCAGCGAGCCTGCGCCGCAGTGATCCTGTGATCCGAGTGAACAGCCGTGCATCGTCCAGCAAGCTCCGCAATCGCCACCTCTCTCCATCGGTAAACACTAGCCGACTTGCGGGGACTTATGAGGAGCTACACGATTCTCCTGGGAAGCGAAATGCCGCTAGGCGTCGTGCTTCTCATAACATTTGAGGACACGCAGTGCTCGCAGTGTGTTTCACCTGCTGGGGCGGCCATCACCGTCCTTTAGCGGGAAGTAAATCTTTCCCGGATGTGTGTTTTCCCGAAGCAATGTGCCGTCAGATTGCCGCTTCGACCGGGGCATATCAATCGCTTCGTCCACTCGCAAGTCTGGGAACCAACCATCCCCTGATGCTAAATCCGGAGTTTGACATTACGAAAGCATTACCGTACAGTAATACATTACTGAACGGTAATGCATTGGAGATCGGGTATGCCGCAAGTCGTTCGTCTAATTGAGATCCAAGCTGCACCGAGCAAAGTCTGGCGCTGGTTCGCAACCCAGGAAGGACTGCGCTGCTGGATCAGTTCCAATATTCAGATCGATCTGCGCGTCGGTGGTGGATACCGTTTCCTCGGACCCGATGACCAGACGTGGATAAGCGGCACTGTGCTGGAGTTGGTGCCGGAGAAAAAGCTGATTCTGTCCTGGCTCGAAGAGGGCAGTGGCTGGGTGCATCCGGCGCGGTTAGTCGTCACGCTTGCTCCCACGGCCGTCGGCACGCAGGTTACGCTCATTCACGATGGCTTCGAGGCCATAGGGCGTTCGGACTGGGCGGAAACAGTAAAGGATTATGAGCGGGGCGCCGACCTCCACCGAGTTCTCGATCGGTTGGCCGATCTGGTGAGCACAGGTGATGCCCAGCAACAGTGATGCCCTGTTCCGGATCCTGGCCGACCCTACGCGCCGGCTCATCCTCGACCTCTTGGCCGAACGTGGCTCGTTGACGGTTGGCCAATTGGCCGCCGAGTTCCCCGACCTGGTCGCATCGGGCATCTCCAAACACCTGATGAGCCTGCGGGCATCGGGTCTGGTATCCGCAACTCGCCGGGGTCGCCAGCAGATTTATCAGCTGGAGCCGGATGCCCTGGCTGCTGGACTGACACCGTGGATTGCGAAATACGAGCAGTATTGGTCCACCGTCCTAGAACGGCTGCGTGAACTTGCCGAACAGGGTGATACAGAAGGTGGAGTCCCCTCCCGAAAGAATCTCCGACGAAAGAGGCTGAAATGAAATTCATCGGCAGTAGTCTGGCTTTGATTTTCTTCCTGGCGTTGCAAGGAACTGCTCAAAAAGCGAAGATCGCCTATCCGAGCATGGCGCCCCTTCCGCAATATTTGATCCCCCGCGATGCGGAGATCTCTCTCGCGCGGAGTGCGGCGCCGAAATCAATCTCCGGAGATGCCAAAATCCTAATCCTTACTCCAAGCGGTTATCAGACGGCAGTGAGGGGTGCAAACGGCTTCGTCTGCATGGTCGCACGATCCTGGTCTGCCGATTTTGACGATCCCGATTTTTGGGATCCGGGATTGCGTGCGCCCATCTGCTATAACGCTCTCGGCGCGAGGTCTCAAGTACCGGCGACTCTTAAGCGGACTCAGGTTGTATTGACCGGAGGGTCCAATGCCCAGGTTCAAACGGCCATCAAAGCAGCAATTCAGAGCGGCGAGCTGCCTACCGCGGAAGCGGGGTCGATGGCCTACATGATGTCTAAAGAAACGTATCTCAACAATCGTGTCGGTCAGTGGCTTCCACATCTCATGTTCTTCACGCCCGAAACCGATCCCAAATCTTGGGGCGCCCGGCCTCCGGGCTCTCCGATTCTCGGAATCAATTATCCGGAGGAGCGCTTGACGGTGTTTCTGATTCCGCTTGCACGATGGTCGGACGGAACCCCCTCGGTATTGAAAGAACATTGAACCATCATGGGCCGTCGATCATCTTCGCGTCAGACGACGTTCGTCCCAACGATCCACGGACGGATGATCTCCGCAGCTCTGAAAGAATGTAATCATCCAAAAACTGGCACCGCTTCGGAAGCAACCAGGATTCGATGAGCGCATCATCGCCAAGTCACTTATCGAGTCCATATCTATGTGATTCGTCGTTCTTGGCGGATAACCGGCAATCCGAGTGAAGCACACGGCCCACTGAAGCTAAGTACGGAGCGTACAAAAACCCTGAACAATTTAATTGAAACGGTTCTGACTCAACTTTGGCGCACGAACTCCGTGGGATCGCTGCTTTTCCCAAGACGTTTACGCTGAGGATCCCACCTCAACCACTGTGCCCGGTTGAATGGTTCGCAACGCCTCGGCGCAGGCCGCGAACTGCGGCTCTAAATCCACCACACGATTCGTACGTGCACGCACGATCAGTAGCGCGATCCCGTGACCGGTGAGGTTCTGCTGATAACGCAGATTCCGGTCGATCGTCACCAACACATCGAAACTTGCATCGGCCAAGGCCAGCAGTTCGCCGTTTTCTTTCCCCGACCATCCCGCTTCCTGCACGGTCGTGCAATCGAAACCGCTGGCCGCCAGCGCCACTTTCATCGCCTTGGGCGCGCACTCGTCGATCAGAACTTTCATCCCAGATTCGCCATCAGGCTGTCCCGCGCCTCTTCCAGCGCCGCAATCGCTGCCTCGCGCGTCACGCTCGGATACTGCTCCAGAAACTCGCCCAGACTCTCACCACCTTCCAGATAATCCGTCAACGCCTTGAACGGAACCCGCGTCCCACGGAACACCGGCTCGCCGCTAAGCACAGCCGGGTTTTTCACGATCACGCTTGCCATGGAACTCCTCCCACCTGCCTGCTATGGTAGCGCACACGCGCCGCTACGCAGAGCAGATTACCCGCGAATGCCGCGAATGAACCTCGAATCGACGCCGGACATGTGCCGAATAAAGCCCGGACGCGCGCCGGAGGCCGCGCGTGTTTCGCCGTGGCTTCTCAGCGGGCCTTGCCCCAGCAAGGGATGGTGTCTTCGCGAATCGTGCCTCTCCCGCCGCGCTCCGTACACTGTCCAGCGAAAAAATGGGAGATTCCCGCCGTTCCTTTGTTTTCAAGATGTTAACGCGCGCTCGCCGCGCGGTTGCTGTATAGCAACCCGGAGTCGAGGATTTTTCTTCTTAGCCGCTTGTTTTCTACAGGTTTACGCACGTAAACGCGGAAACCGCCCATTTTTCGTGCGTCTCCCGCCTAGCTCGCTGATCCCATGAACGTTAACCGGAAGTTGCTCTGCAGCTCCCATTTGGGGGTGACGTGTAAACCGGAAGACTTGGTTTTAACGAATCGACGCGGCGGGCCTATACATCGGCGTAATCTGCTGCGGCGGCAACTCAAGCCAACAGCTAAGAAGCTTGGTTTGCCGGCTACCGTGGACTTCAGGAGTTTCCGAACCATGCGCTCGGCCTGAGGTGACGCGGGACAACATGGGACACGCCAACATTGACGTGACTCAGAATGTCTACACCAAGACGTGGTGGGAAGAGCGAGTTGAAGCAGTGAGCATGGCTGCCGCCAGCGTTTGGCGGGAGTTTATGCCCACACCGCAAGTGCCTGCGGGAATGTA
>Ga0210398_10002219_pt1 | contig 19104 bp, 16 predicted proteins | sample IncBWC4OmetaG_FD_161047 | JGI IMG/M metagenome (GOLD analysis project Ga0210398, IMG submission 161047) | Forest soil microbial communities from Barre Woods Harvard Forest LTER site, Petersham, Massachusetts, United States - Inc-BW-C-4-O | ecosystem: Environmental > Terrestrial > Soil >... | reverse complement strand
CGGCTTGAGAACGCCATCGACGGCACCGCGGCCTGGGCGGTGCCGTCATTGCGCTGATCGGGCGTCGAAGCGGCGAGCAGGCGTACAAGACGCTTGCGCCGGATGGCGCGCGCGGGTAGCGTGCATGGAATGAGCAAACTGAGCGCCACATGCCGCGCCCGCCCGTTCGCGCGATTTTGGTACCGCCGGTACATGACGGCGGCCTAGGATCGCGTACCCGCGTTTTCCCGAAGCCGCCCGCACCCGAGGCGGCTTTCGCGTTTCAGGCTCACCCCTACCCGAATGTCGCCGACGGTCGAGCGGCCTCCAACCGAGGAGGTAGAGCATGACCCAAACGGCCCCAACGGCGCGACGACCGCAGGCGCGACGAGAACGCGCGGAGGATTTGTGACATGAGCGAAAAATGGTCGCCAAGAAGCTGGCGCGGCCTCCCGATCCGCCAGGTGCCGGGCTATTCCGACGAGGCGGCGCTCGCCCGCGTCGAGGAGACGTTGCAGCGCTTTCCCCCGCTCGTCTTTGCCGGCGAGGCGCGGCGGCTCGAAGAGCGCTTGGCGGCGGTCGCGGCCGGCAACGCCTTTCTGCTGCAGGGCGGCGACTGCGCCGAAAGCTTTGCCGAGTTCCATCCCAACAACATCCGCGACATGTTCAAGGTGCTGCTGCAGATGGCGGTGGTGCTGACGTTTGGCGCCGGCTGCCCGGTCGTCAAGCTCGGCCGGCTCGCCGGGCAGTTCGCCAAGCCGCGCTCGTCCGACACCGAGACCCGCGACAGCACCACCCTGCCCTCCTACCGCGGCGACATCATCAACAGCCACGATTTCGACGAAGCCGCGCGCGAGCCTGACCCGCAGCGCATGATCCAGGCCTACAGCCAGTCGGCGGCGACGTTGAATTTGCTGCGCGCCTTCGCCCAGGGCGGCTATGCCGATTTGCATCGGGTCCACGCCTGGAACCAGGATTTCGTCGCCGACTCGCCGCAGGGCGAGCGCTACCGCGAGCTCGCCGATCGCTTGACCGAGACGCTCGACTTCATGGAAGCCTGCGGCCTGACCTCGGAAACCGCGCCGCAGATCCGCGAGACCGAGTTCTACACCTCGCACGAGGCGCTGTTTCTGTCCTATGAGGAAGCGCTGACCCGCGTCGACTCGACGACCGGCGACTGGTACGACTGCTCCGCGCATCTGGTGTGGCTCGGCGACCGCACGCGCCAGGCCGACGGCGCCCACGCCGAATTCCTTTCCGGCATCAAAAACCCGGTCGGCATGAAGTGCGGCCCGACCCTCGAGCCCGACGACCTCATCCGCCTGGTCGACCGGCTCAACCCGCACAACAAGCCGGGGCGGCTGACCCTGATCACCCGCATGGGCGCCGACAAGGTCGAAGAGCGCTTGCCGCGGCTGATCCGCGCCGTGCGCCGCGAGGGGCGCGAGGTCGTGTGGTGCATCGACCCGATGCACGGCAACACGATCACCTCGTCGAACGGCTACAAGACCCGGCGCTTCGAGCGCATCCTCGACGAGGTCCACAGCGCCTTCGCGATCCACGCCGCGGAGGGCAGTTATGCCGGCGGACTGCATTTCGAGCTGACCGGCCAGAACGTCACCGAGTGCGTCGGCGGCGCCCAGGCGATCAGCGAAGCCTCGCTCGCCGACCGCTATCTGACGCATTGCGACCCGCGGCTCAACGCCACGCAGGCGCTGGAGCTGGCCTTTGAGATCGCCGACGCGTTGAAGCGCGCCCGCCGCGGCAACGCCATGCCGAGCCGCGCCCGGCTCGCCGCGGTCTTGTGAGGCACCGGCCGTGGCGGCTGACGGACCGCCCTCGCTGGCGGCGCGAACCGACAGCTATTTTCTGAAGTCGAAGGCGATCGTCGAGCGGTTCGGCGATCGCCAGGCGAGCTATGCGGTGTTCATGCGCCGTCCGGTGATTTCGACGCCGCGGCTCGCGGTCGATTTTCTCGAAGCCGCCGCCGCCGCCCGCGGCACCCGCTTTGACATCGAGGTAAACTTTCCCGAGGGGGCGCTCGTCGGCGCCGGCGAGCCGATCCTCTATGTGACCGGCTCGCTCGCCCATCTCGTCGATCTCGAGACCGTGCTGCTGCAGCGGCTCGGCCCCGCCTGCGTCGCCGCCTACAACGCCTATGCGATGTGCGCCGAATTGCCCAAAGTTGCGTTTCTGGCGATGGATGCGCGCCATTGCGCCGGGCCCGATATGGCCGACATGATGGCTTACGCCGCTTCGGTCGGCTCGCGGACGGCGCGGCGCGAGGCGGGTGCTGTCGGGTTTGTCGGCTGCGCCACCGACGCGACGGCGCACTTTTTTGGCCGGGAAAAGGGTGCGGGCACGATGCCGCACGCACTGATCGGCTACGCCGGTTCGACCGTTCGCGCTGCCGAGATGTTCCACGCGACGTTCCCCGACGAGCCGTTGACCGTGCTGATCGACTATTTCGGCCTGGAAATCACCGACGCCGTCGCGGTGGGCCGGCGCTTTTCCGAGCTCGCCGCCGCCGGACGGCTCTCGGTGCGCATCGACACCCCGGGCGGCCGCTATTGCGAGGGCCTCGACCCCCAGCGCTCCTACGAGGTGCTCGAGCGCCACGCGCCGCGGTCGATCCGCGGCTACCGCACCGAGGAGGAGTTGCGCCATCTCGTCGGCGCCGGGGTGTCGGCGGCGGCGATCTGGCACCTGCGCCAGGCGCTTGATGACGCAGGCCTCGCGGCGATCCGGATCGTCGGGAGCTCGGGGTTCGGACCGGCCAAATGCCGGATGATGGCCGCCGCCGGAGCACCCCTCGACGTGATCGGGACCGGCTCCTATCTCCCCGAGCTGTGGAGCGAAACCTACGCCACCGCCGACATCATCGCCTATGACGGCGAGCCAATGGTGAAAGCCGGCCGCGAGTTTCTGCTGCGCGAGCGCCGCGAAAAGCGTTGAGCCCGGCGCCGTGTCTTTTCCCCCGCCCGCGTCTTTTCCCAGCTGCGTCGTTTCCCGAGTGACAAGATGCCGCGGCACCGCTACCCTAGCCACGGGTCAGTCGCGTAAAGCGAGCGAAAACAATCCGCCGCATGACTGGACAGGAGCAACACGTCGATCGCGTGGCGCGCGGCAGCGCCGCCGAAACTGGTGAGGCGCCGAAAGTCGAAAGCTTGTCGCTCGATTGGACTGCGGCAACGGCCTTGCTCGTATCCGGCGCCCGCGCGCCTCCCGGCCTCGACCAATCTGGGAGGTGAGAATGGCAGAGATCCGCCCGATCGCCCGAACGGTAACGGCGGCCGGCCATATTCTCGGTCGCAAGCTCGACAGCATCCCGTTTAGCGGTTACCACGTCTTGATCATCGCGGTGCTCGCCCTCGTCGGGTTTATCGAGGGCTACGACCTCGTGATGACCGGGTCGCTGCTGGTGCTGGCGAAAGCGCCGTTGCATCTGAGCGGGTCCGACATCCGCTGGCTCGCCGTCGGCCCGACCTTCATGCTGTGCGTCGGCGGGTTTGCCTCCTCTGCGGTATCCGATCACTGGAGCCGCAAGACGATCATGATGATCGGCGTGATCGCCACGACGTTCTTCACGTTGTTGATCCCGTTGGTGCAAGACGCCGAGCAGCTGATCGTCGTGCGTCTGCTGACCGGGTTTGGCGCCGGTTTTGCCGTCTCGGCGGCGTTTCCGATTGCTGCCGAATTGATGCCGGCGCAGCATCGGCGCACCTACGGCGCGGTTTACGAGATGGCGCTGGCGGTCTCGTTTACCGTTGTCCCGTTTATTGCCTTTCTGCTCGCCGGGAACGCCTCGGCGTTTCGCTTTCTGGCGTTGCCGGGCGGGCTGGCGATCACCGTTGTGCCCGTGCTGGTCTATTTTGTGATCCCCGAAAGCCCGCGCTGGCACTTGCGCCGGGGCCACACCGAGGCGGCGGCCGACCTCGTCAACCAGATGATCAGGCGATCGGGCGACCGCGTGCCGCCACTGATGGTAGAGGCGCTCGGCGAGGCGCAGCAGGCCGCGCGCGAGCAGCTTCCCCCGTTCCGGGCATTGTTTGCGCGCGGTCAATTGCGCTGGACCACGGTCGGCATTCTGAGCGGCGTGTGCGCCGGCACCGCCTATTTCCTGATTTCCGTACTGCTGCCAAAAGCGCTGGTCGACCAGGGTGCCGCGGTCAGCCTGAGCTTCGGGCTGACCTCGCTGGTGTATTTCGCGAGCATCCCCGGAAAGGCCTTCACCGGTTTCCTGATGGAGATCATCGGGCGGCGGTGGACAATCTTTTATGCGCTCGCCGGCTCGCTGCCCGGTCTTTTCCTGATGCTGATGGCGCACCGCGCCGGGCAATTTGCGACGGTCGTCATGGTCACCGGCGCGCTGATCACCGGGTTCACCGTGCTGTCCGCGTTCACCGCCTGCCGGGTGTACCTCTCCGAGCAATTCCCGACCGCTCTGCGGGGACGCGGGCAGCCCTTTGGCGAGTCGACGGGCCGCTTGTTCGCCGGGGTGCTGGCGCCGTTTCTGATGGAGCCGCACACCGGGTCCGCGACGATCTTCTTTGGCACGATCCTCGCCGTCGTCGCGCTCGGCGCCTTCATCCCCGTGCTGTTCGGCAAGGAGACGGTGGGGCAACTCGAGACCGTCAGCGAAACCGTGCCGGCTCTCGCCTGAGGCGAGCGCGCGGACGCAAACGCCGGCGCTAGTGGTGCGAGGCCAACGGATGATCCCCATCCGTTGGCTGAAGCGCACCAACCGCCACCGAAACGCAACAGGAGCAACGCGTCGATCTGGGTGGCGCCACGCGGCCGCTGAAACTGGCGAGGTATCGGTGATGCTGTAATCGACAGCACCGAAAAAATCGTCTGCAAGAAAATCGAAGCACCGTCCTCCTCGGTTGCGGCCCGCCGCATGACGCATCCCGGACTCGACCAATCCGGGAGATTGCCGTGGCAGAAACCCGCCCCGTCAGCCGGTCCGCGACCGCGGCCGCCCATGTTCTCGGGCGCAAGCTCGACAGCATCCCGTTCAGCCCCTACCACCTGATGATCATCGCGGTCCTGGGCCTCGTCGGCTTTATCGACGGCTACGACCTTGTGATGACCGGCTCCTTGCTCGTGCTGGCGAAACGGCCGTTGCATCTTTCCCCCGGCGATGTCCGCTTTCTTGCGGTCGCCTCGACGTTGATGATCTGCGTCGGCGGCTTTATCGCATCGACGATCTCGGACCATTTCAGCCGCAAGACGATCATGCTGATCGGCGTCGCCGCGATCACCTTTTTCACGCTCTTGATCCCGCTCGTGCACACTGGCGAGCAACTGATCCTCCTGCGGCTGTTGACCGGCCTCGGCGGCGGCTTTGCGGTCTCGGCCCCGTTTCCGATCGCCGCCGAGCTGATGCCGGCCCAGCACCGGCGGACCTTTGGCGCGGTCTACGAGATGGCGCTCGCCGCCTCGTTCACGGTGCTGCCGTTTGTCGGCTTTCTGCTGTCCGGCAACCCGAAGGCCTTTCGGCTGATGGCGCTGCCCGGCGGCCTCGCCTTTTTCTTCGTGCCCACGCTGATCTATTTCCTGATCCCCGAGAGTCCGCGCTGGTATCTGCGGCGCGGCCGGACCGAGGCAGCGGTCGACACCGTCAACGCGATGATTCGCCGCGCCGGCAACCGGGTTCCGCAGCTCGCGGTCGCCATGCTCGGCGATAACGTCAAGGGTGTGCGCGAGCAGCTGCCGCCCTACCGGGCGTTGTTCGGCCGCGGCCAGTTGCGGTGGACGGCAATCGGCATTTCGAGCTACGTGTTCTGCGGCACCGCCTTTTTTCTGATCTCGGTGCTGCTGCCAAAGGCCTTGGTCGATCAGGGCTCCGCGGTGACGTTGAGCTTTGGCGTCAGCTCGCTGGTGTTCGCCGCGAGCATCCCGGGCAAAGGCTTCACCGGCTTTTTAATGGAAGTCATCGGGCGGCGCTGGACGATTTTTTACGCGATGTTCGGTGCGTTGCCCGGGCTTGTCCTGATGATGATGGCGCACCGTGCCGGGCCCTATGCGACGATCGTCATGGTCGCCGGGGCGCTGATGACCGGCTTTACGGCACTGTCCACCGCGACCGCTTTCCGGGTCTACCTCGCGGAGCAGTTCCCGACCGCGCTGCGCGGTCGCGGGCACATCTTTGGCGAGTCGGTCGGGCGCATCTTTTCCGGGGTGACGGCGCCGTTCTTGATGGAGCCGCATGTCGCATCGCCGGCGATCTTTTTCGGCACGATCATCGTCATGGTCATGATCGGCGCGTTCATCCCGCTCCTCTTCGGGCGCGAAACCGTGGGCCAGCTCGAAACCGTGACCGAAGGCGCGCCAGCGCTCGCCTGAGCCGACCGGCCGACCTCTCGGGTGTTCGCCGCGTTTCGCGGAGGCGAGAGAGGCTGGCGCGCGACCGCCGCAGCCTCGAGGGGGGGTGAGCGCCGGCCACCCGATCGATAGAGCACTGCGACCGCCCGGTCGGGTCCGGCAACCGCAGCGCACCACCTGACAGGCGGCGCCGAGCCAGCGCCGCCGAACCCGTCCGCCCACACCCCTCCTAAACCGCCCGGCGCACGGCCGTGGGCCTCGCCTCGCACGCGCGCAGAACCCGCCGCCGCAAAAAAGTTCCGATTATGCCCACGATAACCCATTTTTGCCACATTCCGCAAAAGCGCCTTACCCATTGACGGCGCTCAATCGATAGTGAAAAATCCGCAGTTGAACACGCCCGCCTACGTCAACTTCCTGGCTTGCAGCCCTGACTCCTCCGAGGACCTGAGGACGGAAGTCGGCGAATTGTCATCCAAAGTACACTCGAAGTATCTACGAAGTTCATAAACGTTCCCACCAATACTGCCGAGATCCGCGCCAACTACTCCAACTTGAAACCAGTCGGTCGATCCCGTTTGCCGGCTGCTGTCCCACGGCAGCGCGGGGAAGGAGGCTGAATGTCGATCGCGAGCCCATTTGAGCGACTGGCCCGAGCTTCCGGACCGGCAGCCGTGGAGTCCGGCATTTACGATCTGTTCAAGCGTCATCTGAGTGTCGTCGCGGCGGACACCGAAGCCCTCCTCGACCAGGTCTTCAGACTTCGCTATCAGGTTTATTGCGTCGAGCGCGGGTTTGAGAATGCGGCCGAGCATCCCGACGGCCGCGAGCGCGATCATGACGACGGGCGCTCGCTGCACTTTCTCGTGCTCGACCGTGCATCGGGCGAGGCGGCGGGAACGGTCCGGTTGATCCTCCCCCAAATCGGCAGCGAGCTGCCGGTTATCCGGCTCGCCCGAAACACTGGCGGAATGCTCCCGGCGCACAGCACCGCCGAAGTGTCGCGGTTTGCCGTGACGAAAGCGTTTCGCCGCCCGCTCGCGACGAGCTGGTGCTCGGCGCGCGACCGCCGCAGCGGCCTTCCGATCATCGCCTTTGGGCTGATCCAGGCGATCGTCATGATGAGCGCCGTTGGCGGGATCACCCACATCGTCGCGATGATGGAGCCGGCGCTGCTGCGGCTCTTGCGGCGGATGAGCATCGAGTTTTACCCGGTCGGCGGCCTCGTCGAGCATCACGGCCTGCGCCAGCCGGGTTGGGCGGCGATGGGGCATCTCTGCCAGCGCGTTAAGGAGTGTCATCGCGAGTTGTGGGAGATCGCCACCGACGCGGGCCGGCAGCTGCCGGCCTTACCGGGCCTTGCCGCAACCTAGCGAAAGCCGGCCGAACCGTCGGTCGGGCGCGCGAGCACCGGCAGCACGAGGCGCCGGGTAAACAGCCCGACCCCGGCCCACATCGTGATAAACCACAGCGGAACGCCGCCGCCGGGTTGTCCCGGGTAATGCCACTGCCCGGTCGCGACCCCGACATGCTCGATCACCGCGCCGAGCACAGCCATGTAGCAGGCGTAGGCCAGATCCATCTTTTCGTGAAACAGCGCGACGGCGGCCGCGAGGGCCGCGGCGGAAGCGGCGAGCAACGGGTTGGGTTCGGCAATCATCGCAAACGGCAGCGCGAACACGACCGCCGCCGCGATGGCCTGAATGGTATGCCCGCGGGGACCGGGCCCGTCGAGGAACCGGATCGTGTGCAGCGCGTAAAAGCCCCACATCAGGAACTCGTAAACCGGCATCCCGAGAAAATCCGGGTGGTTGAACGCGAAGATCCCGCGCTTTAACGCCATCACGTTCATCACGACAAAGAGGGCGTCGACCGCCGCCATGAGCGCGAGCTCGCCGACCGCAATCCGACCAAAGCCAAGCACCCAGACGGCGCCCATCGCGATCAGCTTTGCCCCATTTCCGGGGACCCACCCCAGCACGCCCGCGGTCGTCACAAATTGGACCATCAAAATCGACCGCGTCGCGCCAAACCGAGAAGGGCTACCCATCATGGCTGCTCGGCGTCCTTGACTGGTAAGTAGTTGCGTTTGTGCTTCGAGGCGCTGCGGCGCCGCACCGAGGCCCGTCTCCGGGCGGGAGACGCAAGCGTCGGCGGAATTTACAAAAGAGCAGGCGAAATTTCGCCTGCAATTGCATTAGTAACCATAAGCCATTGAATTACACTAGTTAATAGGGGCGACTGAAAAATGGTATGGAAGATGCATCGTGAACCGGGACAACATGGTTAGCAGACGCGCACAAAGGGGACCAACATGAATCTTCGCAAACTGCTTCCGATCGCAGGGATCGCGGCGGCAGCCTTGTGCCACGGCGCGGTCGCCGCGCCGCTCATCGACCTGGGCGGCTACACCGGCCCGATAGAAATCAAATTTCAGAACTACGAGAGCTTTTCCTCGCTGCCCATCGCGCCGGGCTCGATGAATTTCGGCGTTGTCGAGGTAACGTCGATCCAAAATCCGAATACCGGCGCCAATATATGGGTACAGGGTCAGGCAGGCCAGTTTCTTTCCGGGGTCTTCAACGGTATTACAGTAACGAGCGTCACCCCACAGGGTAGCGGATTCATTACAACCAATAGCGGGGGAGTGTTTGATTTTTATCTGAACAGCACCAACTTTGACCCGTCGCAAGGCACATCGGGTTATACAGCAGGCGGCTGCGCGGTCGGCGGGCTATGCTATAACGGCATCACCAATGTCGGCGGCACTGATGCACTCAATCTCGATCTCGTCCCCGGCATTACGACCGATCCGACCAACACACTGAGCGCAAATACGACGAGCACGACGACTCCATTGACCGGTAGTGCGACCGGCTATGCGGATATAGTTGGCGGCGCCGACGCTTCTCAGTTCGGAAAAGGGGCGTTTCCGACCGCATTGGGGACCTTCGCGGATTTTTTCCTTCTCGACGATTTCTGCAGCAACGGCTCGGCACCGTCCTGTACCGGCCCCACCAGTTCCGACTGGCAGCTGTTCAGCCATGACCCGGTCGACGCAGTCGCCGTTCCCGAGCCGGCGTCGCTTGGCCTGCTGGCGAGCGCGCTGCTCGGATTAGGCGCCTGGGTTCGGCGGCGTAAGTAGGCGCGGCTCGTCAGCCGAAAAGCCGCTCGTCGCTTTTTTTTACAATCGGCTTAAAGGGCGTCGCCTCGGCGACCGGCAACGCCCTCATGCCCTAAATGGCTGGATTTCAACGGGATGAGCACCCTGGTTGCAATCCGCTAAGGCGCGGCCGCCGGGCGCCGGCAGGGTTCTCGCCCGGTTGGTGCTGTAAGAATGTCCGACGCTTGGTGTTGCGCGAGTCCTGGGTATGAGCGGCGACACACCGGCGCTCTCCGCGGCGCTGGCGGCATGGCGGCGACACCTTGGCGAGGCGGGAGTGCTGTCGGGAGCCGCCGCCCAGCAACACTACGGCAAGGGCACGACCGGCGCCGAGCGCACGATCCCAGCAGCGCTGCGACCCCGCTCAGTCGCCGATGTCAGGGCCATTGTCGCGATCGCCGGCGACTACTCCATTCCGCTCTACCCGATCAGCACCGGCAACAACTGGGGTTACGGCAGCGCCAGCCCGGCGCGTGACGGATGCGTCGTCCTCGACCTGTCGGGCCTCGACCGGATCGTCGAGATGGACGCGCAGTCCGGGCTGGCCACGGTCGAGCCGGGGGTCACCCAGCAGCAGCTCGGCGACTACCTCGAAAGCCGGGGATTGCCGTTTCTGGTGCCGGTGACCGGCGCTGGCCCGCGCTGCAGCCTGGTCGGCAACGCCCTCGAGCGCGGCTACGGCATCACCCCCTACGCCGACCATTTTGCCGCTGTCACCGCGCTCGAAGCGGTGCTGCCCGACGGCCGCCTCTACCGCTCGGCGTTGAGCGAGCTTGGCGGCACGGCCGCCGACCGCGCCTACAAATGGGGTGTCGGCCCCTATCTCGACGGTCTTTTCACGCAATCCGGCCTTGGGGTCGTCACCCAGATGACGATCGCGCTGGCGCCGCGCCCGGAGCGCGTCGAAGCATTTCTGTTCGCAGTCGACCATGACACCGCTCTCGAAGCGGCGGTGACGGCGGTGCAGCGGGCACTGCGCGCGCTCGGCGGTGTGAGCGGCTCGGTCAATCTGATGAACGCCCGGCGCATCCTCGCGATGGCCGCACCGTACCCCGGCGACCGCGCCAGTCCGCACGGCGTCCTGCCGCCGGCGGTGGTGGCCGAGCTTGCGGCGCACTACCGGGTGCCGCCCTGGACCGGATTTGGCGCGCTCTACGGCAACGCCGGCATCGTCAAGGCGGCGCGCCGCGCGGTCCGTAAAATCCTGCGGCAGGCGGTCGCGAGGCTCCGCTTTGTCACCCCGGGCGGCGCCGCCGCCATCGACCGCTGGTGCAACCGCATTCCGGCTTTGCGGGAGGGCCGGCTGGCGCGGCGCGCGCGAACCCTCGCCGCCGCGATGCAATTGGTTGCCGGAAAGCCGAGCGAGGCCGCGCTGCCGCTCGCCTATTGGCGAACCGGTGTCGGGCTGCGGCCGGAGGGCGCCGTGCTTGACCCGGCGGCCGACGGCTGCGGCCTGATCTGGTACTCCCCGCTGGTCCCGATGGCGGCGCCGCGCGTCACCCGCTACGTCGCGATGGTCGACGAAATTTGCGTCCGGCATGGGATCGAGCCGCTGATCACCCTGACCAGCCTGTCGGACCGGTGCTTTGACAGCTCGGTGCCGCTGCTCTTCGACTTGCACGACGCCGAGGCGCGCCGGCGCGCGCACGCCTGCTATATGGCGCTGCTCGAGGCTGGCAGAGATGAAGGATTTCTGCCGTATCGGGTCGGCCTCCAGGCGATGGACTGGCTGGTGCGGCCCGGCCTGCCGTGCTGGGATCTTGTCGCGGCGCTGAAATCGGCCGTCGACCCGCGCGGCATCATCGCTCCCGGCCGCTACGGACCCTGAGCCCGGTCGATTTCGCGGCGCTTGCGGAACTGCGCTAGCAAATTTTTTACCCGGCGCCGCCAACATCGCGACGGGGGCCACGGCTCGCTCGCGAGCCGCAAGTCACGACAGGGCTGGGCAATGCCTGATTTCGTCGGCTCCTACCACGACCATTTCGCGGTGCTGCGCGCGGATACCCCGGAACGGCTCGACGAGGCCTATCGCCTTCGCTACCGGGTGTATTGCGTCGAGAACCAGTTCGAGGACCCTGAGCGCTGCCCGGACGGGCGCGAAGTCGACGAGGACGACGACCGCGCGGTCCATACGTTGCTGGTACATCGTCGCAGCGGGGCCGCGGTCGGGACCGCGCGGCTGATCCTGCCGCAACCGGGCGGCGGCCGGCCGTTGCCGGTCCACCGGACGGTGCGACCGCGCGCGCTGGCGGCGTTCCGGCGGCTGTCACCCCGCCACACCGCGGAAGTGTCGCGCTTTGCGGTCTCCAAGGAGTTTCGCCGCCGGCGCGGCGAGGAACGCCACGCGGACGCCGGCTTCCCCGGCGGCGGCCATGGTCCTGCCGCGAGCGAGCGACGGCTCCTGCCGCACATCACGTTGGGCCTGGTTCGCGGCATTCTTGGCATCTGCCTCGAGTACGAGATCACGATACTGGCGGCGATGATGGAGCCGGCGTTGCTGCGCGTTCTGCGCCGGCTCGGCCTCGAATTCGAGCCGCTGGGTCCGCTCGTCGAGCATCACGGGCTTCGCCAGCCCTGCGTCGCGCACATCGCTGAGTTGATCCGCAGCACGCGCGACCGCGATGGCCCGCTGTGGTGGTATGTCGAGGCGGACGTGTGCGCCATCGCCGCCCGTCCCGCGACGCTCAACGCCGCGCGCGGCACCGACGCAGGCCGGTTGAGCGCGGCGGAAATCAGCTCTGCTCGCGGGTTTCGCTAAAGCGCAGCTTTGGCCATTCCTCGATCGTCGTGCGCAGGTCCCAGGCGTTGCGTGCGAGAAACACCGGCACGCCGTCATGGTCCTCGGCGCTCGCCGACGGATTGCGCGCCTGGAAGCGTTCGAGCTCGGCCGGGTCGTCGCTGTCGAGCCAACGCGCCGCCTGGAAGGGCGCGCCGTCGAGCCGCGTCGAAAGCCCGTACTCGGCTTCGAGCCGGGCGCTCAGCACGTCAAGCTGCAGCGCGCCGACAACCCCGATGATCCAGTCGCCGCCGCTTTTCGGCTTGAAGACGCGGGTCACCCCCTCGTCCGCCAGCTGCTCGAGGGCGTGGCGCAGGTGCTTCGACTTCATCGGGTCGTCGACCTTGACCCGGCGCAGGATTTCGGGGGCAAAGCTCGGGATCCCGGTCACCCGGATGTCGCCGCCCTCGGCCAAGGTGTCGCCGATCCGCAAGCTGCCGTGGTTCGGGATGCCGATGATGTCGCCGGGCCACGCCTCCTCGGCGAGGTTGCGCTCGCGCGCCAGAAAAAACACCGGCGCCTGCACCGACATGACCCGCCCGGTGCGGATGTTCTTCAGCTTCATACCGCGCTGGAAACGACCCGATGCGAGGCGCACAAAGGCGATGCGGTCGCGGTGCTGCGGATCGATGTTGGCCTGGACCTTGAAGACGAAACCCGCGACCTCGGGCTCTTCCGGCCGGATCGCGCGCGGCCCGCTGGCATCGACGGCCGGCTGCGGCCGCGGCGACGGCGCCAGTTCGGCGATGCCGTGCAACAACTCGCGCACCCCGAAATTGTTCAAGGCGCTGCCGAAATAGACCGGCGTCTGATGCCCCGCGCGAAACGCTTGCGCGTCGAATTCCGGGCACAGCCCGCGCGCCATCTCGACCTCCTCGCGCAGTCTCGCGAGGGCCGCGGCCGGCAGCCGGCGCGCCAATTCGGGGTCGTCGAGCCCGCGGCACTGCAGCGGCTCGACGACTTGGTTGTGGGCGCCACGCTCGAACAGCAGCAGCTTGTCGTCGAACAAATCCCAGGTGCCGAGAAAGTCGCGGCCCATGCCGATCGGCCACGAGGCCGGGGTCACGTCGAGCGCGAGAGACTGCTCGATCTCGTCCAGCAGGTCGAACGGGTCGCGGCTCTCGCGGTCGAGCTTGTTGATAAAGGTCACGATCGGCACGTCGCGCAGCCGGCACACCTCGAAGAGCTTGCGGGTCTGCTCCTCGATGCCCTTGGCGGCGTCGAGCACCATGACGGCGCTGTCGACCGCGGTCAGCGTGCGGTAAGTGTCCTCGCTGAAATCCTGGTGGCCTGGCGTGTCCAAGAGGTTGAAGGTCAGCCCGCTATGCTCGAAGGTCATGACCGCGGCACTGACCGAAATGCCGCGCTCGCGCTCGATCGCCATCCAGTCGGAGCGCGCGCGCCGCCGGTCGCCGCGCGCCTTGACCTCGCCCGCAAGCTGGATCGCCCCGCCAAACAACAACAACTTTTCGGTCAAGGTGGTCTTGCCTGCGTCCGGATGCGAGATGATCGCAAACGTCCGCCGGCGCGCGATTTCGTCGGTAAGAGTACTCATTAGTTCGCTTCAACTATTCGGGGAATGCCGCTGGCCGCCGGCGCGCCCGCCAGCCGCTCTCGATCGGCCTTGCATATGAGCAGCGCGCCCCTCTTTGCCAACCGCCGCCGGCCCGTCTCTTGACCGGCGCAAGCAGCCCGAAGGAGAAGTCCAGGCTCGAGCAGATCGTATCCCAAAACGTGACCACGGCATGGCTGGCCTTTATCACGACGATCGGATTCTTTTTGCTGATCACGGCTTTATTGTATGTCTCTTGGTCTAACGCGGGATCCGCATCGGCCGCCCCAGGCACGCTGCCGGCTGCGTTGAAAGAGGGCCCCTTCCATGACCTGCTGAACACCACGGTCGGCATCGTCGGCACGGCCTGGGCCACCATAATCAGCTTTTATTTTGGTTCGAGCACCGGCTCGAAGCAAAAGACCGAGACGCTTTCGCAAGTCGCTCTGAGCCAAGCACCGATCCCCAGGTAAATCACCCGATAGTAATACCGCCAAAGCCACAGGTTGTATCGGGCGCACCAAAGGATCGCCCCGGCAAACAGCAGCAACTTTTCGGTCAAGGCGGTCTTGCCGGCGTCCGGATGCGAGATGATCGCAAACGTCCGCCGGCGCGCGATTTCGTCGGCAAAGCCGGTCATCGCTTCCTTCGGGCGTCGCGGCACATCGAGGCATGGTCGGCAGCCCCAGCCGCCGGCGCTTGACATGATCACAGCACGGCATTTTGCCAACCGGCGGATTGGCGCGGGGCGGGTGCGCACCCAGCGCCGGCGACATTCGGGCGATGTTTGGCGAGCCCGCCGGGGTATAGTCGGCTGGGCGGTATTTCGGCGAGAGGAGAGGGCTCGATGACACTGACATTGGACGACGCCAACCGCATTCTGCGCGGTGCCGTGAAAAAGGCCGAGGAGCTCGACATCAAGGTGAGCGCCGCGGTGTGCGACGCCGGCGGCCGGCTCGTCGCGTTGCAGCGCATGGACGGCGCGATCTGGGCGAGCGCCTATGGCTGCCAGGGCAAGGCCGTGGCCTCGGCGGCGTTTGGCCGGCCGAGCGGCGAGATGGCGGCGCGCGCCGACCAGCCGACGCCGCGCGGCATCGCCCTTGCCGAGGGCGGCCACATGATCATGGGCCAGGGGGCGGTGCCGATCATCCGCAACGGCGTCGTCGAGGGCGCCTGCGGGGTCGGCGGCGGCACCTCGCAACAGGACGAAGACTGCGCCCGCGCCGGCGTCGAGCAGCTGTAGGGAACGGGCGCCCGGTCGGCCGAGCCTCGGTCGCCCATCAGGTTCCGCGGCTCCGGCGAGGGCGGCGCCCGCCGCCGGCTCACGCAGCGCGGTAGAAGACCGCGAGCCACACGGTCGGCACTGCCGGGTCGGTCCACTCGACCCGGTGCCGGCAATGGGGGGCGATGTCGAGGCAGTCGCCGGGGCCGAGCATCCGGGCTTCTACCTCGCCTTCGAGGTGCAGTCGCGCGGCGCCCGACAGCAGCACGACCCATTCCCCCTCGTCCTCGTCGTACCAGAAGCCGGGCGGGCTCGCCTGCCCCGCCGAGACGATGCGCTCGACGCGGACGCCCGGCCGTTCGAACACGGTGTCCACCGCCTCGGCGGCGCCGGCATCGGGAAGTGCTGCGAACAGGTTCACGACGCTGCCCCGCGCTCCAGCCCGGCGCGGTCCCAATGCGCGAGTGTCGCCGCGGCGTCGTAAGTGCTCTGCAAAAAGGCAAGCAGCGCCGCATCGGGTGCCGCCGCCTGCCGCACCGCGTCATAAGGCAGCAGAAACTCGCCGAGCTCGCGGCTGAAAAAGCCGGCGGCCGGACGAACCGGCGCGTCGGCAAATCCCGATGGCGACGGGTAGGCGTAGGAATAGAATACCGGCCGCTCAAAGCCGGGGGCGCCCGGCCAGAACCCGCAGCTGCTGACTTCGTGCGAATAGGCTTCGCGGGTCACCTTGTCGGCGACGTTGGGTGCGCCCGGATGTTGCGGCGCAGGGCGGCCCGAAAACCGCGTCACCGCCAGGTCGAAGCTGCCCCAAAAGAAATGCACCGGGCTTGCCTTGCCGAGGAAGCGGCCGCGAAACGCCGTGAGCACCCGGTCGGCCTGCACCAGGATCCGCCAGAAGCGATTGGCATAATCGGGGTCGTAGGCGGCGTGGACGGTGTCCTTTTCAAACGGGATCGGGTCGGGGACTTCGACCGGCGTCGTCCAGATGCAGATGTCGAGGCCCAAGCCCCGCAGCCGCTTCATCAAATCCTCGTGAAACTCGGCCACCGTCATCGGCCGCAACGCGAACCCGTCGGCGGCGCCCTCGCCGGTCTCGATCGTCAGTCGATGGTCGATCAAGTCGAAGCCGATCTGGAAGACGCGCTCTCCATAGGGGACCGGCGAGGTCGTCAGCCCGCGGCTCGTCACGTAGAGCGGGACCTGCCACCAGTGGTTGACCCACGGCGCCTGGGCGAGCCGGATCTTGCCGACGACCTGCGTCCACATGTGCAAGGTGGCGCAGCTCTCGCGCCACTCCGCGAAAGGCAGGCTGGGCCAGGTTTCAGCGTTGGGCATCGTCATCTCCGGATCGAAAAGGGGCCGCCGCCGTCAGCACGCCGGCAACGGCGCGGCGCCAGCCGGCATAGCGATCCTCGCGCTCGTCATCGGGCATCCGCGGCGAGAAGACCCGCTCGGGCCGCCAGCCCGCCGCCATCGTGTCGGGGTCGGGATAGAGGCCGCGCGTCAGCCCGGCGGCATAGGCCGCACCCCAGGCAGTGGTTTCGACAATCGCCGGGCGCTCGACGACAGCGGGCAGGATGTCGGCGAGGAACTGCATCGTCCAGTCGCTGACCGTCATCCCGCCATCGACGCGCAGCGCGGCGATCTCGACGCCAGCGTCCGCCGTCATCGCCGCGACAAGGTCGCGGGTCTGGTAGCCGACGGCTTCGAGCGCCGCGCGGGCGATCTCGGCGGGCCCGCATTCCGCGGTCAACCCGATCAGCGCGCCGCGCGCCGCGGGCGACCAATAGGGCGCGCCGAGGCCGGCAAAGCCCGGCACCAGATAAAGACGCTGCCGCGGGTCCGCCCGCATCGCGAGGGCGTTGACCTCGGCCGCGGTCGCGATGATGCCGAGCCGGTCGCGCAGCCACTGCACCGCGGCGCCGGCGACGAAAATGCTGCCTTCGAGGGCGTAGGCGGTGCGGCCGGCCAGCCGATAGGCGAGCGTGGTCAGCAGGCGATGCCGCGACACAACCGGGGCGGCGCCGACGTTGACGAGGGCAAAAGCGCCGGTGCCGTAGGTCGACTTGACCATGCCGGGGCGGAAGCAGCCCTGGCCGACCAGCGCCGCCTGCTGGTCGCCGGCGAGTGCGGCGATCGGGACCGGGCGCCCGAGAAAGCCCGTGCCCGTCATCCCGAAATCGGCGCCGGTGTCGAGCACCTCGGGCAATATCTCGCGCGGGATCGCAAACGCATCGAGCAATTCCGCGTCCCATTCGAGCCGCCCGATGTCGAACAGCATCGTGCGCGCCGCGTTGGTGACGTCGGTCGCATGGCGGCGGCCCCCGGTCAGCCGCCACAGCAAAAAGCTGTCGACGGTGCCGAACGCGATCTCGCCGTTCTCGGCGCGCCGGCGCAACCCGGCAACCCGGTCGAGCAGCCAGCGGATCTTCGATGCCGCGAAGTACGGGTCGATGACGAGCCCGGTGCGCCGCGCCACGGTTTCGCCCAGCCCGTCGCGCTGCCAGCCGGCGCACAGGTCGGCGGTGCGCCGGTCCTGCCAGACGATCGCCTTATGGACCGGCCGCCCGTCGGCGCGGTCCCACAGCACCGTCGTCTCGCGCTGGTTGGCGATCCCGAGCGCGGCAATCGGACCGTCGGCCGCCGCAGCGGCCTCGCGGCAGGTCGTGGCGACGCCGCGCCAGATCTCTTCGGGGTCGTGCTCGACCCAGCCGGGCCGCGGATAGTGCTGGGCAAGCTCGACCTGCGCGCTCGACCGCACCCGGCCCGCGGCGTCGAACAGGATCGCGCGGGTGCTCGTCGTACCCTGGTCGATCGCCAGGGCGTAGGCTCGTTCGGTCATCGCGCGGCTCCCGCCGTCGGCCCGCGGCGCCCAAGGGCTCCTGTCCCAGTCTAGCCGTTTGCAGCCGCGCCCCGGTCTTCGATTCTGGGGGGCGGCTCGATTGCGAGCGCGCGGGGGCGCAGCAGCACGGTAAAGACAGAGCCTTCGCCGGGCTTGCTGTCAATCTCGAGAAACCCGCGGTGGCGGTTGACGATGTGCTTGACGATCGCGAGCCCCAATCCGGTGCCGCCCATCTCGCGCGAGCGCGCGGTGTCGACGCGGTAAAAGCGCTCGGTCAGCCGCGGCACATGCTCGCGCGCGATGCCTTCGCCGCGATCGCGCACCGCGACCGAGACGAAGCTGCCGGCGGCCCGCCGGGAGGTCTCGGCGCCGACGTCGATCTCGGTCCCGGCGCGGCCGTATTTGATCGCGTTGTCGAGCAGGTTCTGGAACAGCTGGGCGAGCTCGTCGCGGTCGCCCTGCACGTCGGGCAGATCGGACGGCAACGACAGCGCGATGCGCATCGCGCGCTCGCCCGCCCGCAACTCGAGGGTCTCGGCGAGATGTTGCAAAAGCGCCGGGAGGGCGACCCGGCCCAGCGGCGCCACGTGCTCGTTCAGCTCGATGCGCGACAGCGACAGCAGATCCTCGACCAGCCGGCTCATGCGCGTCGCTTGTCCACCCATGATCGCGAGAAAGCGCTCGCGCGCCTCGACGTCGTGGCGCGCCGGCCCGCGCAGGGTTTCGATAAAGCCGGTCAGGGTCGCGAGCGGGGTGCGCAGCTCATGGCTCGCATTGGCGATAAAGTCGGCGCGCATCTGCTCGGCCCGCTTCAACTCGGTGACGTCGTGCAAGGTAAGCACCGCGACCGCACCGTCCGGCGCCGGGCGGCCAACGCGCGCAAACCGCGCCCGCAACTGGCGCTCCACCGGTGCCGCCAGGGCAAATTCGACGATGCGCGCCGCCTCTCCGCGCAGCACCGCGTCGGCCGCGGTCAGAACCGCCGGGTTGCGCAGCACCGCGGCGAGGTCGCACAGCGGCAGGAGCAAGCCGACGAGCGCGGTCGCGGCGGTGTTGGCGCGCACGATCCGGCGTCTCTGGTCGAGCAGGATCAGCGGGTCGGGAACCGCCGCGATGATCGCCTCGGCGGCGGCGAGGCGGCCCTCGGCGTCCTCCGCGCGGGCCCGCCAGCCGCGCCCGGCGCGCTGGACCTCAAGCCGCATCTCGTCGACCGCGTGCCGCGCGCCGATTGGCGGGCGCCGCG
>Ga0210398_10002218_pt1 | contig 19111 bp, 13 predicted proteins | sample IncBWC4OmetaG_FD_161047 | JGI IMG/M metagenome (GOLD analysis project Ga0210398, IMG submission 161047) | Forest soil microbial communities from Barre Woods Harvard Forest LTER site, Petersham, Massachusetts, United States - Inc-BW-C-4-O | ecosystem: Environmental > Terrestrial > Soil >... | reverse complement strand
AAAGGTTTAGTGCGACTGCTGCTGATCGGGGGTCCAACGTGGAAGTGGAGATGAAGATTCGTGGGCTGATGATGGATCCCGTGACGAATATGCCGATTGTGGTGTTGAAGGACGTGGGCGGGCAGGCGATTTTGCCGATCTGGGTGGGCGTGTATGAGGCGAATGCGATTGCGCTGGAAATTGAGAAAGTGCAGACGCCACGGCCGATGACTCACGATTTGCTGAAGAATGTTTTGCTGGGGCTGGAAGTGCGGGTGCAGAAAATTATTGTGAGCGAATTGAAAGACGATACGTTTTATGCGCTGATTTGCGTGGAGCGCGATGGGGAGATGATGACCATTGATTCGCGTCCGAGCGATGCGCTGGCGTTGGCATTGCGCATGGATTGCCCGATATTTGTGAATGATCAGGTGTTGAAGAATTCGAAAGTGTCCAGCGCGATCAGTGAACGGACTACGAATGAGCAATTGCGGTCGTGGCTGGAAGGGTTGTCGGATGATGATTTGGGTAGATACAAGATGTAGGTAGTTAGTGTGAAGCTTTGGGCTGACTTCAACTAAGAAACGGAAAAGGCCCAAGACCCAGGTTCAAACTCAAATGCGAACCTGGGGCACCCGGCAACCCAACACTCCCTCAAATCTGAGAACTAAAAAATAATTTTAGATACTAGCTGCAGAGATGTGCGTGGCGGCGGAAGTGTGCTTGACGAGGCGGCGGGTCTTGCGGCGCCACGTCATAAGAAGGACTACGCCGATGAGGATTAGGGCGAGGCTTAGGCCAGCCCAGAGGCCGAAGGCTCCCCAATTGAGAGTGAAGCAGAGCCAGGAGCCGAGAGGGAGGCCGATGATCCAGTAGGCGATTAGGTGGCAGAGCATGGGCGTACGGGTGTCGCCGGCTCCGCGGAGTGCGCCGGTTGCCACCGTTTGAATGCCGTCGAAGAGCTGGAAGGCGGCTCCAGCGGCGAGAAGAAATGTGGTGGCGCGAATTACGTCGGTCGCGGGGGTGTACATGCGCGCGATCGGGCGCGGAAAAATCAGCAATGCGGCGCTGGCGCAGGTCATGAACGCGGCTCCCAGAAAAATTGCGGTGTTGCCTGCATCGCCTGCGGCGCAGGGATCATTGCGGCCGATGGCTTGGCCGACGCGGACGGCGGCGGCGGAAGAAATTCCCAGCGGGACCATATAGGTGAAGGCCACGGTGTTGAGCGCGATTTGATGGCTGGCGAGCGGCACAGGACCGAGGCGCGCGATCAATGCGGTTACGAGGGCGAAGATGCCGCTCTCGAGAGTGAATTGAAGAGCGGCTGGGTAGCCGAGAGTTAGCAGGCGGCGAATGCGCGGGAGGTCGATGTCGACTGGAGTTTTCAGCAGATCGGTGCGATGGCGGTGGTCGTACCACAAGAGATAGATGATGAGCACGGCGGCCATGTACAAGCGCGCGAGTGCGGTGGACCATCCGGAGCCGACGGCGCCCATGGCGGGTGCGCCCCATTTGCCGTAGATGAGCACCCAGTTGCCGACGGCGTTCACGATGTTGGCGGTGATGAGGGCGAAGGCCACGATGCGGACCATGTTCATGGCCTGCAGGCAACGGCGCACCGCGAAGTAGAGCAGCAACGGGAAGAGGCCGACCGCGAGAGCTTTGGTATAGGGAATGGCAAGCGCGAGAATCGCGGGATCAATATGCATGCTGCGCAGGAGCTTGGGCAGCAGCCATACCGGCGCAGTGAGGATAGGGGTGAGCGCGATGCTCAGGTAAATACTGTTGACCAAGGAACGATGACAGTCCTCGCGCTGACCGGCGCCGAAAGCTTGCGACACGAGAGTGTCGAGTCCCATAAGCAATCCAGCACCGAAGAGCGCCAGGACAATGAAGATATTGGAGCCGAGGCTGACCGCGCCCATGGCGGTGGCGCTATCGGGGAGATGGCCGACCATCACAGTGTCCACGATGGCCATGCTCATCCAGCCGAGCTCGGCGAGTACCAGCGGCAGGGCGAGTCGCACCGTGGGCGGAAATTCTCTGCGGAGAGTTTTCAGGCGGAGCATGGGACGGTTGTGGGATGAAGTTTAAGCGGAGGAGAGGGAAGTGGCAAACGGACGGGAATGGAAGGTGATGCGATCGGCGGTTTCACGGTGCTGAAAACTACCCGCGAACGCGTTGCGATTTAGAGGTGCAGTGTTTGCTAGGGATGAAAAATCCAGGTTTCGTTGGTGGCGCGGTCGTTGTCGGGATAGCCGCCGGCTAAAAGAACGTTGCCGTCCCGAAGCTTGGTGGCTGTCATGAAATGGCGCGCGGTGTCGATTTGGCCAGTAGCGACTAAAAATTTGCGGGTGGCGGGATCGTACACTTCAACGGTTTTGCTGCCACCGGCGAAAAGCAATTGTCCGGAGGAGAGTTGGATAGCTTCCCGAGGGAGCTTGAAGCGACTGTCGTTCAAGGGCGACGCGGCGGTGAAACTTTGCTTTTCGGGGTCGTAAATTTCAGCAGTGCTGAGCTTGCCGCTCCAATCACGATCGTCTGAACCACCGGCGATGAGCACGCGGCCGTCGGGGAGCACTCCCGCGGAGTGTTTGTAGCGGGCGGTCAGCAGGTTACCGGCGACGGTGAATTTTTTTGTGGCGGGATCAAAAATTTCAGCGCTGGCGGTGACGGAATCGGCACGCCCGCCGGCAATGAGTACGCGGCCATCACGCAAGAGGGTGGTGGTTTGCTCGATACGAGCGGAATGCATGGGGGGCAGCGGTTCGAATGTGGAAGTTGCGGCGTGGAAGATTTCTGCGGAAGCAATGCCTCCGGGACCAGTTGTATCGCCCCCACCGGTGATCAACACGTCTCCGTTCACAAGCAGGGTGGCTCCGGGACCACCGCGCTTGGCGGTCATTTTGGAGAGCGACGAAAATCTTCCGGTGGCGGGATCGTAAATCTCGGCAGAATCTGTTTCGCCGTGGCCGATCCAGCCGCCCACGATGAGGACTTTGCCAGAGCGGAGCAAGACGGCGGCGTGACCGACGCGTGGGGTGGTCATGTCGCCGGTGGACTGAAATTTTCCGGTGGCGGGATCGTAGAGTTCGGCGGAGCGATAAAAATCCTGGTTGCGGCGCATGCCGCCAACGATGAGAACTTTGCCCTCGGGTAATAGCGTCGCGGTGTGGCCGGAACGCGGTTCAAGCATTGGAGAGGCGGGTCGAAGGGTGCCTGGGGTAGCGTTGCCCGCAGCGGTGTCAATGGGTCCCGGATGCGATTCGAATAAGAAACCGGTTGCTGCGAAGAAGAGGAGTAGGCCGGAAAATCGAAACATTGAGGCCTCCGGGAGAAGAATGGAATTTGGTCGAAATGTACCATCAAATTAGACGGGTAAACCGCGAAAGTAGTGCGTGAGGGTTTCGCTGTAGGAGCCGGCAATTACGAGGCAAGCATTCCTCGAGTCAGGGGATTTCGACGACGGCGGCTTGGGCGGAGAGGCGTTGGGATTCCGAATCGCGGACGACCATTCTTACCAGGTAGGGACCGGGATCCAGGAGAAAAGAGAAGGTTGTGGCGGTTTGCGTTCCGGCATGGTCGTCAGACCAGTGCACGGCGACTTTTCTATTGATGGCGCCGAGGTATTTGCCGTTGCGGTCGAAAACGGCGGCGACGATTCTCAGCTCGTTGATGTTTTTTCCATCGGTTTGGTGATGGGGCAAGGCGTCGAGATCGACCAGAGTCAGGACATTCAATTTGGCCGTGGGTTTATCGCCGCGGACGGTTTGCGTCTGAATCTGGATGGGCAGGTCATGAATTTCAGCTTGCGAATAAAGGCCGTCGTCTAATTCGGTGGTTTCGATTTGCTTCGGATTAGCGAGGTGGTTCGGTGCGAAATAGCCCCTTCGCGCGCTGACGGAGAGCTTGTCGACGCCGACGATTTTGACGGTGAGCTGATGATACTTGCCGTTTTCCCGCAAATCTTGCGGGGAGAAACCGAGCTGGTAAACAAATTCCGGCGGCAAAGCAATGCGGCGGAGGCCTTCGGTCAAATCATTGTTGTTATGAAAAAAGGTGCCGCCGGTTCCATCCGTAAATTCTGCGAGCACATTGGAGTCGGCGATCTGGTCGTTTTCGTCAGTTAACACTCCTCGCGTATCCAAGGCGCTGATGACAACGTGAGCGCGAAGGGCCCGATCCACGACTTCGTATTCGCGATGTTCTCGGTCGCTCACGAGGAAACTCGGAGAGGCAAGAACGATAGTGCGCTGGCCGGGCAGAGAGGAGAGACGATTGACTACGTCAGAGAGCGTTTTCAGTACCAGAGCGGTTTGCATGTCGCCGATGCGCAGCACGTACTCGGAGGCTTCGGTGACCAATACCTCGGCCACCTTGGGGCTGTTAACGCCGCATGCGGCGACCTCGGAAAGTTTTTCCTCGCGAAGGGCGCGGTCGACACGGTTCACAATCTGGTTGGCTTCGTAGTAGGTCATGGAGGGGCATCTTGTGGGTTGCGTGCCGGGAAGGGGATTAGGCTTGAGGCGGCGGATAGCATCTTCAAGCTTGGTGCGGTCATCGGTGAAGTCGACGGTGACTTTGCCGGAGGTGGTGAAGATGCCGAGACGTTCTGTGCGTGCGAGTGCGATCGAGCTGAACCGTAAGGCAGCGGCCTGGAGTTGAGAGAGATTTACAAAATTGGAATGCACGTCGTCGAAGAGCAGGGCGGTAAAAGTGCGAGGGATGACGAAATGCTTTGCGGTTACGGTCGGGGCGATGGCAGCGGGATCGGCGCCGGGGGCCTCAAATTTTTCTAATGTGAATTGGGTGATTTGCTGCTGTTTACGATTGTCAAAGAGCTGAAAGTTTTCTTTTTGCAGATTGCCGACGGCGTGACCTGCCGAGTCACGGACGACAACGGGGACTGGAACTAAACTCACTTTGAGGCGGAGGGTTGTTCCGGAATTTGTGGGGGGAATTTGATTTGCGTCGTGCTGTGGTCGGGGCTGAGAAGAGGATGAGTCTTGAGATTTTTGAGCAGGTGAAACCGCTGCATCCTGGGCGGTTGCAGGTGCAGGACAAAACGTGATTTGCAGAACCACCGCTACAGTGACTACCACGAGCGCGCGAAGGACTCGCGAATTTGAAAGCGAACGATATATTTCCATTGTGGGGCTTAAGATTAGCGCGAACGATTAGCAGCAACCAATACGAAAACTACAACCAGCTTACTGCATAACGATGGCATTGCGCTGATCGAGCGTAATTGAATTTGTGCCGGCGTGGAGGTCGACTTTAAAGCCCCAGGAGAGATTCTGTTTGTTGTACTGGGTTGAAATCATCAGGTAATACGAGCCTGGAGGAACGCCGGGGAAAGCGGCTTTGCCGGTGATGTCGGCGCGGACGGCGGAGGCAGCGTCTGAAGTGATGGCGGCCAAAGCCTTTTGACACTCGGGCGTGCGGGTTGTGCATGTGCTGGCCACAAGTTTGGGCCCGGTCATTCCCGCAGGAATCGCGATGCCGCCTTTCTTTAGTGCGGTGTCGTAATCATCGCGCAACAGGACATATGGGTGGCCAGCTAGAGGATTGAGGACGTCGGGTTGAGCAGGGAACCCGCTGACGATGGTCAGGACGGCATTGCCGGTTGGAGCGTTGGGAGTTGAGAGGCTTCCAGATCTGTTGGCCGTTGCTGTTGCAGGAGTACCGGCGGAGGCGGTCAGCGCGGCGGGTGCGCTGCCTGAAGGAATGGTCTTGCTCGGAGTGAGCGGGGCCAGGTTGCAGGTCTGCTCCAGCGGAGCGAAGTTGAAGTCGCCTTCGCCATTTTGTCCAATGACGGTGCGTCCGTGGACCTGGTACGGACCGGAGGCGTCAGGATTGAGCGTACCGTCAGCTTGAAAGTTGAGAGTGAGGGGATGATCCGGTGTTGCGACTTGGATCACGGCCTTAGTGCCTCCGGCCATCACGGAGTAAGGGTAGGCGCGAGCGGCGTCGGGGCCGCAACCGAGAATTACCGACTCAGGAAAAAACTGCACGCTGAAGCCGGTCGGGGCGGCGAAGATGCCGTGCATGCGAATTCCCGGCGGCGTGGGAGGACCTTTGTCGCCGCCGAACATAGTCTTGAGAAGATCGGTTTGCATGGTCTGCACGCCGACGGAGGCTCCTTTGGTGGAGAGATTCAAAGCGGGGCAGGTGACTCGTTTGGGCGCGAAGACGGTGTGGCCGGTTTGGTTGACGGTGGGAGAATACACCCGGTTGCCGGCGCCGTCGTACACCTCGGAGCCGGGGGAGACTTGGCTGTTCGAGAGCGCTATACCATTTCTGTCGTGATAGCCGCTGGGGGCTGACCCGTTGGCGTCGCTTTTGTATCCGGCGTTAACGACTCCGTCGATCACAAATGGACCGGGGCCGCTGATGGTTCCATCGGGTCTGAAGGTCAGGACGAGGGGTTTCGGGGTGGTGTCGATCACAATGGTGGTACGGTCGTTTTTAAAATCGATGGAATATTTGTGCTCGTCGGGAGCGAGGATGGAACAATTCACGAGCACGCCGCTGTCAATGAAGTCGAGGCGCCAGCCGCCCGCGCCCTGGAAGACTCCGGCCATGTTGGGACCGGAGCTGCTGGCGGCGGAGATGGATTCTTTGGTTTCCGTTGGCAAAATCGAGGAGACAGACGAGAGCATCTGGGTGAATGCGCCGAGCATTGCGTTGCCAGTGCAGGACGCAGGGAGTCGCCCGGAAGTGATACAGCGATTCATGGCCCGCTCCTCGGGGGTTTGGGGTTTCTTGCCGGTGATTACCGCTTGCGCGCGGGCTTCGATAGCGTCGTTTTCTTCGTTGGCCTTTTTCACATTGGCTTCGTAAATATCGTTCTGCTTTTTGTCACGGGCCTTGGCGCGTGCGACTTCATCGGCGGAGGGCTGTTTGCAGGTGGGGAAGAGCTTTTTCAAAGCGCCGCGCGTTTCGTAGGTGTACTTCATGAGTCCATTGGATAAAACGGTGTCGGGATGGCCGACCATGCATGTGGCGGTGTCAGAGAGATCACGAATATTGCAATTTTCGATGAACATGCGCTCGCCGTTGCAAATGTAGGTGACATGCAGGGGTTGGGCGGTGGCGATACGGGCTACGAATAAAACCAGGAGAACTGCAATTGCGAAAACGGCCAGCCTAATTTTCATTTCGACCCCTCCGGGCGAAGGAGCGGGGCACTAAGTTGGGACGCATCAATGTAAGCGGGACCCGGGTGTTTTTCGATGCGGGGAAGTGTAGACCGAGGTTATGGAAGTTGCAATCGCGGAGTCAGCGCGGCCAGGTGCAGCGGAGATATGTCCCCAGGCGCTGGCGTGTCCGATTCGGGATTGGTGCCAAGAAAGACACAGCAGGATTTCCACCGATGATTTTCTGGGATATAGTTACTTTTCGCTTGCCATTATATGGGCTGGGAACGTAAAGTTAGCTAGCTCTAGGGGGTTTTCCACGGACAACACCCATATCTGGGATGCCGTTTGCCGGATCGCGACGGCCAAAATTTGAGCGCGCGGGCGGGGGCAGAAAAGCTATGACTGCCATCATCACGGTTGCAAATCAAAAAGGCGGCGTCGGAAAAACCACCACGGCGATCAATCTGGCAGCATCGCTGGCGCATCGCGGAAAACGCACGTTGCTCATCGATTTAGACCCACAAGCAAATTCCACCATCGCATTTTATGATTCAGGAGAAATAGCCACGTCGATGTTTGACGTGTTGAGCGATCACCGCGCGGAAATGGCTACGGTGGTGAAGGCCACGAAAGATCCCATGCTGTTTGTGGGACCGGGACGATTGTCGCTGGCGAAACTGGAACAAGTGCTGGCGGGACAATTCGACGCGCCTTTTAAATTGAAGGACGCGCTGGCGCCGATGCAAAAAGATTACGACTACATCGTGCTGGACACGCCGCCTTCGCTGGGAATTTTGACGGTGAATGCGCTGGTGGCGTCGACGCATTTGCTGGTGCCGATCCAAGCGGCGTATTTTGCGATTGAAGGCACCGACGATTTGCTGGAGACGTACGAGAGAATTCGCGCGCGGCCGAACCCGGGTTTGAAAATGCTGGGCGTGGTGATTACTCTGTTTGATAAGCGCACGAATATTTCGCGCGATACACACGAACAGATTCGCACGGTATTTGGCGGAGTGTTGTTCAAGACGAAGATCAGCAAGAATGTGCGGCTGGAAGAAAGTCCCGCATATAAAGAAACAATTTTGACCTTCGCTCCCAAATCGCCGGGAGCGGTGGAGTATAAGAAATTGGCCGGGGAGGTTATTCAACGTGTTGAAGAGAATCGGCTTGCCAGCCACGCTGAAGATGCGGCATGACGCGCACTACGTCGAATCGTTAACGAGCTATAGCGGCGCGGCAGTAGGAAGAATGATTCCGGTGGAGCAGATCCGTCCGAACCCTGACCAGCCGCGCAAGGCGTTGGGAGATTTGCGCGAGCTGACGGACTCGATTCGCGAGAAGGGAGTGCTAGAGCCGCTGTTGGTGCGGTTTATTGCGCGCGAGGACTGCTTTTACATTATTTCTGGTGAGCGGAGATATCACGCTTCGCGCGCGGCGGGATTGCGCGAGGTGCCGTGCATTGAGAAGACCGCGGACGATGCCGAGACGCTGGAAATTGGGCTGATTGAGAATTTGCAGCGCAAAGATTTGACGGCGTTTGAGGAAGCTGAAGGTTTAGATCGGCTGGGGACGCAGTTTGAATATACGCATGATGATATTGCGCGGAAGATCGGGCGGGCGCGGACTTCTGTTACGGAGACGCTTTCGCTGCTGCATATTCCGGAGGCGCTGCGCAAGAAGTGTGCGGAGCAGGGAATTCTGACGAAGTCGCTGCTGTTGCAAATTGCGCGGCAGCCGACCGAAAAGAAAATGATGGAGACAATTCAGCGCATCATGCAGGGAGGGTTGACGCGCGATGAGGCCCGCAGGGAACGCCAGGAGCATGTTACCGGGCCGCAGAGGCCGCAGCCGTTTCTATTTCAGTTTGAACCGGAAGATGAGGAGTTTAAGTTTCGGATTCAGTTTAAGAAGAGCCACGTTACGCGCGACGAATTGATCAGTACGCTGCGGGAGATACTTTCGCAGTTGGAAGGTGATTCGTCGAATTCGTCATCAAAGTCGAATTCTACCGCGGCGTAATTCGGGTAATTGCTGGAAACGCCGAGTTGAGGTGGCGTGGATCTCACAGTGTCCGGTTTCTTACCGCTCCTGAAAAACTAACATTTCAAATTGAGTGGTGAATTATGGCTTTGGAGCTATCGCCGCGTCAGATAGGTACCCTAGAGCGATTGGTGGCGGCGGGATTTCGTCCCATTGCGATTCCGCCTTATGAAAGCGCGTTGTGCATGCGAAAAGGGGAGTGCGCGGTGGTGCTGGCTCCAGTTCCTAATGGTGGATTGAAAGTGCTGGCTCCGGCTTCGTATTTAGTGGATCGAAATTTTGGCGTGCGGCTGAAGCGTGGAGACGGTGAAGTATTTGTTTGGAAGAAATCGGAGATTCCTGCGACGCCGGAGCGATTAGAAGAGTTGGCTGCGTTTCGGCGGGAGTTAATGGAAATTCTGGAGTTGGCGCCGACGAGGTAAGGTGTGCGTTAACCGCTGGTCGCTAATCGCCGTCCAGTAAAAGTCTCCAAAATACGATAGCCGGGAACGGTCCGGTCATTGGCCTCAGCAATGTGAAGACTCAGCCTTCGCATTTCCGATTCTAGCCCATGCGATCAGCGCGAACGTGCCCATGGCGAAGACGGAGGTCAATACGGATGCGCCGATGATGCTGCTCACTTTCCACGGTGCGCCAGCAGGGTCCGAAACCATCGAAACATCTGCGGTTGGAATGGCAACAAGAAGGTTTCCTGCCGCAGATACTGCGTAGAACAGAACTGCGAGCGGCCACTAGCTCGGCGGCAACTGGATTAACTGGGCGGGCTCGTCCTCGAAGATATAGCGCGAAGCACTGATAGACTACATAAACCGTAAGATACCAGCCGAGGAAATTGCTAACCGGTACGCCGAAATAAGCTCCGCCATCCCTCCAGAACCACGCATGCATGATTGCGGACCACACCGGATCCATGGACAGATCCCAGGCGACCATGATGAAGCTAGCAACTAAGGGCAACGTTACGACCCGGTGGCCACGGAGCGGAGTTTCCGGATCTCCCAAGATCAGTGCACCAAGTGTCCAAGAGAGGTAAGCCATTCCCACGTACGCAAATCCAAGAAGTATGGGGACGGCAAAAATCTTTGGCCCCATTAAATCCGTGAAATAGTAGTGCCCAAAGGGGAAGCCGGTTCGAATACTCAGATTTTCAAAGACACTTCCGACAAACAGGCAGATAGCGATGAAGGTGACCATCCCGCGAAGCCGATAGAGCACAGCGCCGTGTATTACGGCAAACGCCATTGGGGGCAGAACATGCAAAGCGACTATTGCGAGCAGTGCAATTTTGCCGGGAAATACTTGTAAGACTCTGGCTGCGGCATAGACGACAAGCAACGTCCAAAGGATTAGAACGGTTTGGGGCTGGGTTTTCGTTGCTGAATTCACGATTGCTCACTGAAGAGCGCTGGAAGACATATCACATGAGGTTGCGTAAGTCCCCACCTCGAGACGATCGGAGTAACGATTTAGCGAGTTGAGCGTCCCTGGGCTCGTTTGCAATTGTGCAGGGGAGAATGCAAACTGAAATTCATGGACACTTACGACATTATTTGTTTTGGGGCTGGGCCGACGGGCCTGGCTACTGCGATTGAGGCACGGCGAGCGGGGATGCGTCCGCTGGTGATTGACAAGGGCACGCTGTGCAATTCGATTTTTAATTATCCGGTGAACATGGTTTTTTTTACGACGCCGGAGTTGCTGGAGATCGGGGATTTGCCGCTGGTTTGCGCCGCGGAGAAACCGACGCGGGTGGAGGCGCTGAAATATTACCGCAAGTGCGTTGAGCATTTTGAACTGGACCTGCGGCTATTTGAGCTGATTGAGGGGCTGGAGGGGAGCGACGGAAATTTCACGGTAAATACTCGCGCGCAGGACGGGACCAAGCAGAAATATCACGGGAAGAAAATCGCGGTGGCGACAGGGTATTACGACTTGCCGAATATGCTGAGGGTGCCGGGCGAGGACCTGCCCAACGTGTCGCATTACTATACCGAGCCTCATCCATACTGGAGGCAGGATGTGGTGGTGGTTGGGGGAAAAAATTCGGCGGCGGAGGCAGCACTGGATTTATATCGCAACGGTGCGCGGGTAACGATGGTGCACCGCGACGCGGAGCTGGGGTCGACGATTAAATATTGGGTGCGTCCGGATATTGAGAACCGGATCAAGGCGAAACAGATTACCGGGCTGTTTAATACCCGGGTGAAAGAATTTACGGACGAATATGTGGTGGTCGAAAATGAAAGCGGTGAGAAGCGATTGCCAGCGAAGCAGTCGTTCGCGCTCACGGGATATCACCCGGACTATACGTTTATCAAGAGCCTAGGAGTCAAGCTGGATGAGAAGACGCTGAAGCCGCATCTGAATCCGGAGACGCTGGAGAGTAATGTGCCGGGGATTTTTCTAGCCGGAGTAGTGATTGGCGGGCGGCACACCAGCGAGATATTTATCGAGAACGGCAGATTTCATGGAAAGCTGATCATCGATTCGCTGACGAGCAGGGCGCAGGCAGCGCGGTAATTGCTGATAGTTGTTGGACGCAAATTTGCCCGATGGGTGGGCGTTTGTTAGAGTTAGAACATGGCATCAGGCCTCCGGGAAGTAGCTGAAACTTTCATCACGTTAGCGAAGGGCTTCAGCGTCACATTTCGCAATATATTCCGAAAAACGGTTACGGAAAATTATCCGTACGAGAAGGTGCATTTTCAGCCGCGCTATCGCGGGATTCACGTGCTGCATCGCGATGAGAATGGGCTGGAGAAGTGCGTGGGCTGCTTTTTGTGCGCCGCGGCTTGCCCGGCCAACTGCATTTACATTGAAGCGGCGGAAAATACCGATGTGAACCGGATTTCGGCGGGCGAACGGTACGCCAGTGTTTACAATATTGATTATTCGCGGTGTATTTTTTGCGGGTATTGCGTTGAAGCTTGCCCTACGGACGCGATTACGCATGGACATGGATTTGAGCTGGCGACGTATGACATTAATTCACTGGTTTACCGCAAAGAGCAACTGCTAGAGAAGACTCCGGCTGCCGAAACTAGCGCTGCGCGATAAATTCTCCTCGGAAGAAAGACCTATAACTTCATTTTTGAATTTCCATCCAGGCCAAAACTGAGAAATTCTCACGGAACGGCATAGCGCAGCAGTCTCGCAATAAGTTCCCGCAGTAACTTCCCGCAGGGACTTCTCGAATAATTTCGAGTGCACCAGACCGTGAGGCCACGGCGCGACAGCGTTCGTGATTACACGGTGATGCCGCGGCGTTCCCGCGAATGTGAGTCTCATAACCTATATAAAGCAGCCATTACGTAAGTGGGTGGAGGCAGTGATGTGCGGAGCGAAATTGCCGCGGCAAGCGGATTTAGCTGGCGATCACAGCGATCGAAACGCTGCGAGTTACGAGTGGAAGACGCGAAACTTTGTGGCTGGGCTGAGGGAGCGGCATTGCTTGAGGCGCGCGTCGGGGGCGGGAGCATGAGCGGTCTCCTTGCGAGAAGTTCGAGACGAACATCCGGGCACGCCGGGACGCGACCGGGTGACCGGACCTTTTAGCAACAGCGAGAGAGAAACCTCGAGCAGCTCAACTAAAAAAGTTGCCGAGGTTTCAAAAAACTCCGTTGGGAGCAGGCGGATGGAGCGCCTGATCCGTGAGGAAATGATCGGACACCGAATGCGCGCCGGCCTGGGTGCCGGACGAGGACGAATCGTTTGCGCTGGACGCGGAAGTTTTGTGCGGGGTGGAGCACGGGCCGGTGTGGGAATACCGGCTGAGTCATGCGGTACGGCTCGATGTTGTTTCGCCGATCGGGCCGAGGGATGACGGGTCGGTTGGTACTGCCGTTGCGGTTTGTTGAATTGATGCGCGGGGCTTTGTTGGTTTGATGCGCGAGTGAGGTTGGCGGGCTGGTATTCGCAGTTCGTAGAATTTCGGCGGAATGGATTCGCGCTACGTAGCCAGGGGGAGAAAGCGATGAGCGTGAAACCGGAACTGGCGTTTGATGTGTGCTGGGAAGTGTATCGTGGGGCGCGCGAAGTGCTGGAATCGCAGCGGGGGATTTCTGCGCTGAACTGGAAGGATACCGGGAAATTTTTGTAGAGGCCGGATTATCGCCCGCGGCTGAATGAGTGGGTGGCGGATTTTGCTTTGGCGGGGCGTGCTGCGCTGGAGCTGGCGTGCTGGGCTTCGCGCATGGTTTTGTTTCGGACGTATTACCTCGGGCTGGCGCCTTATGACACGGCGCGGCATTTTATTGGGTTGAGTGAACGAGGCTGGGTGAATTGGACCGAGCAGATCCGGCAGCGGTGCGGCGAAGAATTGCTGAGGCGCGGAATGTTTCCGCCGAGAAAATATTTTAGCAGCGAGATGATGGACTGGCGTTCTAGTGCTGCCGATTAGTTTTACAGAAGCAAAGAATCGCCGACGTGGAGGGGCTTGCCGGATTCGCTGGAGGGAATGCGGGTGTTGGTGGCGAGGCAGTAGAAATGCTCGAAGCGGTCAGCGTGAGACCAGCACGGCAGATGGGTGCGGCGCTGCTGGGCGAAATGTTTTTGAAAACCGATGATGTCGGCGCCGGTGTGCGGATCGCGCGCTGGGATGGGGCAGCGGATGCAGGGGTAGCTGCCTTCAAAGGCGACTTCGCCGATGTGGAAACGGACTACGCTGCGAAGTTCAGCGCCGAAGAGTTGGTCTTCCCAGAATGGCGGCACGTCGTCCAGCTCCAGAGTGGCGCGGAAACGCAGGCGGGCTTCGACGACAGTCATGCCGGGAAACCATTCGCAGACGGTTTGGAGCGAGGACGTGGAGATTACCGTTGGGCCGTTGGCGATGAGATCGTCGGGAATCCCGTTGGGATCGTGGCGAACCATGATGGGGTAGCCCAGGTACTTGGTGAGCCATTCGGCGGCCGGGGCGGTCTCATTGGGGAACACGAATGTTGCGACCGGGATGTCGCGTGGGTCACTTGGAACGGCAAGGGTGACGCTGGTGAAGTTCGGAGCGTAGGTGGCGCGAATCAGGTGCAGCGCTGGGACGCGGGTGGCGGTGATCAGCCGGCCGTCGAGGGCATAGATGGCCCAGGCGCGATCGAATTGGAGGCTGCCGGCGGGGCCTATTGTGGCGGCGGCGACTTCTACGGAGTCGAGGGATTTGATGGGATGGACTTGGATGCGGGCCAGGCGAGGAAGAATTGGTTTCGATTCCACTACATGATTTTAGCAGACTACTTGGGCAGTCATCGAGTTGTCGATCGCGGGCGAGATTTGTCTTCGTCAATTGAGCCACAAGTCTTAGCGCACGATGAAATGCGGGAAGGCATGAATGCCTTTTCCAGGACACCACTATGCCGGTTGTTGGATCAAGCGCGTATAACACCCCGGGGCAGATTACTTCGCTGATGCGGTCGCTGCTGAACGATGCGCAAGGGAATTTGTTCACGGATGCGGTGCTGCTGCCGTATGCGAATTCGGCATATCGCAAACTGCAACGGGCGTTGGGCAACGCGGGCGGTGACGAATTTATCCAGGACGATGTGCTGCTGGTAGTGACGGCGGTGATGGCGACCGACACGTCATTGCAAGTATCCATCACGGACGCGACAGCGCCTTTGCCGAACGATCTGCTGGTGCCGATAAAGATTTGGGAGCGGCCAAACGGTTCGTCAGACGAGTTCTGCGAGATGGTGGATTTGACGAGGCATGACGGACTGCCTTCGCGTGCGCAAGACGTGAACCTGAGCGTATGGGAATGGCGCGCGGATGGATTGTATTTTTTAGGGGCCACGCAAGACACGCAGATCCGCTTGCGATGCGAAGGCGTATCCCGATTTTACGGACGCGACCTCGGCGGTTTCGATTCGCAACGCGCAGGAGGCGATAGCGTATGCGACCGCGGCATTGGCGGGATGGTCGCGTGGAAGTCCACTGGCGCAAAAGTGGGATGACGCGGCGAGCGATGCAATTGAAGATTTAGTGATTGGCGCGGTGCGACGTGAACAGCAAAGCTCACACCAGCGAAGGCCGTTTTCAACGCGGAGCGGGTGCACACCGTTCTAATGGCGCTGACGACTTTAATGGATTAATCACGCAGAAGGCGAGGAGATTCTCAGATGGCTATTCAGATTACGGTTTTGCCAGGGAACGTAGATGCTTCGGGGAATAATTTTGTGTACGCCATTGGGACGCTGGCGTTTTCGGGAAACTATACGGTCGGCGGCGACACTATGGATTTCACCACGGTGGACGACAAACTTAGCAGCTCGCAAATTATACAGATTTTTGCGGACAGCCAGAACGGCAACTCTGGCTATTACATTCCCGTGGCGAGTGCGACGCTGAGCGGGTGGAAACTCAAGGCGTTCACAGGCGGTGGAACGGAGTTAAGCGCAGGAGCGTACCCTGCAAGCGTCACGTCCGACATCGTGCAGATCACGATCACGGCGCTGAAGCTGCAATAGATGGCTGGGTATCAACTGGAGCAACGAAATAGACACAACCGGGCCAGGGAACCGAGCTGAGATTAAAACTTTTTGTGGGCGTCGCAAATTGGGCGCTGAATAATTTACACACTTGATGATTTGGCGTGGGGTCAGACGGGCTTGGCTTGCACGAGGGATCGAAGAGAGATTCCTCCGCTTCGCAGGCCGACTCATTCGCAGGAGCGAATGAGAAGAAAAAGCGTCGGCCTGCTTCGGTCGGAATGACCGTCGGTGGGTAACGGCGCGTACTGCCGGTAAGTAACGCAAAGTCGCATCTACGATTGAAGTTCTGGCGATTCACAGTGCTCCCGATTATTTAAATTTCCGAAGCCTAAAACGAGCGAAGGTCTCTGCATGATACGATCAAAAATTGCGATGGGGTTTTTGTGGACAGCGCTGGCGCTCGCTTTGCATCTCTGGCCTGGAGTAGTGGCGCCGGTGCATGGGCAGGGCACGCGCAAAGATGACATTGTTTTCAATTCTCGCGGAGTGCCGCTGGCGGGCGCAAGCGTAAGAATTTGCGCGATGCCTGCGACGGGGCAGCCATGCACGCCACTGGCGCAAATTTATTCCGATGCCGCGCTGACGCAAGCGATGGCCAATCCGACTACCACCGATGGCATGGGGAATTATTTTTTCTATGCTGCGCCTGGGAAGTACGAGGTGGAAATTTCCGGTCCGGGAATTACGAATAAGCAACTGCCTAATGTGATGCTGCCGAGCGATCCTTCATCACCTACATTCACCGGGGGAATCAGCGCGTTTTCGTTGAATCTCAGCGGCAATCTGACTGTCAACGGCAACACCACGGTGGTTGGATCACTCGCGAGCGGTACGCTGAATTTGACGAACCAAGCAACGCCCCCGGGCGCAGCCAGCGCGGGGACGGTGAACCTTTACTCCAAAACCACGGACAAGAAGTTGTACTACAAGGATGATACCGGGGCGGAGAGCGGGCCGATCTCTACCGGTGGCAGCGGCGCGCAGACGAACATCACCAACACGTTTACGGCGTCACAAAACTTCGATGCGGACCTGCATTACAAGGGGCCGAATCCTTACTACGATCTGGTGCGGTTCGGACTTTATACCGGGAGTGGCGGCGCTATCACCTGTTCGACAACGGCGGGAAGCGCGATTGCCAATTGTCCGGGCGGCATCGGAGATTTTGCGGTGGGGCAGGGCATTGAGATTCCGCTGGCCGGCGTGACGCCCACGTTCAATCGCTGGGGCGTGACCAACATCACGAATTATTCGCGGTCCAGCAATGTGGCCACTTACACCTATACGAATACGACTTTTGGCGCGGGGCAAACGATCACCATTGCCGGGCTCGCGGATTCGACTTTCAATGGCAACTTCGCGGTGAGCGGCAACACTGGCGATTTTTATACTTTTACGGCGCCCAATACTGGATCCAATCTGGGAACCACGGCGGGCAGCGGCACGGCGACGCTGACGAGCGCAGCGGTGGTGGTGACTCCCGGCGGAATTTTGAATGGCAGCACTAATTACAATTACAAAGTTGTGCTGCGGGGCTATCACGGCGAATTGAGCGTGGCGAGTCCCGCGGGAACGACGACGAAGGGGGCGGCGACGCTGGGCGTCAACACAGTTGCCATTTCCTCTTGCTCGCGAGTTAGCGGCTTTACGACCTGCACTACCAGCGCGGCACACAATATTCAAAACAGTTCGCCGATCAACGTGGCGGGCACCAGCGACAACAGTTTCAATGGCGCGCTGACCATCGCGAGCGTGCCAAGTTCCACAACGTTTACGTATTACCAGTATGGGCAAGTGGATTTGACGGCCACCGGCGGCACCGTAAGCGTGGTCGCCAAAAACACCGTGCAATGGAATATGCAGCAGTACAGCGTGCTGCAATCGATCATTTACCGGCAAATCGGCGCGGGTGCGTGGAGCATCGTAGGCGTGACCGAAGGCATGGACAGCGCGTTTGTGGACTGGGGTTTGAGCGGTACGCCTAACGTGCCGTCGTACGTGCCTAGCACTCCGCCCAGCAGCGCGACCAACGGAATTTTAGCGACGACCATCACGGCCATTAATGGCACGAATTTGACTTTGGCGGCAGCGGCTACCAACACCGCGGCGAGTCAAACGGCGCAACACGACAACACGCCAATTGTTCTGGCAGGGTGCGCGGCCATGCCCAGCGCTGCCGGCGGCACGCTCGTGATTCCGGCGCTCAATCCCATGGGGAGCACGGTATTTAATTCGCCGCTGGACCTGTATCACAACTGCAATGCGGCGCAGGTGGTTTGGGAAATCGGCAGCCCCATCGTGCTGAATGATCCGGTGATTATGAAGCCGGCGGGATTAACGATTAAGGCGCGGCCGGGCGATATGCGGAGCGGTGCACAATTTCAAAATTATTTTTCTACTTCGGTATATGGCAACGGGTATCCGCTGTTTTATTTCGTGCCTGGCAGCTTTGGGCCGAACACGCTAGAAAACCTGGCCATGAATTGTAACGGGGTATACCAGAGTTGCGTTTTGCAAGACCAGGACGCCGGAGGCGGCGGAGTCGCGAGCATTTCTTACAACAATGACATTTTTTCGGGCAGCGCGGGCGCGATGCCGTTTTTGATGCGCTCGTCAGGCTTTAACTTCTGGTTTGACCGCGGAATCTTCCAGACCAACGGGGGCTCGTGGGGCGTGCCGGAAGTGTTGACGATCGGCCTGAATCACGGCCTGGGAATTGCGGGCGGACAATTCGGGCAAGGATTAGCGAGCATCATCGAGTTCAATAAAACATTTTTTGCGGGCACGGGAATTTTATATGAATCGTACGGAATACAGCCGCTGAATGCGCAACCGGGAAATATCACGTTCATTTCGCCGCTGTTTGAAAGCGGAGACACGCCGTGGCTGCGCTACGATATTTTTGGCGCAACGATTGCCAGCACTACCATCAACAATATGAGTTACGCGGACACCGTGGGCGGCCCGGCGACGCCGATTATCGATGCCACCAATGTCAACGCCATAAGCACTTACAAAGTGCTGAATCCATCGTGCGGCAACGGAAACCAACCGCTTTTTGAAAGCGGCATAAGCGGCGGCGTGGATGTGACCAGCGGATATTCCGGCTGCGGAATTATCGGGCTACCGACTTACATTCTGCACAATCTAGGCGCGAATGGTTCCAGCGATCTTTACGCCAATGGCACGGTAGCGGTGACTGGCGCGGGCGGCGAAGTTTTTTCTGCCATGCCCGCGCCTGCCGGAGCGCCGAGCCTGGTGCTTTCCTCCGGCGGATCGGTGCCGGTGGGAACGCACTTTTACGCGGTAACGGCGGTGGACGCCAACGGGAATCAAACGGCAACAGGGCCAGGCGCTTCGATCACTACCACCACGGGAAATCAGACAGTGACGATCACCCCGCCAACGTTGCCGGCGGGAACCGTGGGCTACGAAATTTACCGCGACCTGGCCAAAGTGTTTTATGCC
>Ga0210398_10002217_pt1 | contig 19124 bp, 22 predicted proteins | sample IncBWC4OmetaG_FD_161047 | JGI IMG/M metagenome (GOLD analysis project Ga0210398, IMG submission 161047) | Forest soil microbial communities from Barre Woods Harvard Forest LTER site, Petersham, Massachusetts, United States - Inc-BW-C-4-O | ecosystem: Environmental > Terrestrial > Soil >... | reverse complement strand
GCGTCGTGTGCGTATCCTGGGCTCTTCGTCCCGATTCAATATGAGGGCCGTACTTTGGTGGATGGATTTCTGACCTCGCCGGTTCCCGTCGAAGGCGCCCTGCTTCTCGGAGCTGACGTCGTGATAGCCGTCTATCTTGAAGCCAGCAACCTCGAACCGCCGCGCACCTTCACCGACGTGCTCAGCCGTTCCTTCAACATTATCCAGAGGCACACCGATCTGACCTGGCGCCAGCAGAGTGACGTCATCATTGAGCCCGACGTAAAACCCTTCGTTTGGGATGATTTCACCAAAACCCCGGACATGGTCGCGGCGGGCGCAGCAGCCACTTTGGCAGCTCTGCCTGAGATTCGCGCGGCCATCAGCGGCGAAAAACGCGACTCGGCGGCCTAGCGTCAACCACCGGCCAGTTTCATATCCAGTCGAAGCGGCTTGTGCGGACTATTCCTGGGTGACCTCGACGACCACGGGCTGCCCCTCGCCTTTGCCCCGTTGCGTGAGCCACGCGCCCAGCCCCTCGGCAAAGCGCTCTGACGTCAGGCGGAAGCTGGCTTCGACTTGCCCATCGGCCACGGGCAGCGTGTCGTCAAAATCCGCGGAATTCGTAAAATTGCGCATGCAGAATTGATCGAGCCAATCGAGAGGGCAGGCGCGGCTCTCGCCGCGAATGACGACATTTACTTTGAATTTCTGTGCGTACACTCCACCATCATAACATCGCGGTGAGTGCCCTTTTGAGCGGGACGATCTACTTCGGAATTAGGAAGCGCGCGGGCGCTTCACACTGTGCGCCAGACCCAACTGTTCGAGCGTCCAGATGAAATACCAGCCGATATCCGTTTGCCACCAGCGCAATCCAAGACGCGCGGACCCTGCATGCGAGTGATGGTTCTGGTGCCAGTTCTCTCCCCATGCGGTGATTTGGAAAGGCCCAAGCCACCACACGTTCATGCTGGAGTCCTTGCCATCTTCGGCACGCCCCAGGTGCGTGAGGCTGTTGACGAAGCATTGCATGTGCAGGGTGTAGACCAGCCGGATCGCGCCAAGCCAGAAAAAACCCATCCAGCCAAAACCGAGCAGCAGACCGGAAAAAATCGAGACAATGATGACGGGAGTTTCCAGCCAGCCCCATGTCGTGTACATGCCGCGGGTCAGTTCGGGGGCCCATCGCTTTTTATCCGCGGGCTGCGTTTGATACAGCCAACGCAAGTGCGCCCACCAGAAGCCGCCTTGTTTGGGACTCGAGATATCGTCCGGCAAGTCCGTCACCGAATGATGCAGCCGGTGGTAAGCGACCCAGCTTGCGGGATGGCCCGAGCCATTGAACACCGCCCAAAAAATCAGCGCTTGCTCGATGAACTTGTTGGTCTTAAGCGTCTTATGCGCCAGCATGCGGTGATAGCAAACCGTGGTCCCGAGCCCGCCAAAAGCCACGAACAGGAGCGCCAGCCCAACAACTTTAAGGCTCGGCAAAGGGAAAAGAATTAGTCCAACGACCGCGAGCGAATGAATAAGGACGAGATACGCGAAGACGCCTTCTTTGCCGTGCACTGGTTTCCAGAACGGACGTTCCCACGGGCGCGCTTCTTGTGTGACCACTAGTTCCATGATTTCTCCGGCGATCTGCTGAGTTGAATTCCTGAATGCCTGGTGTGCCGATAGTGATTGGCAGTCATAACAGTACCATTTTTCTTGGCGGGGCCTGGCAATTCTGTACAGTATTGGACACCAAAGAGAAAACCGTTTCCCGTCTGGTTCGCCGCTCACTCCGCAGAATCTCGGCGCTCGCTTGAAACAAGATCATTTCTAAGCTCGCGTCGAGCAAGGCTTTGGTCTCCGGCGCGTGGCTCGCCAAGAATCAAATTTGGCATGCGCTTTCAGGGAAGAAAGGCGCACGGGCAAATCCATCCGAGCCCAGGAGGGTCAGCTGGGAGTAGAGAATCCGAACTCACCTCTGTAGATCTAGCAGCGCAGCATTTAGTTGCCCCAGGTCCGAGTCGAGCCGGTAAAATCCGGGGCGCCAGTTTCCCACAATTTCTTCCGCGGCAAACTTCAAAACAGCAAAATCGCCCTCGCCGGCCGGGCCTTCGGACAGGCTAGGAAAGCTATCGCCAAAAAAGGTGACAGGATGCTTTTTGATTACCTGTTCGCATTCATTTAAGGAGAGGACCGCTCGCAACATCCCCTGATTTTTCGCGTGTGGCTGGCAGAAGTAAAGGTTTGGCATACTTGAATATCATCGACAGAACCGCGGGAAACTTAAATAGTACAAGGTGCTTTTGTTACAGTAAGAGTACCTAGCTGCCACCCCCTCCAGAGGCCTCTGAGCCACTTTCTCCCGTACTTTCGCCTCATTCTGACATTATTGGCTCCTAATGCGGCGAACTAGCGATAGAATCGCGAAACTGCCATCCGGAGTGAATTCGTGGAAGACGAGCGGCGCCGAACTCCCAGATTTCCTTTCATCGCAACCGTGGAAGTAATTGAAACGGGCGCGCCTGTGGGCGTTGCCGCCCGCGTGACGGAGCTGAGTCTCTACGGCTGCTACGTGGAGATTTCTAATCCCCTTCGAAAAGGAGCGCACGCGGTGCTCAAGATCTATTCCGACGGCAGATATTTCGAGTCCCAAGGCACGGTGCTCTATTCTCAGCCGAGCCTGGGTATGGGAGTCGGTTTTCTGAATGTAAATCCGCACTATTTGACGGTACTGAAGCTTTGGCTGATCGAGTCCGCGCAAGCGAAATTCGGAAAAAAGGTCTGAGCGCGGCTGAACCTGGCCTCGGGCGTTCACCGTTATCCGATGTTACCTGCGTTGCGCCCAAGCCAGCCCATCCGGCCCAGTTCCCGTCGCGATTTTCGCCGTCACTTCTAAGGACTTCAAGTCGACCACGGCGACGGCATTCTCTCCGCTGAGCGCCACATAAGCTTTTGCCCCGTCGGGCTGGACCAGAGTGCCCTCGGGCCCTTTGCCCACTTTCAATCTTTTGCGCTCTTTTCGCGTAGCCGCGTCGACGAACACCAATTCGCCGCCTCCATCATCTGAGATCAGCACAAGTTTTCCGTCCGGGGTGAACTTGAGCCGGTTGGAACGCTGGGTCTTCACATCGAGCGATGCAGTCACTCTCTTCGAGGCCACGTCGATGACCGAAACGCTGCCCGCCCCGGAATTCGCCGCCCATACTTCTCTCCCGTCAGGCGAAAGATCCATCCCTTCCGGTCCCTTGCCGACAGCAATGGCCGTCACGTTCCAGCCGTTTCGCCCACCGCCCGGCTCAATTATGCAGATGGAGTCCGAGCCAATGTTCGAAGTGAAGATCGTTTTGAGGTCTTTCGACAGGACAATCATGTGCGTGACGTTCTGCCCTGTGCCGAGCACCCAATCCACTTGATTGCTCGCTGGATCGTAGCGCCCGATCACTTTGTTCGCTTCGGCTGTGAAATACACCTTGCCGTCGGCAAACGCAAGCCCGTGCGGCGCCCGCAAAGCGCCAAGATCGACCGGGGCCATAGCCTTCTGGGCCGTCAAGTCAATCACGGAGAGCGTTTTCAGCATGCCCTTTTCGCTCGCATAGTTCGAAATATAAGCGAACTTTCCATCGTCCGACGCAATGACCTCGTGAGGTGCGCCCCCGGATGCCACGCGGCCCACAACCTTCAAACTGGAAGGATCGACGATGGCCAGCTGCTCATCGCCTTTCTCGAGAACAAGTAATGCCGGCGATCCCGACTGCGCGCCTGCCCTGTTTGCCACGGTCAAGACTGCCGAGACGATGGCGCAACACGCCATCCACCGCACCAACAAATCCACCGCCCTTAGAGACATTCTCATTGGTTCGCTCTCCCGAGATGCCAAGCGGAGGATATCACTTCGCATCCCGCGGTGGACAACCGAAAGGAACCATGGAAAGGAACCATGGAAAGGAACCATGGAAAGGAACCATGGAAAGGAACCATGGAAAGGAACCATCAACGCCATTTCCCCGCGGCCCCTCCTGCTATAAAATCGCAGCGAAACGCGGGCATGCGGAGGCAGCCATGAAATTCGCGAAAATTGTCTTGTGGATCGCGGGCATCTGGGGACTACTAGTGATCACGCCGCTCTATTTCTTCTTTGACCTCATCGGCCAGAAGGATCCGCCTGCCATCACGCATCCGGGCTTTTTCTACGGCTTCGTGGGATGCGCTTTGGCCTGGCAGGTCGCCTTTTGCTTCATGGCCACCGATCCCCTCCGCTATCGGCCGTTGATGATCCCTTCCGTTCTCGAAAAGGCTAGCTATGCCGTTGCCGTGGTTACTCTGGTCGTCGAAGGACGTATGCATCCATCGGACCTGGTTTTTGCCGGCACGGACTCCTTGCTTGGCCTTCTCTTCGTGATCGCCTACTTCAAAACCCGGCCCGGCTCATTGGCCTGACATCCAGTTCAGAAGAACCCGCGTACATAAGGACAGGGGGCAGGCAAGCATGGCTCCTCCCGGGCGCGGAGGGCGCGCCGGGGTTCGCCGTCACAGCCGTTCTCGTTTTTTTTCCCTTGACGGCGGCTCGCAATGGGAGGATACAAGTTGTGCCACAGCCCCGGATTGAGGGACGGGGTGTCAACCGAGGGTACGCCTGCGCGGCCCCACCATCCCAAAATCCTTGGAGCGCAAGAACAAGTGTCAAGATCATCCTGGCAGGGAATAAATCCGGGCGGTCGCAGGTCTTCACGGTTATCTAGGGTTCGAGGCCAACCCTGCTCGGATGCGACCCCGGAAAAGGAAAGCGAAGACTTTTCGGTGGTTCCTTGTGCCGGTACGCCCTGTAAATGGTTGAATCGTTTATGCCGATTTGCCGTCTAACCCGGACTGGAATGGTAAGCGGCTAGAAGGGTGGCAAAAAGTGGGGAGCCCCAGGCACCGAGGACCTGGCTCACAATGGCAAGCATCGCTCCCCTATCGATTTTTTGAGCTTCACGGCGGGCCATCCGCCGGAAGAGCAGCAGTAGCTTCAAAAAATAACAGGAGGCGGAGAATCACATGACAAAGTCCAATAAGTTCCTCATTACTGGTGCGGCGATTGCGGGCTTGCTCGCGGGAACCGGCGCCAGCATTCAGGCTTCCAATCTGCTCACTGGCGCCAGGGCTTCGGCCACGGCCCAGGACACAGACCAGAAGGCTGACAAAAAGGTGAAGGAAAAGCACGCTTGTAAGGGCCAAAACTCTTGCAAGGGCAAGGGCGGCTGCAAGTCGAGCGACAACGGTTGCAAGGCCAAGAACTCCTGCAAGGGCAAGGGCGGCTGCGCGACCGATGGTTCAAAGATGCCCGCCGACGACAAGCCCTCCTGATTTCAGTTACCCGCAGAGGTTTTACCAACGGACTGGGGGCCGGTGACTCGCTTCGCTGGCCCTCTCGTCTTTACCCTTCTAGGGAGACCTGCATGTCAGCGAATCGTTTCAACGGATTTACGGACTATGGCATCGGCATCGGGCTGCGCGCGCCGCATTACGACCACATTCTGACGCGCAAACCGGTCGTCGACTGGTTCGAAATTATTTCGGAAAACTTTATGATCGATGGCGGGCGGCCGCTCGACATCCTCGACCGAATTCTTGAACAATATAAAGTCGTTCAACACGGCGTCTCGATGTACTTCGGCTCCGCGGAAAAGCTCAATCGCGAACACCTTCGCCGATTGAAGGACCTCGTCCGGCGCACGAAAACGCCGTGGCTTTCAGACCATCTGTGCTGGGGGAGCGTCGACGGGCGCTACACGCACGACCTGCTCCCCATGCCCTATACCTTCGAAGCCGCGCGCATTACCGCGCAAAAAGTGCGCGAAGTACAGGATTTTCTCGAAATTCCCATCGCGGTCGAAAACGTCAGCAGCTACGCGGAATATCACGATTCGGAAATGACCGAGTGGGAGTTTCTAAACGAAGTCGTGGAGCGCGCGGACTGCGGCATTCTGCTTGATGTAAACAATATTTATGTCTCCTCGCAAAACCACAATTTCAATCCGCTCGATTATGTGAACAGCGTCCCCGCCGATCGCGTCGCGCAAATTCACATCGCCGGCCATTCCAAATATCGCAAATACATTCTGGACACGCACGACCATCCGGTGATCGACCCGGTCTGGAAACTGTACGAGCGCGCCATCCACCTAGCCGGCCATACAGCAACGCTCCTCGAATGGGACGACAGCATTCCCTCCTTCCAGGAAGTGCACGACGAAGCCAGGAAAGCCAATAAATTTCTGCGCGCCACCGCGCTGGCAGAAGCGGTATGAAGCTGATGCAGCTCCAGCGCACCATGGCTCGCGCTGTGATGCAGCCGCTTACCTCCTCCGAACGCATGCGGGGCCGTGCTCCGGATGGCGGTCCGATGAAGCGCTACGCCTCGCGCTTCATCAAACCGAATGACCGACTCACTTCCTTCGAACGGCTGGAAATCTACAATCGCCAGTATTGGTTTCGCGTGCTCGCGGCGCTCGGCGAAGATTTCCCGGGCTTGCGCGCCGTGCTTGGCCAAGGCCGCTTCGACGCCATGGCCAGGGCCTATCTCATCGCTAATCCTTCGCGCTCGTTTACGCTGCGCAATCTTGGCTCGCGTATGGAATCGTGGCTTCGACGAAATCCCAAGTGGGCAGGCCCGAATCAAAAACTCGCGCTGGATATTGCGCGGCTCGAATGGGCGGACATCGAAGCCTTCGACGGAAAGACGGAGCCCGCTCTGCGTCCCGAGGACCTTTCCATTCGCGCTGGTCCGCGGATGAAGCTAACCCTTCAACCGTATGTGCGGTTGCTGAGTTTTCGTTATCCTGTCGACGATCTTCTCCTCGAAGTTCGTAAAGAAGACCAAGACACGGACTTCGCCAGCAACACCTTCCAGGAACATCGGAAACGAAAGCGCGTCCGCGCGGTCGCGAAACTCAAGCCGGCGCCAATCTTTCTGGCGGTTCATCGCATCGACTACTCCGTTTATTTCCGCCGCCTCGACCAGGAAGAATTTTCCATTCTCACCGCGTTGCGCCATGGAAAAACGCTTACCGCGGCGGTCGAGTTGGCCTTTCGCGGAAGCAAGATTCGGCCGGAAGAGCAGCCTCTGAAAGTGCAAAGGTGGTTCGAAACCTGGTCGACGCTGGGCTGGTTTTGCCGTCCGGAGAAAAAGCGTGCGGCCAGCTGAATCTTGTTGTAAATCGGCGCAACCAAATTTAACGATTCCCCGTACTCAAGTCTGGCGTTAGATTTCTCGAGAATGGCAACTGACCTCTCATGAATAAGCTGCTCGCGACCACAAAATCCTGGCACGACAAGTTTTTCCATCTCGTCGACTACCTCCAGCACCCTTTCCTGCTTTTTGTGCGCCTCTACTGGGGCATCCAGCTGATTGAGAGCGGTTGGGGCAAGCTGCACCATCTCGACAAAGTCACGGACTATTTCACTTCGCTGAATTTGCCGATGCCCGGGAAGATGGCCGTGTTCATTTCCTGCGTGGAGCTTTTTGGCGGACTTTTCCTGGCGCTGGGGCTGCTCTCGCGCGTTGCATCTCTTGTGCTGACGGTGAACCTGATCATGGCTTATGTCTTAGGCGACCGCGAAGCGCTGCTCTCGATTTTTTCCGATCCGGACAAATTCACCGCGGCAGCACCGTACGTGTTTCTGATTGCTTCGCTCATGGTGTTACTGTTTGGCCCCGGAATCTTTTCCTTGGACGCGCTTCTAAGTCGGTTCTTCTCTAGGACCCCGTCGGAGAATAAGAGTCCCGTTTAGAATGGCGTGCAGATCGTACACCCGCAATTCTTGCAATTGGGATAGGATGGAATTTCGCGCACCCATGGTCCGAATGGAAACTACCCTTGGCATCCCTAAACGCGCTTGGCTTATTTTTCTGCTTCTGCTCGTCGCCCCTAATATCGCAAAGGCGTCTGATGTGACTTCGACTCTGATGATTGGTGGTTCTCGTATTGACGTGACCATCCAATCGTCCGCAACACCGAGCGTTCCGCTTTCTCAACCCGACGTTATGAAGTGGGTGCAGTTCGCAGCGGAATCCGTCACAACCTACTATAAGCGCTTCCCTGTTCCCCATCTCACCCTGAGAGTCATTTCCTTCGAGGGGGCTGGCGTACGCCACGGTACGACCTGGGGCAGGGACGGCGGGCTGATCGCGATCCATGCGGGGAACAAAACCACGCCAGCCGAGTTTGCCGAAGACTGGATGCTGACCCACGAAATGATCCATCTCGCGTTTCCGTCGATGGCCGATGAGCACCACTGGATCGAAGAAGGCATCTCGGTCTACGTCGAGCCCATCGCTCGCATTCGAGCGGGCCACTGGACCGCTCTTGCAATGTGGAGCGACCTCGTCCGCGACATGCCCAAAGGACTTCCCGGAGCAGACGATGCCGGCATGGACCACACGCACACCTGGGGAAGAACGTACTGGGGCGGCGCGCTCTTTTGCTTCGTAGCCGACGTGGAGTTCCGCAAGCAAAGCAAAAATAAAAAGGGATTGGAAGATGCACTGCGAGGAATTCTCGAAAAAGGCGGCGACATTCGCGTAGATTGGGATTTGGAGAAGGCGCTCGAGACTGGCGACCACGCCGTGGGATTGGACGTGCTGGAAAGATTGTACGCCGAGTGGAAGGACAAGCCGATCGACGTGGACCTTCGGGCGATGTGGAAGCAACTGGGTGTCGAAGCCGACCAGGGGACGGTTCGCCTGAACGACGAAGCGCCACTCGCGGCCATCCGCCGCGCTATTGAGACCGGCCTTGCCGCCGCCAAATCCGGCGACCCCGCGAGCCCTTCGAACGCCGGGCCAGTCCCTGCCGCCCCCGCTAGTCCCCTGACAATCTTCGCCGGCCGCACCACGCGCTCAAACTGACCCTTGCCGAGGGCAAGTTCGCATGTCTCGAACAGAGTCTGGCCCCCGAGGTCAGGGCGGCTCGAGCTACGTCCTGCGGCGGAGAGGCACGTCGGCAGGCGGAGAATCTTCGCTGTCGAAAGCAGCCGGGCCGGGATGTTCGGCGTGAAATTCAGGACGGGATTCGAGTAGCCGGACGCAGCGGTTCCAGCGGAGGATGCTGTCGTCATTGCCGCTGGGGCGGATTTTTTCGGCTTCGGCAAAGCAGCGCAGGGCTTCTTCAACGAGCGGTAGGAGAATGTGGGCGGAGCAGCCGGAGTGGAGTTGGGCTTTTGCGCGGCGTTCCTGCAGAAGGCCGGTGTAGTAGTTGCGCTCGTAAGGATCGCGGAGAGATTGAAAGACGGAGTGGGCCTCGGCGTAGCGGTCGGCGTCAGCGCCGGTGAACTGGTCGGTGATGGCCAGGCCGAGCATGCGCCGAGCCAGCTGATGGTCGACGTCGACGACCAGGATATCGCGGCAGATGGATTCGGCTTCTTCGGGTTCGTTGAGGTAACGGTACAGTTCGGCTTTGGCGATAGCTTCCGGAATGCCTGCTTTGGAGATGGACTTGAGTTGGTGTGGCATGGAACCTCCTGAGTGCTCCGGAAAACAAACACACCGGCTGAAGCCTGTGCCGCCGGATTATGTTACTGTCCGCGGATTTTGCGGAATAGCATAGTCAATGGATCGTAGAACTGGTCGACGACACGCTCCTTGAGCGGAATGATAGCGTTGTCGGTGATATGAATTTCTTCGGGGCAGACCTCGGTGCAACATTTGGTGATGTTGCAGAGGCCGATGCCGAGGCTGTCCTTCAGCAAGCCAATGCGATTGAGCGCATCGAGCGGGTGGAGCTCGAGGCCTGCGACGCGGACGAAGAAGCGCGGGCCGCCGAATTCCGCTTTTTCGTCATGCTCGCGAATGACGTGGCAAACGTCCTGGCAGAGAAAACATTCGATGCACTTGCGGAATTCCTGGACGCGGTCGACATCGATTTGGGAGATTTTCCAGTCGGTGTTCTCGAGCGGGCGGAACCCGGGTATTTTCTTGTTGACCTGGTAATTCCAGGAAACGTCGGTGACGAGGTCTTTGATGCGCGGAAAAGATTTCATGGGCATGACGGTGATGGGCTGGTCCCTGGGAAGATCGTCCATGCGTGTTTTGCAGGTGAGGCGCGGGCGGCCGTTGACTTCGGCGGAGCACGAACCGCACTTCCCTGCTTTGCAGTTCCAGCGGACGGCGAGGTCGGGGGCGATATGGCCTTGAATGTAATGGAGCGCGTCGAGTACGACCATGCCCGGAGCGACGGGCACGGTGTAGTCGACGGTTTGGCCACCGACGGTGCCCTCGCCGCGGAATACTCGTAAGGTTGCGTCAGGCATCTATGAGTTCTCCAAAGTACGCTCGGGGCACTACCCCCGAGGTTGCTACAAACATTGTGGGTTAGAGCCCGGCACCACCAGCACCCGCCAAAAAAACTGCGGGCCACCAGACCTAGTCAGCCATTACCAGCTGTTTCAGTTCATCGGGCATTTCCTCGACCGGGGATTCGCGGCGCTTCATCTCCGCGCCTTCTCGGACAATGATGTTGTGCTTTCTCTCCCACAAGGGATCGTAATTCGGGTAGTCGATGCGGCTGTGCGCGCCGCGGCTTTCCGTGCGGGCGAGCGCGCTGAGAGCGACTGCTTCGGAAACCGTGAGCATGGACTTCAGTTCCAACGCTAGATGCCAGCCGGGATTGAAAAGGCGCGAGCCCTCAACGCTGGCTTGGGCGGCACGAGCTTTTAGTTGTTCGAGCTCGGCGAAGGCTTTCTTTAGATCTTCTTCGGTGCGGAAAATTCCAACCAGGTTCTGCATGACCCTCTGCAGGTCGCGGTGAACGGCATAGGGGCTTTCCGAATTGGGATTCGAAAACGGAGCGAGCAGTTCCTTTTCGGCTTCTCGGATTTGCGCTTCGGAAACTCCGATGTGGGAGACACGCTCGGCGTGTTCGGCGGCGGCGAGACCGGCGCGCCGGCCAAAAACCAGCAGATCGGAGAGCGAATTGCCACCCAGGCGATTCGAACCGTGAAGGCCGGCGGCGGCTTCACCAGCGGCGAACAGGCCCGGCAAGGTGGATTGCGCGGTTTCCGCGTCGACGCGAATGCCGCCCATGACATAGTGGCACGTGGGACCCACTTCCATGGGGCCTTTGGTGATGTCCACGTCGGCGAGTTCTTTGAATTGGTGGTACATGCTGGGGAGTTTCTTCTTCACATATTCGGCCGGCTTGTGAGAGATGTCGAGATAGGCGCCGCCGTGCTCCGTGCCGCGGCCTTCTTTTACTTCGGTGTAAATGGAGCGGGCCACAACATCGCGCGTGGAAAGTTCCATGCGCTTGGGGTCGTATTTCTCCATGAAGCGTTCGCCGAGTTTGTTGCGCAGAATCCCGCCTTCGCCGCGGACGGCTTCGGTAACGAGCAGACCCTGCACGCCGGGCGGCCAGACCATGCCCGTGGGATGGAACTGTACGAATTCCATATCCATAAGCTCGGCTCCGGCTTCGTACGCAAGCGTCATGCCGTCGCCGGTGTACTCCCAGGAATTGGAAGTGACCGGCCAGGCTTTTCCTATGCCTCCGGTAGCGATGACGACGGATTTGGCTTTGAAGACGATGAAGCGGCCATTTTCGCGCCAGTACCCGAACGCTCCGGCTAAGCGGCCGCCATCGGCGAGCAGACGCGTGACGGTGCACTCCATGTAAACGTCGAAGCCCAGCTGCACGCCGCGATCCTGAAGCGTTCGTATCATTTCGAGGCCGGTGCGGTCGCCGACGTGGCAGAGACGCTTGTAGGTGTGGCCGCCGAAGGCGCGCTGGAGAATCGCGCCTTTGTCGGTGCGGTCGAAGAGAGCGCCCCACTGCTCGAGTTCGCGGACACGGTCGGGGGCTTCCTGCGCGTGCAGCTGGGCCATGCGCCAATTGTTGAGGAATTTTCCACCTCGCATGGTGTCGCGGAAATGAGGTTGCCAGCCGTCGGCGGTGTCGACGTTGCACATGGCCGCGGCGATGCCGCCTTCGGCCATGACGGTGTGCGCTTTTCCAAGTAGAGATTTGCAAACGACGCCGACGGAAGCGCCCTTTGCGAGAGCTTCAATTGCGGCGCGCAATCCGGCCCCGCCGGCGCCGATGATGAGAACGTCGTGTTCGCGAGTCTCGTAGCTAGTGGTCACATGATCCTCGGGTCGTGGATGGCGCCGCTGGCGACCAGACGGATATAAAAGTCCGTGAGGCCGACGGTGATCAGACTCGTCCAGGCCAGAAGCATGTGGCGATCATTCAAAAAGCTGACGCCGCGCCAAGCGGCGAAACGGGATTTGCCGAAGGAGGCGCAAGAAAAGCAGTCGAGTTTTCCACCAGCGAGATGGCGGAGGGAGTGGCAGGAAAACGTGTATAGCGTGAGCATGACGATGTTGACGCTCATGACCAGAGTGCCAAGGCCTACACCGAAATGGCCGCTGAAATTGTAGGCCAGCACGACGTCGTACCAGAGAAACCCAAGAAATACGAGCGCAAGATAGAAAAAATAGCGGTGAATGTTCTGCAGGATAAAGGGAAACGACGTTTCGCCCTTGTAGTTGCGTTTGGAGGGCTCGCCCACGGCACAAGCCGGCGGATCGAGAAAAAATGCTCGGTAATACGCTTTGCGGTAGTAGTAGCACGTGGCGCGAAACCCAAGGGGTCCGGCGAGGATGAGCAATGCGGGAGAGAATTTCCACCAATGATGTTGAGGATCAATGAGCGGCGAATAGAAAGGCGAAAGATAGGGCCCCCATTCGAAATAGGCATTTTCAAAAGCACGCAGCGTCGCGTATAGGCCAAAACCGCCAAGAAGAATAACTACGGGCAGAAGTTCGACCCACCAAGCGTCGCGGCGCAGCGTGCTTCCGAGCCGCGATTCGGGCAAGAGGGTTGGCGAGCCAGCCATCTAGGGACCTCCAGGGTGGCCGTGAGCAAATCCAGAGACTAAACGAGTGCAGGGGAATTATATCCAAGACACGCCGTAACGGCCAATTCAGAGAACAGGCCGAGGCGCCGAAGAGACCCGATCCGGACAGGTCCCGAGGTCGGCCGGGCGTGTCGGCAGGCGAATTCGGTGGCTCGCGAGAATCCCGCGGTCCAAATCGCCGTGTTTCGAGCGTCATTCTAATAGCAGAACAGGTTGCCTCCGGAACGCATAACGGAGACTTGGAGGTTTGGCCATGAGCGTCGCGGAAGTGTTGTTGGTTATCGGAATCGTGCAAACCGCCATCAAGGTATTGCTTGAGCCCGACTTCTGGTTTTTTGCACTCGATGCCGTCGTAGGACTCCTGGTGGTCGCATGGATATCGGCTGCCGGAGCGTAGGGGCTATGGCAAACTGGCACCCTAAAACTAATCTTAGCGAGACTGTCCAAATCGCGGACGGCCAGGCGTCATTCTAGTAGCGGCACATCTTGCCCGCCAATTGCGAATAGAGGAGACTCGAGATGAAATACTTGCTGATGGCTTATGTGAACGAAGCTGCTTGGCCCCAAATGACAAAGGACGAGCAAGAGCGAGGCAGGGCGGCTTATACCGCGTACCGGGAGGCGCTGACAACGGCGGGCGTCCTCGCGGGCAGCAACCGCCTCCAGCCAAGCTCGACAGCCACCACCGTACGGCTTGCCAATGGCAAGTCGCAGGTGCTGGATGGCCCTTTTGTGGAATCGAAAGAACAGTTGGGCGGCTACTTTCTCATCGAGGTCGCCGATCTCGACGCTGCCATCTCGTGGGCAGCCCGGTGCCCGGCCACCAGTCACGGCGTCGTCGAGGTGCGTCCCATCTGGGGAATGCCCGCATGATCCGCGTCGCGCCGCAATCGCCATGACCTTCCAGGGCGGCGACGAGCGGGTGCGCAGCACGGCCGACGCCGTCGCGCGCCGCAGCTACGGCAAGCTCGTCGCCTTTCTCGCGGCACGCACGCGGGATGTGGCCGCGGCCGAGGATGCGCTCTCCGAAGCTTTCGCTGCAGCACTCGCGGATTGGCCGCGCACTGGATGTCCTGCGAACCCGGAAGCCTGGCTGCTAACCGTGGCGCGGCGAAAGGCGATCGATATGGCACGAGGCCGTCGTCGACATGAAAATGCAGGTGAGCAATTGCGGGTCATGGCAGAAAGCCTAGACGCGGCCGCAGCCGAATCGGAAATCCCGGATCAACGTCTTGCACTGATGTTTGCTTTGGCGCACCCTGCGATCGACGCCGGAATTCGCGCGCCATTGATTCTGCAAGTGGTGCTCGGACTCGATGCCGCCATGATTGCCTCGGCATTCTTGGTGTCTCCCGTGGCCATGGGCAAGCGCCTGGTGCGTGCCAAAGACAAGATCCGCCAGGCCGGCATCCCCTTCAGCGTCCCAGGGCGCGACGAGCTCCCCGGTCGCCTCGACGCCATTCTGGGCTCCATCTATGCCGCCTTCGCAGAAGGTTGGAGCGATCCTGGCGGGACCGATGTGGCTCGCCGCGACCTCACGGAGGAATCGTTTTTTCTCGCGAGGCTCGTGGCTGAAATGCTGCCGCGGGAGCCGGAGGCGCTGGGGCTGCTCTCCCTGATGCTTCACGCGGAAGCTCGACGGCGCGCGCGCCGCAGCGCGGACGGCGAATACGTTCCGCTGGCCGAGCAGGATCCAGCGCTGTGGGACTGGGAGATGATCGAGGAAGCCGAGGCGCTCCTCCTCGACGCCAGCAATTTGAAGGCGATCGGCCGCTACCAGCTCGAAGGGGCGCTGCAGTCGGCTCATGTTTTTCGTCGGCGCACAGGTCACGCCAACTGGCCGGAGGTGGTACAGCTGTACGATGCGCTATGGGCGATCTCCGGTTCGCCCGTCGTGGGCATCAATCGCGCTCTTGCGATTGCCGAGATTCACGGCGCCGGTGCCGCTCTCGACGCCATGCCCAGCGTATCCGCCGACGCGCGGCTCGCTGAATACCAGCCCTACTGGGCGACACGCGCGGAACTGCTGGCCAAGACGCGCGCACACGACGAAGCCCGCCACGCTTACGAAATTGCTATCGGTCTCGAACGCGACCCCGCCGTCCGCCGTTTTCTCGAAAAGCGTCTCGCGGCGCTGCCGCTTGAACCTCCTTGCTGACGCGCTCAACTCGCACCGATGCCTAAAGGATGGAACGGATTTCGGCATCGATAGAGACGTGTGTGGCAGGGACGCCATCGATCGAGAATTTGGCGCCGTCGGCTTCGCTGAAATGGAAGAAGCGGCTAATGTGGTAATCCTCGTCGTAGGAAGAAAAAAGACGTTCCGTTTCGGCCGGCGAGAGATGGAACGAGGAAAGAGAGACACGCTGGCTGAATTGGCCGGCCAGGGAGAGGTACAGGTCAACAAGTTGGCCGAGTGTCATGGAAATGGTGCGGCGAACGAGTTCGGCGCTCATAACTAGCTTCGATCGAGTGTACTGCGGCCTGAGCGCCAATAAAAGAAGGCAGATGCCGGGCTTCGGCAAGATGCCTTTTCTTTGCGCTCTCTAGGATCTCTGTGCCCGAACTCCCTCGGTGTAAAACCCTTCTCCTGTATCCATCCGTTTGTGGCAGAACTTGGGGATTGGTAAGATATGAGGCGGAGTCGAACCAGGAGGGCAGACGATGAGTATTACAGTCGGACAAACGGCGCCGGGTTTTACGTTGATGAATCAGGAGAAAAAGGAAGTGAAATTGTCGGATTTCGCGGGGAAGAAAAATGTCGTGCTGGTGTTCTATCCCCTGGACTGGAGCCCGACTTGCACGAATGAACATGCGTGCTTTGTAAATGAGATGAAGGCCTTCGAAACGCTGGACGCGGAAGTGCTCGGCGTCAGCGTAGACAGCGTCTGGTCGCACAAAGCGTATGCGGAGAAGATGGGAATCAAGTATTCGCTCCTGGCGGATTTTCAGCCGCGCGGTGCGATGAGCGAAAAGTACGGCGTCTTCCTCGCGGATAAGGGGATTACGGGACGCTCGATCGTGATCATCAATAAGGCGGGAAAAGTGGCCTGGGCGAAAGACTACGATATTCCTGTAGTGCCGGATCTGAAAGAGGTGTCGGCGGCGCTCTCGCAGGTCAAGGCGGCCGTGGCGTAGAAGAAGAGAGGGTTTAACGCCGAGAGACAGAGTTCACAGAGAAGACTGAAAGCGGGCCGGCAATTGCCGGCCCGCTTTCGTTGAAGTACACCAGGGAAGGTCACTTGGAGACGGTATCGTTTCGAACGACAACGCCGCCCTTCATGACGAACTTTACGGATTCCAGAACACGGACGTTCGAAAGCGGATCGCCGGTGACCGCAATGATGTCCGCGTAGTGACCCACATCGAGCGCCCCGACTTTGCTAGCCCAACCGAGAAGATCGGCGGCGTTTACCGTGGCAGCCTGGATGGCGTCGATCGGCTTCATGCCCCACTCCACCATTTTTGCGAATTGCCGAGCGTTGTCACCGTGAGGATAAACACCGGCATCGGTGGCGAAAGCCATTTTTGTACCGGATTCCCACGCATGGCGAAAATTCTCGCGCTGCAGGCGCCCAATTTTCTTTTCCTTCTCGATGGATTCGGGGAGCATGCCGGCTTTGGCGCCTTCCTGCAAGATGAAGTCGTCGTTGTAAATGTCGAAATCGAGATAGGTGCCGTGTTTTTTGGCGAGAGCGATGCCTTCGTCGTCGATCAGGCTGGAGTGCTCGATAGAATCGATTCCGGCATTAATAGCGTCCTTGATGGACTGCGTGCCATGAGCGTGAGCGGCTACTTTGCGCCCAAGCTTGTGAGCTTCTTCGACGATGGCTTGGAGTTCTTCCAAAGAGTATTGCGGCGTCCCAGGCTGGTCGCCTTTGCTGAGCACTCCGCCGGAGGCACACACTTTAATAACATCTGCACCGTACTTGATGACCTCGCGAACCTTTTCGCGCGCGGCCCACGGGCCGTCGGCAACGCCCTCCGCTTTGCTGTGATATTCGGCGGGAAGAAGATTGTTGTCGCAGTGTCCACCGGTGATGCCGAGCGGCGGACCAGAAACGAGCATGCGCGGCCCTTCGATTTCGCCAGCGTTGATGCCATCACGGACGGCAACGTCCGTGTAACCGGTGGCGCCAACGTTGCGAACAGTGGTGAATCCGGCGCGCAGCGTAATCCGCGCGTTCTTGACACCAGTCACCGCCTCTCGAGGGACGGAAGTGCCAAGGGATTGGTAACCGCTCGCGGTGGGGTCGGCCGTGATGTGCGTGTGGACGTCGATCAGGCCGGGAAGACAGGTTGCCGAGGAAAGGTCAATGGCAGAGATTCCTTCGGGCAATTTGGTGGAGGCGGCGGGTCCGACCGCGGTAATGGAGCCGCTGTCGTCAAACACGACGAGCTGATCGGAAAGCATGCGGCCTCCGCGGACATCGAGAAGCTTACCGCAGCGGACGGCGCCCGGCGTGGCGCTGGTGAAGGAAACAAAAAGGAGGCAGGCCATGAGGCCGAACAAAGTCTTCTGCATAGGTTCTCCGTAAGCGACGAATTCGAACAACAGAGGATATATCTCTGGGCGAGATTTTGGAAATGCGGTGTGCGCGGCTTCCCCAACAAGGAAGAACTGTGTGCGGCTAGCGGCTAGAGGGCAGGACGGGGGCGAAGGAACGAACGTAAAGGACGAGCTGCCAGCGCTGCTCCTCCGTGAGGCGCTTTTTGAAGGCCGGCATAGGTTTTCTGCCTTGGCTGATTTGGTAGAAAATCTCACCGTCAGTAACGCTGTTCATGTGCTGAGCATCGACCAGGCTGGTGGGAGAGGGATAGTAGCTGGCGGCGTCTGGTCCATCGCCTTTTCCGGTTTGGCCGTGGCATTGGACACATTTATCCAGATAGACGGAGCGGCCTGCGGCCAAGGCTGACGCGGAAGTCTGGATGGGATTCGGCCGGCGCTTGGCTTCTTCCGGGACTTTCCAGGGCCTATTCTCATAATAAGCAAAGACGGCGACAACGCACAGCGTGACGAATACCAGTGCTAGAAGAAGTTTCCGTGCGCGAACCGCGTTCTGTGAGTTGATGGCCATAAGAAAATTTTCGCACACAGCATTTGAAGACGAAACAAAGAAAGGCGAACCATTTCGCCGATAGCACGGAGCGCCGAGAGCGCGTCGAGAGAACGAGAAGTCCCGAAAATCGAGGGAGAGGGAAAGGCTTGGCGCTACTGGCCGCGGAAGATGAGCCAGAGGAGCTCGGCGTTGAAGAAGAGAATGGCGGCGGCGACGATCCAGGCAACGACGACGGTGAAGCGGGAATTGGTAAACTCGCCCATTTTGTTGCGGTCACCGGTGAATTGAATCAACGGAATAACGGCGAACGGTAACTGAAAGCTGAGCACAACCTGGCTCAGGATGAGCAGCGAGGTGACTTTGCCTTCTCCCGCGATTCCGATTACCAAAACAGCGGGGAGGATGGCAATGGAGCGCGTGATCAGCCGGCGGAGCCACGGCTTGAGACGAATCTGAAGAAAGCCTTCCATGACGATCTGGCCGGCAAGGGTGCCGGTCAGTGTGGAGTTCTGGCCGGAAGCGAGAAGTGCGCAGGCAAACAGGGTGCTGGCCAGGCTCACGCCGAGAACCGGGCTGAGAAGCTTGTAAGCGTCGGCGATTTCGGCGACATCATGCAGGCCGCGCGTATGAAAGGCCGCGGCGCCGAGAATAAGGATGGCGGCGTTGATGAACAGGGCGAAGCCGAGAGCCACCGTGGAATCGAAAACAGCGTAACGGATGGCCTCGCGGCGGTCGCGGACCGAGGTACCGAAAGCGCGCGTCTGCACGATGCTGGAGTGGAGATAAAGATTGTGCGGCATAACCGTGGCGCCGAGGATGCCGATGGCGATGTACAGCATTTCCCGATTGCGCAGAATTTCAGCGCGCGGGATGAGCCCGACGACGGCTTCTCGCCAGATGGGATGCGAGAAGAAGATTTCGTAAGCGAAGCACCCCGCGATGGTGGCAATGAGCGTGACAACGAAGGCCTCGATGATGCGGAAGCCGCGCCCCTGCAGGGCAAGAACGATCAAGACATCGAGGCCAGTGATAATCACTCCCGCGAGAAGCGGCAGACCGAAGAGCAACTTGAGAGCGACGGCGGAGCCAAGCACTTCCGCAAGGTCGCAAGCGGCGATAGCAATTTCGCAGACGATCCAAAGCGCGACGGAAGTACGACGCGAGTAGTGCTCGCGGCAAGCCTGAGCCAAATCG
>Ga0210398_10002216_pt1 | contig 19129 bp, 16 predicted proteins | sample IncBWC4OmetaG_FD_161047 | JGI IMG/M metagenome (GOLD analysis project Ga0210398, IMG submission 161047) | Forest soil microbial communities from Barre Woods Harvard Forest LTER site, Petersham, Massachusetts, United States - Inc-BW-C-4-O | ecosystem: Environmental > Terrestrial > Soil >... | reverse complement strand
GATGGCCGGGCTTTTCATCATGCTGGTTCCTTTCTTGGCTCTGTTGCCGGCAAAGTGGCCCACAGCGACGACCGACGATCCACGCGAGTTTGAAGTACCTCGAAGATCATGGCGCGCTTACCCGTTGCTCCTATCATTCGTCCCTTTCATCGTGGTGCAGGCGGGGGTCTACACCTTTCTCGGGGAATTCGGACGCCTCGCTGCAAATCTGTCGGTCGAGGCAACCTTGGACGCCATCGGCATCTCCGTGGTGTTAAGTTCGTTAGGCTCCGTGGCTGCCTACTGGCTCAACGATCGGATCGGCTTCAGGCTCCCGATCGGGGGCGCTGTTCTTTTGATGACCGGCATGCTATTCGGGATGATATTGGGCTCCCGGTCGGCCGCATTGTTCCTCTTCTATATCTCTCTGTTGCAGATCGGTTGGATCTTTCTAAATTGTTACCTCTACTCGGCGCTCATCGATGCCAATAACCTATTGGTGCCGGCGGCAACGCCCTTCTCCGCACTGGGCTCGGTCGTCGGCGCAAGTGCCATGGGTTATGTGCTCGACCACGGCGGCATCATCGGCTCGCTGATCTTGACCGTTGGATCGATGTTGCTCACGGCGACCCTCACCATGCCTTTTCTGCGCGCGCGTGCAACTCGTCCCTCGCAGCCGACGCTCCCTCGTTGAATGCTTCCGATGGGCCAGATATGTCCCGTGTAAACCGTGTCATGATTTAAGCGCACCGGCCGCGGCCGGCCTGTGAAAGGCCAGTCCCCGAAGTTATTGTCTGCGGACAAGTTGATATTGTCGTTTGCGCTCCGGTCAAAAGTATCTCAGACATGTTTCAATGCCTGTTCAACGCACAACACCTGCGTCGGATCTAGGTTGAGGTTTAAGTTGCCTCAAAGCGGTCGATCACGGAGGACAGGTTCGGGTCGATCACTTTTGTTGGTGTAAAGAGTGACTCGAAATGAGATCAATAAAAATACATAATATTATGTATTTGTTAATATTTTCTGGTGCCGGCTGAGGGGTTCAAACGAACGCGATAACCAACTGTTTTGTAAGCGTTTTTCAAGACAATTGAGACGAGTTATCCGAGAAGTTACCCCGCGCCAAGGCCGGATATTCTTCGACGGCGGTGGACACTCATGGACTCAGGACCGAGGTCACGGTAAGCCGAGGAAACTCTTTATCCCGGTTTTTCTCATGAACGGTTTACATTGCAGCTGAACTCTGCGGATGAGTCCTCTCGACCCTGACAGTCGCGATCGGCAGCTTTGGGGCTGCAAGAATTCACACCGCAATCGTCACTGCATACGGTCGGATGCAAGTACGCCTGCGACGGCTTTGAGCGTGCGTTCCACGTCTTGAGCACTTGTCCGCGCATTGACAACGCTAATGCGCATCGTGCGGTGCCCGTTCCAGGTCGTTCCGCTAAAAAACGCGGTGCCTTCACGATTGATTGTCTCGATGGCCCAATCCGTCTTCGCGTCGTGATCTGCCGCAGTTGCGTTGGGACGGCTGTCGAGAAATCGCACTAGGCCCTGATTTAGCGTCGGTGGAGCCACCATGTCCACGCCGGGCAAAGCGGCAAGCCCGGTCGTCAGTTGAGCAGCACAGGCACAACAGCGGTCGATCAGGTTTGCCAGACCGTCCCGTCCCAACTCGCGCAGGGCCGCGTATACGGGGAAGCCACGGGAGCGGCGCGTCCAATCGGGCGTCCAATCGATTTGATCGCGTGCGTCGCCCGCAGGTGATATGTAGGACGCAGTTATTGCCATCGCGGCCTTGTGCGCCGCGGGGTCTGCGACAATCGCGATCCCTATATCCTTAGGCGTGTTGAGCCACTTGTGAGCGTCGGTGGCCCAGGAATCAGCCTGTTCAATTCCCTCCACCCAATGCCGCTGTCGCGCGCTTGCTCGTGCCCACAGCCCAAAGGCTCCGTCCACGTGCACCCAGGCTCGCGCCGCCTTCGCCATCGGAATAAGTTCGAGGAAGGGATCGACCGCGCCGACGTTCAAATCGGCGGCATTGAGAACGACGATGGTTGGATCCTCGGATTGTCGCAACGCCGCCTCCAACGTATGAGGCGCTATCCTGGAGTCGGAATCGGTGAGGAGAGGTTCGAGGTTACGAGAACCGAGGCCCAGGAACCGAAGCGCTCGGGTCACTGAACCGTGACGGTGCTCGTTGGCGAGGATACGGATGCGCGGAGCGCCGCAGAGACCCCTGTCCTCTACGTTCCAATCACGGGCGCCGAGCAATGCGTGACGTGCCGCTGCTAGACACGTGAGATGCGCCATCTGGCAGCCCGTCGTAAAAGCGTAGGATGCGGATTCGGGCAAGTCGAGCAGATCCTTAATCCAACGACCCGCAACCTCCTCAACGACGGCAGATGCAGGACCGCAGGCGTAGAGCGCGGCGTTGTTGTCCCAAGTCGACACCAACCAGTCGGCAGCAAGCGCCGACGGCAGTGCTCCGCCGATGACCCATGCGAAGAAACGTCCCCCGGCCGACCCCAGATGCCCTCCTTCCGTGGCATTGACGAGATCGTCAATCACTCGGCCCGCGCCCAGGCCGGCACTCGGCAGCGGTACGTCGAGTCGACGCCGAAGGTCGGTCAGGGTCGCTGTCGCATTGAGTGGTCGTTGGTCGAGACTGGTCAAGTAATCGACGGCATGCTTTTGGGCTCGCGCCAGTACTTCCGCAATATCGTTCATGAGGGCTCCATGCATTGGGAGTTCACAGCATAATGAGCTGAAGCATTGACGACACTCCGAATCCCGCGGTCAGTGTTTGCGCCGGGATTTCGATCGATGGGGTCGCAGCAGTAGACTCGACCCGCGAACTGCTTCGCACCACAAATGAGATTCGGAGCGCTTATGATTACTGAGCGGCGCCCTGATGTCTCGCCGTTTTCGGCCATCGAATTTATTGCGAATTGGCTGTCCGGCGCGGGGGCCAGATATTATTCGACGGCGTTGGACCTCCGTGAACCCAGGTTGAAGTCAGATCGACTAGCCAGCCCAACCGCCGCCCAGCGCGCGGAAAGATGCAACTGCCGCCCGCGCCTGGTTCGCATTCGTCGTTGCGAGGCGGTCTCTGGCGGCTAGAAGATCGCGATCGGCCTCAAGGACTTCAAGCAACGGCAACACGCCGCCTTCGTAGGCGGTCTCAGCTTCATCGCGAGCCCGCGCCAATGCGGCAATTTGGCGTGCGAGAACCTCGGCCTCCGAGCGGCTCTCTACGAATTGCGACAATGCTACTTCCACATCCTCGGTTGCGTGCAGCACAGTACCGCGATATGCCGCCAGCGCTTCTGCCTCGCGTCCGCGGGCCATGGCTACCTCGGCATCGACGCGTCCAAAATCAAATAAGCGCCAGCGCAGATCGATCAGAGCCTCGCTTTGTGCAGCCGCGCTAGAAAACACCGACGCGGTGTCGATGCTCTCAAAGCCCAGCAAACCGCGGAACGTGAGATGCGGGTAGTACTCCGCCACCGCGACATCGATGCGGGCATTGGCCGCGGCGAGACGCCGTTCGGCAATCACAATATCGGGTCGCCGTTGGAGCAGGACCGCGGGAGACGCACCCCCCACCGGCTGCGGGGGCAGCGGTTGCGTCGACGCCGTCGCCAAGTCTGCACGATGGGTTCCGGCCGGTGTTCCCATGAGGACGTCGAGGCGGCAGATCTGCGCCTCGATCGCCGCGCGCAGCGCCGGCTTCAAGGCGCGTACGCGCTCGAGCTCGCCGATGCTGCGCTCTAGCTCGCGGTCGGAAGACACCCCTTCACCGAATCGCATTTGCACCAACTCGACGAGGTGGGACTGTACCGCTTCCTGCGCGTCCGCGAGCTTCAGTTGTGCCTGAAGTCCCCGCAGCTCGAGATACGCATCCGCAGCTTCGGCGGAAATCGCAATGCGGATCGCGGCCTGACTGACATCGGCTGCTTGAGCCTCGGCCAATGCGGCCTCACGGCCGCTGCGCAGGGACCCAAACAGATCCGCTTCCCAGGAAGCCTGAGCCTCGGCAACATAATTGTCGTAGTTGCGCGGCCCTCCGACCGCATGGACGATTTCGCCCAACGGCGATTGCAGAGAGTCGCGCGAACGCGATGCGCCTAAGGCCATGCTCCCCTGGGGGAGGAGGGCTGCGCCGGCACGGTTTGCCGCGGCTCGAGCCTCCGCCATTCGCGCCGCTGCCGCCGCCAGATCGAGATTTTGCGCGAGAGTGCGCTCGATGATCTGCGAGAGCTCTGGGTCGTGGAATCCATCCCACCATGCGGCGTCCGGCGATGCGTTGGGGATGGCGGCGATCTCCTGGCCGTTGTGGAACGCGTTCGGCAATTGAATGTCCGGGCGCCGGTATTCGGGCCCGACTGCGCAGGCAGACATCGTTAATAGGGTTACTCCCAAAATCATTGCGATTACACGGTTCACTTGGCTCTCCTCAATGAGCACCGGCCGGGCTGGCTGGGGTGCCCGATGCAGATTTGGCAAAAGGAACCATGACGAGGGCTGCGAGGAACATCCACGCCATCAAGCGAAAGACATCGTCGAAGGCGAGCGCTAGCGCCTGTTGGCCGACGCTGCGGCCGAAGAGCTTTTGCGCGAGCAGCAAGGCCTGCGTGGCATCCGGGGTGGCTGCGGCGAGGCGCTGCGCCAACTGCGTTACCGCGTCGGTAGCGGCTTGCGCTTTAGCCCCAAGCGCCTCCCCAATACGGGCGGTCTCGATGCGTGCATTGTCCTGCAGCCAGGTGTTGACGACTGCGATGCCGATGGCGCCGCCGAGGTTGCGCATGAGATTGAAAAGGCCGGATGCCGAGCGCAGTTCCAGCCCCGAGAAGGCCGACAACGCCATGCCGACGCTGGGAACGATGCACAGCATCACTGCGAGACCGCGCACGATCTGGGGCCAAAAGAGTTCGGCAAATCCCCATTGGGCGGTCAGATGAGAACTTAAGTAAAGGCTGAACGCGAACAGGATCAATCCCACGGTGATGATCAGCCGCCGGTCCACCCGCTCCGAAAGTCGAGCCGCGATTACCGTGCTCAGCAACTGTGCGCAGCCAACCACGAAAACCGTGGTGCCGATCTGTAGACTGTCATAGCCCCGCACTCGGCCGAGATACACCGGGATCAGGTAGGTCGATGAGTAGATGCCAAAACCAATCACCAGATTAAACAGGCAGGCAAAGGCAAACGTCGGTTTGCGAAACGGTGACAATCGGACGATCGGCGACGATGAGAAGAACGAGCGTTCCAGGAACAGCAAGAACGCGACGAATGAAACCCAGGCCGCAACCACGATACGCGAGTCGCCAAACCAATCGAGACGCGGACCCTCCTCCAGCACGTACTCGAGCCCGGCGAGGAAGGCGGCCATCGCGATGAGATGGGTCCAATCGATGCGCCGAAACATGGTCAGGTCTGCTTTGTCGATTTTGACGAGCATGCTCGAGAACGCCGCGACCGCAATGCCGGGAGCCACATTGATGAAAAAAATCCAGCGCCAACCCAGCGAATCGGTGATGAGGCCACCGACGGTGGGACCCAAGGTGGGCGCGAGGACCGAGACCACGCCCAGAATCGCCGGAATCATCGCCCGTTCCTTCCCTGAAAACAGCGTGAATCCGACGGCGAATACGGTCGGCACCATCGCGCCGCCGGTGAACCCTTGCAGGACGCGAAACGCAATCATCGACTGGATGTTCCACGCAAATCCGCAGAGCACGCTGGAGAGCGTGAACAATGCGGCCGACAAGGAGAACAGCCAGCGGGTCGACATGGCCTGCGCCAAGAAGGCGGAGAAGGGGATCATCACCAACTCGGCCATCAGGTACGCGGTCTGCACCCAGCTGATCTCATCGGGTCCCGCGGAGAGGCCAGCCTGCAAATCGTTGAGTGAGGCGGCGACGATCTGAATGTCGAGCAGCGCCATGAACTGGCCAAATGCCAATACCCCGAAGATCAGGAACTTTCGCGCTTTGGGCAGGGCTGCAAGGTCTATCGGAGGCATTGCACTACTTTCGCTTGACTATATGATGCTCATCATATTATGATCATCATACAAAGATTGCAAGTCCTCGCTTTTGGAGACTCCAATGAGTGCTGTCATCCGACCAATCGATAGCGGCGCAAATGCCGCCCAAGCCGCAGAGAAGGAAGCGGCCCGCTTTGCCTTCGCAGGACGGCGCGCCTGGCTGGCTGCCGCGGTTGCGGCGCTGGCGGCGCTTACCGGGACCGGGTTCATTCTCGCCCCTGCTTCCAGCGAAAGCACCGACGATGCCTATATACAGGCCGATACCACCGCGGTTGCGCCGAAGGTTCGCGGCCTGGTTGCGGAAATCATGGTGCGCGACAACCAGAAGGTGCGCGCCGGGGATCCCTTGGTCAAGATCGATGCCGAGGAATTCGATGCCAAGGTCGCCACTGCAAGGGCGGATCTTGCTGACGCAGAGGCGGGCGTTGCGTCCGCTCAGGCGGCGCTTTTGAGCCTGGATGCCGAGGAGCGGCTTGCCGCCGCCAACGTGACCGCGGCGCAAACCGCAATCAGGTCGTCGGATGCGCAGTTTGAGCGCGCCTCAACCGACAGCCGGCGCTATGCGGCGTTGGTATCGAGCGGCGCGGTGGCGCAGCGGGACGCCGACAGCTTCCGCGCAAGCGCAGTTACAGCAGAACAGGACGCCGCGCATTCGGTCGCGATGCTAAATGTTGCACAGGACGCCCTGCGCCTTACGGTAGCGAAGCGACCGACCCTGATGGCCGCATTGCAGAAGGCGAACGCCAGCGTCGAACGGGCCAGAAGCGCTCTTGATCTCGCTCTGCAGGACCAACGTCACACGCTCATCGTAGCGCCCATCGACGGTATCGTCGGCAATCGGCAAGTACAGCAGGGCGACTACGTGCAACCGGGCTCAAGGCTCCTGACGCTGGTTCCTTTGCATGCCTTCTACGTCACCGCGAATTTCAAAGAGACTCAGACAAGCCGCATGCATCCCGGTCAGAAAGCCACCGTGCGCGTCGATGCCATCTCGTCTGCGCCGCTTATCGGTACGGTCGAGAGCCTTGCGCCCGGCTCAGGATCGCAGTTCGCGCTGCTGCCCTTTGAGCCCGGTACCGGCAATTTTACAAAGATCGTGCAACGGGTACCGGTGCGAATTCGCTTCAATGAAGGGCAGACTGACCTCGATGCGCTGCGCCCGGGACTTTCGGTGACTGCAAAGGTGGCGCTGAATCGCTAACGGGCAATTGGCCGTCAAATGTTATATGATATAGATCATGTGAATCGTGGAGTCTTCCATGCGCTATGACGCCGACCAGAAGGCACGAACCCATAAACAAATCCTTGCCGAAGCGGCGAGCGCCATTCGCACCAAGGGTCCGGAACGAATGGTTGTTGCGGAGGTAATGAATAAGCTGGGATTGACTCACGGCGGGTTCTACGCCCACTTTGCATCCAAGGACGACCTGATCGCGCAGGCCATCACATCCATGTTCGATCAAGGGTCCGCCCAGTTCCAACGCCTGACGGAAGGCCTTGAACCGAGGCAAGCCTTGCAAGCCTATATCGATTGGTATTTGTCGGCTGGCCATCGCGACGCGCCCGGCGGCGGCTGTCCTCTCGCCGCAGTTTCAGGCGACCTGCCGCGATTGCCCGAGGCTGCGCGTCTCAGGTACAGCGAAGGTGTTGAACGACTCGCCGCTAGAGTCGCCAAACTGCTGAAGACGCTGGGCACCCAGAACACGGAAGCCCTGGCGTTATCGGCGGTATCAGAAATGGCAGGCGCCATGACCCTGGCGCGCGCCGTCGCAGACCCTGCGCGATCCAACCAGATCCTTCGCAATTCGCGACAGATCGTCAAAGCACGGCTGAACCTGGGCTAGATCACGCGATATCATCGACCGCGCTAATAGACGGCCGCTGACACAGGTTCGCCAAGTAGACTCTCGGCGCAGTCGACGATGGTGGTCGTCGAAGGGCGCGGCGAAAATCCCAGTTTCTGCCGCGCCTTTTCCGACGTCAGGAGATTCTTGCGTCCGAGATCTCGCCGCAGCAATCTCAGGACGGGAACGAACAATGACAGAATCCTCACTACAAAATTCGGCAATCGCTGGGTCGGCACCTTGATTGCGCGCTCACCCAGGCCCGAGCGCAGAGTCTTGGCAATATCCTCCATCCACATAAATTCGCCGGCTGCGATGAAACGCTGTCCCGCTGCTTGCGGGGCCGTCATCGCTGAAGACCGCTACCGAGTCCCTCTCGACCGCGAGATGACCCTCGCCAATGACCGCGACCGGCGGCCCAACTTGAGCGCATTGCGATGGGTGTCGCAGGCGCCTTGAATAACGACAATATAGGTGTTACTTTAGTAACACCGACAATTGGAGCAATTATGACTAGCCCTGTAGCAACAACACTCAAGATTGCCGCAGACCTCAAACGACGGGTTGTAGCCGCAGCCAAAGCGGCTGATAAATCGCCCCACGCATTCATGCTGGAGGCGATTGAACATCAGACTCGACTGGACGAACAGCGCCGAGCGTTCGTCGCCGATGCGCTGGCAGCGCGTTCCGAGGCTCTCACGAGCGGCGACGGTTACGCCTCGGCGGATGTGCATCGTTACTTGGCTGCTCGTGTTCGCGGCGATCGGGCGAAGCGACCGAAAGTGCGGACGTGGCGGAAGTAGTCTACTCTCGCCACGCGTTTGCCGACCTGGATCGACTAGCCGATTTTCTCATTAAGGATGCACCACAGGCGGCTGTCACAGCGATCGACGTAATTCGCGACGGAATTGAGATTCTTGAGAGGCATCCTTTTGTCGGCCGACCGTGTGAGGAGGGACTGAGGGAACTCTTGATCTCCTACGGCAAGAGTGGCTATGTGGCGCTCTATAGCTATGAGCAAAGGCAAGACGTTGTATTAGTGCTCGCCATTCGTCACCAACGGGAAGCGGGTTATTCGACTTAGAGTGACCGCCACATCGACCCGAAGCGGCCTCCGGTGAACGACCGGATTCAGCGCTTCCGCGTCGGAGGGCACGAGTAGGCACGAATGGCGTCCAATACGTCTCGTGCAGAGAAACACACTTGTACCCAAGGACTAGCAAGCGTCCTCAAAAGTCGAGGCTACTGGGGCTGAGCAGCGCGGAGACTGTCTGAGTTTGCATCGATTTCGGCGCGCGATTGCACGTTGTGGGCAACGGCTTCCGCGGCAGCCTGCCAGCTGTTAGCGGCGTAGATGACGGCGGACGCGGCACTGACATTTCGTGACAGTGCGAGTACCAGCTCATCGCGTTCCTGCGGAGACAGCTTCAGTGTAGCCCCGCCCTGTACGCGTCCATGAATCCTGGCCTCGAGCGCTTCGATTGCGGATTTATCGGTCAGGATGTTCCGAACGGCTGTCTCCATCGCAGTGGCTTCAAACGCCTGCCGGTCATAAATCTCGGCGAGATTGTCGGGGATGAGGCCGGCCTTGCCGTTGCTCTTGGCGATGTCCCACACGGCGCGCGAAGGCTGATGCCCTTCGATTACCGCGATGCCTGCAGGCAGCGTGGCCGTGACCGAGCCCGAGGCAATGGGCGCCTGCTGCAACAGGAGAATGGCGGCAGCAGTCCACCGTTTCGCTTCGCCGGCGGACTGTATGTCGAAGCGCAGCGTTTCGATATTGTGCTCAGCCTCTTCGCGCATCTCGCGGATAAGTTCACGCCGCTCGTTGCTGTGATGAATCGCCTCTACCGTCTGCTCGAGGCCAATAGCGATGAGGAGGCCGACGACAATCGTCGCGATATGGATGAAGAAGTCCTTCCACGTGTGAATCCATTCATGGGGAGCGTGAACATCAAACATAGGCCGCGAGATCTCCGAGGTAGAACTGGTTGCTGCTTCTGCGGGACTCGCCGCCTTCATGCTGTCGGCGGGTTCCGGCGTTATTTCTGAATCGATGTGGTCGGCCATGCATGGGCTCTTGATTGGCGTTCCCACTAGCCTACCCGAAGCTGCGAGAGGCCGCTTCTGGGCAGCAATTACAGGGTCGGCAGTGGCCGGAGTTGGCCGGAGGCTGCCTCTCAACTGCTCAAGCGGCGGCGGGTGAAACCTCTCGAGCGATCGCTTCGCGTTTGTGATTTCAGCTACCAGCAAGCGGCAGGTTTATTGGTGAACCGACAGCGCCCGTGCAAGCGCCGCTGCCTTCGTCCTGGCTACACCCGCGGGCGCCGATCAGCCGTCCGGCAGCCTGAGCGTATCGCGCTTCGCATAGTCAATAGCCGGCTTGAAATTCATACTCGGATCCCGGATCGGGGTAGCTGATTTCTGTAGATGCGAGTTACCCCGTTTGTTACCCCCTATTTGCGCCGGCAGTAAATGCCTCTATTCGGACGGCGTTGGACACAAAAAATCCACAAAACACCGTAGAAACCGCAGCAAATGTCGATTTTATTGGACATCGACGGACGTTCTCGGCAGTCCCTGGATTTGCCGGCTGAGGGATTCGAATACGCGCAATAAGGTATTGTTTCGTAAGCGTTTGTGAAGACAGCTGAGACGAGTTACCCCGAAATGTTACCCCGCGCGAGGGCCGGATATTATTCGATGGCATTGGACGGCCGTGGACTCCAGGCTAACGCGCCTGTCGCAGCCAGCGGCGACGCCAATGGAAACGTCGACCTCGTTGTCGAGACGAACCATATCTGCTCTCATTAAGAGGACGTTGGATGAGAAACGAATCGGCGGTCACGCCAGAGCCTCGAGCAACCGGTCGACATCGTGCAAGTCGTTGTAGATGGATGGGGCGATGCGCATGTAATACGGCGTGACGGTTACGGCGACGTTCGCCGCCTGGAGTTTTTTACTGATCGCCGCGGCGTCCTTGTGCGCGAACGTCACGATTGGCGAGGTGCTGTCCGGGGGTGTTTGAGCTGTAAAGCCGAGCCGCGGCATCTCGATCTGAAGCTTCTTGAGCATCGGCTGGCGCCACGCCTGGATATTCTCGACCCCGAGGTGCCGGATGTAGGGTAATGACTCCCGAAGGGCGGCGGCCACGCCATTCGCCATCGTGCCTAACTGGAAGTAGCGCGTCGCATCGCCGCCCGGAGTCCAGGTCACGGGCGTGGGAAATAGCGGATCAAGAGGCGAGAGATGAATGCTGGTGTCCGCGCTCGACTCGTAGCTCCAATGCTTGCGATGGATCACGGTGCCAAGTAGCTCCTCGCGCACGAACAGAAAGCCCATCCCGAAATCTCCCATCAGCCACTTGTAGGTTGCCGTCGCGGCGAAATCGACGCCCGTTGCACGGACATCCAATGGCACCGCGCCGACGCCTTGGATGATATCGGCGTACACATATGCGCCGTGTGCGTGCGCCAGGTCGCAGACCGCCTTGAGATCGTGCTGGAATCCGTTGTACATCGATACAAGCGAGACCTCGATCAGCTTCGTGCCGCGGTCCACCACCCGCTCAAGATCCCGCATGTCGATTCGACCCTCGCGTGGCCTCACAAGCCGAAGGTCGAGACCTTGCTTCTTGAGCTCCTGCAGGTGCACCAGCGCACCTTCGAAGTGCAGCGCGTCCGTCACCACATTTCCGTCGAAGCGCGTGATGTCGAGCGCCTCGACCACCAGATTCTCCCCGCTGCTGGTGTTGGGGATGTAACTGATCTCTCTCCGCTTCGCGTTGATGAGTGCGGCAAAGGCGTCCCGGGGATCGACCGGCATGGGTGTAGTGTCGGGTGGCGGATTCAAAAAGACGAAGGGCACACCGGGCGCCGCCAGCGTAGTGCGCCGTTCCACGGCTTGGTGGGACGCCTCGGCGGCTGCGCGGGGCATCGGATGACTGAAGGCGCCATTCAAGTAGCAATACTTGTCAACGATCATGAAATCCGACTTCCGCGGGAACTGAGGCGCGACGGCGCTTGGGAGCACGTCCGCCGCGGAAGTCTCGGAGGTCCGTGCCTCAAGCCGGCCGAGCGCCGCGGAGGCGGCCAGTGCTCCCATGGAGGCCCCTAGCTCCCGCCGTGTGATGTTCATCCTGTCACCTCTCGCCTGGTAGATGAAGCAGCTATTGTGCGCCGGAAATAAGGGCGATGGATCGTGTGGCGCTTATTAGTCCAGGACCGGACGGTTACGATCTATGCGCTGCTTAGCGTCCGGTTTCGGAAATCGGGTGAACGGAAATACCGGTTATGGCGGGCTGCAGCCCGATGCCCGGTGTCGACTCCATTTCTGCCCGTTGCCACTGTCGGCTCCGCGGCAGCAGAACTAGATGCGTACTCTCAACGAAACGCCGCTCGACGCTTTCTTCAGGCAATCCATACACTAACCGCGACGGCGAACCCACCCACGACTCCAACGATTGAGGCAAAAAACATAGCCCCAAAAAGGTAGACGATTGCGTCAGGCCCAAATAAGTACTTCCACTTTGAAAATAACCACAAAAATTGCGGCCCTGGGTGCCCGGCAAATGCACCCAGCGTAATTAGAAAGACGCTCGCCGAGCCAACCAACAGACAGACGGCACCAAATATCGCGGCAAATCTCATTTGAGGGAAAGCGCCCAATAATCAGTTGGGCAACGCCGATACTAACAGGCGGCAAATGTCGGCTAACTGGAAATACATTCGCGACGCACCAGCACCGGCTCTTGGCCGTTCTACCTGCCGGGCCGCGTCGAACGAGAACTATCGACCCCAAAGGGCCGCTGACCGATGAGTCGTATGCGGCTACAGAGCTTCGGAGGAGGTCCAGAGTGCGGTGAAAGCTCCTCTGTAGCGCCAAACTAATCCTGTAAACCAAACCAAGTTCAACGTGCCCCATATCCAATTGCCAGTCAGTACAAGATGAAATAAAAAGATCACAACAACGACGGGTGCCAGCATCGCGATGCCTAGTGGCGCTGTGCGACGAATAAGCAATGCTCCGCCTCCGAAGAGACACGCAATCGCGAGCAAAGGGTCCATGAAATGGCTTTCTGTCAGGGCTTTCTGAAAAGCAATTGCGCCAGACGCAGTCTCTTGATGTGCAGCACCTCGGCCCAGCGCATGAGTCACAAGCCACGCGCCTCCGGTCATGAGATACCAAAGGCCAAATATCCAACGACCGGCGGTGGCGACATATTTGGGCGACATCAGATTCTGCGGCAACCGGTTCACTGAGTATTTCCAATCATATGAACTGTGCTCCCTGCGTCGCGGCTCCGTCGCTGTTAGCTTACCCCACACAGCGAACGGCTGCTTCGTGGCGGTCATTTCAGAACCCCGAGTGCCCGGTTGTGGCCGGCAGCTGCCTGATGCGGTCAATTCCCGGTGTCGACCCTGAGCTACCGGTCGCGGCTGGCAGGATTCGGGTGGGGCTTCTTCTGATATAAAGGTCGCGGGATAGATACTGTCAACGCGCGTGGGGGGCCAATGACTGACGTCAATACTGTTACCTATGGAAGGGCACTTAAAATATGGTGGAGCTACATTTGGCGGGCCATCGTTTTGTTGATCCCAGTGTGTGTGATTACCATGATTATCATGGTTTCATTTTTTCCATTTCCGAAACCCGGTGATGCAGCAACCTTCCTTCGGCCAGACCAAATTCCAGGAATGATGGCTAAAGGATTTGTTCTCTGGCTATTTATGATGGCGATAAATATCGCGGTCCAAGTTCAGGCCATGCGTTGGATGCTAAAGACAAAATGGAGCGATTTTCGTCTGCAAGTAGTCTCAGGCGACTGACGAGCCCGAGTCATTCAGGCTTTTTATAAACGCCAGGTGGTGGACCCTCGCCGATAATAGCCATTTTTGCAAATACCTCATTTCGGCATAGCGAGAATCAGCTTGTCGACACCCTCCCTGTCCAACTTCTTAAATGAAAAGGTAATCTGGTCTTTGTCGCGTACCCCGCGAGCGGCTGCTTCCTGGCGAGCATTCCATTGTGCTCTAGTACCGCTTTTGGCCAGTATGCGCCTGGCATTCCTCCAGAGAGCGGCCGCTCGGCTACTGCTGCGAGACATCGGCGAATTCGAACGGGCCTTATCGAGGACGGCCCTCTAGTACAGTCGTGCCCGTGGGAGCCGTCGTTACGATTGCACGCGTCAGTTCGAAGCCCGCTGCGCTATAAAGCGAGCGATATTCGGCTTCCGTGCGCTCGCAGCCGCCGGTCCTGGCCAACATGTTCAAGTCGGAGAGCAGCGGATAGATCGGCGGAACGGTTGTCTGTAGCATGGTTTCCAGCAAGACAAGGCGTCCATGAGGAGCTACCGCGGCGCGCACCACTTTCAGAATGGCCACTGCCTTCTCGTCATTCCAATCGTGGATCACTCGGGAAAGAAGATAAAGGTCAGCCCCCCCAGGCACGGAAACAAAGAAGTCACCCGAAGCGACTTCACAGCGATGGGCCAGTCCGGCCTGTTCGATAGTCCGCCTGCCACCCTCAACGGCATGGGGCAGGTCGAACAGCACGCCGCGCATGCTCGGGTTTCCTTTGAGGATCTCGGAGATGACCCTGCCGTGACCTCCGCCCACGTCAACCAGTCGTGTGCATTCTGAGAAATCGTACGCTTCGAGAACGCCTGTAAAATGCAGTGTAGAGAACGCGGTCATCATGGAGTTGAAGATCTTGTTCAGCTCGGGGTCGCTCTGCAGCCAGTCGATCCAGCTGCCACCACCGCTGAGCATCTGCCCGGCGCTTTCTCCGGTTTGGACCGCTCGTAGAAACAGCCCGTCAACCCTCGCCCCTGACTCGCCTCCAAAGAACAACGCCGCGGCGTGTAAGGATCCCTCGACATCACGCCTTAGTAGTTCCCCCATGGGCGCCAGGAGGAAGCGGCCAGTAGAATCCTGCGCGAATACCCCGATGCCCACGAGCGCCCGCAAGACGCGCCGCAGCGACTGTTTGCTCGCCCCGGTTGCCTGCGCGAGTTGCTCGGCGCTCTGGGCGCCAGTCGCGAGCAAATCGGCGACTCCCAGCGCTGCGGCCACATGTAGTGCCTCCGAGATGAGGCGCATCACGATCAGCTCCAGCAAGCGACCGGCGAATTGTGCTCTAGCGTCATTCCATGCAGTCATTGGAGGCTCCTTGCGACGCATCGCCACTTCAGGTTTCGGATTGTTGCGGGAGTGGCAACACGCTGTCTCGCGCCATTCCGACGGCTGCCGCGGCGATGAGGCCTGCGATCGCGATTGCTGTGAACATGGCGATCGGCCCGGGAAAGGCTTCCTGAAGAAATCCGGCCACCCACGGACCAAGTATGGCGCCCACCCGGCCTACGCTGAGTTCCATGCCAACAGCGGTCGCGCGTATTCGTGTTTCGTAGGCGTTGGCGGTGAAATTGTTTAGAACGAACTGCGCGCCGAAGAAAAACCCTGCCGACCACACGAACGCAAAATTGGCCACATGGCTGCGCGATACCGCCAGCGCCAATACCGAAGCCGCACCTAGCACCCACCAGGACCCGATCACGACTCGCCGCGATCCAAGTCGGTCGGCGAGATAGCCGCAGGCAAGGCCGCCGACAAACGTAGAGATCTGCAGCAGTGCGCCGAACCCGAAACTTGCGGCAAAGCCCTGACCACGCTGCAGCATGACCGTTGGCAACCACCCGGAGAGCCCAAAAATGCAGAAGAGACAAAAGAAAGCCGCGGTCCAAACGCACAGCGTCGTACGGCGGTACGACGGTGACAGCAGAGTGGTGATGGTGTTTTGCGTTACGAGCGGTGGCTCCACAACCAGACAAGCGTCATGGTAGCGCCCGGCGTTTTCAGGACGAAGCCGTGCCAAGATTGCCGCGATCTCCGACGTCTGTCGTTTCATCGACAGATAGCGGACCGACTCTGGCAGCGTGACATAAACGACAGGAATCAATAGAACCGACAAGCCACCACCGATCCAGTACAGGCTTTGCCAGCCATACGCTGGTGTCACCAGAATACCGACCACACCGGCCAGGCTGCCACCCAGCGCCCAACCGAACGCCACTGCCCAGATGGCATAGGTGTTCGCGAGACGCCGAGGCGCGAGCTCGTTGATATAGGTCGTCGCGAGGGGTAGCAGAACACCCAGTCCCAGGCCAGTCAGCAGGCGAAGCGTGCAGAAAGAGGCGAACGAGTTCGCAAACTGGGCGGTAGCCAGAGTGAAGATGCCCGCAAGCCCCAGCCCACCGAGTAGTGTGACCCTACGGCCGATTCGATCCGCCAGCGGCCCGTGCGCGGCGGCGCCCAACAAAAAGCCGACGAGCCCGCTCGAGACGAGCAGGCCCGCCTGCGCTGGCCTGAGATGCCACGGCTGCACGACATAGTGAATGACATACGAAGGATTAAATACATCGTACCCATCAAACAGCGTGAGTGCACCTATGGTGACAGCGATCTGCGTGTGGAATCGGCCGACCCGCGCGTTAGCAAGTTCCTCATCGACACGTATGGATTCGCCGTGCATTTGCCGCTCCCAGAGCGCAACGAACAAAGACCACCGCCCAAATAGAGTCGCACATCATTCATCAGCGCTCAACAAAAATGACCGTTCGGTTGATTCCTAGATTTGGCAAGACGTCTCGGGATCGCATGGAGTGCTCAACACTTCCGGCGGAAGGAAAGCGCGGAGTCATTCGAACGTGCCATCGGCACTTTCCTAACATTGGCATATGCGGCGGCGGAAACCAAAACGCCGATGGGGTTATCGGAATTCCCGATACGGTTGATCCAATCGTCAGGGCCGACTCTTAGGAACCGCCGACCGCGTGAGCGACACGGTCGATCGCCGACAGAAGGACTCGTTCCCCTGTCGGGTCGTCAGGCATCGGCGCTAAAGAAACCACAATACCAATAAATGCGAGGCAGAAAGGCACCGACAACTCGAATTGTGAATGACCGCAAACCGGAAGCCTGCAAGCTCCGCGAAGCCGACGAAAGCTGCATCCTCTCGACCGCCCACAGTTGATCAGCCCTTTGCCATCGCGCGTGCTCTCCGTGGCAACAGCAACACAAGCACTGCGGATATGAATAACGCGACCCCGGCAATGGCTAGGCCTGCGTAGATGTTCCCCGTTCTCGAAGCGATGGCACCAATCGCGTACGGACCTGCAAATCCGCCCAAATTGCCGACGCAATTAATCAAGGCGATCCCGGCTGCCGCCGAGAACCCCGTTAGAAACTCGTTTGGCAACGCCCAGAAAGGAGGAAGGAAGCCGTAAACGCCAATGCCCAGAAAGGATAACAGACCCACGGAATAGACCGGGGAACGAGTGGCACCTAGCAAGACGAGAGCTGTCCCCGCGACGATGGCCGGAATAGCCACATGGTATCGGCGCTCCAGCATGCGGTCGGAGCTGCGGGAAATCAGGATCATCGCTACCAGCCCAATGACACTTGGAATCGTCACCAAGAGTCCGACAGTTCTGTTGGAAGAAAGACTGGAGAGTGAGTGAAGCAACTGTGGCGCCCAGGCAGTCAGCGTCCACAGTCCGATCATCATCCCAAAGTACGCCAACACCAGATGCCAAACGCGGCCGCTCGCCAGAGCCTGCAGCGCCGAGTATCGGCGCTGCACCAACTTGTCCTGTTCTTCTCGGCCCAATTCGGCTTGTAGCCACTCTCTCTCGTCTGCGGTCAGAAACGCCGCTTCCTGGGGGCGGCTTGGCAGCAGAAAGTAAGTGAGCACACCTCCCACTATCGCCGGAGTCGCCTCCAAAATCAGTAGCCACCGCCAACTGCTGAGGCCGAACCAATGCACGTGATCCAGAATGAGACCCGAAACCGGTCCACCCACAATAGAAGAGATCGGGTTCGCCGCCACCAACAGCGCAAACGCTCGCCCCTGTTCGCGTTGTGGAAACCAGTATGTGAGGTACAAGATAATTCCGGGGAAATAGCCTGCCTCCGCGAACCCCAGCAGAAAGCGCGCAGCGTACAGTTGGTGCGCAGTGTGCACGAAGCCGGTCAGCGCGGCCACGGCCCCCCACGTAATCAGAATGCGGGCAATCCATTTGCGCGCTCCGATCCTGTGTAGCAACAAATTACTCGGTATCTCAAAGAGGAAGTAGCCAACAAAGAAGATCCCGAAGATCAGCCCGTACTGCTGGCTGCTAACGGCCAGCTCCTTGTTCATAGTTAAAGCGGCAAACCCAATGTTGATTCGATCAAGCTGGGCGACGACGAAAAGCAGGAAAACGGCAGGGAGGATCCTAAGCCGTAGTATCCGAATTGTTTTCGTTCCTATCGAGATCGAGGCGATTGCAGGATCGCTTCCCATAGTCGCCTCCGTGAGAGACTGGGAAAATGTCCCAACGGCACCGCGGTTGTTCGCGAGGGGCTAGGATACGCCCCGACGAGACCATGTACACCGATCAGTGCACGCGTTCGAGAGCTTTCTGCCGATTACGACCGGCCGCTTTCGGGGCGGCACCTTGACAGTCCGGATGTCCGATTGTGGCCGGGTGGAGTCAGTGGCGGCGAGGCTGATTAAGCCACCGCGGCAAGCATCGCAGTCGGGATTGACCGGCGAATGTTGATCAGTACGATCTCACCCACTGTTACCATTCATAGGCTATTTTCGCTCCCTGAATGCGATCAAGGTCATCATGGGCGGCGCGAATGCTTGATAGGCAGCGGCTGAGTTGGCACGCTGAAAGGAGATAAGCAAATGCAAAAGCGCAGACTCGGAAACAGCAGTCTAGAGGTTTCCGCACTCGGTCTCGGCTGCATGGGTATGAGTTCTGGTTACGGTCCTGCCGCCGACAAACAGGAGATGATTACGCTCATCCGGGCGGCTCACGACCGGGGTATCACCTTCTTTGATACGGCCGAAGCCTATGGTCCGTTTGTCAACGAGGAACTCGTCGGCGAAGCGTTGGCGCCATTTAGAAAGGACGTCGTGATCGCAACCAAGTTTGGCTTCGATATCGATCCGGACACAGGCAAACGCGGCTCAGGCGTGAACAGCCGTCCCGAACACGTCAAGCTAGTCGCCGAGGCGTCTCTCAAGCGCCTCCGGGTCGACACGATTGATTTGTTTTATCAGCACCGCGTGGATCCGGCAGTACCAATCGAGGACGTCGCCGGCGCGGTCAAGGAGTTGATCAAGCAGGGTAAGGTCAAACACTTCGGCCTCTCTGAAGCCGGAGTCGCTACCATTCGGCGCGCCCATGCCGTACAGCCGTTGACTG
>Ga0210398_10002215_pt1 | contig 19131 bp, 15 predicted proteins | sample IncBWC4OmetaG_FD_161047 | JGI IMG/M metagenome (GOLD analysis project Ga0210398, IMG submission 161047) | Forest soil microbial communities from Barre Woods Harvard Forest LTER site, Petersham, Massachusetts, United States - Inc-BW-C-4-O | ecosystem: Environmental > Terrestrial > Soil >... | reverse complement strand
CGCTCGAGCCAGCGGATCGAGCCCGTTCAGCGGTTCGTCGAGGACCAGAACTCGCGGGTTGTGACTTAGAGCCTGGGCGAGCCGGATGCGCTGCCGCATTCCCTTGCTGTAACCCGCGACGTTGCGGAAGGCCGCATCGGTGAGCCTCACTCGCTCGATTGCGCGCCAGGCCATCTGTTCCGCAGCCTCAGCGTCGCGTCCCCCCAGTCGCAGATACGAATACACAAACTGAAATCCTGTCAGTCCTTTGGGGAAAGAGTCAAACTGGGTACTGTACCCGAGAATCTGGAAGAGTTTCTCCGGCGCGTCCGGGTCGATACCAAGAATCCGTACTGTCCCGCGGGTCGGGCGGACCAACCCGGTCATCAAGTTCATCAGCGTGGTTTTTCCCGATCCATTCGGTCCGACCAGGCTGGTTACGCCTGGGAGGATCGAGAGGCTGACGCGGTTCACTCCCAGGATCTCGCCGTAGAATTTCGAGACCTCCTCGAAGGCGATGCGATCGCTCACTTGATCACCTCGAAGGCCCGTATCTTCCGTATGAGCAGGGCGAGGCAAATCCCGCAATATGCGAGTAACGCCACCCACGCTTGCGGAGCAGAGATCGCACCTTCCACATCCATGCGAAATAACGAGGTCCAAACCATTCCCATCAGGTAGACGATGTTGAGGAAGTAGCCGGACTCGGTGCGCAATACGGCATTGACGGCGTGCGAGAAGCCCGCCCCGAAGAACAAAACAGCCAGCAGTAGCGCGCCCGCGATGATTCTCCACTTCACCCAGGCAGAAAGGGCCATGGCGAGAAGGGACAGCACCGCGATCCATATCAGAGACGAGAGCATGATGCTTCCGGCCATCCACAGGTGCTCCCAGGTCCACGCCGGTCCGGCGAGGCTCGACTGGAGGGCGAACAGAATCAGCCCAGGAATCCAGGTGATCTGGGATAGCAGGATCGCCAATACTGAGGCCTTGCCAATTACGTACTCCGCGCGCGAGAACGGGCGGCAGAAGTACAAAGGCAGCGCTCCATTGGCCAAGTCCGGCGAGATCAAGCCGGGACCGGTGAACGCAGTCAACACGAACGCCATGAAACCCTGCGCCGTGATGAAATTCAAAAAGAACCGGTTGTCAATTTTGAGGAATCCGCCGCCAACGGTGCCGAACTTATCGAGAAAACTTAAATTATGCGCGAGGTAGATGATGAGAAGGCACGCCAGAGGGAAGAAAAAACAGAGAACGAAGAGCGCTGTCTGCAGCTTAGAACGGAACACGGTCCTTCTCGAATAGCGAAACAGCACCAGAAAACGCGACCACGCCGGAGTCAGTGCGCCGGCATAGGATGTGTACGTGCGTCTATAAACGGCCATGATCGCCCTCTGCACCGCGCGCCTTGGAACTGTTTATCTCAGCTCTCATTTCCATCGCCTTGAGGAAAATGTCCTCCAGCGTATGGCGGCGGAAATTGAGCCGCCGGATCCGTACGTTGCGCTCCGCAGCGATGCGGTAAATGTCGTGTATCTCGACTCCATCGGCGAGGATCATCTTCAGCCGGTTCGCCGTCGTGGCGCACTCGCAGCCCAGCTTCTCGACCGCCTCGGTGAAATCGCCGTTGCCGCCGTAGGTTTCCAGTTCCAGAAATCTCTTGTTGGCCTTGCGCTCTTCGTCCAGATTCGCGTAATGCGCAATCCGTCCCTGATTGAGGATCAAGACCTCCTCGCAGGTTTCTTCGACGTCGCGCAGAAGGTGCGAGCTGAGCACGATCTGCAGTTCTTGGCTGTCTCGGATGTCGCGGATCATCCGGATCATCCTTTGCCGTGCGGAAGGATCGAGGCCGTTGGTCGGTTCGTCGAGAATCAGCAGTTTGGGTCCGTGTGCAATCGCCTGGGCAAGCTTCGCCAGCTGTTTCATGCCGAGCGAATAGGTTCCGAGTTCGCGATATCGCGCCTCGGCCAGTCCTACGCAGAACAGCGCTTCGTGTGCGCGTTCGAGCGCCGCCGCCGGCGGCAAGCCGGAGAGTTCCGCCATCATCTGAACGAACGAAACCGCACTCATCTTGGAGATCAGCGCGTCGTTCTCGGGCATGTACCCGACGAGACTGCGCACTGATCTGACCTCGGTCCGGATGTCGTGTCCCAAAACGCGGGCCGACCCGGAGCAGGGCTTGTAGAAGCCGAGAAGTGTATTAATCAGCGTCGACTTGCCCGCGCCGTTGGGACCAAGCAACCCAATCGCTCGCCCGCCCAGAGAACAGGTCAGGTCTTTCAGGATCTCGCGATTACCAAAGTGAACCGACAGGCCCTGTAGCTCAATGACTGGAGATTGCGGAGCAGCAGTGGCTGGCTGACTCGTATCAGCGACTACTCTGTTATGGATGATCGTACTCATGAACGGCTGTGTCTTGACTACTGGGTCGTGCCGGGATTGCTCAGAGCTCCGCCCGAGAACATCTCCGGCAGAAATCGGCCGCCATGGCCCAGCGTCATGAAAGTACCGAGGTCGAAACCCATGAAGCCGGTATCGCTAGCGACCACGATGCGCTCAGGCTCACCATAGACGTAGATCAAGCCCGGCGCAGTATTGGCCTGAAGCGCGGCGATGGACTGCTGTTGCTGTGCGGTAAGAGTACCCACCGACTTGATCTGATCCACCAACGGCCCTACCACTGGACCGATGTTGTGATAGAAGATCGCCGAGAAATTCGTGTATCCGTCGCTGGGCAAGAGTGCCTGAAAGGTCGCCGAGTGCGTCAAAGTAAGTCCAGCCTGACGATCCCGGATGGCCTGCGAAATCGTGGAAATGTCCGGCCCTGCGATCAGATAGCTGTCGACATAGGTATAGTCCATCTCGGAATTCGGATGCTTTGAACTCCGCAGAGTGTAATAGGTTTGCGAACCCACCTGTTGCGTCGTCAGTTCGAGCGAACCCTCTCGCTGAGGCGCTTCTCGATTGAAGCTGTCGACCAGTTTCGCGATGGTGGACTGCAAAGTCGTTGGATCGTACACCTCCACAACTGCTTTCCACCTTGGCGTAGGCACCACCGGTCCGTCAAATGCGAAGGTCACCTCGCCGCCCAGCGGCGCAGCAATGTCGTCGAGCACGCGCACCCCGGTTTTCGCTTCGAACTGCGCGAGATCCTGAGAGAAATTTGAATCGCTGCTCCCAATAATCGGGAACAAATCTTCCAGGATGTTGCGAGGGTTCTTGATAACCAGCGAATTCACCATGCTGGCGTTGGGCGAGATGAACTCCAGAGCACCCATGGAAGCAGGTGCAGCCAGCCACGATGCCACCCCACGCCGCTCGGAAGCGAACGTCAGCGCTGCACGATTTTCGGTCTTGCCTCCGACCTCACGACGTTCCATCATCAGGTAGCGGACATCTCCCAGTCCGTCGGGCAGCTTCTTATCACCACCCTCTGTTACGTGTTGCGCGACAATTTGTTCCATATCCGCGCAAAAGAGCCAGCTGGCCCCCTGCTGATAGGAATGTAGCACCTGCTGATAAAGGGGTGTCTCCGTAAAGTGACTGGCACCCGATTGCCGGATCTGAGTCGCGACGCGCTGCAGTTCCGCCACATCCGGGCTCGCAACCAGCATGCCATTATTCACATAAATAAGGAGAGGCCGGTTCGAAGCGGACGACACCGCCCACGGATCCCGCACGACCTGCAGTGCAGATTGGGTGCGATCCGCATTGAGCCGCTTTGCTGCACTCTCGAGGAAATTCTCCAGCCCCGAGTTCTGAACCCTGGCGAGTACTACCGGTGCACTGTACGTCGGTCCATCCTTAGCTACGGCAAATACGATCTCGTTTCCCAGATAGCTGTTGAACGTCTTTATCTGGTCCACGATATCGTCGAGTTTCGGGCCCTTGCCGTGCTGTTGCTGCTTCCACCAATCGCGCAGCGCTGCGCTTTGCCGTAACCGGTCCTGGAACAGCTGGCTCGCTTCGCCCAGAGTGGACGCCAGATTGGGGATCGCAGCATAAATGACCGTGTGATCGGGAACGTAAGCGAGAAGCTCGGAACTGTAGCGCAGCCCCGGTCCCGGAATCGCCTGCAATTGAGTTTGGAGGATCGCAAAATCACCCAACAACGCAAGATACTTCGCGGAATTCCGGCTCCACGCAATCTCGTTTTGAATTGGAACCTTGGAAACACTGGCGCTGGAGGTCTCCTCATCGCCCGGGCGCAATTCCGTGGTCCGGTCGCCACTCGCAACCCGTACTACGCCCTCGATGACGGCTACCCGGGAGCCCTTGGTTCCATGGTTGACGGAAAATATCGTCCCTTTGACTGCCACGAGACAATCGTTGGTCGCGACATAGAGGCGGCCGGGGGCGGCTTGAACAATGATGTGTCCACCGTCCAAGTGGATCGTGTTTCCCCTCAATTCCCGAGAAACAGAGAGGTCGGAGCGTTCCCCCATCTCGACCAGGGATCCGTCGAGCAGCCGAACCACTGCGTTCGAACCCTTCGCGGTACGGATCTCATCTCCGTTCCGGATCTGATAGCCCGCTGGAATTACCCGCACCTGCTCGTCAGTAACCATGTAGAGCGAGCCATCCACATTTTGGACTGCTCCTCGAACCGCGTGTTGGCCAGGGAAGAATCCGTTGAGCATCGCGAACGACGCAAATCCTACGGCGATCACCGCGGCTGCTCCCATGGCCCAGCGCCACACCAGGAACCCGCGAGATGCTAGTTTTGGCTGCCAGACTGGCTGCCGCTCTCCGTCACGGGCGCGCTCAACCGCGTTCCGGCACGCAACACACTGATGCACGTGATCTTCGAACAGCAACCTGCGAGACTCGGGCAAATTCTTGTCCAGATACGCCGGGATGAGCGTCTGGAAATCGTCACAGCTGCGCAGCTTGCGCATGCTCAGTTCGGCAGCTGGGGCAGCAGAGATCGAGTTCCAAACGCGTTCGCCAGCCTGCGAGACCACCCGTTCGTCGACATGTTCGTTGCGAATCTCAGAGAGTAGCCGGTCGAACTTTTGATCGCTCATGATCTGTCTCCTAGGTAAGGACGAAGCTCGTTTCGGAGCTGCACGCGAGTGCGATGGACAATGACCGCCACCCGCACTTGTGAAATGCCGAGCAAGTGGGCGATCTGCGGATTGCTAAGGCCCTCAAGGAAGCGCAGGGCGAAAATCTCCGCGGGCCGCGGCTTAAGTCGAGCCATCGCGCGACCCAGGGCCTGCCGCAGACCGAAAGAGTCAGCCCGCGCCGGCGTGGTCGGCATGAGAGACTCATCAGGAATTGGAACCGTCCGGTCAGCCTGACGCGATCGGATCACGTCCAATGCCGCGTTGATTGCGGCTCGGCGCAGATAGCCTTCGGAGTTCTCGAGCGGAGCAGAGCTTCGGCCTCGGCGAAGCAGACGCAGAAAAACTGTCTGCAACACATCTTCCGCGTCCCCCGCATTGCCCGTGATCCGATAGGCCGTGCGGAACACGAAGTCATGGTGGCCTCGAAACGCGAGCTCGAGTTCGTCCGGAGTCGCGATGGACGTTTCCCCTAGTACGCTCAGCAGGTTACGCCTCCTCTACTGCGCTTTCATAGGTAAAGACGCGGGCCAGGGAGGATTATTACACCCAAGGTACGAAATATCTTCCGAGGGGGCACGGGGCTATGGGGAGGATGTGAAGGAGACCACAATTAAGATTGCCCAGAACGGGCTTCTGGGACATAGCACTCAATCGAGCCCCATTGCCTGAACTATGGCTTTGTTCTTCTTTTGGGGGGACGCCCCTTCATAAGCGCTTACTTAAGCAAGTCGGGTAGAGGTTGACCGGCTGGCCGGTTTCCGGGCGTCAACTTTCGGTTAGCCGACAATTGGCTCAGAACTCATGTTTGTCTTTACGGACCCCGGGATCCAAATAACCCGTTACCTGCTGTCGGCTGCCAGATCTTTGCGCGAAATCGGTTTCCCATGCACCAAAACTGTGGTGATGCTGTCGTACGCATCGATGGTCTCCAACGGATTCTTCGTCATCAACACAAGATTGGCAACCTTGCCCGGTTCGATGGTCCCGATCTGCGATTCCAGCTTGAACTCCCGCGCGTTGCTGATCGTAGCTGCCAGGAAAATCTGCTTCAGGGAGAGTCCTGCCTTTTCCAACTGCCTCATTTCGAGATAGCCATTCAATCCGGGCAAATTCCCATACGTCGGAGAAGAAGGCGTATCTGTGCCAAACAGAAATTTCGCATCTTTGCTCGCCAAATATTGCACAACCTGTCGCACTCTCCGCAACGGACCCTGCTCGTAATGCTGCTTGACCACGGCAGCCGGAGTGTCATCATCGTTCAGTTCTTTGCCGAACCATTTGCCTTCCGGAGACTTAAACCACTCGACCAGCGCCTTCGGTGCAACTTTCGCAACGGCCGGATTCTTCAGATAATCCGGATCAAAGTACGCCTCCAATCCATACAAAACCTGAGTCGTGGCCTGATATCCAATTCGCTTTTCCACGATCTCATCCAATAGCCGCTTGATTTCGTCCGGGAGTTCAGGGTTTTTGTCGAGATCGCCCCAGTTCCACAGCCCGTGCGCAATTACATCGACATCGCCGGCAACGGCGAATCTCTGCGCCTCAAAGCTGTTGGCATGAATCATCAGGACCAGGCCGTTCGCAGTTGCCGCCCTTCGAATCTCGGACAAAACCTCCGGCCCCATGACTGGCAAGTTTCTAACCGCGCCGAAGCCGCGCTCGAAGAAAGTCTTCACACAGATTCCGCCCGCGTTCTTCACTCGCGCAACGTCGGCTGCTGGCTTGTGATCTTCAGGCTTATACTCCGGCGGAATACTTGCTGCCTGCTTTGGGTCGTAAATGAAATTCGGAAATAGTTTGAATCGCACCTCTGGCGGAGCGTACGACATGGGATATCCGTTCGCGAAAGGCATCGACGGGTTGCACTCGTACAAATCTGGGTGCAAGGGCTCGTGGCGGAAATCCTCTAATGCCTGAGGGAAAGGCGCTACTAGGTCTACCAGCGTGGTGTAACCGTAATACAAGTAGGAACGGGGCAGCTGTTTGAGATAGGTCCCGACCAGGTCCTCGTGATTGAAATAGGACTTGGCCAGCGGCTCGTTGAGCTTTACTTGGTCGGGGATCATGCCAATTCCCGGAACAGAATCCAGATGCACGTGTGAGTCTATCAGCCCGGGAATCAGGTATCGTCCGTTGCCCGAGACTACGATCGTGCCGTCAGCTCTCTTCGCTTTTTGCGTCCTTTCCACGCGGGCAATGCGCCCGTCCTCAATTAACACGCTCCCTTTTTCTGTGTGATCGAGATTCTCAGGCGAGATAATGATCACGTCGATTATCCAAATGCGGTTCGGCTCCGCTTTTGAACCTGAACCGGCAAAGGCCACGACGGAAATCAATAAGGTGAATAGTGTGGCGAGTCTCCTCATGCTGAGCCTTTCGGCGGTACAGCCCCGCATCATGAACGTACGGAGCGGAGGATGGAAAGGTTCCGCTGTCATGATTGGATCGTACGACCTACTCTTCCATAATCCGGTAAGGTAAGGCTGGCCGACCAGCCGCCAAGTGACTGCGGGTCTTGAACTGATGCGTTACTCTGAAATCGGCTGTATCTTTATAATGCCTATCCTGGGCCAACACTGTCTGCCGAGAGATGTGGCGTGAAACCTGTCATCAGCGTATGTCTTTCGCTTGTCGTTTTCTGCTGTGTCAGCTTCGCGCCATCATCCTCGCGGAACCTCCCGGCTCCCCTTGCAACCATTGATTCCGGACCGCTCGAAGGCGCGTACTTCGGCGCGTCGCCCAACGAGGTCATGTTCCTGGGCATTCCCTATGCAGCCCCGCCCATCGCAGATCGCCGCTGGAAACCTCCCCAGCCAGTCGCGAAATGGCAGGGTGCCCGCAAGGCGGATGCGTACGGCGCGGCCTGCCCACAAGCCGAAGACCCTCATCAACAAGAGATCACCAAGGAGATGATTCAAACCTTCGAACCTTATTTTACCTATCGCACTGACGAAGATTGTCTTTATCTGAACCTGTGGACCACCAATCTGCCGACCGCTCCACGCAGAGCAGCGAGGCTTCCGGTGATGATCTGGATTCACGGTGGCGGCAATGTCACCGGATCCAGCCAAGTCCCGCCTATGGGCCCCACGCTGGCGCGAAAGGGAGTGGTCTTGGTCAGCATTAACTATCGCCTTGGGGCCCTGGGCTTCCTGGCCCATCCGGTCCTGACTGCGGAATCTCCCCATAATGCCTCGGGAAATTACGGGATCCTCGACCAGATCGCCGCACTCGAATGGGTGCAGCGCAATATCGCCCAATTCGGCGGGGATCCCGCAAACGTCACAATTTTCGGCGAGTCCGCCGGGGGCGCGAACGTCTGTCACCTAACGGTGTCGCCGCTGGCACGCAGCCTCTTTCAACGAGCCATTCTGGAGAGCAACACCTGCTCGGATTACCTCCATCCCGAGTTAAAGACTCCCGCCTCCTACGAAGGGGGCGTCGGCACCTCCGAAGACATCGGTCTTAGGCTTGTGCGAGACCTCAGCGTTGCTGGCGGTCCCGATGCCCTGGCGAAACTGCGCACGATATCTTCGCAAGAGCTCATCGCCGCCTCGGCTCGTGACCCCGCCCTGAACTTCGATGCTACCGTTGACGGGTGGGTGCTGACGGAACAGCCTGCCACGACGCTGGCCCAAGGACGGCAGACAAAAGTGCCAGTGATTGTTGGAAGCAACTCGGATGAGGGCACTACGATGGTCGAAGAGGACTTTCGTGTCGCCCCAACCCTAGCCAACTACAAGGCTTTCCTGAAGAGTGAATTCGTCAACGATGAAAACGCCGAGGAAGTCTTTCGCACGTATCCGGCCGCCACGGATGCCGATGTTCGCCCCGCATTTATCGCGTTTGATACAGACTATGGATTTGGCTTCTCCACTTATCGTTTCGCCGTGAATGCGGCCCGCGCCGGACAGAAAACCTGGTATTACTACTTTACCTATACGGCAAAAGCCCAGCCGCGCTACGCCGGCAAAGGCGCATTTCACGGAATAGAGACAAAGTTTCTGGCGGGATGGTTTCATCCCAGTTGGTGGGGCGAACCTGACGCTGAAGACAAGAAACTCGTCGATCTAATGACCGGGTACTGGACCCAGTTCGCGAAAACCGGCGACCCGAACGGCCCAGGCCTTCCGCCATGGCCAGTCTACGATCCCAAGACAAACCTCGCGCTCGAAATCGGGCACGAGATAAAGCTGCGACCCACTCCCCATGTTGATCGCTTCGCCATTTTCGAGCGCAGCTTGAATGGCCGCCTCGCTACGATTCCGAAGTCAGGCCAAGGGCCGGACAAGATTCCTAAAAAATGAATTCCTAAAAAGGCGGAAGTCAGAATTTGTCGGCGGCCTTTGATGACGCCTCGACGTTTTCCGTGCCGCTATTGTTTTTTGTCTACCCATCGTTAACCCTAGCGGCGCCGTGGATTGCGAAGCTCGAAGATTATCGATCTTCGGATATATCACCTTGATAATGCGGGTTAACGATGACTGATAACTTACTGAATCTAGGTGATCTGGTGGCCAGGGGCCCTGCTTGTTCATCGGGTTCGCGACGACGCCCGCGGGAATGGCCCGCGCTTGCCGGAACCGGCGGGCATTAAGAGAAGGGTCCTGAACCGGAGGAGTTGATCATCGTCGACGGCTCCGCTCATTACCAGCGCCCAAATCACCACTGGTAATCGACCCTTTGCGTACTACCATCCCGTGACAATCGAAGCCCCACTCCTCGAAACGAGAGAGTGGGGCCTGGGTAAATAGGTCCTGACTATTTTGGACGGCCGCCACCTTGACGGGATTGCAGTTGCTGCATTTCGCCTTGATGCCTTTGCTGCAATTCCTGTGTTTGTTGCTGGTGCCGCTGTTCCACCTGCTGTTGCTGAGACTGGTCCGCGTGCTGTTTCGTCATTTGGACATGCTCCTTATCTTGCTGCAGCTGGAGTTTTTGGCGCTCCTGATTCTGCTTATCCATCAGCTTTTGTTGCTGCGCCTGATATTTCTTGTCCTTCTTCGCATCCCCGGTATTGGGAGCTGCCGGCCGCGTTGGGGCAAGGTCATTCGGATGGACGGCGGTGCGAGGTGCGCCGTTTGGAGACGCTCCGCGATTTTCAGGGGCGTGATATTCGCCTCCTGCTTCACGCGCCGCCACCACGGCAGATCCGTGAAACTCTCCGGCATGATCGGTGGCAGCGATCGGGGGTTTGCCGTGATTCGCGCTTGCGCGTAAGTCCGGGTTGGAACGTGCGGCATTCAGGTTCTGAGTTTGAGCGGCCACCGGGGCCACGTGACGGTCGTTGGCAGCCGCCTGTTCGGCAGCGGTGGGCCGGGCTTCAATGCCCCCTTGACCGCCGTTGTAGCTTACGTGACTGCTATTTTGGATATCGACGTGTTCGTTATAAACGTTAGTTACATGTACGTTCATAACGGAACTGTTGTAGAAGAAGTGTCCGTTATTCCAGCGTCCGCCTACGAAACCAGTTCCAAAATAACCGAAGCCGTAATTGATTCCTCCGTAGAACCCGATCTGCGGTCCCCAATAACCTTCGTTGAACGCAAAGACGCCGCCGTCCCAACCCCACCATGGCGGAGTCCAGAGGAAACCGACTTCGGGAGCCATAATCCATGTGCCGGGCACCCAGTAATAATCGTCGTCGGCCCAAGCCCAGTAGCCGGGCGTCCAGAGATAGCCGTCACCGGGACAAAGAGGCTGTTCGTAAACAGGAAGCGCCGGTGGTCCGAAAGCGACCGTGATGCGGACCTGGGCTTGGGCCGCAACCGATACGGTAAATAGAGCGACAGCAAAGAACAACATACGAAGCAAGCGGTTTATGCGCATGGTGTTTTCCTGTGCTCGACCATCCTTCGCTCTCCCGGTCGTGCCACAGTTGACACGGGCTGCGCGGACATATCGAGAGAATTTGAACTGCGACTGCGACGCGATGTTCCCTTGAATACGCTTTCAGAAATGACTCATCAATCCAATCAAAATGATGATGGGGATCGGCACCCCAAGAACTAATAAAATGATGGAACGCATTAGCAACCTCCACGAGTCTTAATCGGACCCTGCAGTGCCATGTCGCTGGTGTGACTAAAGCGGTACACGATCGCGTTGCCGGCCACCAATCGTGCCGGCATAGCTCGCACAGAACGCCCCGCAAAGAAGCGCCACGAATAACCAGAGAGAGAAACGGGCGACAGCACTTCGTGCCTTCTCTGCTGACCTTTGGGCTTGCTCAAATACGTCGGATACACGTTTTTCTGCTTCCGGTTCATTCATTCCAGTTTGTGCCGCCACCAGCTGCGCGAGATAAGCTTGATCGGCCGGCGACATATCTGGTTGCCGGAGCGCGTGGTCAAAGCTGCGCTGCAGCAGTCCTCGTTGCGTGACATCGCTGCGCTCCGTGCCCGCAGGATTCGTGCGAAGCAGCAGATCCACAAAATACGCATTGGGTTCTAGCACTGACGCCTCAGAGTTTGTGGCAGTCGATGAGGTTGCGCTGGAGCGAGCCCTATCGCCGGCAAAGGTTGCGGCAGCGGACACCAAAACTGACGCCGTGATCACAAGTCCTACAGCCCAGACCAAAAATCCATGAGCCGTATCGCGGAAATAAACCTCGTCAGTATAGACTTGCGTCCATTTGGTGCGCAACCGGCCTGCCAAATACCCGCCCATTGCAGAAGCCATAATTTGCGTAACGATGAGCCACACGATCGCAGCCTTGGTAATCGTCGAGGCGGATGCCCCGACATTCGACCAGGGCGACACCGATGAAAACCCCAGACCCGTGCCGAGCGTCAACAGAATCAGTCCTAGAGCAGCCGAGACAAATGCGCCGCCGATCACCGCGGACCATGAAACACCGGAAGAATAAGCTTCACTACGAGCCGGAATTTCGGTCAAATTGCTGCCGCGTCCGCCAGCGGGCCGTGAAATTGCAGGTTGTCCCATAAAAAGCTCCTTCTTTTGGTGGCGGCTCCCGGCCTCGCGAGCGCCACGTCAGCCACATCTGGACGGTTAAGCAGTGTGCCGCTTGCTTGCCGTACTTACCAGGAAAGTAAAGGCGGACCGCGTTCGATCCGCCTGCCCCGATTACGCCGAATGACGATCTTTGACATCCTGAATCTTGTCGTTTACGGCGTTCTTAGCTTTATCGATGGAATCACTGATTTTGCCACGGGTGTCATCGGCTTTTTCCGAGGCGGCGTGCTTGTGTGATTCCTTTACTTGATGTACGGCGTCCTTGGCGTTGCCCAAGGTCTCTTTCGCCGCGCCCTTGGCTTGGTTAGCGACCCCTTGGTTGGCCAACTTTTCATTTCCAACCGTCTCTCCAAGGGTTTGCTCCACCTTGCCCAGCGCCTGATCGACTTTGCCTTTCACCTGATCTTTGTTCATATTTTTCTCCTTAACCGAAAAAGTAGTTAATGCGTTTAGCCTTGTGGGGCAATTTCTTGAATCGCACCTGACTATGGACTATCAAAGACCGGTCAAGAGTTTGCATCCCACGAGACTTATGCGACCCGCGCTCTCACCTGCTTTTCGCCCGCGGCTTCACCGGTAGAGGAGACATCCTCCGCCCCAGTGCGCTCAAGTATTTCCTTCGCCCGTTTTACTTCATCAGAGTTGTCTGAATGGACGGATAGCAGAATTCCACCATCTTTTACTCGGCCCTCGTATCTCTTGGCTTCGTACTCTGGAATTCCCATTCCGATCAGAGCACCGGTGAGGCCGCCGACCGCGCCTCCGACTCCAGCTCCTGCCAATGCGGCCATGATTGGTCCGGCAGCGATGAATGGACCCAATCCGGGAATCGCCAAGGCGCCGATGCCCAAGAGCCATCCCAAACCACCACCCAATATGGCGCCGGTTCCGGCGCCGGTTGAAGCACCCTCTGGCGCCTTGGTGTTTTTCTCGTGAGCAAAGTCCTTAGTGCCCTCGCTTTGAGGGAACAATACGGAAATGTCGCTATTCGAAAAGCCGGCTGCCTTCAGAGCTTCGACACCGCTCTCGACGCTTGTCTGGTGCGGGTAGATGCCAAATACTGCGATATTTTTACCTGACATTAGAATCTCCTTTTTTGATTTGCCTTAGTGCTTACGGCTTAACTTCCAAATAGCTAGTTACCTTGTCCTGGCCGACTATCTCAGCAGCCTTGACTTCGACTGCATGTTTTTCGTCATCCGATCTGACAGGCCCTTTGAGCGTGACCATTCCGTTTTGTGAAATGATCTTCACGTTGTGTGCGTACGTAGATAGCGATTTGTCCTTCATGACGGATTGACGGATCTGTTGGGTGATGTCACGGTCAGAGCGGGCTTCCTTCTGTTGATCTGCCGTCGGTTGAGGCCTGTCGCGCTGGTTGACCTTGGTGTTGTCGGGAGCAGGCTGTTGCGAACTATCCTGTGCACCCGCTAATACTCCGGCTCCCATTAGCAAGAGACCGAATACAGAAATCTGCATCGTGAATTTCAACCTGGATTTCATCAGCATGACTCCTTTGATACCTCTGATATCTTCCTTTATCTTCCTTTGGGCCTAGAACCTAGAACGCGGCCGCACCGGAACCTGTACTTACCTGAACTATCTCGTTCGGGAGTGGTGTGAAACACTGTTCGACTGATTGAGGCTGGCTAAGCACTCCAGTCGGCACACCGTACTTAGCGAAGCTACGCTCATTCGAAGGATGGGCAATACCCTCAACGCTGTACGGAAATTGACTGACAGTGGGTAGGTGATGGCAAGCAGTGGAACCATCTCAGATGGTCATGCCCTTGGATCGATCTTGCCTAAAATCACGTGGATCTCAGCCAGCACAGCACGCCATACCCCTTCGTAGAATGGGTGGCGCTCGGAAGCAATTCGCACCTTCATCCAACTCTGCAACGGCGGCACGGGGATACCATTTCTGATTTCCAGCTTCGGCATCGGGGATCCTTCGTGAAGGCTTCGAACTAGAGTTGCGAGGACGCGCAATGGTCCGACCAGTGACCACTTGCGTCGTCGGCATTGCTCAAAGAGACGAATGTCGGCGGACGGCTCCCTCCGCCGCGCCCGCGATAGCGGTCCGCAAGGGATTTGCACACCGGACCTCGCACGATGCGCAAAGATGTCGGGCTCGATGCTTCCGCAAATCGCGCGAGAATAGGTGCGTTGAAAACGCAATCCGGGCACCAATCCTCGGCTCCCTTCGGTGATGACCATTTCGCGATGTCTTACGGCTCTTCAACAAAGACCGACGATGCTAAAAGATCGAGCGTCGGAAACTTTAGAAAGCAACTCATTGGGGTCGAAAGGAGTCTTAGTTCGGCACTCACCCAGGAAAGATTTTGAATGAGTGCAATCGGGCGCAACGCGATATCCACACAATATCGATATATCGATTGCGCAGAAAAAATTGATGTGCGACAAGGAGTTCTGATATGGCCGATAAGGAAGTGGTAAAGGATCTGTTGGAAGATGAGATCAAAGATCTCTATTCGGCAGAAAAGCAGCTCATGAAGGCGATCCCGAAAATGGCAAAGGGATCGAATGATCCGGCTCTGCAGGACGCATTCAAGGGCCATCTGAAGGAAACCGAAGCTCAGGCTAAGCGGCTAGAACAAATTGCAACAATTCTCGAGATCAGGCCCACCGGCAAGAAATGTGTTGGGATGGAAGGCTGCATCAAGGAAGGCGCGGAAGCCTTGAGCGAAGACGGGGACGATACCGTGCTGGATCTCGGTATCATCGGCGCTGGCAGCCGCGTGGAGCACTACGAGATGGCCGGCTACTTGACTGCGATTAGTTTGGCGCAGCAGATCGGGGAGAAACAGGTAGTGACCCTTCTAAAGCAGTCTCTTGCTGAGGAGCAGGGCGCGGAAGATAAATTAAGAAAGATTGCGTCGGATCTGCTGAGCAGCGCTCCCAAGCAAGCAGCAGCCTAATGACCTATTTGCGCCAGGACATCGCGTCCGACCGGGAGGCGATGTCCTGGCCCGCTCGTGTCTCATCTTGATGGTTGAGGAGTCTTATGAATATCGATCGGATACGTGGTTACGTCCTTCTGTCAGGCTTGCTGGCCTCGCTGCTGCTGTCGGTCGGGTGTAATAACGGAAGCAATACGGACATGAGCTATAAAGCGGCAATCAACGATCATTTCAAGGCATACCCAGTTTGCATCTGGTCGCAACCGAAAAAGTTTCCCGTGCAGGCCGCAACCTCAGACGATGCCAAGACGGAAGGCTATGATGCACTGACACAGGAAGGATTGCTGACCCGAACTACCGCGGAAAAGAAAGTACTCATCGTTGCTTCAAAGCAGGTGAACAATTACGACCTCTCGGAGAAAGGGCGAACGTCTTGGACTCCCGATTCCACACAGCCCGGATATGGGAACTTCTGCTACGGAAACCGCGAAGTGACGTCAATCGACAATTCGACGTTGGGCACGAATGGTGAAGGTGCCAAAACGGTCACCGTCTCTTACCATTATCAGATTGGAAATGTGGCCTCTTGGGCGAATTCGCCGGAGATGAAAACTGCATACTCCGGCATTGCGTCATCGCTAGGTTCAAATCCCTCGGATACCGCCACGCTGGTCATGACGGGCGATCATTGGGCCTATACGAACTAGAGCGAGAGGAAGCCCTGCGGATTTTCACCCCGTCTACGGCTTTCGCCCCCCGGACCTGGTGCTTGGAGGGCTCACGTCAGAGTTTGCGTCTGGACTGTCCTTCACCATCCTCCGGAGGAGTCGGAGCTCGGGTGCTACCCGTCTAGCCGCTACACCTTCCCGGCTGGAGTACATCTCCGGGTTTGGCTCGGGATTGCCATTTTAGGTTTCCCCGAATTGGGCAGTTCTCGATCGCCGGTTTCGACGCGAGCACTCAAGATTCCTTAGGTCCGGTGCGGATGCCATTCCGCCAGGCCCGCGCGCAGCTGACTCGCTTACTCGACTATGTCCATCGACCATGTCCAGCGTAGACCACATCTATTGACTCTTGTTATATTTTGCGATGACGGTGAAAATGTGCAAGATGCTGGGGTATGTGTCGAGAATTCCCCGACGGCCGAGTCACTCCACGTTCACTTGTACTTGGGCGAAGCCGCAGGACGGGTGCGGATTGATTGTGGCAGGCTCGTACTCCCAATTCATCCCAATTCTCCAGAGCCGCACGGATAGGCTGGACAGATTCTTCCGTCGGGCACTTCACGTTGACCTCGCGTACATGGCCGCGCTTGTCGATCTTAATTCCGCAGGTCACGTTCCCGTGCCAGCCAAAGGATGGAATGTTTAAGGGTGTAGACCGCGCGGCTGGGTGAATCGCTGGTTGTCCTCTCCTGACGTGTAGAGGGGCTTCATCGCTGCGGCTGATCCGAACCGCCTCAATGAGTCATGGTTCCCGATTGATTGTCAGAAAAGAGTCGCTGCTCGGCGACATTCGAACCTTCACGCTCGTCTCTTCACCATCTCTGATTATCGACTTCGACAGCAGCTTTCCACCTGACAATACGCGATAGCTACCCGGAGACAAGCCGCTGAAAGTCAGCGTTGTTTCGTGTTGATCGTTAGAACGATTTTCAATCCTGAAACTGACCTGGTTTAGAGAGTCGTTGAAAGCGATCGGCTGGTCTTTTTCGAAGCCGTCGCGATCGAGTCGCATTTGGAAGCGTGTTTTTCCACGCACCACGTCAAACCTGTCGCGCAGACCATCTCGGGGAATCACTTCTACCGAAATGCCGTGGCGCGTTAGTTCGCCGCCGTAAGCATACAACCCAAAAATTGGATCATCGCTTACGACCGTCGCCGAAGTGCGCAGCGCTCCACTGAAGCCTAAGTCAATTTCGCCCGAGTACCACCACGAACCGTGCCCCATTTCTTTGTTCCCCAGCCAGGCCCGTCCCCAGGGTCGCGGCTCAAATCCTCCGCCCGCGCCGCCGTCGTTCTCTTTGCCAGGAAACCAGTAACCGTAATTCGACTCGGCTGTGCCGGAGTTGAGCAGCGCCCACGAACTCAGATAGGACGCATACCCCAGGCGCACATACGGAACCGGGTCCTGTGCGAAATTCAACGCATAGTCTGCGACTGCCCAGCCTCCCATCTGAGACATGTAGCTGAGCGTGTAGGCGGTGTTGCCGCTAGCCCGGTAGTCGCTTCCCATCCAAAAGTAGGCGGGTTCCGTGCCGCGAGCAGCCACGTTCAAACGCATCTGCTCTTCGAGAAAGTCAGTGGCATCGGAGGAGTTCACGAGCTTGCGAAACTCAGTTGCTTTCGGATCTTGCAGCCGCTGAACCGCGTATCTCGCCAGCGCGTGCGTCGATTCGAATCCAGTCGAGTCGAATGGATATTCCGATTGAAACAGATCAGGATGCTGATTGATGAAGAAGGCTGCTTTGGTTTCCCAGTGCGCGCGGAGTTTCTCCGCTTCGTCCGTCATGCCATTCTGTTCGAGCACACCAATCAGGTCCGGAATCACCAATTCGTTGTACGTGCCGGTTTCATATGCCGACCACTTCACGATCTCCATCGGCACCGTGAAGAAAGCCATCGCGGTGCGATAGGCGCGCTCCAGGTAACCAGACGCATCGAGGTAATGCACCATCGCCGGATAGTCTTTCGCGATGAGATACATGTTGTAGTAGAGCAGAATCACGTGCGGGTAATCGTAGATTCTCCAAAGATGCTTCTTGCCGCGCTCATTGTCTTCCGGACTATCGCGATTGACGTTCCAGTTCGGAATTCCGTAAATCCCGTACGGATACGGTTCTTTGTCGGTCTGCTGCAAACCGCCCCAGACATAATGCTGAATATAATTCTCGATGGACGCGATCTCGTCCTTATCAGGGAAGAAGACATTCTTGGCTGCCAGATAGGGGGCTTTGCCGAGCGCCGGATCATCGCAAGCTACCGCGTAGGATTGCAGCTCGTCGAGATCATCGGGGCTGCGCAGGATCTGGTGCTTCATGTCCCATTGCGAATACAGGCCGTTGTACCAGCGCTTGGGATCATTCCATTGTTCGTGCGTCATCAAAAAGCGGGCACGTTTCTTAATCAGAGTCTCCAGCGGCTCGGTAACGAAGAACTCCAGCGACAAATATCTCCCGTCGCCGTATTGCACGTTCAACCGATTCTCGCCGAGGCGCGAGAATTTGACTGAGTACACATAGGTATCCGTACCGCGTTCTGCTACGAGCTTCACCGAAGTCTGGTCAGGAAATTCGGGCTCCATGCTGCGAACCCTGTTGCGTGTGCGTAATGAGAACATCGTCGGCAAATCAGTAGGAACGGTCATTCCCGGAACAACATTGATGTCAACGCCACCTTCCTGGTAAACGACGTCGCGAACTCCGGCGTAGTCTTTCGCCCAGCGGAACTTGAAGCTGTACTTTGCGGAATCGCCCGGCCGTCCCTTGGGGGCCAATTTGAGCATCGTATTGGGCAATCGCCATTTGCCGCCCCTCGCCGCCAGGTCCGCACCACGACCAGCAGAGTGAACATAAGCGGTGAAGCTCCGCCCTTCCGGCTGATCGTAATACTCAAGGTGTGCTCCCGCCTCAGGAACCATCACCAGATAGGGCCCAATCCCATTACAGCGCATCCAAAAAATGTAGGAACCGTCGCCTCCTATGAAACTGTGCCGGATCAGCCGCTTGGTGTAAGTCTCGGTCTTGTCTGAAACGTATTCCGTATTGAATGGGAGAGCGACGCCGAGATCTCCGACTTCAAGCGGCTTTGAAGTCTGATTGCGAGCCTGGATCGTCCAAACCAGAGCATCTCCTTCCAGGCGGAAGGTTCCTGTCGCGGCGATATCGGGGACGGACTCGACCTCCTTTCCGTGGTCCGTATTCACGCGCCATTCGTAGATTCCCGACGTTGCATCCTTCGGGAGTTTTGCCAGAAGTCTGAGAGCCGACGTCGTCACCGGCTCAAAACCTACGTGATTGAACTGATCCGGAGCGATGCCATACTGATCCGAGGCGTGAACCTCCTTCCACTGATCGCCATCACGATATTGAATTTTCCAGGATACGGGTAGATCCCACTTGTAGTCCTCGTACGAGCCAATGGCCCAGTACACTTCCACCGAGGACACCGGTTTGGGCT
>Ga0210398_10002213_pt1 | contig 19155 bp, 24 predicted proteins | sample IncBWC4OmetaG_FD_161047 | JGI IMG/M metagenome (GOLD analysis project Ga0210398, IMG submission 161047) | Forest soil microbial communities from Barre Woods Harvard Forest LTER site, Petersham, Massachusetts, United States - Inc-BW-C-4-O | ecosystem: Environmental > Terrestrial > Soil >... | reverse complement strand
CGGTCTCGGCCCTGCCGTCTGAGGTCGCGCCGAGAGGAGCCGCCGCAAATGTGGCGTAAGATCATGGTCTTGAACTTGTCCGACCTGTCGCCTTTGGCTCGATTGCAGACCATCCGTTCGGGGCGCTCCGTCAGCCGGAGACCCTCGGTCGACCGAAGGATGCACGAGCGGTGATTTGGGGCGGCGCGCCGGCGCAGCACCTCGTTGTCGAAACGATCAACACCGGCACCGGCGGTACGGTCGTCACTGGCAATTGCCCGGCGCCGATCGCGGCACTGGCGAGGCAGATCGCCGACGGCGGCGAAGCTGTCGAGATCTTGGCGGGACAGCGTCGCGAGCACGCCGCGAGGATCGAAGACGTTGCCTCGGAGCGCCGCGATGCTTCGTTGTTCGACGAAGCGCTGGCAGGCCGGGTCGGCGGGTTCGCCGTCCCGACGGAACCCGGGGCGAGCCTTGCCTGCGATCGCGGCGTTCCAGCCGAGATCCTGGCTGCGCGGCGAAGCGATTCCGGCGCGCCGATCGAAGCGCTCGGGGCTGCCGACATTTCGGTCACAGGCGACGCGATGCCGCCGATCGAGGTGTTGTCACGGCAGGGCGGTGAAGGCGGGATGGCAATCGAGGACGTCGCGAGCCAGCGGGTCGATCCTGACGTCCCAACTGGAGCGCTGCCGACGCTGGTGCGAGAAGACGACGGTCCAATCGAATGGCTAACCAGCGGCGCCAGAATAATCGCCGATATGGCGATGCGACTCGAATGGGACGGAACGGCGCCGGCGTTCCTGCTTTCCCTCGAAACCGGGCCGGGACGGATCAGGCTGCTGGCGACGCCGGGTCGGGTTCGTCTGCTACGGAGAAGTTGAGATGCGTCTGCCAATGGCGTTTGACCCGATCGAAGTTGGCGAGATCGACAATTTCGCCTTTGATTTCACCGCCGACGTCGGTGCCGCGACCATCGCCGCGACCAGTTGGAGCTGTGCATTGGCGCCCTTCCAGACGGCGACGGACCCCACGCCTCAGTCCAAGATTCTATCGGCTTCGGCGCAGACGATGATCCAGGTCCGCTCGCCGCTCGACGGTTCGCTGCAGACTCTGACCGGATCCTTTTCGGTCGCATCGGTCGGGGGGATGCCGATTTCGGCCGTTGGCGGCACCTACATTCTCGAGGCTACTGCCAATCTCAGCGACGGCCGCATCCTGAAGCTCAATTCGACCGTCCTGTGCACACCGCCGGCGGGCTGACGCCGAAGCCGCGAGCTTAGCAGCGACGAGCTCTGCGCGACGCCGAGCGCGTGCCATCGCACCACGAACCAAACCACGGGCTAGACATCGGATCATGAAAATCTATCTGCCGATTGCGAAGGTCGATGCCGAGAGGCGAGAAGTTTGGGGATACGCCTCGACCGAGGCGCGCGACGACCAGGGAGAAGTGGTCAAGCGCGAAGCGCTGATTGCGGCGCTCGGCGACTATATGAGGTTTGCCAACATCCGCGAGATGCACCAGCTCTCGGCCGTCGGCGTCGCCAGGGAGGCCGCGGTCGACGACCGGGGGCTCTATGTCGGCGCGAGGATCGTCGACGACCAGGCGTGGCAGAAAGTCGTCGAGGGCGTCTACAAGGGCTACTCGATCGGCGGCCAGATCACCCAGCGCGATCCGGCCGATTACAAGACGATCACCGGGCTGGTGTTGAACGAAATATCGCTGGTCGACCGCCCGGCCAATCCCGAGGCGGTGTTTGATTATTGGAAAGCCGCAGGAGCTTTGACCATGCCCGACACCCGGTTCAATGCGCCAATCCAGATCTGGGCCTGCGGCGTTGCCGAGCATCGCCACCTGGCCAAGGCCGACGCGGTCAAATGCCAGGAGCGGGGAGTGATGCTTGGCGAGCCGGCGCGGGCGGACGGAACCCAGGAATCCGGGGTGGATCTGATCGCGGCCGCGCGACATGCGATCGCGACGGTCGAAGGAGCGCTCGAAAAGGCCGGGAGCAAGACCGAGGGGGGCGCTCCTTACGGTGCGGTCGAATATGGCGATCCGGGCTATCAATCCGACGGCAGAAAACGCTACCCGATAGACACCGAGAGGCACATCCGCGCCGCGTGGAACTTCATCAACCGTCCGCACAATGCCCGGCGGTATACGGCGGCGCAGCTCGACCAGATCAAGGCCAGGATCGTTGCCGCCTGGAAAGACAAGATCGACGCGGATGGCCCTCCTTCAGCCGGCGCCAGCAGCAAGGCGGGGCGAAATCCGGCGCAGGTCGCATTGACCAAGGCGCTGTGGGATGTGGGACATGTTGCCCGCATCATCCTCGATCTCGATTGGCTCGAGGAGAGTCTGGCGGTCGAGGCGGCAATGGAAGGCGACGGCTCGCCCCAGCCGGCGCGGCTTCGGGCGATCATCGCCGAGCTGTGTGGGTTTCTCAATGCATTGGTGGCCGAAGAGACCGGCGAAATCCTGGACGAAACCGAGATCGGCGCGCCCGATGGGTTGGACGTCGAGGATGTTCTGATCATGGCGGCCGGCACAGCCGGGGGCGCCCTCGTCGCCGATCTATGTAAAACCGGGGGGCCGAAGCTGCGGAAACTTGCCGCGGCGCTGCTCGCCAAATCCAAGCACAGCCAGGGCGACCAGGCGCTGCTCGACCTCGCCTATCGTGCAGTCGACAAATGCATCGGCATGAGCGGCCTGCTGTCCTCCGAAAAAAGCCATTTGACCAAGGCGCGCGACGCGTTGCAGGCGGCGGGCGCCGCCCCGAGCGAAGTATCGACGGCCCGCAATCCCACGGTCCCGCCGCCGATGGTCCGGCCTCCGGCACCCGAATTCCGCCCCGGCGAGAATTCCACCATCAACACCTCGAGGCGGCCGGTGGCTGCCGGGGAAGGCGTGCTCGAAATGATCGCCGCGGCGTTGGGCAAGCGAGGATCGGGGGGCAAGCGAGGATCGGGCCACCAGGCGTTGATGGATGTGGCGCACGACTGCATCGGCAAAGTGACTGAGGGAGCCGTCTGCGCGGCGGCCAAGGCCGGCGCCCGGCATTCGCAGCAAACCTTGGAGCGGCTGGCCGAGGCCCATGACCACCTGGTCGCCGCCGGCGCCAAATGCGATGCGGCCGGCTTTGCCCCCGAGATGGAATGGCAGGGGACGGAATTCGACACGGGCGAGATGGCGGCGGGCGAGGTCGCGGCGGGCAAGGTGGCGGCGGGCAATCTGGCCAAGATGCTGGCCGCAGAACGGGCCGAAAAGGCGGCGCTGATGGCCACCCTGACCGATATCGTGCCGCGGCTCGACCAGCTCTCGAAGCGGGTAGAGGACATCGCCCGCACCCCGCTGCCGCCGCTGACCATGAGCAAGAGCGTGACCGCGATCGCCAAGCACCGGGATGCCGGCGTCGGGGCCGGCGGGGTTTCGTCCGACGACCTCGCCGCCGCCTTTTCCCGGATGAGCAAGGAAGAGCAGACCCTGACCCTGATCAAGGCCAGCTACGCCAACCCGATCCAACCCCGCGGCTTCGGCCCCGCGAAAGAGACGCGTGGCGAGTGATGGCTTGTCAAATTTTCGGCTGACCGACGCACCCGAGGCTAGCTAGAGAATGCTGCTATGATACGAAGGCATCGACTTTCCCCGAACATTCTGGAATCAATCCGTCTGTCGCGCGATCTGACTGGAGCGGCAGGTGCATCATGGCGGACGATCGGGAGAGCGGATGTCCCGGCCAACCGGCCCGAGTCAGCGTGAGTTTCCCTTTGGGTATCGAATCTACAGCAGCGTCCTTGGGCTGGCTGGAAGATCTCTCGGACGACGAGGCTAGAGCATTTTACGCCGCTGCACTCGGATCATTGCCCACAACCCGTGTGCGCGGCTTTTATGGAGTGGTCGACGGTGGGCCTGAGCGTGCCGATGATGTCGTCTTACTTATGTATGATCGTGACAAGACGAGCCCGGTCCTGAAATTGACGATGAACCGAGAGGATCTTGTCAGATTTTCGGATGCGCTGGCAGGATTGGTGTCAACGAGGTTCCGTGGTGGCTGAATTCGTTTATGACCGGTCCTATAGCGGGGAGGATATCCGATACAGCCAAGCCGCTCTCAATCGTAGGCAGTATCCGCCCGGGTATGGGGTCGCCGCTATCGTCATCTTTGTTCTCCTGGCGACCGGTGTTGTCGGAACCATAATCGCACCAGGTCGGGTCAGCGGGCTCGGCGTACCGTTGGGATTTGGACTGTGGGCTGTGGTAGCCTGGCTTCTTGAGCAAAGAGATCGACGCCGCACGGATGCTCGATGAACTCATAGCCCTGGTAAGGGCGGGAGGGCCGGCGGCATCACCCCTGGCATTGAGCGCGTTGGGTTTGTACGGTCTACAGCTTTCAGCAAGTTTTCCTGCACCGCTGACCTCGACTGCACCATGGTCAATCGTCCCTTGGATAGCCTTGGGTATGTTCTCGATCGGCGCTCTAGCGGCGGGCATTACCGTATTTCGGGCAGCGTTCGTACCCATTCGAGATCGACCGCGGCGATCAAGATCCAGCTAATCATGTGAACGTTAATCACATGTGGTGAAATACACCACATTTGGTCCGTAGGAAGCTCTGCTTCTCTTATGGGCCGCAACCGAACCCGCCCGGTGGCGGGTTTTTCTTTGCCCCCCTTTCGGGAGGAACTATCGATGAGCATCACCCAGGACACTCTGGAGCTTTGCAAGAGCGCGCTCCGGCGCCCCGACGAGGCGCTCGCCAAGTCGATTTCGACCGCGACCGGCCTCGTCGCCTACGATTTGCAGGCCCCGGCCAAGAACCTCTATCCGTTTGTCACTCCGATCAGAAACGTCATGCCGCGGGTCGGCGGCGGCACCGGCACCGCGACCAACTGGCGCCAGGTCAACGCCATCATCGGCTCCGGCTTCGACGCGATGGGCTGGGTCCCGGAAGGCCAGCGCTCAGGCCAGATGTCGTATTCGACCTCCAATAGATCGGCCACCTTCGTCACCATCGGCGAGGAAGACGCGGCGACCTTCGAAGCGATCTCGGCCGGCCGCGAGTTCGAAGACATCCAGGCGCGGATGACCTTCCGCCTCCTACAGAAGATGATGCTGAAGGAGGAGATGGCGATCCTCGCCGGCAACGCCTCGCTGACCCTGGGCACGCCGGCCACCCCCACCTTGTCGGCTTCGGGCGCCGGCGCCACGCTTCCGGCCGGAACCTATTACGTTAAGGTCGTTGGGTTGACCCTCGAAGGCTACCAGAATTCGAGCCTGTCGGGCGGGGTCGCCACCACCAAGACGGTCACCGGCGTCGACAACAAGACCTTCACCCTCAATGGCGGCTCGTCAAACATCAGCGCCGAGGCGAGCCAGGCGGTGACCCTCGGCCAGAGCCTGTTTTGCAGCGTCACGGCGATCCAAGGTGCGGTCGCCTATGCCTGGTATGTCTCGGCCTCCACCGGGACCGAGACTTTGCAGGCGATCACGACGATCAACAGCCTGGCGATTGCGGCGCCGCTATTGACCGGCAACCAGTCGCAGAGTGCCGTCACCGTCGATAGTTCGGCCAACCCGAGTTATGCCTATGACGGGCTGTTGACCACCGCCCTGAAGAATGGCTCCAACGCCTATGTCAATACGCTGCCGACCGGCACGGCCGGCGCCGGCACGACTTTGACTCCCTCGGGGCGCGGCTCGGTCGTCGAGATCGACACGATGTTCCAGACTATGTGGAACAATTTCGAATTGTCGCCGACGGTGCTCTACGTCAACGCGCAAGAGCTGAAGAACATCACCACCAAGGTGCTGTCGAACAGCTCCGGGCCGCTCTTGCGCTACGACACGCCTGCCGACGGCAGCGAGGGCGAATACCAGCTGACCGCATCCGGAGTGGTGCAATTTTACTATAATCCCTTCGCCATCTATGGCGGCCTGCGCATCCCGATCAAGATCCACCCGCGCGTTCCGCCCGGCACGATCATCGGCTGGGCCGAGAATTTGCCGATCCAGTACCAGTCGAACGAGGTGCCGAACGTCGCCGAGCTGAAAACCCGGCAGGACTATTATCAGATCGACTGGCCGATCGTCACTCGCCAGCGCCAGGTCGGCGTCTATGCCGAAGAAGTGCTGGCGGTATATGCGCCGTTTGCAATGGGGGTCATCACCAACATCACCAACGGCTGAGACTCGCGCGATGCCCGAGCTGATATCGCTCCGTGCCGTGTTCGGCCAGGACGAGGCCAACCACGGCACGGTGCGCTATCGCGTCGATGGCGACGGCCTGGTGCGGGTGCCGCGCGAGGCCGTTTCCTGTCTGATCAGCAACGGAGGGTTTGCCTTGGCGGACACGACCGCCGCTGCGATTGCGAAAGCCCAGCCCACCAATGCTGATTCGACGCCCGTGGTGCGGCTGCATCACGACGACGCCGGCGGATGCAGCTATGCCGGGAGCGAATATCCGAGCGATAAAAACGGCAACGTGCTGGTTCCGCCGGAGGCAGCGGCCGAGCTCGCGGCGCACGGCTTCGTGCCAATGCTGGAAGACGGCAATTGGTGCGGGCCTGGGCCACCGAGAGAGCTGGCCGCGGTGGCGAAACCGGCGCCCCGGGGGCGGCCGCGGGCACCGGCCCGCACGATGAGGGGATGAGCGATGTCCGAAATCAGCGAGCCGGTCTACGCCACATCGGTGCGCCGGGCGATCAGGGCGATAAATCCATCGGTGACCGATGCGGCCGAGAACCATGGCTGGCCGGCCGCGCTCGATGCCGTCAGCACGATCCTGATGTCGCTGCTGATCGCCGCGGTCGGGGGCGACGAGGCGCGTTCGGTCTGCGGCAGGATGTATGAGGAAGTGGCGCGGTTAGAGCACGCTTGGGCGCCCCTGCTGGCGATGGCCTCGGATGCTGAAGGACAGCCGCGGGGGCGTGCCTGATGGCCTATGGCGATCTGACGACTCTCGGCGATGTCAAGGCGTGGCTGCAGACCGGGCAGAGCGCGTTTCCGCCGATGGACGATGCGCTGCTGACCCGGCTGATCACCGCGGCGAGCCAATACATTCAAACTTGGCTAAACCGCCAAATCGCCCAGTGCGACTATCTAGAGGTGCGCGACGGCACCGGTGGAGAGCGGCTGCAATTCGCCTGCTTCCCGGTTTCCGCAGTACTGTCGCTGACTATCGACGGTCTGGCGATCCCGGCGGCGCCGGCGCCCACGCCGAGCACCGGCTTGATCGCAGGGTATGTCTTCTCGCCGACCCAGTTGGCGCTTCGCGGTTATCATTTTAGCCGCCGGGCGCAGAATGTCGTGGTCACCTACACGGCAGGTTATCCGGCGACCCCTCCGGAGATCGCCCAGGCGTGTATCGAGCTTGTCGCGTTGCGCTATCGCGAGCGCACTCGGATCGGCGAGGTGTCGCGGTCGGTCGGTGGCGGCGAGACCGTGACCTACGCGCAGAAGGACATGAGCGCGCCGATTGCGACCTTGCTGCAGCAATACCGCGTCGTGGCGCCGATCGCCGGCTATTCGGTTGTCATGGCGGCGACCAACACCGACCCGGCGACCCTCGCGGCGGCGTTATGATTTCGGCCGATTTCCGGGGCGACAAGCCGGCGCTCGATCGCCTGCGAGCCCTCCCCGACGCGGCCAATGAGGGGCTTGCACGCGCGGTCGCCAAGCTCGGGATCGGGCTGCAAAGCCGCATTCGGCAGGACAAGCTTAGCGGCCAGGTGCTCAAAACCCGCAGCGGGGCGCTGAAGGCGAGCATCGAGGTGGCGACCGATCGCAGCGCTACGGCGGTCACCGCGACGGTCTCCACCGATCTCGATTATGCTGCGGCCCAGGAATACGGATTTTCCGGCACGGTCAGCGTCAGGTCGAGCTTGCGCCGGATCAAGGAAGCATTCGGCCGCCCGATCGCCGCGAAGACGATCAGCGTCGGCGCGCACAGCCGGCGCATGAACCTGCCCGAGCGCTCTTTCTTGCGCTCGGCGCTCGATGACGCGACCCCCGATATCAGGGCGGGGGTGAACGATGCGCTGCGCGAGGCGATTGCCCGATGATCATACGCGAAGCCATTTACGCGGCGCTGTGGACGCTCGGATCGGGCGTGGGCAGCTTTGCCAGCGCCAATCGCAGGCTACGGCATTGGGCCGACGTTGCTCCGGCCGAGCAGCCGGCATTGTTCATGAGCGAGAAGGGCGGCCACGCGCAGATCAAGAAATTAGGCGCGCCGATCGTCTGGACGCTCTTCGCCGAGTTCTACATTTACGTCCACTCGAGCGATCCCTACGCGGCGCCGGCCACGATCATCAATCCGCTGCTCGATGCGCTCGAACGGGCATTGGCCCCATCGGCGGCCACCGGGATCCAGAATCTGGGACTGCCGCAGATGGTCCAGCACGCCTACATCGCCGGCAAGATCGAAACTGACGAGGGGGTGCTGGGCGACCAGGCGATCGCCATTGTCCCGGTCGAGATCCTGTGCGTCTGAGCTTACGCCAGCGCGGCGACGCTATCCCGGACGTGAGCGGCACTAGCGGAGGGCACCATGGATGACGTCAACGGGACGATCGAGAAGCTCGCCGACCCGGTCGAGCAGCTTATCGATCGCTGGTGGGAAGATCACTTTCCGGGCTCGGCGGTTGCGCACGACACCCGGGCTTGGAACGTCGCCCACGCCGCGAAAGAGACTTTGAAGCGGTTGCTGGCGCGAGCCCGGACCATGCCCCCGGAGAAAACGGCGGCAAAAGCCGGAGACAAAGATTTGCAAGGGAGTATCTGACATGCAACTCAGCTTCGGCTCGGGCGCGGTGTGGGGCGAGCGCACCGACGTAACCGGCTCGGGGATCGGCCCGCGCCAGTTTGGCGTGCTCCAGGACATTCAGATCGATTTCGACTGGACCGACAAGGAGCTTTACGGCCAGTCGCAATTTGCGGTGGCGATCGCGCGCGGCCAAGGCAAGATCAGCGGCAAGGCGAAGTTCGCGCAAATCCTGGGCCTTTTGTATTCCGACCTCTTCTTCGGCACGACTGCCGCGACCGGCCAATTCGCGGTATCGCAGCTCGAAGCCGCAATTGTGCCGGCATCGACGCCGTTCACCGCCACGGTCGCCAATGCGGCGACCTATAATGACGACCTCGGCGTCGTCTATGCCGCAACCGGACTGCGCTTCAACCGGGTGACGACGCCCGCTGCGGCCGGCCAATATTCGGTCAACTTCGCCAGCGGGGTCTATACGTTTTCGGCGGCCGACGCCAACGCGGCATTGCTGATTTCCTATACCTACAACGTCACGACCGGCGGCAACAAGCTGACCTTGACCAATCAGCTGATGGGGACGACGCCGACCTTCAAGGCGACGTTCTACACATCCAAGAACGGCGAAGGGCTGGCATTGCGGCTCAACGCCTGCACCGCGAATAAATTGTCGATGCCGACCAAGATCGACGACTGGACGATCAGCGAGCTCGACTTCATGGCCTTTGCCGACGCCTCGGGCACGATCGGCTATCTGAGCACCGTCGAATGATCCCCGGAGTGATGGTCGCGATGGGCGGCCGGGATTGGACCGTGCCGCCATTGACCCTGGGCCAGCTACGCCGGCTGATGCCAAAGGTGCGCCAGCTGACCGATATCGGCGCACAGATGGACGAGACCCAGATCGGGGTTCTGGTCGAGATCGTTGCTGCAGCGCTGCAGCGAAATTATCCCGACATGATGGCGGAGACGGTGGAGAACCTGCTCGATCTCGGCAATGCCGGCGCCGTGCTGCATGCGGTGCTGACCGGCTCGGGTCTGCGGCCGCGGGAGCAGACGCCGGGGGAAGCCGCGGCCCCCGAGCCGAGCCCGGGGGCAGATGCGGCAATGCCGGCGACGAGCATGACGATGGTTGGGAGCGCATCTATGGGCTCCTCGCCACTGCCTGCGGCTACTCCTACCGCGTAATCGACGCGATGACGCTTCTCGAGGTCGAGGAGCTCACACGGTATTGGATCGAACATCCACCGCTGCACCTGATGGTTGCCGCCTATCTCGGCCTCGGCAACGGCAACGCCAGCCGGGCGCGCGCCAAGATCGTCGCGGACGACTCTGTCGCGACGGGGGCGAAGTCGGATGTCGGCGCGGTCCTGGCCGAGCTCGGGCCGCGCTTTGCGGGCGGGGACGTGCATGCCGGCCTCGCCCCCGTCGTGCTCGATTTTACCGAGTTGAAACGCGCGCTTAGACCGACCGTGTGAGGCTCCGCGCGAAATGCGGCTCGCCGGTCCCGAACCTCGGCGACAGGGCGCCGACGGGCGCTTTTTTATTGAGAGGTTGTTTTGGCCGATATCGAAACCAGCGTCGCCATCACCGCGCAGACCGACGATCTGCAATCCGGGATGCAGCGGGCGGCGAGTTCCGTCGAAAGCGCGACCGAGGCGATGAAGGCGCAGTTCGCTGGCCTCGGTGCCGCCGCCCGGCAGGCGCAGTCGCATATCGGCGCCGCCGCGGGGCAGATCGGATCGACGCTCGGCGCGCTGCAGGCCAAGGCCGCGAACCTTGCCGGCTCGGCCGGCAGCGGTGTGGCTCAACTCGCCACTGCTAGCCGCGCCGGCGGGGGGATTTCCGTGACCGAGGTCAGCGGCAATTCGCTTGCCTCGCTCAACGCCGACCAGAAGGTCGACGATGCGGGCTACGCACGGCAAAAAGCAGCAATCCAGCAGCAGTCTCGCACCGGCGACGTATCCGGCAGCGAGGAGATCGCGCAGCTGAGCGATCTGCTCGATCAGAAATGGGCGCTCGACCAGGATTATTACGAAAAGAAACTGGCGGCGGCCGCGAACGATGTGCGCGCCCGACAGCAGCTGACCGAGCAGGAGGAGCTCGCCTATCAGAAATACCTGACCGACAAGCAAAAACTTGATGCCCAGGCGGTGCAGGACAGTGAAAAGCAATGGGCGAGCCTGTTGCAGCCGGTCCAGCGCGCGCTGGACACCTCGATTACCGGGATCATCCTGGGCACGACGACGGTGCAGAGGGCACTGTCGAACCTGGCACGGTCGATTATCGCCGAATTCGTCGACTCGACAGTCAAAAACGCCTTTGGCTCGCTCAGTAAATTGCTCGGCGGGGGCTTGGCCGGCGACAGCGGCGGAGGCGGGTCGACAGCGGGCGGCAGCCTGGTCTCCGGCGTCGGCAGCCTGCTTGGCGGCATCTTCAAGGGCGGCCTCGGCGCGCTCGTCGGCAACCCGTTTCAAAGCGGCGCCGGCGGTGTGCTCGGCGGCTCGCTGGCCGGATTGTTCGGCGGCTCGGGCGACCAGGACTTTGCCGGCGCGGCCGGTGGTGCTGCAGCGGGAGGCGGTCTGTTCTCCGGCATCGGCAGCATGTTCACCGGCCTCTTCGGGCTGCTCGGCTTCGAGCATGGCGGCATCGTGCCGTCGGCCGCCGGCGGCTGGTCGGTGCCGCAGCTCGGCCCGGGCGGCGTGCTCGCCAACCTGCATTCGAACGAGATGGTGCTGCCGGCCAACATCAGCCAAGGACTCCAAGGCGCCATCGCCGGCGGCGGGCTCGGCGGCGGGCACACCTTCAACATCGGCATCAGCGCGATGGATGCGGGCGGTGTCTCGCGCTTGTTCATGTCGAACGGCAGCCAGCTGGTCTCGGCTCTGAACAAGGCGCTGCGCAATGGCTCGTCCTTGTATCAGGGCTGAGCATGCCCGTTTCGTCCGCCGCTTCGCGGCTCCGTCGACGGAGGATCTAGGATGAGCGACGTCGGCATCTTCCCGGCGCTGCCCGGGCTCGGCTGGTCGGTCACCAAGGGGCCCACCTTTCAGACTCGTATCCAGCGCGCGGTCTCGGGCCGCGAGTTACGGGCGCTCGACTATCCATATCCCCTGTGGCAGTTCACGCTGGTCTTTGCGTTCTTGCGCGACGATCCGGCGGCGGGGTTCGACGAATTGCGCACCTTGCTCGGGTTCTACCTGTCGTGCCAGGGCGCCTACGGCACGTTTCTGTTTCAGGACCCCAGCGATCACCAAGTAGCCGGTCAATATTTGGGCACCGGCGACTCGAATCTGACCATCTTTCAGCTGCAGCGCACGATGGGCACGGCATTGGCCGGTGGCGGCTTTGGCGAGCCGATCGAAGCCCCCGATCAGGTCGGCGCGGTCTATTTCGATGGGATCGTGCAGAGCCCCTCGAGCTACAGCGGCGATCCGGATACCGGGCTGCTGACATTCGCGACGCCACCGCCCACCGGCCTCGTCGTCACCGCTGACTTTTCCTATTGGTTCCGCTGCCGCTTTGTCGATGACAGCTACAGCTTCGAGAATTTCATGTACCGGCTGTGGCAGCTCAAAAAACTGACTTTCATATCGGTGCGGACATGACGATGGCAAACGTCGAGATACCTACTACGGCCCCAGGGGGCGCCCCCTGGATGCCGCGGCGGCGCTGGCGGGTTTTGTTTATCCGCAAGCGCCGGCATTCTTATTGGGGACCGGCAGAGCATCTGGCCACCGACCTGTCCTCTGGTCTTGGCAATTCGGTCTCGTTCCTGGTCGACATGCTGGCCGGTTTCGGCGTCGCGGCAAAGGCGGTCGAGGTTGTCGACAACAATGCGATCGATCACGAGGTCGCGAGCTTTGCTGCGACCCATGCGATCATCGAGGCGCTGTGGGTGGTGCCCGAGAAATTCGACGTGCTGTCGAGGCTGCATCCGCGTGTGCAATGGATCGTGCGCACCCATTCGCAGGCGCCGTTTCTGGCCGGCGAGGGCATCGCGACCGCGTGGATTGCCGGGTATTTGCAACGCGGTGTCGAGATCATGTGCAATTCGGCCGAGGCGCAGGCCGAGATCAGGGCGATGGCGACCGATTTCGGCCATTCCGAGTCGTTGGTGAGCCTCGGGCCCAATTTCTATCCGATGCCCGGCCAATCCGCAGTGAGGCCGCATCGGCCGGTGGCCAATGGCGAGGTGCATATCGGCTGCTTTGGCGCGATCCGGCCATTGAAAAACCACCTGGCTCAGGCGATCGCCGCAATATCGTTTGCGAACCTGGCCGAGCTCAAATTGCGGTTTCATATCAATAGCGGACGGCTCGAAGGGGATGCCTCGCCGATCCTGCGCAATTTGCGCGGGCTGTTCGCCGCGTCGGCCGGGAGCAGGCACCGTCTGGTCGAGCACGGCTGGATGTCGCACACCGAGTTTCTGGCGACTTTGGCGGTGGCGACCGATATCGCGATGCAGGCGTCGTTTTCCGAGACCTTCAACATCGTGTCGGCGGATTCTGCGGCGGTGGGTCTGCCGGTCATCGCTTCGCCGTCGATCCCGTGGATCGGCAGCTATGCCCAGGTCGCAGCCGGCGATGTGATCGGCATGGAGCAGGCGCTGCAGGCGGTCTGGGGCGTCGATTTGCGTCACCGACTGACGCAGCAGAGCAACGACCTCACGGCCTGGTCGATGGCGTCGCGCGCGACATGGAGTGCGCGGTTTTCATGAAGGCCGCCTCGCCCGCACTGATCGCTCTACTCAATTCGGGCGATCGGTTCATCATGGCCGATCTTTACACGTTCACGCTGCAAGGTGGCGGGGTGCTGCGCTACTCGGCCTCGCCGACCGCGATTGTCGCCAACGGCTTTACCTTCACGCTCGGCCCCAAATTCGAGCGATCGAACACCAGGACTGTGATCGGCACGCAAGTCGACGAACTCGACGTCAAGCTCTATCCCGAGCCGACCGATCTGCTCGGCGCGACCCTGTGGCTGCAGGCGGCCTGGACCGGCCAATTCGACGGCGCTCTCCTACAGCTGGAGCGCGCATTTATGCCGAGCTATGGGGTCACGACGCCGGGCACGGTGGTGCTGTTCTCCGGGCGCATTTCCGACATCGATTGCAGCCGCACCTGCATCGAGATGAAATGCCGCTCGCACCTCGAGCTGTTGAACATCCAGATGCCGCGCCGGCTGTGGCAGGCGTCGTGCAATCACGTTTTCGGCGACGCGATGTGCCAGTTCGACCGGTCGAGCCTGGCCTTGACCTTCCCGGCTGCGGCCGGTTCGACCGCGACCGTGATCCAGGGTGCGCCAAACTCGTCGACGCCGTTCGTTCAGGGAACCATCGTTGGGCTGACCGGGACCAATGCCGGGCAGATGCGCACGATCGCCAGCTTCGCCAGCGGATCCTCGGTCTCGATCAAGTTAGCGTTTCTGACGACGCCGGCGGTCGGCGACCAGTTTCAGCTGTTGCCCGGCTGCGACCACACCGTAGCGACCTGCACCAACGTTTTCAACAACGCGGGCCATTTCGGCGGCCAACCCTACATCCCGACCCCGGAGAACGCGGTATGACCGATACCAGGCTCGCCGCGGCCCGACAGGCGGTTGTCGCCGAAGCGGCGAGCTGGCTGCGCACGCCCTATCACCATATGGGTCGGCTGAGGGGCGTTGGGGTCGACTGCCTGACCCTGCTGGCGGAGGTGTACGAGCGGGCGGGCATCATCGGGCATGTGGAGATCCCGTTCTATCCGCCCGATTGGCATCTCCATCGCGGCGTCGAGCTTTATCTCGGCGGCGTGCTCGATCGCGCGACAGAGATTCCGGGACCGCCGCAGCCAGGCGACATCGCGCTCTTCAAAATGGGCCGCTGCTTTGCCCATGGCGTCATCGTCATCCGGTGGCCGCAGCTGATCCACGCCCATTACAGCGCCGGGGTGATCGGCGGCGATGCCACCCAAGGCCAGTTGGCCGGCCGTGCGGTGCGGTTCTTCGACCCATTCGTCAATCCTTGACCGCGATTTCCGAATGAGCAACATCATCGGCGGCGGCTCTAACGCCAAGCAGCAGCGGGTGGCGGCGTCGCTGCATTTTCAGACGAGCCAGGCGGGCGGTGTCATCCCGCTGGTCTACGGCACCACCAAGCTCGCCCCGAACCTGATCGATTACGACGATTTCACCGCGAGCGCCGGCAAGAGCGCCAAAGGCAAGGGCGCCGGGCTCGCCGGCAAGGGCAGCGGACAGGAAATGTACAGCGCCTCGGTCATCCTCGGCGTCTGTCAGGGACCGGTCGCCGGGTGGGGTGCCGTCTGGTGGAACAAGAGCATAGCACCGCTGGTCAATTTGCCAGGCCTCTCGACCACCAATCTCGGCGCCGACGGCCAGGCGCCCGACCCGTTCTGGGTGACCAACCATCCGCAGAAGGCGCTCGGCTATTCCGGCACCGCCAACGTCACACTCGACAATTATCAGCTCGGCCAATCCGCGGCCCTGCCGAACTTCAATTTTGAGGTCTTCGGCATCGAGAGTGCGAGCTCGGTCAACGGCTACGACGCCGACCCGGCGGCGATCGTCACCGACCTTCTGACCAATCCGCGCTATGGCGCCAATTTCCCGGCGGCCAATCTCGACAGCCTGACCATCTGGTCGAGCTACTGCCAGGCCGCCGCCATGTTCCTCTCGCCGCTGCTCGATACCCAGCAGCAGGCGCAGCAATCGCTCGGCGACATCGTCAAGATCACCAACAGCGCGATCGTATGGTCGGGCGGGTTGCTGAAGATTCTTCCCTATGGCGATCAGCCGCTCGCGGTCACCTATTATCAGGTCGCGATCGGCGGCTCGGTCGGCGAGCTCGACATTCTGAGCCTGACCTTTTCGTCTTCCGGCCTGCCGGGCAGCCCGATCACGATCAGCTATCAGGCCCAGCCGCCGAACGTCAATGCCGATACCGTGTATGGCGCCTCGCTCGGGCGCGGCCTCGCCGGCATCGTCAACGACACGCTCGCTCTTACCCAGTTCGGCATCTTTGCCGGGGTGACACCCTATGGCGTGCTGATCGCGGCGACCCAACCCGGCGCCTTGCCGCTGACCATCACCGGCTCGGCCACCGGCAGCGAGTCGATCAGCGTCGGCGCTGCGCAGGGGCCCTTTGGCTTTGCCCCGAACACGACGCCGATCTACAGCCTCGGCGAGGACGATTTTATCGTCCAGGAATCCAATGTCGGGCTCGATCTCGGGGTGTCGCCGGGCGGTCCGGCGCTGCGCATGGGCGCCTCGCCGATCACCGGGGGGTTTACCGACGACCCGGTGCACATTACCCGCTCGACCCAGGCCGACGCCAACAACTGGATCGAGGTCGAATGCCTCGACCGCGGCAATTCCTACAATCCCAACCCGGTGATCGCGTTCGACCAAAGCTCGATCGATCTCTATGGGGTGCGCAAGGATGCGTCGTTGAAGGCGCAGGCGATCGTCGACCCCTATCTGACCGGGCCGATCGTGGCGCAGCTGCTGCTGCAGCGCAGCCTCTATTTTCGCAACACCTACACGTTTCAGCTCGGCTGGAAATACTGCCTGCTGGAGCCGATGGATCTGGTGCAGATCACCGATGCGCGGCTCGGCGCATCGGTGATCACGGTGCGCATCACGGCCGTCGCCGAGGACGCGGAAGGCACGCTCGCAATCACCGCCGAGGATTGGTTCGGCACGCCGGGCGCGCTGCTTTATCCGGCATCGAGCCCATTGGCGGTCGGGCCGGGGGTATCGAGCCTCGGCAGCGGCGCAAGCACCGCGAGCCCGCGGCCGAACCAGGCGAGCGCGCCGAATTCGAGCGCGCCGGTGTATAGCGCGGCGGCGCCTTCGGTCAATACGCCCTTTATCCTCGAGCCGACCGGGGCGCTGCTCGCCGCGCAGGGTTTGGCTACGCCGCAAATCATCATCGGCCTGTCAGGCGGGCCGCCAAATGGGGCCGGCGACGGCGTCTACAGCCCGAGCTGGGGCGGCGCGCAGGTCTATGTCTCGCTCGATGGGTCGAGCTATGGCCTCCAGGGCAGGTTCACCGGGCGCTCGACAATCGGGATCTCGACCGCCGATCTGGCGCCAGCCGGGAGCACATTGTCGGTCGATCTGAGCGAGAGCGACGGCGCGCTCGCCAGCGTCGGCGCCGATGCCGCCGCGGCCGGGATCTCGCTCTGCGCCCTGCGGGGTTCGGGCGGGCAACTGGAGTTGCTGACGTTTGCCACCGCCACCCTGACCGGCGCCAGTCGGTACGATCTGACCGGGCTCAATCGCGGGCTTTACGGGACCCACCCCGTCGACCAGCCGGAAGGCGCCCAATTCCTCTATCTCGCGACCGGCAATTATTACGTGCAGACTCTGCCGACGCAGTATGTCGGGCAGCGGCTGTTCTTTGAATTCCCGTCGTTCAACATCACCGCCGGCGGCGAACAGACGCTGGCCGACACATTGGCCTACGAGTACACGCCGCAAGGCGCCCAGGTTGATCCCGGAAGCTTCCCGGTCGTGGCCGGCCGCGATCTTGGTACGGCTATCGAAATGCGCAGCAATACGGTGCACGGCGAGCAAATCCTGCCGACCGAATCCCGGTAGGGGACGCCAGGCCGGGCCGACGACTTTCGCTCGGTCGCACCGCGCCTCTGCCGACGCGAGCGGCTAGGGACGAGTGTGCAAATACTCCTCGTTGCCGCCTCGGCGCCAACATTTTCAGCAATGGCGTGCGCAATCTTTTGAGACCGGGAATGTGCCGGGGCCGCTGCGCCGGCGGTCACCCGGTGCAGCGCTCGCCAATGCAATCGAAACGTCTATCGGAGGGATGGAGCATGATGCAGATGTCAAAGCTGTGGAACTACATCGACGGCAGCGCCAACCGGCTAGGCGACGGAGTCGCCGCTGCCGGCGCCGTGTCGCTGGCCATAATATTGGCGCTGTGGCTCGGCGGCTGTGCTCAGGTCGGGCAATTCGCCGCCGCTGACGCGCAGAGCGCGACGGCGCTCGCCACGGCCGTCGGCGACAGTGCCGGGGCCGCCTGCTGGCCGGTGCTCGCCACGACGGGAAATGCGATCGCCGCCACCGGAAATTCGGCAGGCGTGTTGACCGCAGTCGAGGAGAAGCGGGCGGTGCAGGTGACCCTGCAAGACGCAGCGTGCCAGTCGGTCTGGGCCGGGGTGCTGGCCGAATTGCTGAAGGCGACGCCAGCAGCGCCGTTGGTTCCGTGACCTTGACGCCGCGGTTTTCACCCGAGATCAATTTCGGGCATCTGATGCAGGCGGGGGTGTTGGTGCTGACCATCGGCGGCGGCGCGGTGACCAGCTATATCAGCCTGCGCGGCGACATCGAACAGCTGCGGGCCGACTTTACCGTACAAATCGCTTCGCACGAACTGCGCATTGAGGCGTTGGAACGCGCGGTCGAGCAGCGGCGTCTCGACGAACGCGACTTTCGCACCGAGATGCGCGCCGCGATGAGCCGCATCATCGACGCGATCGGCGATTTGCGCACCCAGATCGTGCAAAAGCAGGACCGGAAGTGATGGCTGAAGGCGCCCGGCCATCGCCCAGCCATTGGAGGACATAGGATGCTGCCGCGCAAACTGACTGCCGTCGATCCCGAGAGCGAGCGTCGGCGCTACAAGATCGTGCGCTGCGACACGATGGCGGACGTGCCTGGGCTGATCCTGTCGGCCAATGTCGAAACCGGCCTGTGCCTGATGCGCAGCTCGAACGGCGCTAGCCAGGAGTTCAGTTTCGGCCCGGATGGATTGCGCATCGTCGTTGCCGCCCATTGAAAATCAAGCCGCAGCCGAGTGCCGGGGCGCGGGCCAGCGCGCCCGTTCCCAAAAGTCTCACCGGCCGAAAGGAAATTCCGTGCCAATGATCGCCTTTGTCCTCGCCCGTCTGCGCGAGCCGTCGAGCTATGCCGGTTTGGGCGCGCTGCTCGCCGCAGCCGGGATCCGTGCCGATCAAGCGGTTGTGCAGGCGACGATTCAAGTTCTGGTCGCGGCTGCCGGCCTGATCGCAGTGCTGATGCCCGAAAAATCGCCCCGGCTTCGAGCGCCATAGCGCTTCCGGCTTGATCTGAGAGCTGAGCCTAGCCATGGTGCGGCCGCGCGGGGGCGGGGGAAGATCGGGCATGGCGACAAGGGTGGGGACGGCGCTTTTGGCGCTCGTCGGGGTTGCGGTCGTGGCCGGCTGCGCCAGCACGGGCTCGAGCACGGTCTCGACCGCCTGCCGATGCCCAAAGCCGGTTCCGTACAACGAGGCGACGATCAAAGCGATTACCGCCGCACTGAAGGCTTTGCCGCCCAACAGCGTATTGCAGGCTGCCATGGATGATTACGAAGACGAACGCTACAATCTTCGCCACTGCACCGGCGGCGAATGACCAACCCGGCCGGCGAGATCCCGAGCGG
>Ga0210398_10002212_pt1 | contig 19163 bp, 18 predicted proteins | sample IncBWC4OmetaG_FD_161047 | JGI IMG/M metagenome (GOLD analysis project Ga0210398, IMG submission 161047) | Forest soil microbial communities from Barre Woods Harvard Forest LTER site, Petersham, Massachusetts, United States - Inc-BW-C-4-O | ecosystem: Environmental > Terrestrial > Soil >... | reverse complement strand
TGGCTCAAGTTGGAGACGGCATCGGCCATGGTCAATCCATTGCCGACGATCAGCACCGAGTGCCCGCCCCTCAAGGTCTTGGGTAGGTCCCAGGGGTCGTTGCGATAGGCCGTGTGACCTCGAATAGGCGCGGCCCACGGCAACGGCGCCGGCGGCGGATTGCCCAGCGCCAGAATCACCCGATCGGCCGCGATGGGCTCGCGGTCCGCAAATTCTGCGGTCCACGGCTTGATCGCGCCGTGCGGTACGATGCGGCGCACCTCGCCGAACACACGCAGCAGCCGCACGTGCGCCGGCGCGGCACGTTCGGCCTGCAGCAGCATCTCTTGCAGGTACTCTCCGTACAACGCGCGCGGCAGAAAGGCCTCGCCGTCTGCATCGGGTTCCCGGCGCTGCGCAAAGCGCAGGAATTGCAGGGGATCTGCCGAATCGGCCGAGAGCCGCGCCGCCGGCACATTCAAAAGATAGGGGAACTCGCGATCAGCGTACGCCATGCCGCGTCCCATTGCGGAGCCGCGCTCTATCAGTACGATGTCCGTCGCAGTCGAAGGGGGCCGGCGCAGCAGATTGGCGGCCAACACCGTGCCGCAAAAACCCGCACCGACGATGGCTATGGTATCAGGCATTCTTGAAAATTCTACCAAGCAGGTGTTTCATACTTTCGATAACATTCTGCCGAGTTCGTGGTCAAATGCGGTTCGAATTCCAGCGAGGGGCAATTCCATGCAACTCAGCAAGTTGAGCTATTACTCGGACTTCGTCGTCTATCCTCTGGTGCTCGTCGCCCTGACGGCGGCCAATGTCAACCATGTCACTTGGATGAGCGGCACGGAATGGCTCGGTGCCGCCTTGGCGGGGCTGGTCCTATGGACCTTGATGGAGTATGCCCTGCATCGGATCGCATTGCATCGAATGCCCTATTTTTCGCCCATGCACGGCGAGCATCATGCCGCGCCGCTGGCCTACATCGGCACACCATCGTGGATCAGCGTAACGGTGCTCAGCCTCGCGTTCCTGTTTCCCGTGTGGTACTTCCTGAGTTTCAACGTCGCGGACGGCCTCACCGTCGGCGTGATGTTCGGCTATTGGTGGTACGGGGTCGTGCATCACGTCATCCATCATCACCCGAATGCCGCTTCGCCCTCGTACTTCAACGAGCTGCGCGCCTGGCATATGCGGCATCACTATTCTCCGAAGAGCGGGAACTTCGGCGTCACCACGCCTCTGTGGGACTACGTGTTCGGCACCGCCATCCGCGTACGCGGCAAGGCCATGGCATCGCCATGAGCGCGAGCCCGGGCGGGGCCAATCCGATGCGCACCGACGGCTTCGAGTTCGTCGAGTATGCCGCCCCCGATCCGGAGCTCTTGCGCAGGCTGTTCGAGAGCATGGGATTGCCCGCGGTGGCGCGGCATCGCTCCAAGAACGTCACGTTGCACAGTCAGGGCGACATCAATTTCATCATCAACGCCGAGCACGACAGCTTCGCGCAAGCGTTCGCGCGCGCCCACGGACCGTGCGCGTGCGCCATGGCGTTTCGGGTCGCCGATGCGCGCTTCGCTTATTCGCGCGCGCTCGAACTCGGCGCCAAGCCCGGTCCCGCCACCGCCGGACCCATGGAACTCAACATTCCGTCAATCGAGGGTATCGGCGGCAGCCTCATTTATCTCGTCGACCGCTACGGCGATCGCACCATCTACGATGTGGATTTCGTACCGACGGCTACGGCGACGCCCGGCGCGGCCGGGACCGGACTCACCCGCATCGATCACCTGACCCACAACGTCAGGCGCGGCAATATGAATCTTTGGGCGGGGTTCTACGAGAAATTGTTCAACTTCAAGGAAATCCGCTACTTCAGCATCGAGGGCCGGGAAACCGGCTTGTTCTCGCGCGCGTTGACCTCGCCCTGCGGGAAGATCCGCATCCCGATCAATGAAAGCCAGGACGACAAGAGCCAGATCGAGGAGTATCTCAACGAATACAAGGGCGAGGGCATCCAGCACATTGCGCTCGCGACCGACGATATCTACCGCACGGTCGATGCGCTGCGCGCGCGCGGCGTCGAGTTCCAAGACACCCCGGCGGTCTACTACGACGCCGTCGATACCCGCGTCTCCGGACATCGCGAATCTTTGAGCGAACTTCGCAGCCGGCGCATTCTGATCGACGGCAATGCCGCGAGCGGCATACTGCTGCAGATTTTCACCAAGAACGCCATCGGGCCGATATTCTTCGAGATCATCCAGCGCAAGGGCAACGACGGATTCGGCGAAGGAAATTTCCAGGCCCTGTTCGAGTCCATCGAGCTCGATCAAAAGCGCCGCGGCGTCATTTAGTTCTCCGGCGGGCCCCGCGGGGGTGTTGAACTTCAGGGGAGCGCCCATATCTAACGCGGTAACGGTCATTTCGACCAATCGGGGGCTCGTTATGCGAAGATTTCTAGCTGCTGCTACCCTTGCTGCGACCGTGACCTTCGCGGGGGGCTTGGCCTCGCCCGCATTCTCGGCCGGTGACCCCACGGTCGATCAGATCTACGCGGCGGCACGCGGCGGGCATCTCGATCAGGCCCAGCAGATGATCAGCCAGGTGCTGGCCGACCACCCGCAGAGCGGCCAGGCGCACTACGTGCAGGCGGAGCTGTTTGCGAGAGAGGGCAAGGCCGCGCAGGCGCGCTCCGAATTGGCCGCAGCCGAACAATTGAAACCCGGCCTACCCTTTGCCAACCCCCGGTCGGTGCAGGAACTCAAGGCGGAGCTCGGCCTCGGCGGCGGGTTCGCAAGTCCGGCTGTCATCCGGACCGTGCCGGTGGCGCCGCGATTTCCCTGGGGCACCCTGCTGATTCTGGTCGGAGCGGTCGCCCTCCTGCTGATGCTCTTTCGCCGCCGCAGTCCTCCCTATGCCCAGTATCCGGCGGGCGGCGTGGGGCCGGGCGGCGCGCCTGGAACCTACGGACCCGGCTATGGCCCCGGCCCGATGGGCGGCGGAATCGGATCGGGCATCGCCGGCGGACTTGCCTCAGGGCTCGCGGTCGGCGCGGGCGTGGTTGCCGGCGAAGAGCTGGCGCACCACTTCCTGGACGGCGGCCACAGCGGCGGGGTGATACCCCCGGCCGAGGCCGGTGAGTCGGGCGCGAGCAACGCAGACATGGGCGGCTCCGACTTCGGTGTGAACGATCCCGGCTCGGGGTGGGACGATGGCGGTGGCTTCGGCGGCGACAGCGGTGGCGGCGGCGACTGGAGCTAGCCGCTCACTTGCCGAGACTGGCTGATTCTCTACGGGCGCCCTACGGGGCGCCCTTTCATTTCTACCCTGCTGCAGTGCAAATACCCGCCGCTCACCCCTAACCGCTGCGCCCGACGGCGTTGGCCACCGCGTCGTGCAGCGCCTTCATGCCGAAGGATATGTCCTGCACCACGCCGTCGAGAAAAAACGTCGGCGTCGCGCGAATATGGCTGCGGCGGCCGCCCTCCATGTGTTCGCGCACCTTCTGCAGGTAAATGTGATCGTCCATTTCCGCGGTATAGCGCGCCATGTCGAGGCCGATGTCGACGGCATAGCGATGTAGGTCCTTATCCTTGAGATGCGCCTGATTTTGGAACAGCACATCGTGCATGGCCCAGAATTTTCCCTGCGCCGCGGCGGCCTCCGCGACCTCCGCTGCCATCAGGGCGTGCGGGTGAGCGTCCAGCAGCGGAAAGTGCCGGAATATGAAGCGAATCTTGTTGGGATATCGGTCCAGCAAAAGCTTCGGAGTGGTCTCCGCGACCTTGCAGCTCGGGCACTCGAAGTCGCCGTATTCAATCAAGGTAACTCGCGCGTGCTCCGAGCCCAAGAGGTGATCGGTGGGCTCGGGCGGCACCGCCAAGCTCATCGCATGCGTTTGAGGGGTCATCGGGCACTCCTGGATCAGGCGGTATGGGCGGGCAATTCAATCGGACGGATTTTCACACGAATGACACTCGATCTTCGCAGCAACTGCAACTCGCAGTCGCGGCCGATCCAGCCCGAGTCGAGCAGACGCTGCAGATCGTCGATGCCATGAACCGGCGCTCCGTCGAGCGCGATCATGCGATCGCCCACCTCGACCCCCGCCACTGCCGCGGGACTGCCCGCCACCAGTTCCAGGACATGGACGGCGGTGGAACTCTGCAAGCCGAAATGCCGCACCACCCGAGTGGCGATCGACACGGTCGCGCCGGACACGCCGATATAGGCGCGGCGCACCCGGCCGTGGGCGAACAACTGCCCGATGACCCATTTCGCCGTGTTGATTCCCGTGGCGAAACAGATTGCCTGGGCTTGCGGGATCATCGCGGTGTTGACGCCGATCACCCTCCCCCTCGAGTCGACCAGCGGCCCGCCGGAATTGCCGGGATTCAATGCCGCGTCGGTTTGAATGACGTCGTGCATCAGCCTGCCGGAAGACGCGCGCAGGGTGCGCCCGAGCGCGGAGACCACGCCCGTGGTCACGGTCTTGGAGTAGCCGAGCGGGTTGCCGATGGCGATGGCCACCTGTCCCACTCGAAGTGCCGAGGAATCGCCGAATTCCACGTAGGGCAAGGCCGCGGGCGAACCGATGCGCAGCACCGCCAGGTCCGAGTCCGGATCGTCTCCCACGAGATCGGCGCTGAAGCGGGTGTCGTCGTTCAATCGGACCCGAATCCGCTCCGCGCCGTGAACCACATGGCTGTTGGTCAAGAGATAGCCGTCGGGTGTGAACAGGAATCCCGAACCGCTGCCGTGCGCGGGGCCGCGTGAGCGTCGGCCCGACGCTGCGCCGGCGTGCGCGACTTCGATGAACGTCACCGCCGGCGCCACGCGCTCCAATGCCCCGATCACCGCACCGGAGTAGGCATCGAGCAATGCGGCGTCATCGCCGGATTCACCTTCGCCGGGGTTGCCCGCCGACAGCCACTGCGGTGACAGCACGCTCAACTCAAGATGATTTTCGGCTGCGCGGCCAAGCCTTCGACGATCAGGCGGTTGACTCGGCGAACGAAGATCGCCGGATCGTCCAATTCGCCTCCCTCCGCCAGCATGGCTTGGTCGTACAGCACATGAGCCAGGTCCGCGAAGGCCGCATCGTCGGCGGTATCCCGCAGGCGTAGAGCCAAGGGATGCTTCGGATTCAATTCGAGAATGGGCAGTGTGGCAAAGGGATTGTTCTGTCCGGCCTGCTTGAGAATGCGGTTCATGCGCAGGCTCATACCGAACTCGCCGGCGATGAGCACCGCGGGCGAGTCGGTCAGGCGCGCGGACACTTGGGCGCTCGCGATCTTGCCGAGGAGGACCTTGCCCAGCCGCTCCACGGTGTCCTTGAAGGCGGATTCCGCGGCGGCCTTCTCCGGAGTCTCGATGGCCGACTCCACGTCGGCGGCGCTGCTCGCGACATTCGCGAGCGGCTTGCCGGCAAATTCGTGCAGATGGCTGGCCACCCACTCGTCGATGCGGTCGGTGAGCAGCAGCACCTCCACGTTCTTGGCGCGAAAGCCTTCCAGGTGCGGACTGTTGCGCGCGGCGGCGAGCGAATCGGCGGTCAGGTAGTAGATGGCCTTCTGATCCGGTTTCATGCGCGATACGTATTGCTCGAGCGTGACGTCCGGCGCATCGCCGGAGGCGGCGGTCGAATGGAAGCGCAGCAGCTTGGCGATGCGCTCCTTCTGGGCCGGATCCTCGATGATGCCTTCCTTCAGCACCACGCCGAAGCTCCTCCAGAATTCGGCATACTCCGCGGGTTTTTCAGCGGCCATATCTTCGAGCAGTTCGAGCGCACGCCTGATGAGCGCGGACTTGATCTTCTCGACGGTGCGATTGTTTTGCAGCAGCTCGCGCGACACGTTCAGGGGCAGATCGGCGGTGTCGACCAATCCGCGCATGAATCGCAGGTAGGGCGGCAGCAATTCCGCCGCCTTGTCCATGATGAACACACGCCTGACGTAGAGTTGGATGCCGCGCTTCTGCTCGCGCTCGAACAAATCGAAGGGGGCCCGTTTAGGCAGGTACAGGAGTGAGGTGTATTCGATATTGCCTTCGACCTTGTTGTGCGCCCAGGCCCTGGCGCTCTCGGAATCGTGGGTAATGTGCTTGTAGAAGGCCTGATATTCGTCTTCGGTGAGCTCAGACTTGGGGCGCGTCCAGAATGCCTTGGCCTGATTGACCGTCTCTTGGGTGTCGCCGGTCTTGAGGATGACGGGCAGGCTCAAGTGATCCGAGTACTTCCGCACCAGCTCCTTGATGCGCGCCGGCTCCAGGAACTCCTTGTCCTCCTCGCGCAGGTGCAGGATCACTTCGCTGCCGCGGTCCGTCTTGCCGTCGGCCTGGATCAGGTACTGACCCTCGCCGTCCGAGTCCCAGCGCACACCCGGGGCGTCGGCGCGCTTGGTCAGAACCGTGACCTTGTCGGCGACGATGAACGCCGAATAGAACCCCACTCCGAACTGGCCGATCAGCTGCGCATCCTTGGCCGAATCGCCGCTCAACGCCTCGAGAAATCGCTTGGTTCCCGAACGGGCGATGGTCCCGAGATTGTCGATCACTTCGGCCTCGCTCATACCGATACCGTTGTCCTTGACCGTGAGGGTTCCGGCGGCCGGGTCCGGAACCAGCGTGACGGCCAGATCGTCCGAGCCCAATAGATCCGGCTTGGCCAAAGCCTCGAAACGCAGCTTCTCGCAGGCATCGGAGGCATTGGAGATGAGCTCGCGCAGGAAAATCTCCTTGTGCGAATACAGAGAATGAATCACCAATCGCAATACTTGCTTGGTTTCGGCTTGGAACTCTCGGGTCTGCGGCTGTGTTTCGGTGGTCATGGCCCTTACAATCTAGGTTGTTCTACAGATACGCTCGAGCGGCGGTGAAACGCGGGCGAGCGGTTTTCCAAGAGCGAAATGGGGCCGCCCCGGGATTCTTCAAGATAGCATGGCCAAAACAGGCACCAATGCGGCCGTCTGGTCGGCGCTGGCCGGCAATGTGCTGGTCGCCGCCTCGAAGTTCGTCGCCGCCGCAGTCACGGGTTCCGCCGCCATGCTGAGCGAGGCGGTGCATTCCCTGGTCGATACGGTCAACGAGCTGTTGCTGCTGTACGGAATCGAGCGCTCGCAGCGGCCCGCCGACCGGGTGCACCCATTCGGCTACGCCCGCGAACTCTATTTCTGGAGCTTCGTCGTGGCCCTGCTCATTTTCGCGCTGGGCGCGGGAGTGTCGGTCTACGAGGGCGTGGATCGGCTGCTTCATCCGACGCCCATCGAGCGGCCCGCCGTGATTTTCATCGTGCTGGCGGTGTCGCTGGGGTTCGAAGGCGCATCCTGGTGGGTGGGCATGCGCGCCTTCCGTGCGGCGGAGCGGTACCGGGGCTGGTGGGAGGCCTTCAGGCGCTCGAAGGACCCGCCCACGTTCATCGTGGTCTTCGAGGACACCGCCGCCATCTTAGGCATAGGTGCGGCGGCCGCGGGCACCGCGGCGGCGATACTGACCGGGGATACCCGATGGGACGGTGCGGCCTCATTGGTCATCGCGGTCATCCTGGCAGGAGTGGCCGGATTGCTGGCCCGGGAATCCAAGGCGCTGCTGATCGGCGAACGCGCCGATCCCAGTTTGAGCGATGCCATTATGCGCACGGCGGCCGGTATCGCGGGCGTGTGCAAGGCCAACAGCATCGTGACCGTACAGCTCGCGCCGCGCAATGTGATCGCGACCCTGAGCCTCGATTTCTACGATCATTTGCGCGCCCCGGAGATCGAGCGGGCGGTGGTCGAATTGGAGGCCCGCGTTCGCAGCGCTCACCCCGAGGTGTCGGCGCTGTTCGTCAAGCCACAAAGCGTACAGGCGGCCGCGGCGCATCTCTCGGACGGCAACCTCGGCGTGACCGCGGACGGTGCCGACGAAATCGGCGACGGTTAGCACCCTACGCCGGCCGCGCGCAGATCCTACGGCCAGCCGGCACGCGGATCGAAATTAAATTCGCTCTTCATCCGTTCGTAGGCCTGCTTGGCCTGGGCCGACTGAGCCGCCGGCGTGACCAGCTTGATGCTGACGATTTGATCGCCGTGCGGAGTGCCGGGCAAACCCCGCCCGCGCAACCGCAATTTCTGGCCCGACTGTGCTCCGGCAGGCACCGTCAATTCGACCGTGCCGCCGAGGGTGGGCACGGCCACCTTGGCGCCCAAGGCGGCCTCCCACGGGGCCAAGGGCAATTCGATCTGCACGTCCTTGCCCTGCGGCACATACAGGGAATGCGGACGCAGTTTGATCCGGAATATCAGCGACGGGCCGCCCCCCGCCGCGGGAATGCGCAACGACTGCCCGTCGGTGACCCCGGGCGGAATTTGGACATCGAGTGCGCGCGCACGCACCTGCGCGCCCTCATTGAGCGCGACCCGCCGCTTCGTCCCCGTGAAAGCCTCCTCGACGGAGACCTCGAGGTAACCCGCATCCGCCTCCGGCGGCGGCGCTCCTGCCGCACCGCCAAAAAGACTGGAAAAAAAATCGCTGAAGCCGTTGAGATCCGAGAAGCGCTGGCTGCCGGCGGAGTGCCCGAATCGCTGCCCCCAATCCGGTGGCGGGCGGAACTGCTGGCCGGTTCGGTAGTCGCGCCCCAGCTGATCGTAGGCCGCCCGCTTCTCCGGGTCGCGCAGTACCTCGTAGGCCTCCTGAACCTCTTTGAATTTGCTCTCGGCGTTCTTTTCCTTGCTGACGTCAGGATGGTACTTGCGCGCCAGCTTCCGATAGGCGCGTTTCACCGCATCCGCGTCGGCGCCGCGCGCCACGCCCAAGACCTCGTAGTAGTCCCTATATTGCATGCCCACCCTTTACGCGATTAAATCCATACATTACCGGGACATAGCTTAGTCCGTCCGGGCGGCGGTCGCACAACGGAGCGAAGCTCGACGGCTTTGAACCTCGAGTGCGCGCTTGAAATGAACCAGATCGTCCCGACCTAACCTTAGGCCGCGTTACCATATTGTGGATAGTTTCCCCAAAGAAAAGGCTTATGAAGCGCATTTTCCTGTTCATCGTGACCAACTTGGCCGTGCTGGCCCTGCTCACGCTGGTGGTATTCATCATCGAGCAGGTTTTCGGCGTGCGTTTGGCGGGCGGGGGCTTGGGCGGTCTGCTGGTCTTTGCCGCCATATTCGGCTTCGGCGGCGCGCTGATATCGCTGGCGCTGTCGAAATGGACTGCCAAGCGCATGATGGGCGTGCGCGTGATCACGGCGCCGCAGTCGGAGGTGGAGCGATGGCTGCTCGCCACGGTGGCCCGCTGGGCCGAACAGGTTCATGTCGGCATGCCGGAGGTGGGCATATTCGAGGCCGAGGAGATGAACGCGTTCGCCACCGGCGCCCGGCGCAATGCGGCCTTGGTGGCCGTGAGCAGCGGCCTGCTGCGCAACATGTCGCGGGAACAGATCGAGGCGGTACTGGGTCACGAAATGAGCCATGTGGCGAATGGTGATATGGTTACGCTCGCGCTGCTGCAGGGTGTGCTAAATACCTTCGTCATATTTCTGGCACGAATCATCGGTAGTTTCGTCGACCGCGCGCTGTTCAAGAATGAGCGGGAGGATTCCGGTATCGGATTCTTTCTGACGACCATGGTGGCGCAGATCGTGCTCGGAATCTTCGCCAGCATGATCGTGAGTTGGTATTCGCGGCGGCGTGAGTTTCGCGCCGATCGCGGCGGCGTGAGTTTCGCGCCGATCGCGGCGGCGCCGATCTTGCCGGCACCGGCAGCATGGTGGGCGCGCTGCAGGCGTTGAAGCGCAGCCAGGGGGAGCCGATGCCGCAGCAAATGCAGGCGTTCGGTATCAACACCGGAAGCGCGAATGGGTTCATGCGGTTGTTCATGAGTCATCCGCCCCTCGATGAACGTATCGCGGCATTACAATCACAGGAAGGAAGATGACTCCGGAAAATGAAATCGTGGTAGAGCCGCCGACGGTACGCGTGGGCCGGGAGCTGACGCGTTGGTTCGGCAACAGCGACTTTGCGACCCGGCCGATCGATGCCGTGCCGCAACGGGAGTCGAGCCGACACATCGACTGGGCCCGGGTCATACCCTTTCTGTTGATGCACGCGGCCTGTCTCGCGGTCATCTGGGTGGGCTTCAGCTGGGCCGCGTTTGTCGTCACCCTGGCGCTGTACGTCGTCCGCATGTTCGCCATCACCGGCTTTTATCATCGCTATTTCTCTCACCGCAGCTTCAAGACATCGCGCGTCGGTCAGTTCATCTTCGGCTTGCTGGGTGCGTCGGCCGTGCAGCGCGGGCCGATTTGGTGGGCGGCGCATCATCGTCACCACCACGTGTACTCGGACAAGCCGGAGGATGTGCACTCACCGGTGCAGCACGGCTTCTTCTGGAGCCACATGGGCTGGTTCATGTCCCACAAGCACTTCGCAGCCGATCTGTCGCGGGTGAAGGATCTGCTCAAGTACCCGGAGCTGCGCTTCCTGGATCGCTTCGATATCGCGGTTCCGACGATTCTCGGGGTCGGGGTGTTCCTGCTGGGCGTGTTGCTGAAGCACGTCGCGCCCGGCCTCGGGACCAACGGCTGGCAGATGCTGGTGTGGGGATTCTTCGTCTCCACCGTGGCCGTCTATCATGGGACCTACACCATCAATTCGCTGTCGCATGTATTCGGGCGCCAGCGCTACAAGACCGGCGACGCCAGCCGCAATAACGTATGGCTGGCCATCATCACCTTGGGCGAGGGTTGGCACAACAACCACCATCACTACCCGGCGTCGGTGCGCCAGGGCTTCTACTGGTGGGAATTCGATATTACTTTCTATATGCTGAAGCTGATGTCCTTCTTCGGCCTGATCTGGGATTTGAAGCCGGTACCGGCGGCGGTTCGGGAAGGAAGCGGCAAGCGATTCTGACCCTCCATGCCTCGCCCGCCCGACCTTAAGACCCTAGGCGAGCTCAAAGCCGCCGTCGGCCGCGGGTCCTGGTTCGATTCGCCGGACGCGGTGGCACCGTATCTCACGGATTTCCGCAATCTCTATCACGGCGCCACTCCCCTGGTGCTGGCGCCGCGCAGCGTCGATGAAGTCGCGCACATCCTCTCGATCTGCAACCGCGAGGAAGTCGCGGTGGTGCCCCACGGCGGCAACACCAGCTACTGCGGCGGCGCCACGCCGGACGAAGGCGGCTCGCAAATCGTCCTGTCCCTACGCCGGCTGAACCGCGTTCGGCAGATCGACGCCGTCAACTATTCGATGATCATCGAGGCCGGCTCAACCCTCGCCGAGGCGCAGAAAGCCGCGCGCGAAGCCGATCGCCTGTTCCCCTTGAGTTTGGGCTCCGAGGGCACGGCGCAGATCGGCGGAAACTTGTCGACCAACGCGGGAGGCACCGCGGTGCTGCGCTACGGCATGATGCGCGATCTCGTGCTGGGCCTCGAGGTGGTGCTCGCGGACGGGCGCGTCCTCCACGGCCTCAAGGGCCTGCGCAAGGACAACACCGGCTACGATGTGAAATCCTTGTTCGTGGGTGCGGAAGGCACGCTCGGCGTCATCACGGCGGCGTGTCTGAAGCTCTTTCCGTTGCCGGCGGACACCGCGACGGCTGTGGTCGGCATCCACTCGCCGCAGAAGGCCTTGGATCTGCTGGCGCGGCTGCGCACCGCCGCGGGCGATCAAGTGACCTCGTTCGAGCTGATGCCCCGCATCGCGGTGGAGCTCACCGTGAAGCACGTGCCGGGTGTCGCCGATCCGCTGGGTCAGAATACGTCCTGGTACCTGCTCATCGAGCTCTCCTCGCCGAATCCGCGCCAGGATCTCGCCACGACTCTGACCGCCGCGCTCGAGGACGCCGCCGTGGGCGGCGAGATCGAGGACGCGATGCTGGCCACCTCGATCGCGCAGGCGCAGGCCATGTGGAAGCTGCGCGAGACCATTCCGGAAGCGCAGCGGCGCCATGGCGCGAGTCTCAAGCACGACGTCTCGGTGCCGGTCTCGGCGATCCCGGCGCTGATCGAAGAAGGCTCGGCCTTGGTGCGGCGGCTGGCTCCGGAAGGCGACGTCATTTCCTACGGCCACGCGGGCGACGGCAACCTGCATTTCAACGTGGGCCAGAAGCCCGGTACGGATATCAAGAGCTTCATGGCCCGCGGGCCCGTGCTCGAGCTTGCGATGTTCGACCTGGTGGAGAGTCTCGGCGGCAGCATCAGCGCCGAGCACGGCATCGGGCGGCTGAAAGCCGAGGAATTTGCGCGCCGCGCCGACCCGGCGGAGCTTGCCGTCATGCAGACCATCAAGCGCGCGCTCGACCCGAAGGGAATCCTGAATCCGGGCAAGGTGCTGTGCGTAAGCTGATCCTCCCGCTCCGCACCGCCCGCCTCACCTTGCGCGAGTTCGTCATGTCCGATTTCGAGGCCGTGCATGCCTATTCGTCGGATCCTCGCGTCACTCGATACCTCTTCTTCGGCCCCCGCGACGAGGAAAGCACCGCCGACTATCTCGAAGGATTGCTGGCCTCGCAGCGCGAACGGCCGCGGACCCGATTCGAGCTGGCCGTCGAAGAAAGCGCATCGATGCGCGTGATCGGCGCGTGCGACCTGTCGTTCATCGAGCGCAATGTGGTCGATTTGGGATACATGTTGGCCATCGAGCAATGGGGCAAGGGATTTGCGACCGAGATCGCGACGGCGCTCCTCGAGGCGGCATTCCACGATCTGCGCGCCGATCGGGTCATCTCGACGGTCGACATCAACAACGGCGCCTCGATTCGAGTCCTCGAGAAAATCGGCATGCGCTGGGAAGCGGTGTACCGCAAGCACCGCCGCGCCAAGAACCGTTGGTGGGATTGCCACCTCTTCGTCCTGCCGCGCGAAGTATGGGAGGCGTCGCGGGTGAATTACGCGCCCTAGTCCTTGTCGTCGTCCGTGTGCTCCCGTGCGCGCTTCGCGGCGCGCTTCAACACCGCGTCGTCCGGCATTCCTGCGCGGCCGCTGTTTCGCAGGGTCAACAGGCCGCCGATCAATACGGCGGCCACGAGAACGATGATCACGACTGCCTTGAACACCGCACGCTCCTAGGGCTGTGGCGTCACCCGGATCAATCCTTCCTGCGCGGCGCTCGCCACCAACCGCCCGTCGCGCGCAAATATGCTGCCGCGGGTAAAGCCGCGCGCGCCCGAGGCGCTCGGGCTGTCGATCGCGTACAGCAGCCAATCGTCGACGCGCACTCGGCGATGAAACCACATCGCATGATCGATGCTGGCGATGACCAATTTGGGCGAGACCATCGACACCCCGTGCGGCTTCAAAGCCGTGTCGAGCAGATGGAAATCCGACACGTAGGCCAGCAGACAGCGATGCAGGGCCTCATCGTCGGGCAGCGTGTCCACCGCGCGGAACCACACGTACTTGACCGGCGGGGACTTCTCCCGGCGCATCGGGTCGGGCGGATGTACCGGACGAAATTCGAAGGGGCGCTTTTGCTCCAGAATTCGGCGCGCGATCGGCGGCAACTGATCGGCCATGGATCGATAGTGGGCTTCCATGTCGAGCAGCGAGTCCGGGCTCGGCACATCCGGTATCGGACTCTGGTGCTCGAGGCCGGCCTCCGCCGCTTGAAACGACGCGGACATGTTGAAGATTTGACGCCCGTGCTGAATGGCGACGACTCGCCGCGAGGAGAAGTGCTTCCCGTCCAGCGCCCGATCGACCTCGTAGACGATGGGCGAATTGAAATCCCCGCGGCGCAGAAAATAGGCATGCAGCGAATGCACGGTGCGATCCTCGGCCGTCGCCGTTGCCGCCACCAGCGCTTGACCCAACACCTGGCCGCCGAAGACCTGCGGGCTGCCGATGTCGCGGCTCTGGCCGCGGAACAGATTCATCTCGATCCGCTCGAGCGTCATTACCTTGATCAAATCGTCGAGCAGCTGATTCACTTCGGCCTCAATGCGAATCGGCTGCCGCGACGCCCAGACGCTTCTGCATGATGGGACTCGTGGTGGTGTACTGCAGGAACTGCCGTTTCTCGGGGAAGAGATGATGCTGGATGGCAAACGCGGCGAGCGCCGCCTCGTGAAAGCCGCTCAGGATGAGCTTCTTCTTGCCGGGATAGGTGTTGATGTCGCCGATCGCGAAGATGCCGGGGATGCTGGTCTGAAATTTCTCCGTATCCACCCTGAGCGCCCGCTTCTCGAGCTCCATGCCCCAGTCGGCGATGGGACCCAATTTGGGGTGCAGCCCGTAAAAGGCGAGAACGTGCTCGGCGGACAATGCGAGATCCCGGCCGTCGGCCGTGTGCACATCAAGCCCCGTGAGCGTGTCGCCGTCCCTGCGCAGGCCGGTGGTGTTGCCTTCCAACACCTGCATCTTGCCGGCACTCACTAATTCGCGCATGCGCGCAACGGTGGCGGGAGCTGCGCGAAATTCCGCGCGCCGATGCAGCAGCGTGAGCGAGCGCGCCTTCTCGCACAGCGCCACCGTCCAGTCAAGGGCCGAGTCACCGCCGCCGCAGATCACCAAGTCGCGGCCGTGAAAGTCCGGCGCCGACTTGACGCGATAGTGGACGTTCCTGCCCTCGAAGTCCTCGGCGCCGGGCAGCGCCAGCCGTCGCGGCTGGAAGGAGCCGACGCCGGCGGCGATCACCACGGCGCCGGCGATCAACCGGGTGCCGGCGGAGGTGGCGAGGTGAAATTTGCCGCCCTCGAGTGCCTTAAGCTCGGTGACTTCCTGCCCGAGATGAAAGGTGGCATTGAACGGCTTTGCTTGCTCAAGGAGACGGTCGATCAATTCCTGGGCCCCGCAAATGGGCAGCGCCGGGATGTCGTAAATCGGCTTGTCCGGATACAGCTCGGTGCATTGGCCGCCGGCCTGCGCCAGCGAGTCGACGATGTGCGCGTTGATTCCGAGAAGCCCGAGTTCGAAGATCTGGAACAATCCTACCGGGCCCGCGCCGATGATGACCGTCTCGACCGCCGTGGGAGCGGCCTCGGCCGCGCTCAGGTTTTCCGACATGATTGGCTTGGTTCCTTAGGCGTCGCTCAAATGGGGCGCAAATTGTAGCTGAATGCGTTTGGTAATCCGACCTCCCACGCAACCAGATTCGATCCGCAGGGTACATATGTACGAGAGTGGGGGCAAATAACCTTAGAGGGTGGCGATCATGCACGCGAAAGTGAGCTCATTCCCCGTCGCAGGCGACGGCGGGCGCGAATCGACCCGGCCGATCCGCGCCTTGAATCGAGGGCTCGAGGTGCTGACCGAACTGAATCGCCTGGAACGAGCGCCCATCAACACGTTGGCTGCCGCAGTCCGGCTGCCCCGCACCACCACGTACCGCATTCTCGAGACTCTGCGTCTGGCGGGATACGTCGATCGCGATCCGCACGATGATTGCTATCGGCCGACCATCATGGTCCGCGCCCTGTCCGACGGCTTCGACGACGAGGCCATGGTCGCGCATATCGCCAAGCCGCATCTGGTCGCGCTCGGCGAACAAATCGTGTGGCCCGTGGCGGTCGCGACCCCCTCGGGCGCAACCATGATGATCCGCGAGACCACCGATCGTCAGAGCCCTCTCGCCTTGGAACAGTACGGCGCGGGCGTACGCGTACCCATGCTCGGCTCCGCCGCGGGGCGCGCCTATCTCGCGTTCTGTTCGGTTCCCGAACGGGATGCACTGCTGGAACTTCTGTCCCGCTCCACCCTGCCGGAGGATCGGCTGGCGCGCAGCCGCCTCGAGGTCGACCGGCTGCTCAATGAGACTCGCACGCAGGGTTTCGGCATGGCGCATCGTGCCCGGCGCGTGTCGGAGGAGACCAGTCTCGCCATCCCGATCCGCGCAAAAGACCGCATCCTGGCCACGGTCACCGTGCGCTACGCCGCGACCGCGGTTCCGCTGCGCACCGCGGTCGAACAGTTCCTGCCGAAGATGCGCGAGGTTGTGCAGAAAATCGAACGCGAATTCGCCTAGCGGGGCGCCGCCGTCACCCGCTCGTAGGCCGCCTCGTATTGCGGGATCCAGTTCTTCTCGACCGAGTAGCCGTGGCCCACCTTGGGCAGCATGATGATGTCGGCGCCGGGAACCGTCGCGACGAACCCTTGCGTCGCGGGCGCCGGGCACACTTGATCGATCTCTCCCTGCAGGGAGATCCATTTGCCGGAGAGCCTCTTCGCGGCCAGAAAATTGACGCCCTTCAATTGCCCCTTCGCATCGCGGCGCGGCGTCGACTCGATCCCCGATCCCTTGCACAGGGGTTTCTTCAGATCGAGGTCGGGACAGAAGGCGATTGAAAGCGCGCCCTTGAACTGTCCGTCCGGCGCCTCCACGAGCGTCGCGTACACCAGAGTGGCACCCGAGGAGTAGCCTACCAAGGTGGGTTGCAGATAGTGCTGCAGGCTCAACTTCGCCTGCAGGTAGCGGCTCAGATTCTCGAGATCCACCGCCGGCGATACGCACTTTTCGGTGGATTTTTCCAACTGCGCGAGGTAATGACGAATGTCGATGCCGGCGACGATGGCGCCCTTGTCGGCGAGCCGCCGTGCCATGGACACCACGCCCAGGTTCCATCCCCCGTCCCCCGACAGGAACAGCACGACGTCGCGCGGCTCCCCGGCGCCGCGCTCGATGCTGATCGGGCCGAAGCGTCCGTAATCGAACGTTTGCGGGGCATCGACCGTCTCCGGTGCGGCGACGGTCGCAACCAGCGAGAGCAGAAGTACGGCGGCAATCCTCAACGCGGTGTCGATCATCTACTTCCTCAAGACCTTGCCGACGCCGCCGGATATGAGGGCAGTGACGTCGAGTAAAGCGCCCGCCGTGGCGAGGCCGTCCGGCGCGGCCAGATATCTCGGCCGCCACACCGGCAGGAACTTTTCCTTGAATCTTCGCAGCCCCTCGAAGTGATAGAACACTTCGCCGTAGCGCTGCACCAAACGCCCAAGTTTGTGCCAGGTCGGCGCGAGTGCATGCTCTTCCAACCCCGACAGCGGAGCCATCCCCAGATTGAACCAGTGATAACCCTGGGCTCTGCCCCACAACATGCACTCGGTCAGCAGAAAATCGATGACGCCCTTCGGCGCGCCGTCGTTGTAGCGCATCAGATCCACCGACAACTCGCCGTTGCCCGCGCGCCAGAGGTTGGCGAACGCGACGATGGCGCCGCCGCACCGCACGACCCCGCAGTCGAAATATTCGAGATAGCGCTCGTCGAAATACCCCAGCGAGAAGCGCTTCTCCGCGGTGTTCTTCGCCGCCAGCCAGGCGTCGGACACCGCGCGCAGCTCAGGCACCACGGCCGCGACCTGCGCGGGCGGAATCACCGCGAACTCCGCTCCGTCGCGCAGCGCCCGCCGGTGCGTCTGGCGCAAGTCCGCGCGCGCGGGCCCCTCCAGCGAAAAGGTGTCGAGCGCCACCCGCGCCTCTTCGCCGAGCTTGCTCAGGTTCAAGCCCAGATCGATGTACAGGGGCAGGTTTTGCGGCTTGACCTGGTAGAACACCGGCGACACCGCCATCACGTCGCAGGTCTCGAGAAACTCCCACGCCAGCGCTTCGCCCCCCTCGGGGGAGCCGACCGGGTCGCCCATGGCCACCCAGCTATTTCCGGACACCCCGTACATGATGAAGGCCGTACGCTCCGAATTGAACAGCAGGTTCTTGTCGCCGAGCAAGGCGAGATTCGCGATGGTGTCGTCGGCGCCGGCGATCAGCGCGGCGGCGCGCTCCAGATCCGCGGCGCTCGGCACGGCCTTCGTCGGCCGCACGGGCCGCAGCAGTCTCCACAGGCCGTACGCCGCCGCGATCACCGCGGCGAGCAGCGAGGCGCGAAGGCTGCGCGGAGCCGAGGCATGGAACGCGAATTGCCACCACAACTGGTTGTCGTAGGGTACGTGCCGATTGGCAAAGATCACCAGCCACGCCACAGTGACCAGCACCAGGACCAGGGCGACGATCCAGGGGCCCGAGTAGTGCTGCTCGATGAGGGAGGCGCGCCGCTGAAAGCGCTCCCTGGCCGCGACCAACACGACCACCACGAGACCGAGAATCGTCGCCTCCTCGTAATCGAAGCCCTTGAGCAGCGAGAGCAGGATGCCCGCGCACAAAAGCCAGATCGTCAACCACCAGGCGGCGTCCAGGCGCCGGTACAAGCCGTGAGCGATCACCAATAGACCCACCCCCACGGCGCTGCCGAGCAGATGCGAGAGCTCGAGGATGGGTAGCGGCAAATAGTCGCGCAGCATGTCCAGGCGATTGCCGAGTCCGGGCGTGGCGCCTGAGAACAGCAGCACGGCCCCCGCGACGAATACCGCGATCGCGATGGCCTGGGGCGTGACGGCCACCAGGAAGGTCCGCCCCAGCTGCACCAGTCGCACCGCGGGCCCGCGATGCGCCCACACCTCGTGCGCGCCCAACAGCGCGAGCGCCACGGCGAAAGGCGCGAAATAATAAATCGCGCGATAGGCGAGCAGCGCGCCCAGCAGCCGATCCTTCGCCACGGACTGCAGCAGCGACAGCAAGACCGCCTCGAACACGCCGATGCCGCCGGGAACATTGCTGATCACCCCGGCGGCGATGGCGATCAAGTAAATGCCGGCGAACGCCCCGAAGCTGATCTCGGCGTGCTGCGGGAGCAGAACGTACAGGACGCCGGCCGCGCACATGAGATCCGCGCAGGCCACGGCAACCTGCGCGAAGGCGACGCGCGGTTTCGGTACGGGTACCACGAAGTTGCGGATCTGCAGCTCGTGGCGCGTGCACACCAGCCACAGATACGCGGCGACCGCGCAAAGCAACACGACCCCGGCGATCATGGCGAGCGACGCATGCACGTGCAGCACCGATCCTGACATCCCCGCCTGCGTGACCAGGGAAAGTCCCAGCAGCAGGGCGGCTCCCAGCAAGAATGTGACGCTGCCGAATGCGATGATGGTCGCGATCTGTTTCGCACCCAGCCCCAGGGCCGTGTAGGCGCGATAGCGAATCGCCCCCCCGCTCAAGGTGTTCAGGCCCACATTGTGGCCGATGGCGTAGCCCATGAATGAAATCAGGGCAACGCGCGGATAGGGCACGTGCGCACCCGCGAAACGCACGGCCAGGGCGTCGTACAAGGTCAGGCAGCCGTAGCCGGCCACCGTGAACAGCGCCGCCCGCATCAATTTCACATCGGAGATGGCGTGGACCCGGGCGAGGATATCCTGCCAGTGA